>Ga0302326_10002647_pt1 | contig 43230 bp, 37 predicted proteins | sample Palsa_T0_3_FD_202264 | JGI IMG/M metagenome (GOLD analysis project Ga0302326, IMG submission 202264) | Peat permafrost microbial communities from Stordalen Mire near Abisko, Sweden - Palsa_T0_3 | ecosystem: Environmental > Terrestrial > Soil > Palsa > Peat permafrost | place: Sweden: Abisko...
CTTCCGTGATTTCCCCGCTATCGGCCGCGGCATATACAACGCCGCCAAAACCCTCGCTTCGCAACCGCTCCCGCCGGCACTGTTCGGTGATCCAGGGTACAACCTCCGCGGCTTTCGCCAGAGACTGTCGCCGTAACTCATTGTCGGGGCCTAGTGCATTGAAGGTCATGGCGCCATAGTCAACCAACCGGCGGGTATCTACCTCTTGCAGACCGACCGCGGCAGGAAAGACGGTCGTCGGATAGAGCTCGGCGAGTTCGGGCACGGCGTCAAACGTGCCCTTCTCGAGCAATTCATCGATGAGCTTCTCGGCGGTACGCTGAAGCGTCTCTTTCAGAGATTCCAATGCCCGGGCCGAGAGCGCACGCACCAGCACCCGGCGCGTCCTGTCATGGTAGGGCGGATCCACCTCCAGGATCAGACTGGCAGGTCTCCACGGTTCAGCGTGCTTGAAGTCGGTCAGCCCCACCCCGCGAGAGGATACAAATCGCTTCCAATCAGAGAATATTTCACGCGTCTCGCGGTAGCGGCCGCAGGCCAGTACGGCATAGCGGGGTATGTAGACGAGCGCCCCGCGTTCTCGCAATTCCGCGTAGTACTCTTCAAGCTGGAGCAGCGTCTCCTCGGCATACGGATCGATGTCCCAGACAGCGATCCCCGCTGGCGGCGCAATTGGAATGTGGCCTTCCAGCAGCGTCGGGCGACTCCGTTGCGACGGTTCTAGATAGCTCTCGCTCACTGGAGTCCCCGCGACGGTCACGCCCGTTGCGAGCTCTGCGTCCACCGCACTTCAGGATACCTTTTGTCTCAGAGGTGCCTCTTCCGCGGCAACCAGCGCTGCAACTCGGCGTCGGCCCTCGATCGCGGCGCGATCCGCGGTGACGCTGACTTCGACGGCGTGTTCCTGATCGATTGAGCATTGCGCCATGGCCTGGGTCGCCTCGACCATGGCGATGTCTTCGCCAAAAACTACGTCGGCACCGGCGCGCATCGCCTCGTAATCGTATGGCTCACCGTGGTCGCGCGCAAACGCCCAGAAATAATGGGTCCTGCTGATCGAGACCGGCGTGGTCAAGTGAACGATTCGCATCGAAAATCTTTCCAGGCCGTTCGGCCCTGGATTAGGATCGTGCATATCGACTGCGCCATAGTTGACTGCGGGCGAAACCAGCGTACCCCAGTTATCGCGATTGATTGGCTTTCCTGGTGGCTTTCCGGCCGGAATAGCATAGACCGGAGGCAATGGGGCCATATGGAACAGCTGTCGAAAGGTGACCCGTGACTCGGTCACGTCCACCGCAGGCGGCCGATCCCAGCCGGTGATGCCGAGCGATTTCTTATGCAGAAACGCGAAGTGCGTCAGATCGAGCACATTTTCCTTGATTTGCATGTAGTTGCCGTTCACCGGCTTATAGCCCCACACGGTGTGCCATTTCGGATCACTCAGAAAGGCGAGATCGGCGGGAATGAGCCCAGGATCCGCAAGATCCACCGATCCGGTCCAGACCCAGATGAAGCCGTAGCGCTCAATGGCGGGATAGGAGCGTACCTGCAGGCTCGATGGGGCGCTATTCTGCGTAGGGACTTTGACGCACCTGCCGTTGGGCGCGAATTGTGATCCATGATAGGGGCAGACGAGATCGTCTCCCACCACCTCGCCCATTGATAGTGGCGCCCAACGGTGCGGGCAGCGATTGTGAAGAGCGACTGGTTCGCTATTGGTCTTGCGATAGAGCGCGATCGGCGTTTCCAACACCCAACGCAGAACCGGCCTGTTCGTGATTTCGCTGCCGTGCGCTGCCACCCACCAACAGTTCTGAGGCCAATTGCGTACCGAGCCGCTGGTACTGATGCCCTCCCGCACGGGAGGCGGCGCGGTCAGACTTGGATTTTCCATTGCAATTAAGACCTCTGTCGAGAGTGTTGCCTGACTAACGGTTGCCGAATTCCGCGGGCACTGCGTCCTCCACAAGACCGTGAGCGGATTTGCGTATTCGCTCCAGAACTCGCCGGGCCCGAAGACCGCCCGCGTCAACTCCCAGGAACACCGGGTGAGTCCCGGCGACTGGAGGGATCATCTCAGGCTCAGAAATGAACCCCGACGCGCACCCCATAGAGCCGCGGCGGTCGCAGCGCCTGCGATAGGATGAAGGCGAACGGAACAGCGTCTGAGTAGTCGACAACGGTCCTGTTGAAGGCATTGTTCACAAAGCCCGTGACGAAGTAACGCTTCTTCATGGCCTCGTAGGTCACGGAGAAGTCGGCTATCGCGTAGCCCCCTTGCACTTCCTCCGGTAGGAAGTCCAGCGCGGTCAGCGTTGCACTCTGGTAGCGAGCGTCCGCCTCGGCGATCAGCTTGGCGCCATTCGGCAGTGGAACACTCTGCTGTATGTTTCCTGCGAGTGTCCAGCGAGGTGCGAACGGTGCCCTTTGACCTGAGCAGTTGACTGTGTAGGCGGTGGCCGTCACGCCCGCATTGGGGCAGCCCGTGCCATTGCCTGCCCCCGAATTGAGGTTGGGAGTGCTATATATAAAGCTGTCGTACACGGCGCTGTTGTACTGGATGTCGGCCCCCACCAACGTGTACTCGAACGGCTTCGCCTCCGTCTCCACTTCTATGCCTTTGACAGTCGCCGCACCGACGTTCTGCGTGGGGAATATGATGACCCCGAGCGAATCCTCGCCCAGATGGCTGATCTGCTGGTCCTTGTAGTCCCAGTAATAAAGTTCGAGATTCAGCTGGAGCCGGTTGTCGAGGAAACGGTTCTTGGAGCCAAGCGTATATGCCGTGATGGTCTCCGGCTTGAAAACGCCGTTGTCACTGGAGAAGAAGAATCCACCCGCCTTGAATCCCGTTTCGACGCTGGCATACAGAAGATTTTGTGGGGTCAGATCGTAATCGATGCCCGCGTGCCAGGTGATCTTGTTATAGGACGCCGAGCGCATGTTCGCGCCCGTGTTGTTGATCTCGCTCAGTGTGTCGAAGGTGCCTGCGGGAGTCAGAACCGGACCGAACATTCCGAACGGGGATGCCGGCACTGGCGTGTAGACGTTGTACGGGAGAATCGCGGCCGTCGGGCAGGCCAGAAATCCCAGCGCGCAGATGCGATCATTGCCGACCAGCACGCCCTGAAAGTCCTTATCCTCCTTGGTGTAGCGGATACCCGCGCTCACGCGCAGTGGTTCGATGATCGCATAAGTCAGGCGTGCGAATGCTGCGCGACTGACGGTATCGGTGGACATGGTCTGGAAGGAAGTGTCCGCCTGTTGATTGACGTCAAAGTCCGGCACGTGGTTGATCTCGTCATACCAGAAGGCGCCGACGACGTATCGCAATGGCAGGGCGTCGTTGGACGCCAGTCGCGCCTCGAGACTCTTTTGCTGGCCGGATTCGATATCGCGCAGCGCGAAGCCCGGGACATAGCTCAAGTAGTTGGTGTCGTTATTTCGGTACGCCGGAATGACGGTGACCGTGCCGAAGGGCAATGCCCAGTCAATTGTCGCTGAAACACCGCCACCGTGACTGTGGTCGTAGGCGTCATTGGGAAACGGCGCAAAGGTGCGACCATTGAGCGTGTCGGGGCTTCCGGCTAAAAAATCAGCAGCCTGCGGCGAACTCACGCCGATCCGATCGCTGGGGCTGAAGCTCGGGCCGGGGAATGGCCCCGCGCTGGCTGCGAACGTGGCGCCGTTGCCCTTCTGATGATTGCCGGAATAGTCGGCGACCAGGTTGATCTTCAGGGTCTCGAGGGGATCCCAGAGGAATGTCAGCCGTCCGCCCGTCTGGTCCTGATCATCCGTGCCATCGCTCATATAGCCGTTGTGCTGCACGTGGAAGATCGCCAAACGAATCGCCGCGTCATTCCCCAACGGCGCATTCAGCGCGCCATCCGTGCGCACGGTCGCGTAATTGCCATACTCGACCGACGCATCGCCGCCCCAGGTGTCAAGCTCAGCTGGTCTACTGATGACGTTTATGGCACCACCGGTGGCGTTGCGTCCATAGAGAGTGCCCTGAGGGCCTTTCAAGACCTCCACGCGATCCATGTCGTAGAAAAAACCGCTCGTAGAAGTCGGGCGTCCGATATAGACATTATCGAAGTTGAACGCCACCGCCGCATCGGCGAACACGTTACCGCTGAAGGTGCCGACACCGCGCAGGTATACCAATGGCGTCGGACCGGTCGTGTCTGCGATCTGCAGGGACGGCACCACGGAGGATAGTCCGCCCGGGGTGCTGACCTGCGCCTGCGCGAGTTCGTCAGCTGACACAGTCGATATGGCCACAGCCGCGTGCTGGGAACTCTCTTCCCGGCGTTGGGCGGTTACTACGACCTCTTCTAGCCCCACTGTCGCTGTGGCATCTGTTGCGCCTTGGGTAGTCCCAATGCTAGTGCCATTGGCGACTGGTCCGCCGGCGTTCTGTTGCGCGACCGCTGGCAACGCCCCCAGCAAGGTGCCAACCGCCGATGCCACGACCGAAAGACGAACGTGTCTGCCCATGATCCCCCCAACTTCGAATGTATTCCCCGACGTTAAGTCACCAGTAGTAGAACGGTGCTCATCGCGATCGAGGATAGCAGTGCTCCATTCGCCCTCACCAATGACTTCGGCGGATGGAATGAATCGACGGTAATGATCTGCGAGCAACGTGGCTCATTAGTGGGTGGAACGTCGCGTATCGATGCCAGGCATTGACGGGAGTCATTTCTGCCGATGGTTGGCGCGTGGCATATTTCAACACCGTCTCGCTCGTCCCGCCTGTGCCCGGTCCAGCGCGCGTGGCGGCTCGTGCAACATTTGGGGGGAGCTCGATTGACTTCGCAGATACCTTCGACGCCCGGTTTTCGCCTCGCCACATGTTCTGCTGCGGGTTGTGCGCCCTTTCCGGCGATGATCGTTAACGATCAAGTGTATGCACTGAGTGCCGTCAGCGAACACCTGCGCAAGAAAAGTTGCTCGATCGAGGGCAGCGGCGGGTCGATGCTCGATGTGCTCGATCACTGGTCAGAGAATCTGCCTCGATTGCAGGCAGCGGCCGCTGCCTTGGCAAACGGTCAGCCCGATACGCTCGCGCGCTCGGGCACCGCACCCGATGCCGTGCGATTCCATGCCCCGATCCCACAGCCCCGACAGATCTTCTGTTCGGGCGCCAATTATCGGCGTCACGTCGTGCAGATCATCATGGCGCAGGCCACGGATTCGACCCGCAATTTGAACGCGTCGGAGCGCCAAGCCTATGGCGAGAAGATCATGGAAGAGCGCGCGCGGAACGGGACACCCTTCTTCTTCGTGAAGGCACAGTCGACGGTTACAGGACCGCTTGACCCGATTGTGCTGCCCAAGAATGCCGAGCAACCTGATTGGGAATTGGAACTCGCCGTCGTGATGGGTCGCCAGGCCCATCGTGTGTCACGACAGGTGGCGCTCGAATACGTCGCCGGCTATACGATAGCCAACGACATTACGAATCGCGACAAGCTCTATCGAAAGCCCGGCGACATGCGCGAAATGGGCATGGACTGGGTGGCGAGTAAGTGCTCCGCAAGCTATCTGCCGTTGGGCCCCTATCTCGTCCCGGCTACTGAAGTTGGCGATCCCCAGGCATTGCAAATCACGCTCAAGCTCAACGGTGAGGTGAAGCAGGATGACAACACCTCGGACATGATTTTCGGGGTCGCGCGTCTGATCGAAGATCTCTCTCACAAGGTCACTCTGCAGCCTGGAGATGTGATCTGCACGGGCTCACCGTCGGGTAATGGTGTGCATTACGCGCGCTTCCTCCGGCCCGGGGATGTCGTGGAAAGCACGATCACTGGTCTTGGCTCGCAGCGCAATCCGTGCATGGCCGAGGTTGAGTAAGAACCTAGGTGCCCGCCACCGGGGACACCGCCCGCCAACGATGCGCATTCACACAATCCGCGCGCGCGGAATCTTCGACTCCCGGGATCCCGAGCGTTATGAGGGGCTCGGCGTCCGAGACACCGTCGCCTTCCTGGCTCAGCCGCCCGCCAGCCTCTATGAGTTGGCGCAGGCGTGGCGCGACGTGATTCGACGGCACGCCCAGCCAGCCTCCGACTGGCGTTGTCCGACCGCGGTGTCCGGTCAACTTTCCTAAGACAATCCAATACATACGGGCCCGGTATGCTAATGTATCGAGGACACTCAGCAGACGGCTTTTTGGGGGACTCTCGGCACATGCAATTTAGGCAGCTCGACCTAAATCTGCTCGTCGCGCTCGATGCCCTGCTGACCGAATGCAATATTACCGAAGCCGGCCGGCGTGTTTTTCTGACGCAGTCCGCGATGAGTGGAGCCCTCGCTCGGCTGCGCGAGCACTTCGCGGATGAACTCTTGATCCAGGTGGGGCGCAAAATGGTGACCACGCCCCTGGCTGACTCTCTGGCCGGTCCCGTACGCGAAATCCTCCTCAAGATTGACGCCGCGGTGAAAACCCGACCGGAGTTCGATCCCAGCACCTCGCATCGACGCTTCTCGATCATGATGTCGGACTATGTCTCGACCCTCATGATGCCCGAAGTACTGCGTCGGGCAGAAGCGCAGGCACCCCGCGTGACTTTCGAACTGCTTTCGAACGACGTTGGGAACCCATTGGAAATACTGGATCGCGCAGAGATCGATTTCCTGGTGATGCCCGACCAATTCCTGGAAAAGGAACACCCGTTCCAACCGTTATTCGATGACTCCTATGTGTGTCTCGTCTGGGCCGACAACCCTCTCGTGGGTGATAGCCTCACACAGCAGCAATATCTCGAGTTAGGCCATGTATTCAATCAGTTTCGAATCCGCGTTCCCGTTATTGACGAATGGTTCCTGACTAAACTGGGCCTGACACGGCGTGGTGAGGTTTTTGCCAACAGCTTTAACTCCATGCCACACTTGGTAGTCGGCACGCGCCGCATCGCCACGGTGCACCGCCGATTAGCAGAGCTTTATGCACGCTACCTTCCTCTGCGACTGCTCGAGCCACCTTTTGAGCTGCCGTCGCTGACCGAGGCCATGCAGTGGCACAAGGATTTTGGCGATGACCCCGGCCGAGCGTGGTTGCGGGGCATCATGAGTTCAGTCGCCGCCGACATGGTCAAAAATCCGGCGCCAGCCGCCACCCCGAAGCCGATCAAGCGCCCTAAGCGCGCCTGAGGCGGCGGTCACCACATCTTCGTCTCTGGGCATCGACCGCCTCGATGCAGTGAATCCACACATCCCATTTAACCCTCGGGCGCGATCCCGGTAGTCTCCGCTCTCGGGCGCAAACGCCATTTCGAAGCGCTGCGCATCACGACCGTCGCATTATTGAGGGGAGTTCAGTCATGGCCATCAATGGCATCGAGACCGTGCTATACGGAGTCAATGATGTCGCGGAGTGCACGCGATATTTCGTAGATTTCGGTTTGCCGCTGTTCGAGCAGAGCGAGGCGCATGCCCACTTCCGACTCGATGAGGGCAGCAACGTGATCATTCGGCATATCCACGATCCGCTGATCCCGAAATCGGCATTGGTGGGAACCGGGGTCTGCGAGACGATCTGGGGCGTCGATCGGCAGAGCGATCTGGACAGATTGGTGAGCAATCTACGGCAGAGTCGCGAAGTTCGCGTCGATCCGGACGGCACTGCACACTGCCTCACCGATGATGGCCTCGCCGTCGGGTTCAGACTGTATCGGAAATTGCCCGTTCACTCGGCCCCTGACCCGCTCAATTCGCCAGGCAATATCAATCGGCTCAATCAGCAACGCAAGTGGAAGGTCAAGGCACGGCCCAAGCAAATCCTTCACGTTGTTTTCCAGGTGCCGGATTTCGACAAGTCCTGGGCCTTCTACCGGGATCAGCTGGGTTTCAGGCTCAGCGATATCCAGAAGACTTTTGGCATATTCGGCCGTGCGCCAGAGGCTAACGATCATCACAACATCTACTTTCTCAACGCACACCTGCCCTTCCCCGGTCTTGATGGTCAGGTGCGCTTTGACCATGTGAATTATGGCGTCGAGGATCTCGATGAAGTCATGATCGGCGCCAATCACATGCAGCGCCAGGGCTGGCCCAAATCGGTTTGGGGACTCGGGCGGCACCGTATTGCGTCCTCCATCTTCATGTATCTGCCTTGCCCGACAGGTGGCCAGGCCGAATACGGCGCGGACTCTGATTATCTCGATGACAGTTGGGTGCCCCGCGTCTGGAACCCGATGTTCGGCTTCTTCACGTTCGTTCATAATCTGGCGCCATACATGATGGACGCCGCGCCCTGGGAGTGGGATTACGCGCCCGGCTATACGCCCGAAGCAAAAGCAAAGGCCACCCCGCCACCCAGCGCCGACTCGCCGCATGAGGAGAGTTCGCCGCCAAAGGGCAAGCCGACGGCAGAAGCAAAGCCTGCCGCGCCGGCGGAATCGACCATGGCGATCGACAAAGCCTGACCAGAGACGGAGACGATCTAAAGGGGGAGTTGGTGCAGCTGCATACATGTGGGCGAAGGGAGGCTGCGGCGGAAAAGCCATCTCGCCCCGGGAGTGCGCGAGCTCGCCACACAGGCGTGCTCACGTTCGATCTGCACTGTCACACATTGATTCCTGCCGTGGAAGCGCTGATCGCGAATACACCACAGAAGGCCGCCGAGCCCGGCATCTTCCTCAACACAATGGGTGCCGCATCGGTGGCGCACAACAATGCGGTCATGCTACCGCGCGCATTCCCCAGGCTCACACAGCTCGAGCAGCGCCTGGCCGACATGGACGCGATGGGCGTCGACGTGCAGGTCGTCAGCCCCTCACCGACGCAATACTGCTACTGGGCTGAAGCAGAGCTGGCACAGCAGATCGTCGGTGTGCAAAACGAGGCGATGGCGGAGTTGTGCGCACGCGAGCCCAGCCGCCTCGTCGGCCTGGGTACGGTGTCGCTGCAGCACCCGGAACTGGCCTGCGAGCAGCTGCGCACCGCGGTCCGGAAACTCGGGCTCAGGGGCATTCAGATCTCCACCTCGGTCGGTGCTCGTGAGCTATCGGACCCGTGCTTTCATCCCGTTTGGCGTCTGCTGGAGGAACTTGGCGTGCTGGTGTTCATTCACCCCTTTGGCTCGAGCCTGGGGCCGCGTACCAACGCCTACTATCTGGTCAACACCATCGGGCAGCCGTTGGAAACCACCATCGCTCTCTCGCATCTGATCTTCGGCGGCGTGCTCGATCATTTCCCGGGTCTGAAGATTGTGGCAGCGCACGGCGGCGGCTACCTGCCAACCTATGTTGGACGTTCCGATCAGGCCTACCGGGTGCGTCCAGAGGCGGCTGCACACACCGCCCGAGCGCCCAGTGAACATCTCAAGCGCATCTGGTTCGACACGGTGGTCTATGATCCTTTGGCGCTCCGGCATTTGATCGACCGGGTGGGCGCCTCTCAGGTGGTCATCGGCACCGATTATCCGTTCGACATGGGCTGCTACCAAGTCCACGAACTGCTGCAAAATACGCCGGGCCTGAGCGATGCGGAGCGGGCGGCCATTCTCGGTAACAATGCGGCTGCGCTGATCGGCTGGCCGATCCAGAAGTCGACGGAGCAACTAACACTGTGATCGCAGGCAAACGAATTCTCATCATTGGTGGTGGCATCAGCGGCATGTGCGCCGCCATCGAGCTGCGCAAGCGCGGCATGCATGTGGATCTGGTCGAGCTCGATCCGCAGTGGCGCGTCTATGGGGCCGGTATCACCCTGAGTGGCCCGACCCTGCGCGCCTTTGCCCGCGTCGGAGTTGCACAGGACATTATGACCCATGGCAGTTGTGCCGACGGACTGGATGCCTTCACTGCAGAGGGTCTGCCAATCGGTCAATTGCCGACGCCACGTATCGCCGGGCCCGACATCCCGGGAGTCGGCGGCATTTTACGGCCGATTCTGGCCCGCATACTGCGCGAACACACGCTTGCCTCAGGTACGGCGGTGCGCTGTGGCGTCAGCTTCTCAAAGTTCAAGGAGGCCGCGGATTCCATCCGCGTGGATTTCTCCGATGGCAGATCCGAGCCCTATGACCTGGTGATCGGCGCCGATGGCCTGCAGTCGGCAGTCCGGGCCGCCCTTTTCCCCGATGCTCCGGCGCCGCATTACACCGGGCAGGGTTCGTGGCGCGCTGTGGTACCCCGGCCAGCACCGCTGGCGCGCGCGCAAATGTACATGGGGCGCAGCGTCAAAGCAGGCATCAACCCGGTCTCGAAGGACGAGATGTACATGTTCGTCACCGAGCGACGGGAATCGCCGGATCACATCGATGAGGCGCTCTGGGCTGGCGAACTGCGCGGCATCCTCAAGGAATTCGGGGGACTCATCGGTGAGATCCGAGAGGGCCTGGGCGCGCAATCGCGTATTCTGTACAGACCCTTTTACGCCGTATTACTGCCCCCGCCCTGGCACAGGGGCCGGGTGGTCCTCATCGGCGACGCCGCTCACGCCACCACACCGCACCTGGCCTCCGGCGCGGGCATCGGAGTTGAGGATGCTGTCGTGCTGGCAGAGGAGCTGGAACGCTCTACAGATCTCGATTTGGCGTTGACGGCTTTTACGCAGCGCCGCTACGAGCGATGCCGAATGGTCGTCGAGAATTCGCTTGCCCTCGGCGACATGGAAAGACGCAATGCCCCGCGCGAACAGCACGAACAGCTCATGCGCACGACCATGGCGGCACTGCTCGCGCCGATCTAATGACCGCACTGACAGACACCCTGCTGCGATTGGAGGACGAGCGGATCCGCTGTCTCCTCGAGCAAGACTACGCCGGTCTCACCAGATTGCTGTCGCCTGAGCTGCTTCATACTCACACCCGAGGCAACTTTGACAATCTATCCAGTTATTTGCACTTCGTTCGCAATGTTGTGCAGGCCCTCGACGTCCGGCGCGAGAACCTGCACGTCGTGGCGCTCGGCGCAGATGCCGCGGTCATGCACGGCAAGCAGATCAGCCGCTCGCGATCCAGAAAGACAGGCCAGGAGGCCTCGGTCGAGGCGACCGTGACACAGGTGTGGAACCGGGGGAGCGACGGCCAATGGCGTCTGGCGGCGTTTCAGGCGACCCCACTGGGCGAGCCGCCGCCACCAGCTCCACGCTGAACGCACAAATTGGCGCTCAGCCCGGCTGGTGCCTTGCGCGGAGCCACGCCTCCAGTCCCTGCGCGTTGAGTTCGACATCGCCGGCGAGAAGATCGAGATATTCTCCAACCTCTGCATGGCCGTACGCTTGAGCGAGTCCTGCCCGGTATAGACCTTCAAGCGCGTGCCGGAGATATTGCGCCGGCGCTGGCTGAGATGCAGCCGCCAGCGCGATGCCGGTCATGGCACGGGCCTGCCCGATCACCTGCATCGCCTGACTCGCGACGTCTCGGATCGCGCCGTAGTGCGTGATATAGGCCACGCTCGGCTCAAAACTCATTAGTCGTTCGATGGATCGACACAACGCTTCCGGATCGAACTGCGTCGGGGTCGTCGAGGGGATTGCATAACGGAAATGATCGAAGTCAAATTCGGGATACGACACCCCGAGGGTATCGCCGCTGAACCAACCGCGGCTGGACCGATCCCAAACACAGATGTGATGGTGGGCATGGCCCGGCGTCTCGGCCACCTGCAGCGGCCGCTGGCCCACCGAGATCACCATCCCATCGACGGCATGGACGATGCGCCTTCTGGGAACCGCCTTTAGCTCGCCGTAGTCGCGCGCCGCGATCTCAGCGCCGTAAACCGCCTGTACCCCGGCCACCAACCTGGAGGGATCCGCGATGTGCCGCGCACCGCGCGGATGAACCAGCAGTTGAGCATTCGGCAGGGATTCCATGAGAAGCCCGGCGCCGCCCGCATGGTCCAGGTGCACATGCGTCAGGATCACCCACTTGACCTCCTCCCGGGCCAGGCGCGCGTCATCAAGCGCCCGCAGCAGGCTGGGGACTGCGAGGTTGGGACCCGTATCGATGAACGCGGCTTCGCCCGCCTCGGCCACCAGGTAGGCGGCATCGAAGCGCGCCCTTTGAAAGCCGGTATCAATCGCCCAGAGGCCTGGACCGAGCGACTCCATATACTGTACCCGGCGTCCGACTAGGGCGTGTTAACACTACTCGCGTAGTGCTTCCACGATGAGAGCGAAGTAGATGAAGGCAATGAACACCAGATCGAGCTTATCGAAGCGACTGAAGATGCGGCGGAAGCCCTTGAGCCTTCGGAACAGCCGCTCGATCTCGTTTCGGCGTCGATACCAGGCCTTCTTGAGTCTCCAAGGTTCGACTCTATTCGGATGCGGTGGCACCACGGGAATGAAACCCAGATCGAGTGCGAGTTGGCGGGTCTCGTCGCCTTCATATGCACAGTCCATCAACAGATGGCAGGAGGCCGGCAGCTCGGGAGCCCCTTGGATCGAGTGCAGGAGCGCGCGACCCTCCGGAGCATCTCCGGCTTGCCCGGGTGAGAGGGAGAACCCTACGGCGCATCGAGCACTCGCGGCAACCATATGAACTTTTGTGCTCCAGCCGCCGCGGGATTTGCCGATGGCTTGAGGGCCGTTTTTTTTAGAGCACCGGTGCCATCCGGATGAACCTTTACGATCGTACTGTCCAGACTCACCGCTTCAATCTTGATGCGGATCAGTTGCTCACGCTGCAGCTCGGCGAAGAGCCGATCCAGAACGCCGGCTTTCGCCCAGCGATTCATGCGCGTGTAGATCGTATGCCAGTTGCCAAAGCGCTTGGGCAGTGCGCGCCACTTGCAGCCGTTCTCCGCTACAAACAGGATCGCGTTGATCACGTTGAGATTCTCATGCGAGACGTTGCCTCGTTGAGTCGGCAAATGCGTCGCGATGCGTGCGTACTGTTCGGGTGTGATTTCCATCCGCGCAGCATATCACGTAGTGTTAACACGCCCTAGGGCAGTCGAACACCCTCCCGGCCCTTTAGTCCAAGACTCGCGCGCACTTCCGCGGGGCTCGCGACCTCGAGGCCCAGGCTCTCGAGGATAGATCGAATCAGGCGAACCTGATCGGCATTACTGGGCGCCAGTTGACCGCGTGCGAGGTAGAGCGAGTCTTCCAGCCCGACCCGCACATTGCCCCCCATAATCGCGGCCTGTGTGATCAGCGGCATCTGGTGTCGCCCGGCAGCCAGAACGGACCACTGATAGTTGGTGCCGAACAGTTTGTCGGCGATTCGTTTCAGGTGCGTGAGATTCTCCGGATCTGCACCGATGCCGCCCAGGATGCCCAGTGCAAACTGGATGAAGAGCATGCCTTTGATCAAGCCGCGGTCTACAAAGTGCTTCAGGGTATAGAGATGCCCCACGTCGTAGCACTCGAACTCGAACTTCGTGCCATGCCGCTCACCGAGTTCGCGCAGGATGTGTTCGATGTCGGCAAACGTATTGCGGAAGATTCGATCGCGCGAACCCTCGAGATGCTCGTATTCCCAGTCGTACTTGAACTGCTTGAGTTTGGCGAGCACCTGAAAATAGCCGAAATTCATCGAGCCCATGTTGCACGAGGCCATCTCGGGTGAGACATCCAGCGCCGCGGCCAGGCGCTGCGCGAGCGTCATGACGTGCGAACCCCCGGTCGTGATGTTGATCACCGCATCGGTGCCCTGGTGAATCTGCGGCAGAAACTGCCTAAAGATCCCTGGCTCGAACACCGGCCTGCCGTCCCTCGGATCGCGCGCATGCAGATGCAGTACCGCCGCGCCTGCATTGGCCGCGGCGATGGCCTCCTCCGCCACTTGCTCCGGCGTGAGCGGCAGGTACGGCGACATGCTCGGCGTATGGATTGAGCCCGTCACCGCGCACGTGATGATGACTTTGTTTGGCTTGGCCACTGGGGTTTGTCAGGGCTTCAAGCTTAGCTTTCCTCGAAAATCGCAACGGCGCGAGTCCAGCCCGCCGAGGCGCCGCGGATTTTGTGCGGAAAGCAGCTGATAAGGAAGCCATTCCCCGGCAATGCCTCGAGGTTGTGCATTTTTTCGAGATGACAGTAGCCGATGTCCATACCCGCCTTGTGTCCCTCCCAGACGATGCTCTTGTCTCCCGTCTGCTTGAATTTCTCCGCGGTGTAGCAGAACGGCGCGTCCCAACTCCAGGCGTCAATCCCTGTCAGGCGCACCCCGCGCTCGAGCAGATACATGGTGGCCTCGTAGCCCATGCCGCAACCGGCATCCACGTAATCGGGCTGACCATAGCGGGAGCCCGCCCGGGTATTCACGATCACAATGTCGAGCGGCTGCAATTCGTGGCCGATGCGGGCAAGCTCGGCTTCCACTTCAGCGGCAGTCACCACGTGGCCATCTGGCAGATGGCGAAAGTCCAGCTTCACGCCCGGCTGAAAGCACCACTCCAATGGCACCTGATCGATCGTAAGGGAGGCTCGCGCCGGCCCCAGCTTGCCATCCATCGTCGGATGGAAGTGATAAGGGGCGTCCAGGTGCGTACCGTTGTGCGTTGATAGATGCACGATCTCTGCCGCGGCCGCCTTGCTTTCCGGCAGGTCCTCCGCCTTCAGACCCGGTACGAGCTTTTCGAACACCGGCATCGACTGGTCATGCGTGATGTACTCGATCTTCGGTTCCATCCCCGGAGGATCGGAGCGGACGTCGTTCTCCAGGAAGATCGACAGATCGACGAACCGCCGCCTGGTGCGAGCCGGCACTTTCGATTGCGTCCCGGCGTGCACCGAGCTTTGCGTACTCATATTAAACCCCCTGACAACTCATGAATCATCCCAGGTCAGCGACTCGTTTGGGACCAATCGGTGCCGCCACGATGGTGTGGTCAATGGCACCAAATATGCTGAGCTTTTGCCGATCGAGCGCCTCTAAGCGAACGCGGTCCCCGTATCCAAGAAACGCAGAGCGCGGCTCCCCGAAAGCGATTTGTTCAAGTGCCCGCTTCTCGGCCAGGCAGGCCGAACCCGCCTTCTGCCAATCGCGATTGGATACCGTGCCTGATCCAAGGATGGTGCCGGCGCGTAAGTTGCGGTTGTAAGCCAGATAGGCGATCAGCTCACCGAAGCTCCAGTCCATCTCCGCACCATTGGGTTCACCAAACCATTCGCCATTGCGCGTGATATGCAGATCCAGATGAACCCGTCCCCTCTGCCATGCAGATCCCAACTCATCGGGAGTCACGGCAACGGGCGCAAACACGGGCGCCGTCTTTGCGTGAAAGAAGCCAAACCCCATTTGTAACTCCCGCAGCACGTGTGCCCGCATGCTCATGTCATTCAGCACGGTCACCAGGCGGACGAACTTTTCGGCCTCGCTCGGCGTACAGCCAGACGGCGTGTCGTCCAGGATGACGGCGAACTCTCCCTCGAGGTCTGCGTTATCGGCCTCCGTGCGCAGAGGATAGTCATCACACGGCCCCCAGAACTCATCGCTCTGCCGCTGAACGAGCACCGGAACTCCGGGCGTCAGCTTGGGCGCCACGTTCATCGCGCGCGACAGGATCTCCCCGTGATTCAGAAACGCTGAGGCGTCCACGAACTGATGTGTCCGGGGCAAAGGCGCCATGACGTGCAGCGGCTCGAACGGGAAGGCTTGTGCCGACACCTGCGTATTGAGCGCGTCATAAAGGGATTCGAGCGGCTTTCTGACCCATGACCAGTGCTCGATCGCAAACTGCATCGTGGGGGCGATCGAGCCCGCGCTCAGCGCCTGCCGCAGATCCCGCGAGACCACTACTAGACGGCCATCTCGGCTGCCATCCTTCAGCGTCGCCAGTTTCATGACGGTTTCCGGCTCACTTGCTCTGGATGAATCATGGCCGTAATGCTCCGCAGGTTAGCAGCGTGCATCGACCACCAGAAATCGATCGTGCGCATGCGATTCATCGATGCCGCCCATTAGAGCACGCGTTTACCGCCGGGGCCTGCTAGCTATACGAAGCCGAGCGCTCAGGGTCGCGGAGCTGAAGGTGCAGCAGTGCGGCCAGACACGCAGCGATCATGCTAAGCACGCCCAGAACAACAAACGCTGAGGTCAGGCCGCCCACACGCTGCGCCAACCACGTTGTCACAAGCCCGCTGAGGAACTGGCCGAGCGCGAACGAGCCCTGCCAGGCACCCGTACCACGGCCGCGCGAGAAAAAGGGGAGCGGCCGAACGGCCCAGGTAACCAGCGTCGGCAGCAACAAGCCGCATCCGAATTGCATAACCGCTGACATGGCCACGAATTCATTCAATGAAACTGATTTCCCCATGCCGATATAGCCCACCGCAATCACCGCGAACTCCACCGTGAGCAGTAACCCAACTGCAAAGCGAGCGACGCGTGGAAATACGATGGTACCGACCGGGACGCCGAGCGTGCCAAGCATGGTAGCCATACCCGCAACGGCAGGATCGTGAACACCGAATCGCGTCAATGCCAGGGCGCTCTGCGTCAGGAATGCGTAAAAGAGAATTGCGCCGAACACGGTGATCGAACAGATACCGGACAGACGTCTCCAGTCGATCGTGTAGTCGGGGGGTGTGATGCTGGCAGCAGACCTGGGCGCCTCTGCTGATGGGACAGGCTCCCAGGTACAGGCTAGGACCAGCACCAGCAGCACCAGGCCGAGCGTATACAGATAAAATGGTCCTCGCCATCCGAAGCGGGCTCCGAAGATCCCTCCCATGAGCACCAGCGGCAGGGATGCTATCGACGCCACAGCTGTCTGAGCGGCGATCCAGCGCTCTCGCTGCGCCCCACCAAAATAATCGCAAAGCAGGATGGTGGTTGTGGTGAGAATAATTCCTTCGAAGATCCCCACTCCGATGCGCGTGGCGATAATGGCCATCAGGTTGTCTATGAATGCAGGGGCCACACCCACAATGGCGTAACACACCATGGCAAGAATCAGCAGTCGACGTCGCCCAAATCGATCGGCAAGCCACCCACCAGCGGGAGAGGACAAGGCCATGAACAGGGCTGGCATCGTCAGCACGCCGCCTTGAATCAAATACTCGTGACCGGGCACGTCTGCGAAGTGCGCCATCATCTGCGGCACGACGGGGACCAGAACGATGACACCCATGACGGCCAAGGTAACCGGCAGCAGCAGCACGATGCCCTGCAGGCGCCCCGCCTGACGGCCTGGGGCAATCGATGTCACGGATTTGCTGTCGCGGCCGATGCCGACTCGCGATTCTGAGGCGGCTTGTCGGCTTCCTCTGTCACAAGCCGAGTCAAGATGCGCCTGGCCCGGGTCGAGGGGCCGTCGGAGCGCTGCAGAGCCGGATGCAATGACAGCAGATCGGCACTCCCGATCCGTGCCTGCTGTCCCTCGATCATAGGTTTGTCCTGCTGCTCGAAGGCGAAGCGAAGCGCCTTGGCGATGTTCTCGGTGACAGCGACATTGTCGGTCGCGAAGCTGCGGGTATTCGAATAAAAGTAGTGGGTCGAGCTCTGCGTGGCAGGAGTCATGATGTGCACTGCCTGCACGTTCATTCCCGCGCTGCGCGGCTGACCTGCAGGTGTTCCGCCGGTGATCAGTGTCATGACACCGCTGGGCCACCACTGGACTTCGGTCCACATATCGATCCGCGCGCCCGGTTCCGGAAAGTTCATGCGCATGATCGGCAGCGGCGGCTCGTCATTCGCGATCCAGGTGACGCGCAGGGAATCACGCGGCATCGACTCGATCGAAGCGGTGCTACGGGTCATCGATCCACCACCGAGGGACTCCGGGTGAAGATAGTCAGCGTGTGTCAGATCGAGGATGTTGTCGACCATCAGCAGGTAGTTTGCCGCAGTTGGCACATACCCGCTGATGAAAGAGGCTTCGGGCGCGCGATCGATGAAAGGCAACTCCGGAATGTGGGCGCTATCAGCCAAGTCAGGCTCGCCTGTCCAGACCCACAGCAGCCGATGCCGCTCGATGACTGGAAACGCACGCACGCGCAATGCTTTGCTCATGCCGCCGTGGGGATTTTCTCGGCACACGCCATCAGGCCCGAAGCGCAGACCGTGATATCCACAACGCAGATCGTCGCCTTCGATGCGACCCATACTGAGGGGCGCGAAGCGGTGCGGGCAACGATCCAGCAGGCACACGACTGCCTCACCAGCGGCGCGATAGAAGACCAGCGGGTAGTCGGCGATGGTCCGCGCCAGGGTTCGATTCTGGTCTAACTCGTGGGTCCAGCCCGCGACATACCAGGCGTTTTGCAGAAACTCCGACATATTGCCCCTCTTCAGTTCGTTTAAGCCGGCGCAGCCACTGGGCCGACGCGCCCTAGAGGGCGATCGTCGATTTCCTCGAGTTGCTTGAGGATGTGGCCAGGCGCGGCGTCCCCGATGACCCTCTGCAGAAAAGGCGTATGGTCAAAGATGAAGTCGCGCAAAGGCCTAAGTAGCCGGGGCGTATGGTGAAAGATACGGCCATTGAAGAAGGCCTGTTGCGTGACCTGCGCCGTGTGAGGCTTGCGCCGCTCTTCATAGCGCTGCAAGGCCGCCTTTACGGCCGCGGTGTCCGACATCTCGATGGCTTGCAGCTCGCGGGCAAGAAAGTAGCCGTCCTCAATCGACATGCCTGCGCCGTAGGCGGCGTAGGGTGAAGTGGGGTGAGCCGCATCACCCAGCAATGTGACGCGGCCCTTGGACCATTGCTTCAATGGCGGCCGATCGCGAATCTCCCATCGCTGGAGATGTTCTCGCGGCGTCTCATCGATCAGTCGCCTTAGCTTCTCCGAGAACCCGACACTGCGGCGTCGGGCGAACTCCAGTAGATCCTCAGTCATCGGCTTCGATGGATCGCATGCCTCGAGCACCCACCACTCGTAGCCGCTGCGGCCCTCGTGCCGAATCGGCGTGTAGCTCGCCTGGGTAGTGCGGTTGTGAGCGACGACACCCTCGGTGGGGGCAGCCCCATCGATGAACAGATACCCGCCTACCAGGTGCAGGCGCTGATGGCGGATTGGTTCATCGCCCCAGAGTGATTCTCGAACAAAGGAGCTGATGCCGTCGGCACCCACCACCACGTCGTCCAGGGCTGACTCGCCATTCGCAAACCGGACGCGCACCTCTCGGCCCTCATCCTCAAGAGCGGTGGCCCGGTGGTCCAGATGCAAAAGTCCCGGCGGCAGGGCGTCCAGCATTCGCCTATAGAGTCCCCACCTCAACAGCCCGATGAAACCGCCGCCATATTCCTCTTCTACCTGCGCTGGTAATCGCACATCGGCCCGAAGCCGGCCGTCAGCACGCTGAAATTGCGTATGGCAAGGCGCTCCCAGGTCTCTCACATCGACGCCGATGAGCTTTAAGACCTTTTGCGGCGGCGGCCAGAGGTTCAGGATATTGCCGGCCGCACGAATTTCGTGGTAGCGCTCGAATAGCTTCACCTCGAACCCTGCCTGATGGCAGGCCAGAGCCGCGGCCATGCCGCCAGGGCCCGCGCCAATGATGGAAATTCGACCCCGGGTCGTCCGGTTGTTCGGCGTATTAACCATATCTTGTCCTGCTCGACCAGCACCAGCGGCCAGCACGAGCACCTATCCCCCAAGAAGAGACTTCAAATAATCCGACGCTATGCCGGCCGGCGCCGGTCTGTACAATCGTTTCGCGAGATGCGAGCTATCGAGCAGGTCGTTTATCGAGATCTGGAGTCCCGCCCACTTGGAATACAGCACAATCAGGTGCAACAGTATGAGCTAAGCGCGGTGGGTCGCCTGTTCCAGAGCTGCCATCTCACCCGAATCGAGCGCGGGTCCATCCAGCGTACAACGCTCAGTCTGAGTCTCGGACGTCCTGAAGCGTACGATGATCGGCAACAACTCCTTCTTGATGTGCGACTCGCTATAGCCATTGAACAGGTGGCCCAATAGGCCGCGGCGCAAATCGCTGGTGCCGAGAAACCAGTCCGCTAACGGGAAGGTCAAGTTCATATTACAGCGCATCATGATGCCCAGGTTATGGTGCGCTTTGTGATGTCTGCGAATGGTGTTGATGAACGGCATGCGACGCACGAAGCCGTTCTCCGGCACGTGGCAGCAGAAATGGAATGTCTCGTACACCATGTAATGTCCGATCATCGTCATAAAAACGACGTAGCCCGCGTTGGCGTCGATGAACCGACTGGCCAACAAGCCCAGAATGCCGCCGACACTGGCGAGCACCGCCAATACACGCCAGGGAAAAAAGACGATGCGGAATTCCTTTACCGTGCCAATCGTGACCTCATTGTCCGTGAAGTATTGGTGATGCTGGCGCGTGTGCCGATCATAAATCGCGCGCAGCGCGAATACATCAATCAACCGGTGCATCACAAACCGGTGGAGAGCCCATTCCGCGAAATTACCGCCGATCGCCACGGGCACGATCAGGAGCCATTCCCACGAGGCATTTCGCATGCGCGCAAGGCACCAGAGAATTGCGCCGATACCGACTGAGTACATCACCACGATGTGCACGATGCCGTTGTACCAGGGATTGATCTGCCCAACGTACTTCTCGCGAAACCGACGCTGCCGCTCGGTCATCATCGAAGCTTTGCCTTGCTGACTCTGATAGACGACTGATATATTAGTCATATGCCACGTGGTGTCAACGATGAGAGCCACAGCCTGGCCCCCAGTGGTACCAAGCGACGGACCGCTGCGACAGTTAAACCGGGCTGGCCCCGCCCGACGTCGCTCGCCTTGTCCGAACAGGGCACGACGCTCACGGCGCAAGCCTACGGCCGACTCGAAGAACTCATCGTCAGGCTCGAGCTGGCGCCAAATTCGCTGATATCCGAGCACGCGCTTGCTAAGCACCTCGGCATGGGCCGTACCCCGATTCGCGAGGCACTACAGCGCTTGGCGCGCGAAGGGCTTGTCATCATCCTGCCGCGGCGCGGTATGTTTGTTGCGCCGGTCGATATCAGCGCACAGATGCGCCTGATTGAAGTGCGCCGGCGCATCGAGGAGCTGCTTGCCTCGGGCGCGGCACGACGAGCGAACGCCGAGGAGCGCCGCGCCTTTCAGGGGCTTGCCGACGATATGGAGCGCGCCGCACAGCAGGCCGATGACTTGACCTTCATGCGCCTGGATAAAGAATTCAACACGCTGCTGACCGTAGCCTGTCGTAACGAATTTGCTGCTGCGGCCATCGGCTTATTCGCCGGCTTGTCGCGCCGCTTCTGGTTTTTCAACTACAAGCGGTTCGCATCCCTACCGAAGGTCGCAAGACTGCATGCGGCGGTGGCGCGCGCGGTGGCTCGCGGTAACGACAAGGCGGCGCGCAGCGCATCGAACGCGCTGATGGACCATATCGCAGAGTTCACCTCATCGACAGTCCTACCGGAGACCTGGGCCAACTGATGCCCCTAGGGTTCCACGGGTCGAGCTGTTGAAGGGCTTTCGCGCATCGGTATTGCCACCTCGCGGAATTGATCCACTAACCATCGAACACCCGGATCAAGGTCTCGTATGCGATTCCACTGCACAATAATGGACAGAGCGGGCAATGGGACGGGCGCTGGGTATAACTTGATCGGGAAACGCTGCGCGAACACGCGGGCAAGACTGGCATGAATGGTCGCGATCTGACGCGTCCCCACGATGTACTCCGGAATGAGCGTGAACTGCTCGACCGCCACACCGATCTTCCGCTTGTACCCTAGCTCCGCGAGCGCGTCTCCCTCAAAGCCCTGCGAGCGGCTATCCGCGAACTCCGCGATTACGTGCGTGGAGTTCATATATTGATCCAGACTCAGCGCATCGCCGATGTGGTCGTTACCGGCCCAGGCTATACACAGATAGTGTTCATCGTAGAGCCATTCGCGCGGGTGAATCTGCGAGCCCAGGATGGCAGGAAGTACCACAAAATCATTCTGGCGTTGCTCAAGAATTTGTGTCACTTGAGGAAACGTGAGTTGTGCGTGAGCCAGCGTCAGCCGCAATGAGATGGCGATCCCCGGAGCGACGGTCATGAGGCGCCTCATGAGTTCGGGCATGAATACCGTGCCCTCATAATCAGACACGGCTACAAAGAAGCGGCGAATGGCATTCGACGGATTGAAGCCGGCACGTTCGTGAATGACGAGGTGGGATCGACCCAGGATCTCTTGGATCGGATTGGCCAATCGTTGAGCCAGCTCCGTCGGGACCATTCTGCCGCCAACCGCGACAAACAAAGGGTCCTGATAGTGCTCGCGCAACTGCGCCAAGGCATTGCTGACTGCGGGCTGAGATACGTTCAGGCGCACTGATGCCCCGGTCACGCTCCTCTCTTCGAGTAGCGCATTGATCACGACGAGCAAATTGAGATTGACGCTTTGATAGCGCATGGCGGCACTATCATATATTTATATAGCCGACCAAAAGGAAAACCAATTTGCCGGCTCGGCACCCGCCCTCCTAGTATCTCAACCGAGTAAGGCTCGCCTGCATATCGGCATCCGCCGGCCATCAGGCAATCAGGCGTAACGGTCTGGTCGCCTAAGATAAAGCGGAGGGGAAATGATCCAAAATCAGAATGCCTTGTTTCCGGGTATGGCGAAATACGTTAGGAATCAATGGTATGTCATCGCCTACAGCCGCGAGATCGGGCGCCAACTCCTACAGCGCGAGTCGCTCGGGGATCCTGTTGTTCTGTTCAGGACAGAGGGCGGATCTGCGGTTGCCCTATTCGATCGCTGTCCGCACCGCGGCATGCCTCTGTCCAAGGGCAAGCTGATCGGCGATAGCCTGCAGTGCGGCTATCATGGTATCGAATTCGACTCTGACGGCCGCAGCGTCAAGGTTCCCTCTGGGGGCAGCGCGCCTGCGAGACTTTGCGTGCGCAGCTATCCCCTGCTCGAGAGAGCCGGATGGGTATGGATCTGGATGGGAGATCCCGCCTTGGCTGACCCCGCCAAGTTGCCGAACCACGAGGATATCGGCCTTGAGGGCAGCGGGTGGTATCCGGACCCGGGCATCCACATTGGGTTGAAGGCGAATTATCTGTTGCCTCTCGAAAATCTTGCCGACGCCACACACATCACCTACTTGCACCATGGACTTATCGACACCGGCAACGTCGCCTCGATGCCGTACCGGCTTGAGATCATCGGAGCTACCGTCAAGGTCTACCGCGATTTCGTCAATGAGCCAATGCCGCCCATGCTGGCGCATGTATTTCATTTGCGCGGGGAGCGAGTGACGCGAACCCTTGAGTTATCGACCTATGTGCCGAACCTGGTGGTGATTCGCAATAGCTTCATCGAGGTCGATGTCCCTGATCCGCAGCGACGGATCAACACTTTGCTGGTCGCAGTGACGCCCGGAAGCCCGACCTATACCCACGAATTCAGCGCCTTCGGCAACAACTATCCGCAGCAGCACCCCAACCGATTCGACGACCTAAAGAATCTGCTCATGGAAGATGTGGTCGCGATCGAAGAGATCCAGGCGATGTTTGATCGCCTCGGACCGGAGCGCTGCCCGGAATTGAGTGTCAAAGCGGATGAGCCCGCCATCCGTGTCCGACGGATCATCGCTGAAATGCTTCAACAGGAACACCCCGTCGCGATTGATTCCGTCGTTTGAGGAGTTTCCATTGGCAAGCGGTCCGATACTGATCGTGGGCGGTGGAATCTCAGGCCTCACTCTGGGAATCGCCTTGCGGCACTCCGGCATCGAGGTTGAAATTGCCGAGATCAAGCAGGACCTCAGACAGCAGGCGGGCGTAGGCCTGTCGTTGCAGGGGAACTGCATCGCGGCCTTGGCGCGCATCGGCGTCGCCAATGCATGTCTCGAGAAGGGAATGCCAAACAGCTATATCAATTTGCGCCGGCCCGATGGTGCACTGTTGGCTTCTCAGCCGATAATCGCTATGGGAGGTCCTGAGTTTCCCGGGACGGCGGGCATTTCACGCAATGACTTACACGCCATCCTGTTGGCTGCGGCCAGCGAAGCGGGCGTGAAACTGCGTATGGGGCTGAGCTTCAAGTCATTCGATTCAGATCAGAGCGGCGTGGAGGTCGAATTTACCGACGGATCGCGAAATAGATACGACTTGATGGTGGGGGCGGATGGGGCTTACTCCCGTACCCGTGCCGCGCTATTTTCGCAGGTCCGACCCGAGCCCTGCGGCCAGGCCGTGTGGCGCGCGGGAGTACCGAGGCCGGCCGACATTGTTACGACAGAGCTCCACGTGGGAGGCCCGTTCGGCGTCGTCGGCATATGCCCAGTGTCGCGCGAGGCGGCCTACATCTACATCGTTGAAGTGGCTTCCCCTGAGATTCGCTACAACGATGACGAGCTGGCCACCGTCCTGATCGAAAAACTCGAACCTTACACCTCGAGTCTGGTGAGAGCTTGCGTGCAGCATTTGACTCGTTCAGACGCCATCTCTTACCGCCACCTTGAGTGGTTGCTTGTTCCCCCTCCCTGGTATCGGGATCGGGTGCTGATCATTGGAGATGCCGCCCATTGCAATCCACCCGTGCTCGCGCAGGGTGCAGCGATGGGGATCGAAGATGCAATTGTGCTGGCTGAACTGCTCACCCGAGTGGACTCGGTAGATGCGGCACTGGAACAGTTCATGGTACGTCGCAATCCACGGGCGAGTCTCGTGGTCCAGAATTCCGTACAGCTCTGCGAATGGGAAGTTAAGCATCTGGTGGGCCCGCAAGAGATCGGGCGGCTCATGATGGAAACTCAAAAGGCATTGAGCGCGCCCTTCTAGTCGAGTCCATCCACCGCACCGATTCGTTCCATCGCGAGAATTCATTTCCGAGCTTCCGAAGGGGTGCGTAACTTACGACGCCTGATAGGGCGCATGATCCAAGCAGGGGGGTACGATATGGCGCGGCACGTTCATTTCGTCGGCAGCATTGCACTCGATTCGGTTGAGGACGTGTTCAAGGCTTTCGGACAGACTGTGAAACCATTGCTAAAGCGCTGTCCCGATGGCGAAGTTGGCGGGCGCCGTCTATGGATCAGCTGGCAATGGCCTCTACTGCGCGCCACGGCGTTCCTTGAGCCGGCGAGCGACGCAGCCATTCCGGGCATGGGCTTGTGTTCACTGCGACTCAAGAGCACGGCAGTTGCAGCCGATGTGCATTTTGGGGAACTCGGCTATGCACGCGAAGCGCGCGCGTCTTATATCGATTTCCTGACTGCGCGACGTCAGGGACTCATCGCCGAAACCACGCGCTTCCAGGTCTCCTTGCCAACACCTGCGGCCGTGATCGGCGCTTTTCTCATCCCGTCCGATATCCCAAAGGTCCTGCCCGCGTATGAGCAGGCCATGCTGGCCGAGGTGCAACGGATTCTTAACTCAATTCCACATGCGGATCTTGCCATCCAATGGGATGTTTGCATCGAGATGCTGCAATGGGACGGACGTGCTCCCCAGATTCCGCCTTATCCCGGGCTCGAGAACGCACTGAAGGCGGCGTTTGCGCGTCTGGGGGGTGCCATCCCAGCCGATGTGGAGCTAGGTTTTCACCTGTGCTATGGGGATATGGACGCCAAGCATTTCGTGGAGCCTCTGGATCTGTCCAAGGCGGTGAGCCTTGCGAATCTCTTGATGGCGGCCTCCGGGCGTACAGTCAACTGGATCCACATGCCCGTACCCATCGACCGGCAAGATACCGCCTATTTCGCCCCGCTCAAGGAACTTCACTGCTCGCCGCAGACCGAGCTCTACCTCGGGCTCGTGCATGCAAAAGATGGAGTGGAAGGTGCCGCTCGGCGAATGCGGGTGGCCGATCAGTTCGTTCAGGACTTTGGCATCGCAACCGAGTGCGGCATCGGTCGGTCCCGGACATCCGAAATGGTTGAGGCGCTGATGCGCATTCACGCAAGCGCCGCTCAAATCGGGCGTTCATGACCGAGATTCGTCGGTACGCAATGACGGCCGTGTCGCTCCAGGACAAGCTGCATCAAACGGGAAGTCCGGTGCGGATGTTGCGCCAATCGCAGATGGGACCGTACGTGTATCCGATCCCCGCGGAGTTCTCCAACTGGCGCGACGAGCAGCGGGCCTGGCGCGAGGGTGTCGCCTTGCTCGATCAATCATTTCATATGACGGATCTCTACGTTGAGGGCCCGGATGCGCTGCGCCTGCTGTCCCATGTGGGCATCAACGGTTTTGCCAACTTCGGCCGCAATAAGGCCAAGCAGCTGGTGACGTGCAGTCCAGACGGCTACGTCATCGGCGATGCGATCCTGTTCGGCCTGGAAGATGATCGCGTTTTGATTATCGGTCGACCGGTGGTCGCGAACTGGGTGCAGTTCAATGCGGAGACCGGTGGCTTCAACGTACGGATCGAGCGCGATGAGCGCTCGCTCTCCAATCCAAAGCCGCGCAAGACATATCGCTTTGAGATTCAGGGGCCAAAAGCACCCTTGCTTCTTGAGAAGCTCAACGGTGGCCCGCTGGAGCCGATCAAGTTCTTCAACATGGGTGAGATCCGCATTGCCGGTCGCAAAGTCCGCGCTCTGCGGCATGGGATGGGCGGGGCGCCGGGCCTGGAGATCTGGGGCCCTATGAACGAGGGCGCTGAGATCAAGGCTGCGATCCTGGAGGCGGGACGAGAGTTCGGGCTGCGGCAAGTCGGTGGCCGGGCTTACGGCAGCGTGGCGGTCGAATCAGGCTGGATTCCATCGCCTTTGCCGGCGATCTACAGCGGTGAGTCAATGCGCGCCTACCGCGACTGGCTCAAGGCCGATAGCTTTGAGTCCCTGGCGTCGCTGGGGGGAAGCTTTTACTCGGACCGCGTGGAGGACTATTACCTGACACCCTGGGATCTGGACTACGGACGCCTGATTCGATTCGATCATGACTTCGTCGGCCGTGCCGCACTCGAGCGCATGACATCCGGGCCTCACCGCCGCAAGGTAACCCTGGTATGGAACCCCAATGACGTCCTGGCGGTCCACGAGAGCCTGTACGGGAATGACCTACCGGGCAAATTCGTGGAGATGCCGACGCCCCACTACGCAGCCTTCCCCTACGATAAAGTGGTCAGCCGGGATCAGACAGTAGGTATCTCCACGTACGCGGCTTACACGGCGAATGAACGCGCCTGGATCTCGCTGGCGATCGTCAACGAAGAAGTGGCCAAGCTTGGTACCGAGCTTACGGTCATATGGGGCGAGGAAGGCGGCGGCTCGAAGCGGCCCGTGGTTGAGCGTCACCGCCAGATGCCGATTCGGGCGGTGGTAAATCCCTGGCCTTTTTCGAAAATCGCTCGCAGCGACTACCGGCGCTAGCCGCATCGGTCGGCCGCTTAAGGTCTTAGGCGCTCCCCTCGATATCCGACTGCCTCTCAGCCAACCTGTCCGCGGACTCCTGCCGCGTCCGTGGCGGCGATTTCAGCCGTAACACACGCGGTGGGGGCTGACATATCGCGGACATCCAGCGCACTCACGCTGCAATCAACCACACAGTTGGGCTCTCAAGCCGCCAGGCACAGACAGCCGCTTCATCCTGAGGATGCTTATGAATACTACAGGCCGCGAGAGGCTGGTCCCTTCATCGTCCGCGCGAGCCCTCTGAATGCCACCCAGGATCAGAACCAAAGCAATGGCGTGTCGAAGGTTGAAGAGTCGATCAAGCGGATTCGGATGATCCGAGCCACAGTTTCCAGAGCGTGCATTTCGAATTTGTTGCATTTGCGTTATCGCTTTGTGATGCGAAGCAACCGCGGCAGCGCCGCGGGGTCGCTCCGCGGTTGCGGTCGATCCCGCGATCCGGTCTCTTTGCCGTAGTCGTTACACGCCGAATAGGCCCTGGACCCTGAGCCTGTTGACTACCGGTACTTTTCCATCAGGCCGTGATCAGTGGCTTGCTGCTACGGGGTGTGGCTATGATTCTGATCGCAGGTCACGGACGCCGCGCCAGTATGAATCCGGAACGGTTGCGTGGAGTTCGGATTCTTATCAAGCAGTCTGCCGCAGCGAGCATCGAGCCGAGCATGCTGAAACGATCCCTTAAGACATTGCACGAGATCGGCGCGGCCGGCGTCATGGGTTCATTGGCGGCCTGCCTGGTGCTCGTGCTAAAGGGCCCTACCGAGCCATTGGTTGCGTACGCCGCCGTGCGTCAGGCCATCGCCGCGATTACGCAATGGCTGCTGCTACCCTCGCTGCTCATCGTGCTGTTAAGCGGCCTGCTGGCGATTGCTGCCACCAGCGCGTTTCACAACGCCGCGTGGGCATGGGTCAAGGCGCTGCTTGGCCTGGGCATTTTCGAAGGCGCCCTCGTGACAGTCCATGCTAGTGCGCGGCGCGCCGCAGAATTGGCAGCCATGGCTGCCAGTGGCCAAGGCGATCCGGCGCAGCTCGCCCAGACGTTGCGTACGGAATGGGGGGGACTGTGGCTACTCCTGGCACTGTCGCTGATCAACATCGTCCTGGCAGTGTGGCGACCTCGGCTATATCGAGTCAGTCGGGACTAGCCCCAGCACGGCAGTCTAGGCGGCAGTCTAAGCGGCAGTCAGACTCGGTCGGTCTTTTCGTCTTACGAGCAAATAGGCCAAGAAACGACGCCAACCTCATAGCGCGCAGTCAACAATTACGCGGACGATCTATCGCGAGGGCGGTGACGGCCGGATTGACGCTACCTGCGGAAGTGGCTGCTTTCCAGTGCCGTCCACCGACACTGGCTTTGCCTCGATCAGGATGAAGGCCATCCGCGCCCAGCGCTCCGAACTGCCGTTGATCCAGAGGTGATTCGTGCCTCGCTGAACGACGATATCGCCGAATCGCTTTTAGTCTGGTTGCGTTGGCCACTTAGGCACCCCGGAAGGTCCCTGGCAAATTCACCTACGAGATGGGTGGCCGGCAGACAGAGTTTTCTTTGATTGCCCCACATTGAGGGCTAAACTGAGTGTACCTTTCTCAAAGGGATCCGCCATGTCATTGCATTCCGTTTGTCGTCCGGATGAGCTCGGCATCGGCCAAATGAAGGCCTTCGCGGTGGGCACACAGAAGATCGTCCTCTACCATCTTACCAACGGCTTCTTTGCCACTCAGGCGAATTGCACTCACATGTTCGCGCCGCTAGCCCGCGGCAAGATCATCGCGGATGGTATGGTGCAATGTCCGTTTCACCGGGCGCGTTTCGACATCCGCACCGGGCAGGTTGTCGAGTGGGCAAACTTCCCGCCAGGCATTCAATTGTTCAATGTGGTTCGAGGCCAGAAGGTACTGCGCACGTTTGAGGTCATCGTCGAGGGCGACGACGTTCAGGTAGACATCCCTACGACCTGAGTACCTATGTCCGCCGGCCGAACTCACGTGACGCCAACCCCGCCGCCGTCTTAATGAGCGTGGGCGGCCGGCCGCTTCAGTCTGAAGGCTGCATCACACGATGCGCATGAGGTTGCCGCGCCCACCAGCGCATCGATCACTCCTCAGGCTCGGTGACGTCGATGAACGCCACCAGAAAGTGTTGACCTCCCGGGTCCCGCGTGACGGACGCATGCACGCTGCGCAGCGCTCCCTGCCCCACCGCCAGCTGCAGGGTGCCGAGGGTTGTCGGCTCGCCCTCGCTCAGCCGCGCAAGCATCGCGCGCAGCACACTGGCGCTCTCTGGCCCGAGAAATGAAATGAGGCTTCGCCCCAGCAGTTGACCCCGCTCACAACCGAGCATGCCCGCCGCGGTGAGATTAACCTCTCGCAGCTCGCTGGTTCGATCAACGGTGAGGCAACCGACCGGTGCATAATCGTACAGCTGGAGCTGACGGTAAAGCGTCGCCTCCATCTCGCTACGGGAACGGCGCAGTTCCTCCTCTTGAAGTTCAAGTTCTACCTGATGTACCTGTAATTCATGCAATACCGCTAGCGCTTCGCCGGCAGAAGATGGCGAGGAAGCAAGCTTGTGAAGGACCCCGAGGGCCCCAAATGCATCGCGCGGGCCGTCCTGCGAACCGTCCGCTACAGACAGTCGTGCCAATGCGCGCTGGCGCAAAGCGGCTTGACTCTCAAGGCCATTTACGTCTCTTGACATATGCACCCCCCGGTTCTGCAGCCACGCCACCAAGCGGTAACTCTACTCCACCTCGCTACGGTTTGCGCAGACGCGCCTCGAGCTCCTTGGAAGCCGTGATGTCAACGAAGGTGATCACAACGCCATTGATGACATTCGCCGCGGTGCGATAAGGCATGATGCGTACGGTGAGCCAGTGTCCGTCAGTGGTCGCGATCTGCTTCTCTGAAAATGCCAGAGTCCGAAGCACCTCTTTCGCGTCGGTGTGAAGCTGTGGGTAGACGAGCGTGCTGGCCAGCTCGCTGAGCGGTCGTCCAATATCGCCGTCACGCAGATGGATGATCCGGCTGATGTGTTCCGTAAAACGACGCACGTTCAGCGCGTTGTCGAGAAACAGCGTCGCGATTTCCGTGCTGTTTAGCAGGTTCTGCATATCGCTCTGCGCGAGAGCCAGATCGTCGAGCTTCGATCGTAGTTCGGCGTTCACCGTTTGAAGCTCCTCATTCATGGACTGCGATTCTTCCTTGGAAGTGGTGAGTTCCTCATTGGCCGACTGCAACTCCTCATTGATCGATTGCAACTCTTCGTTGGCAGACTGCAGTTCCTCCTGCGAGGCGCGCATCTCCTGGTGCAAAGAGCGGATTTCCTCACGCGAACGCGCCAGCTCGCTGTTGACCGCTGGGTCTACCACATCGGTCGCGCGTCGTCTTTTCGTCTTAGCGGCCGGCGCGACGGTGACATCGTGAAAGACGATAATCACCGTGCCTTGCAGCGCCTGCGGCTCATTGAGGATACGCACTGTGACATCCAGCATGGAGTGCGCATCTTCCTCAAGCCGCAATCCGTGCAACTCGACGGTCTTCTTCTCCAGCAGGACCTGCCTCAGGGCGGCGGCGAGCTGCGTGCGGATCCCCGGGCGCGCCATGACATGAACATTCCAGTTAGCCTTTCCGGCAGCGGGCTCCAGATACTTGCCAGTTCGGCCGCTGATGTAGAGGATGTCGCCCTTGTCGTTGACCAGCGCCGCGGGTGGCGAGAATTCCTGTAGCAGCAACTTGTCGGCCAGCGACTGCAAGTTTGGAAGGTGCGAGGGCGGATGGGACACATTCAGCTCCTGCGCTGTGGTGCGCCAAGACGGGCCGGAATTGACGGGAAAATTTACGTATCCGGTGACTGCTGCGGAATCGCTTCGCCGGTAGATCCTCGACTTGAAAGCCAGCGGCACGAACAGTGAGGATGATTGGCCGACTGTTTCGGCCCCACCTAGCACCAACACCCCGGCGGGACGCAACGCGTAATGGAACAGCGGCAGCAGGCGCTGCTGGAGCGCAGCGTTGAAGTAGATCATCAAGTTGCGGCAGGACAGGATATCCAGCCGGGTAAAGGGCGGATCAAGAATCACATCGTGCGGGGCAAATAGCACCATGTCACGAATGTCCTTAGCGATCAGATAGCCGCCGCCCTCCTTGCGGAAGAAGCGATTGAGGCGCTCGGGAGCCATATCGTCAGCGATCTTCGAGGAGAAACGGCCGCTGCGCGCGATGGCGATGGCATCGGCGCTCAGATCAGTCGCAAAAATCTGCATCGTCGAGGCTTCGGGTGCGAGCTGCGACGCGGCCATCTCGCGAAATGCGATGGCCAGTGAGTAGGCTTCCTCGCCCGTCGAGCAGCCTACCACCCAGGCACGAAGCCTCGCCCCCGAGGCACGCCCTGCCAGCAGACCGGGCAACACCTGATCCTTGAGCTCCTGCCAGACTGCCGGGTCGCGGAAGAAACTGGTAACGCCGATCAGCAGCTCTTTGAACAGCAGATCGAGCTCCTGCGGATTTTCCTGCGCGAATCGTTCATAGTCCGAGAGATTGCCTATTCCGTGCACGTCCATACGCCGGTCGATGCGTCGCCTGAGGGTGCTGGTTTTGTAAAGGGTCAGATCGCGCTTGCTGTGCTCGCGCAGCATTCCGAGGATCGCTTCCAGCGATTGCTCGCTGCCCTCGCTGATGCCAGAAGGGCTCGGCGTTGACTTGGCTCGTCCCGCGGTGACCAGCAGGATGCGCTGAGGAAGTTCAGCGGCTGGGGCGACAATGTCGCAGGCCCCCGCCGAGATGGCATTCTGTGGCATCGAGTCGAACTGCGCCGAGGCGGGCTCCTGCGCGAGAGTGAGGCCACTCTGGCCCTTGATCGTTTGCAGACCCAGGGTCCCGTCTGAGCCCATCCCCGACAACACGACCCCGATCGCACGCTCACCCTGCTCCCGGGCAAGTGAGCAGAACAACACGTCGATCGGAAGCCGCATACCGCGCGGTTGCGCCGGCGCAGCCAGATGCAGTCGGCCCTCAACCACGGTGAGTTCGGTGTTCGGCGGGATCACATACACCACGTTAGGTGCGACGCGCATCGATTCCGCAGCTTCGCGCACCCGCATCGCGGTCGCTCGCTGCAGCAGTTCGGTGAGCATTGCCTTGTGCGTCGGGTCGAGATGCTGAACGACGATGTACGCTAACCCGCTCGTGGGCGGTACATTGGCGAGAAACTTCTCCAGCGCCTCGAGACCACCAGCGGAGGCTCCCAGCCCCACGATCTGGGTCCGAGCCGTATCGCTGGGATTGCGAGCATTTGGCACGGGGGCATTCATGGTCCGGTTTCGCCTAGGTGTCCTGCCCGCGGTAACGATTTTTGTGAGCCGATGCTACGCGCTTACTGTCGAATGGCAATGACCACTTTTCGAGCGCCGGTTCCGGCGCTTGTCGAGTTCTATATAAGCCATTGATGCCGGCAGAGCTGGACCTCGCGCAGAGATGCCGCGACGCGGTAGGAAGCCGGATCGTGGTGTGATAATTTAAATTGCAGCTGGTAGCGATATGTCCATGAACTCAGCGGCAGCCTGGATGGAGAACCGTCTCTTAGCGGCGCTGACGGACGCCGACAGGGCACCATTGATGTCGCAGCTGGAAACCGTGGACTTGCCGCTCGGCAAGGTGCTGTACGAGTCTGGCAGCAAGCTTCCCCACGTGTACTTTCCATCCACGTCGATCGTCTCATTGCTATATGTTCTGGAGAACGGAGCCTCCGCCGAAATCGCCGTCGTTGGTAACGAGGGCATTCTCGGCATCTCGCGCTTCATGGGAGGCGAATCCACAACAATCCGCGCCGTGGTTCAAAGTGGCGGCACTGCCCTGCGTCTTGCGGCGAATATTCTGATGCAGGAGTTCAACCGCGCCGGGCCGGTGATGCACCTTCTGCTGCGCTACACGCAGGCACTGATCACGCAGATGGCCCAGACCGCGGTTTGCAACCGCCACCATTCGCTCGATCAGCAATTGTGCCGTTGGCTGCTACTGAGCCTGGATCGCTTGCAGTCCAATCAGCTGGTCATGACGCAGGAACTCATCGCGAGCATGCTGGGCGTGCGTCGTGAAAGCGTCACAGAGGCTGCTGGGCGTTTGCACCGCGCCGGGATAATCAATTATCAGCGCGGGCACATCACGGTTCTCGACAGACCCCAGCTCGAGCGGCGTAGCTGCGAATGCTATGGAGTAGTCAAGAAGGAATACGACCGATTGCTCCCGGCCAAGCGCGCGAACTGAGGCACAATTCCGCAAGTCTGCCGCCCTTAAGCGGCCAACTGCAATGGCAGTAGCCGGTCATACTCTTCCTTGACCGCTGCGTAGCACTCGCACGAGCGCTGTTCGAGCGCAATTCGGTTCATCACGCGAATCCGATCGCCTCTGTAGCCGATCAGTCCGGCGTCCTGTAACTTGAGCGCGGCTTCGATGGCAACGTCCTGTGTTACCCCCAGCATATGGGCTATGAGCGCGCGGCTCATCAGCATCTCCGTACCCTGCAGACGATCTAAACTCAATAACAACCAGCGACATAGCTGTTGATCGAGTGAGTGATGCTTGTTACATGCGGCGGTCTGGACCATTTGCGTCATCAAGGCCTGGGTATAGCGAAGCAGCAGATGAGCCACCGGACCCGCTCGCTCGAACTCACGTCTCATCACTTCCGCGCTCAGCCGAAATGCGCCGCCCTCACTCTGCACCAGCGCCCCGCTGGAGGTTGACCCGCCGCCCATGAATAGCGAAACGCCCACCACACCTTCGTTTCCAACGACGGCAATCTCAGCTGATTCGCCACTCCTCATGACATACAGAAGCGAAACGATGGACGTGGTCGGAAAATAGAGGTGAGTCAGCATTTTCCCCGACTCGTAAAGGACTTGCCCCAGTGGCATGTCGACATATTCGAGTTGTTGTCGCCAGCGCTCCCACTGGTAATGAGGAAGCGAATCCAACAGATGGTTTTGTCTCGGACTGTGGGAGGTATCGATTGTCAGGCCCTCCCACGCGGTAATCGACTACTGAACGCTGGCCGGGATTTTGAATGCCCAGCCAGGGTATCAACCGGCGCTAAGCCCTGCGCAGAAGGAAGACGATCAGCGCAATGACGAGAATAGTACCGAGTATGCCGCCGCCAATATACATGGGAATCTCCTAGTGACCGAATCAACACATCAGGCGCCATTTTTGTCTGTGCGTCGGTGCGCTAACGCACCGATATCCAGTTTTCGCCGCGCTACCAGTCGGGAGTACGAGATCCTGCGACGCCCCGACGACGCATCGGGCTGAGTGCGTTGGTTGTCATCACATTAACAAAGTTTTCGGCCGAAACGTCGGCGATGGATTTGTTGGCCGGTGTGGCCACGCCGTTAGCTAGATCCCGATCCCCTGCGCACCGAGATATTCGTCGTAGCTACCCCGGAAATCGGCGATGCTGCCATCGGCGCGCAGCTCCAGGATTCGAGTGGCAAGTCCGCCCACGAACTCGCGGTCGTGCGAGACGAAGATCAGAGTGCCGACATACTTCTCCATTGCGATCTGCAGAGATTCGATGGTCTCCATGTCCATGTGGTTGGTAGGTTCATCCATCAACAACACGTTCGGCTTGGTGAGTATCAGCTTGCCGTAAATCATGCGACCTTTCTCCCCGCCCGACAGCACTTTGACCGACTTCTTGGTCTCATCGCCGGAGAACAGCAGGCGGCCCAAGGTCGCGCGCACGAGCTGATCGTCGTCCGCCTTGCCGGTAAATCGCGACATCCACGCAAACAGATCCATCTTGGTGGAGAATTCCTCCTGCGGATCCTGCGGCATGTAGCCGGGCTGGGCATTTTCCACCCACTTGATATGGCCAGCCGTTGGCGTGAGCTCGCCGGCCAGGCAGCGCATGAGCGTGGTCTTGCCGATGCCATTGGCGCCAATGATGGCGATGCGCTCGCCGGCCTCGACATTGAAGGTGACATTACGCAGCACGTCCACGTCGGAGCCCGGGTACCTGAAGCGCAGCTTTTCTACCGAGACGACCGACCGATACAGCTTCTTGCTCTGTTCGAAGCGAATGAATGGATTCTGGCGCGATGACGGTTTGATCTCCTCGAGTTTGATCTTCTCGAGCTCCCTGCGGCGCGACGTCGCCTGCCGCGCCTTCGAAGCATTGGCCGAAAAGCGGCGCACGAATTCCTGCAGATCCGAGATTCGGTCCTGCGCCTTGGCGTTCGTGGCTTCGACCCGCTGGCGCGCCTGCATCGAAGCCAGCATGAAATCGTCGTAGTTGCCGGGATAGACCTTGAGCTGCTGGAAATCCAGGTCCGCGATGTGCGTACAAACCTGATTCAGGAAGTGCCGGTCGTGACTGATGATGATCATGGTGGCGTTGTAGCTGTTGAGCACGCCTTCAAGCCAGCGAATCGAGTGGATGTCGAGATTGTTGGTGGGCTCATCCAGCAGCAGCACATCGGGTTGAGAAAACAACGCCTGGACCAGCAGCACGCGCAGTTTCAGACCGGGGGCGACTTCGCGCATCGGCCCATTGTGGAGCGCCTCGGGAATGCCGGCGTCGGACAGGAGACTGCCGGCTCGTGCCTCGGCGGTATAACCGCCGTACTCCGCAAATTGACCCTCCAGCTCTGCGGCGCGGATAAAGTCCTTATCGGTGGACTCGGGATCGGCATAGATGCGGTCGCGCTCGCTCATCGCCCGCCACATCTCCGCGTGACCCTGCATCACCACGTCGAGCACGCGCTGGTCCTCGTAGGCGAACTGGTTCTGATTGAGCCTGCCGAGGCGCATGCCTGTCTGCAGCATGACATCGCCCGCACTCTGCTCGATTTCGCCGCTGAGTATTTTCATCAGGGTCGACTTGCCACAACCGTTCGCACCTATGAGCCCATAGCGGTTGCCATCGGAGAACTTGACCGTGACCTGTTCGAAAAGCGGCTTGGCGCCGAACTGAATCGTGACGTTGGAAGTTGAAAGCATTGGTATCCAATGAGGGCGAGCAGCGGCGTCGCGCTCGCGGAATGACAAAAACAACAAGGCGGCCTGCAGGCGCTGCGCCAAGGGAGTCAGAAAGTGGGGTGGACGACGGGACTCGAACCCGCGACAACCGGAATCACAATCCGGGACTCTACCAGCTGAGCTACGTCCACCGTCGATCGTTGGCGCGCCCGGCAGGACTCGAACCTGCGACCACCGGCTTAGAAGGCCGGTGCTCTATCCAGCTGAGCTACGGGCGCACGGCTGTTCGAGCTGGTCGGGGCAGCAGGATTTGAACCTGCGACCCTCTGCTCCCAAAGCAGATGCGCTACCAGACTGCGCCATGCCCCGCTCTCAAACCTTCCGAGGCCCCGCTGTGCACTGCACCGTGGGGCGCGAATAATACGGAACCGGCCGTCCCGGCGCCAGCCACTAGAACCGTCGGCTCAGGTAAACGCTCGCCGCCTGCATCGTATACCACTCCAGGGCGTCCCCGTTCTGGGGATCGGTGGCCAGCACTTTGTTGCGCTGCACATGGTCGAAATAGCGGGCATCCAGCGACAAATCCCACTTGGGCAGGATATCGCGCCAGGTCAGGCCCGCCCCGGCGTAATACCCCTGGGCCGGCGTCGGCGCCGAATAGCGCGCAAAGCCAAAAAATCCGCCCACCGCCAGGTGATTATCCAGCCGGTAGCGATAATCCAGCGCGCGCACCGCAATCATCGCCCCGTGAAAATCGTCGAATTCGGCCCGCACGCCGAGATCGCCGTTGGTCGTCACCGCGCGGCGCACCCCGACCCCTAAGTGGGGAGAGACTTCACTCTTGTACTGGGTGGGCAGCGCCTCATCGGCGGCCGTGAAACCGCCCAGGTCCAGTCCCAGCCGGCCGCCGCTGACGCCGAGGTCCACGAAGCGCTCGTACTTGCCGGCGGCAGCAGCGGCCGCGTCCTCATCCTCGTCATCCTGATCGGCATCGTCTTCCGGCGTGGCGCGGCCCGCATCGGGGTTACCGCCATCAAAGCGCACGAAGCCTGCCAGGCGCGCGAAATTGCCGCCGAAGGCATCGCGCCCGGCGTCCAGCGTAAGCCCGCGCGTGTAGCCATCGCGCGGCTGCGAGTATTCGAGCGTCAGCATGTAGGCGTGCTCGTAGGGCACGATCGAGCCGAGGTCGGTGACCGCATTGGTCGAGCTGGCGTAGTGCTGGTTCTGCAGCATGCGCAGCCGCGTGTAGACCTCATCGCCCGAACGCAGCGGCCATCCCAGCGAAATCATTTCGCTCTCTGCGCCGACGTCGTCTCCGGGGACGCGCCAGTCCGCGCCCCAGTTGCCGGTGACGTAGCCGTTGTTCGTCATGCCGTCGAGCCAGACATAGTCGGTGTACCAGGAGTTCTGCCACTCGGTGACTTCGACCGTCAGATCGAAGCGATCAAAGAGCTCCGGCATGTGCACACCGGCGGACAGATCGGTTTCCCGAAAGCGATAAGCCTCGCCATGGAAGGTATCGCGGCCGGCATACTCGAGATAGGCCTCGATCGGCGTGCGCGTCGGAAACGTATACGCGCTGGTCAGGGACACGGCCCGGTTGCTGAAGCGGCTGTCCAGATTAGGGCTGTTGCTGCCGCCGAAATTGGTGGACTGGAACAGATTGCGGAAAAAATCCGAGAACGAGCCGGGTCGTCCCCCGCCGCCGAACTGCCAGACCGCATTACCCGCGAAGGCCCAGCCCTCCACGGGCTCAATGCCGATGTGCGCACCAGCCAGCTTTGGGTATCCCTCCTGGTCCACGCCGTGGTAGATGATGTGATCCGAGTGACTCATGCGCGCAAAAAAGAACTGGTACTGCAGCCCCAAGAGACCGATGGGCAGCTGATTCGACAATGTCAGTGAGGGCATCGTCGGCGCCTCGGTGCTGATCAGCGTGCTGCTGTCGGTCAGCGGCGAGAACCATTGGCTGCGATAGCCGGCATCGATCTGCAGGTACTGATCGCCCGCGCTCAACAGCGTCCCCTCCGGGCTGATTCGGCCGTCCGTGCCCGCGTAGGCCACCGCGCCCGCGGTCAGCAGCAGGTGATCGTAAGGCCGATAAAACGCCACGACGGAGCCGTCGACGGGCGAGTCCAGCCGCTCGCCGCGTTCATCGGGCATGGTGGTGGTCGAATGCGAGGCGGCCGCAACGTCGACGCTGGCCTCGGTGACACCGTGGGCGCCAAAGTAGCGGTTCATGTAATTCCTGACGCGCCGGCATAGCGCTCGATCGCGCCGGCAGGCCAGCGGCAGCGCATCCAGCACCGCGGCGATCGGAACCGGCCGCGTCATGACCGGATGGCCGCCGAGTACCATCACGCGCTCAACCTGGCGTTCGATTTCCGGAGACAGGTTCAGGGGCAGGTAGGGACTGGCACCGGTGGCGCTGGCCTCGGTGGCCATCCAAAGCGACAGACCCACAGCCGCTACCGCAGCTGAAGCGGACGACGGCCATCGTCGCGCGCGCTGCGTCACGATCGGCTGGTGCATGGTGGTGCAAGTATAGATGAGCCGCTGCCCGCCAAGTTCACTCACCGTCGCGCTCGAGCCCGTGACGGATCAGCGCCGCACGCGCCAGCTCGATCGACTCGGGGTGCACGTCCATCTCGTAGCCGCGCAGTCGCTTGTACACCGAGTAACTGGCCGCCAGGTGCGCGGCCACGTAGCCGCGGCCTCCATCCAGCACCGCCAGCCGCAGCAGGTAATCCTTGAGGAAGGTCGCGACGAACAGCAACGGCGCCAGCCACAGGCTGCCGGTGCGGCCGCGTGCGTGCCGCTCGCGCGCCCGCAGCTCGGCGTAATACAGATCCTTGAGACCGCGCTGGGTGAGGCTCGGGGTGTAGGCATGCAGCAGCGGCGCCCGCATCTCGGCCGCGGGGCCGTTGAATCGCAACGCCTCGTGCACCGGCGCCTCGCTCCATTGTGCGCGGTCGCGGTGATACAGCCGTTCGATACGCTCGCGCGCCAGTGGCCGGTACCAGCGCATGCGCGCGCCCATGAACCAGGCCGAGCGGCGCAGGAAGGCGCCCGCCTGTGCCGAGGCCAGCAGCGCCGGCAGGCTCACCTGAAGCTCCAGTGCCAGCGCAGGCGACAGCCATTCATCGGCATCCAGGAACAGGATCCACGGATGTTTTGCCAGCGCGGTCGCCGCGCGGCGCTGCGGCCCAAATCCCAGCCAGGGCTGCTGCACGACCCGCGCCCCGTGTGCGGCGGCGATCTGCGCGGTCGCATCGGTGCTGCCGCAGTCGATCACGAGTTTCTCGGCCGCAAATGGCACGCTGTCCAGGCAGCGCGCAATATTGGCGGCCTCGTTGTACGTGAGCACCAGCAGGCTCACCGGCAGCGTGGTCCCGGTCATGTTTGCAATTCCTCGAGCGCACGCTGCACGCGGCCGATGAAGCCCTGTTTATTGCTGAGGAACCAGGCGCGTGCCGCCTCACCAATGGTCTCACACGCAGCGCTGCTCATGGCCAGCACCCGCGTGACGGCCGCTTCCAGCGCTGCCTCGTCGAACAGGCTTAAAGTGGCCAGGTTGTGGCGCTCGCCGCTGTGCACGGCCAGCAGCACCCCGCGCCTGGGGTCGATCAGCTCATTCATCGGCGGCGCGTCGCAGGCCAGGGTCACGGCGCCGACACTCATGGCCTCGGCGATGTAGTGACCCCACCCTTCGGCCTCCGAGGTGCAAAGATGAAAGCGATGCGAGTTCTGCAGCGCGCGCAGCGCCTCATCGCTCAGAAAGCGGCTCTCAATGTGAATGTTGGCAGGCGTAGCGGCGCCCGAGGCATCGCCGCCACGGGTCGGGTGCGCCACCGCCTCGGCATCCTGCACAATGGTCAGCAGCGGCCACTCGGGATGCCGCTGCCAGAGCGCATGCAGCCGCGCGGTGCCTTTGAGCGGGCTGCGGCCGGCGAGGTGCAGGAATTTATTTTCGCGCGTCACCGCGGCGTCGAGCCGATCGCTGCTGTCGAAGCCGATGCGCACGGTCCGGCAGCCGCGCGCCGTGAACAATCGCTCGGCCAGCGCGGTCTTGGCCCAGACGCGCTGCGCGGCGCCGAGGAAGGCCACATCGCGGCGGTCGAACCACTCGGGGTTGGGTACCAGTACGTTGCGGGTCGCCTGGTGCAGGAACTGCGGCCAGACATGCTCGAGCATCAGGTTGACATCGTAGGGCGCGCTTAAGTCCCCGCCGCGCAACCCGCGCGCGCGCGCGGCCAGCCGCGTGAAAAAACTGCGCCGGCGTTTGCGGTCGCGCCGCTCGCAGCCGTACAGCGTGACCTCGCAGCCGCTGCCACGCAGCGCCTCGGCCAGCAGCTCGAAGTCGCGCGACAGGCCGACGCCATTGGCTTTGCCGATGAGCCTGACCTTCATGCGCCCCGCCATGTCGCTAGCCATGCCGCTATCATAGTTGCATGCGCATCGCTCATCTGCTGCTCTCGCGCGGCTTTGCGGGCACCGAGCGGGCCACCGCCGAGATGTGCAATGCGCACGTGCGCGATCACGCGGTACTGGCCGTTCTGCGCGGCGGCCATCGCGGCGCTGGTGGCGCCAGCATCCGCGATCACCTGGATCCGGCCGTCCAGGTCATCGAGATCGGCCCCTGGTGGCAGCGCCGCGCCGTCAGCGGCGCGCTGTCCTCTTTCGAGCCGCAGATCGTGCATGCACACCTGCGCCGCGCCACCCGGCTGCTGGCGCATATCCGGCCGCGCGCCCCGGCGATCGCCACCCTGCACCTGACCGTGAACGGCCCGCACTTCGCGGCCATGGAGGGGCTCATCTGCATCGCCGACTGGCAGCGGCGCGATATCCCCGCGGACTATCGGGGCCGCATCTTCGAGATCAACGAATCGATGATTCCGGCGCGACGCCTGGATGCTGCCGAGATCGCCGCACGGCGCGCGCAACTGGGCGCCAGCGCCGGCGACTACCTGATCGGCGGCGTCGGGCGCCTCGCGCGCAGCAAGGGCTTTGATCTGCTGATCGAGGCCTTCGAACGCGCGGCGCTGCCCACGGCGCGACTGGTGATTCTGGGCGATGGCCGTGAACGCGCGCGTCTGGCGCGCCAGGCACGCGCGGCCGGCGAGCGTGTGCAGCTCGCCGGTTACCGCGCGGACGTCAAGGACTACTACCAGGCCTTCGATCTGTTCGTCTGTCCCTCGCGACGCGAGCCGCTCGGACGCGTGGTGCTGGAGGCGCTCGATGCGAGTACGCCGGTGCTGGCCTCGGCCACCGACGGGCCGTCCGAACTGCTGGCCCGCCACGGCGGCGATCTGTTCCCGGTCGGCGATGTGGCGGCGCTGACGGCGCGTCTGCGTCATCACTACGAAGTGCGCACGCCGCGGATCGAACACGACCTGTCCGCCTATCACATCGAGACGGTGGCGCGGGAGACCCTGGCGGCCTACCGGGAGCTGATCGGCTAGGCTTACTGGCGCTTCCAGAGCGTGCGTCCGCCAGGTTGATCCTCGAGCACCACGCCGGCACGCGCCAGCTGATCGCGAATCCCATCGGCGGCCGCGAAGTCGCGCGCCTTGCGCGCGGCCAGCCGCGCGGCAATCAGCGCTTCGATGGCGGCCTCATCGAGCACATCGGCCGCCGCGCGCGGCTCATCGCCGGACAGCGGCAGCGAGGCGCTGCGCCTGAACCATTCCTCCGGCGGCAGGCTCAGGAGACCCAGCAGCTTGGCTAATCGCCGCAGCTCCGCCGCCAGCGCGGAAGCCCGCGCCGCATCGCCCTGCGCGCGCGCGGTATTGAGCTCGCGCGCCAGTCCCTGCAGCACCGCCAGCGCCTCGGGTGTGTTGAAATCATTGTCCAGCGCCGCGCCGAAGCGTTGCGTGTGCACGCTCTCCGGCGCCTGCGCGCTGTCGCTGCCCTGCGCACTCGATTCCACGCCGCGCAGCGCCGTATACAGCCGCGTCAACGCGGCATCGGCCTGCTCGAGCTGCACCGGGCTGTACTGGATCGGGCCTCGATAGTGGCTGCCCAGCAGAAAGGCGCGCAGCACTTCCGGATGGCGCAGCCGCGGCAGCACATCGCGGATGGTGAAGAAGTTGCCGAGCGACTTCGACATCTTCTCGTTGTCGACGTTGACGAAGCCATTGTGGATCCAGACATTGACGAACCCGCCCCCGTGCGCCGCGCAGGACTGCGCGATCTCGTTCTCATGGTGCGGGAACTTCAGGTCCATGCCGCCGCCGTGCAGGTCGAAATGCTGTCCGAGCAGCGCGGTGCACATGGCCGAGCACTCGATGTGCCAGCCCGGGCGGCCGGCGCCCCACGGCGAGGGCCAGCTGGGTTCATCGCGCTTGGCGCGCTTCCAGAGCACGAAGTCCAGTGGATCGCGCTTGGCGGAATCGATCTCGACGCGCGCGCCGGCCCGCAGGTCCGCCAGGCGCTTGCCCGAGAGCCGTCCATATTCCGAGAACTTCGCCACCGCGTACAGCACATCGCCGCTGGCACTGACATAGGCGAAGCCGCGCTCGATCAGCCGCTCGATCAGCGCGATGATTTGCGGCACATACTCGGTGGCGCGCGGCTCGTGGTCCGGCGGCTGAATTGCGAGCGCGGCGAAGTCCTCGTGCATGGCCTTGATGAATCGCGCGGTCAGCGCCTCCACCGGCTCGCCGTTCTGCGCCGCGCGCTCGATGATCTTGTCGTCGATATCGGTGATATTGCGCACGTAGTTGAGCGCGTAGCCGCGGTGGCGCAGCCAGCGCTGGATGATATCGAAGGCCACGTAGCAGCGGGCATGGCCGACATGGCAGAAGTCATAGACGGTGACGCCGCAGACGTACAGCCCGACGCTATGGGGATTGATCGGCCGGAACGCTGCTTCGCGGCCGGTCAGGGAATTGTGGATCGTGATCATGGTGTCGGTTGCGCAAACTGCAGCAGCCGCGCTCGCACCCGTTCGGTGGGCATCGCGGCCAGCAAGGGGGCCAGTTCCGGGCCGTGCAGCCGTCCGGTCAGTGCCGCGCGCAGCGGCATGAAGAA
>Ga0302326_10002648_pt1 | contig 43228 bp, 34 predicted proteins | sample Palsa_T0_3_FD_202264 | JGI IMG/M metagenome (GOLD analysis project Ga0302326, IMG submission 202264) | Peat permafrost microbial communities from Stordalen Mire near Abisko, Sweden - Palsa_T0_3 | ecosystem: Environmental > Terrestrial > Soil > Palsa > Peat permafrost | place: Sweden: Abisko...
GTTTGACGTTGAATCGCTTGGACGCCTCAACTCTCCCTCAAGGGGAGGGTTGAGCGATTAATGCCTGAAGGGACGCTTACTAAACGAACTCCACCTTCAAAATCTCGTAGGACCGCGCGCCGCCGGGCGCCGTCACTTCGACGCTATCGCCCTTGGATTTGCCGATGAGCGCACGCGCGATGGGCGACGAAATCGAAATGCGGCCGCGCTTGGCGTCGGATTCGTGATCGCCCACGATCTGATATTTCATCTTGGCGTCGGTATCTTCGTCGACGAGCGTCACCGTCGCGCCGAACTTCACCGAGCCGCCCGAGAGCTTGCTGATGTCGATGACGTCCGCCCGGCTGACCTTGTCTTCCAGCTCGACGATGCGGCCTTCGACGAAGGCCTGGCGTTCCTTCGCGGCGTGGTATTCGGCGTTTTCGGACAGGTCGCCATGGGCGCGCGCTTCCTCGATCATGCGGGTGATCGCCGGCCGCTCCACCGTTTTCAGGTGGGTGATCTCGTCCTCGAGGGATTTGTAGCCCCCGGCCGTCATGGGTATGCGTTCCATCGTCCGTAATCCCGACAATGGCAAAGAAACCCCTTGCGGCCTGCCTTTCCGGGGTCCGGCCGCTACAGGGACTTTCAGCTTTGCCTTAAGTGCTTGCCACGTCTAGCTTTTCTCGTCCAACCCTGAACGAGCAGAACCGAAATTGTAAGACTGCAGGGGGGCAACTTCAAGGGAGCCCGCCCGGAGCGCGGCAATGGCCTGGGTGGAGGCCGCCGCCCCGGCCATGGTGGTGTAATAGGGCACCTTCATCTGGAGCGCCGTCCGCCGGATCGACAGCGAGTCGGAGAGCGCCTGTGTGCCCTCCGTCGTGTTGAACACCAGCTGCACCGCGCCGTTCTTGAGCGCGTCCACGATATGGGGCCGGCCTTCGAGAACCTTGTTGACGATCTGCACTTCAAGCCCGGCCGCTTCCAGAAACTTCGCGGTGCCGCGGGTGGCGATGATGTCGAACCCCATTTCGAGCAGGGCCTTGGCCGATTCGATGGCATAGGGCTTGTCGGCTTCCTTGAGCGAGATGAAGACCGTGCCGCTTAAGGGAAGCTTGGCGCCCGCGCCGATCTGGCTCTTGGCGAAGGCGCGGCCGAAATTCTCGTCGAGCCCCATCACCTCGCCGGTCGAGCGCATCTCCGGTCCCAGCACCGTGTCGACGCCGGGAAACCGCGCGAACGGCATCACCGCTTCCTTGACGGCGATGTGACCGAGCACGGGCCGCTGCAATTCGAACGACGCCAGCGTTTCACCCGCCATCACGCGCGCGGCGATCGCGGCCACCGGCAGGCCGATCGCCTTGGCGACGAAGGGCACCGTGCGACTGGCGCGCGGATTGACCTCGAGCACATAGATATCGCCGTCCTGCACCGCATATTGCACGTTCATGAGGCCGTGCACGTCGAGCGCGCGCGCCAGCGCTTCGGTCTGACGCTCGATCTCGGCCACGATGTCGGGCTTCAGCGAATGGGGCGGGATGGCGCACGCCGAATCGCCGGAATGCACGCCCGCTTCCTCGATATGCTCCATGATGCCGGCGATGAACACGTCGCCCGTGCCGTCGCCGATCGCATCGACATCGACTTCGATGGCGTGGTGCAGGAAGCCGTCGATGAGCACGGGATTGTCGCCCGAGATGCGGAACAATTCGCCCGACTGCACGATCGTCTTGAGCTGCGCCTCGTCGGGCACGACCACCATGCCGCGGCCGCCCAGCACATAGGACGGCCTCAGGATCACCGGATAGCCGATCTCGCGGGCGGCGGCGACCGCTTCGTCCGCCGTCAGCGCCGTGGCGTTGCGCGGTTGCTTCAGTCCCAGCTCGTTGAGCAGCACCTGGAAGCGCTTGCGGTCTTCCGCCAGGTCGATCGCATCGGCGCTGGTCCCCAGGATCGGCACGCCGGCCGCAACCAGCGTGCGGGCGAGCTTGAGGGGGGTCTGTCCGCCGAATTGCACGATCACGCCCGCGAGCGTTCCTTTGGAGCGTTCGACGCGCACGATTTCGAGCACGTCTTCCGCCGTCAGCGGCTCGAAATAGAGGCGGTCGGAGGTGTCGTAATCCGTCGACACGGTTTCGGGATTGCAATTGACCATGATGGTCTCGAAGCCCCGCGCCGAAAGCGCATAGGCCGCGTGACAGCAGCAATAGTCGAACTCGATCCCCTGGCCGATGCGGTTGGGGCCGCCGCCCAGAATGATCACCTTGCGCTTGTCGGTGGGACGGCTTTCGCATTCGACGTTGCCGCCGACAGGCGCTTCATAAGTCGAATACATGTAGGGCGTGAGTGCCGCGAATTCCGCGGCGCAGGTGTCGATGCGCTTGAAGACGGGTATGACGCCCAGCGCCGCGCGCAGCGCGTGGACGTCGCTTTCCTTTTGCGCGGTGAGTTTGGCCAGACGCGCATCGGAAAAGCCCATCGCCTTCAGGCGTCGCCAGCCGGCGGCATCCAGCGGCAAGCCTTTTTGGATGACATCGGCTTCGATCGCGACGATGTCGGCCAGCTGGTCCAGGAACCACCGGTCGTATCGCGTGATGGCCGCGATTTCCGCCATCGGAAAGCCGAGCCGCAGCGCCTGGGCGGCGAGGCGGAGGCGATCCGGGCTCGTGCGCGCGAGCGCCGCGCGGATCGCATTGGGATCGGAGGACAATTCGATGTCGTCGAGACCCGAGAGCCCCGTCTCGAGCGAGCGGAACGCCTTCTGCAGCGATTCGGCGAAGGTGCGGCCGATCGCCATCGCTTCGCCCACGGATTTCATCGATGTCGTGAGCACCGGTTCCGCGCCGGGAAACTTCTCGAAGGTGAAGCGCGGAATCTTCGTCACCACATAATCGATGCTGGGTTCGAAGGAGGCCGGCGTCACCTGCGTGATGTCGTTCTGCAATTCGTCGAGCGTGTAACCGACTGCGAGTTTGGCGGCGATCTTGGCGATGGGAAAGCCCGTCGCCTTCGACGCCAGCGCCGATGAGCGCGACACGCGCGGGTTCATCTCGATGACGACCATGCGGCCGTTCTCGGGATTGACGGCGAATTGCACGTTCGAGCCGCCCGTCTCCACGCCGATCTCGCGCAGCACCGCGATCGAGGCGGAGCGCATGCGCTGATATTCCTTGTCGGTCAGCGTGAGCGCCGGCGCCACCGTGATCGAATCGCCCGTGTGCACGCCCATCGGGTCGATGTTCTCGATGGAGCACACGATGATGGCGTTGTCGGCGCGGTCGCGCACCACTTCCATCTCGTATTCTTTCCAGCCGAGCACGGCCTCTTCGATGAGCACTTCATTGGTGGGCGAGGCGTCGAGGCCCTGCTCGACGATGTCGAAATATTCCTCGCGGTTATAGGCGATGCCGCCGCCCGTACCGCCCAGCGTGAAGGATGGCCGGATGACGGCCGGCAGGTTCACTTCGTCGAGCGCGTGCAGGGCGTGCGCGAAGGCTTCCGGTGAAAGTTCCATGATGGGATTGTGCTGGCCGTCATAGAGGAAATTGCCGTGGTCGTCTTTCTTGTGGCGCAGATAACCCTTGAGCGTCACGCCGCGCGGCACGTCGAGCCCGATCTTCATCATCGCCTTGCGGAACAGCTCGCGGTCTTCCGCCTTGTCGATCGCGTCCGCGCTGGCGCCGATCAGTTCGACGCCGTGTTTTTCGAGCGCGCCGCGCTTGCGCAAGGACAGCGCCGTGTTGAGCGCGGTCTGTCCGCCCATGGTGGGCAAGAGCGCGAACACGCGGCCTTCCGGCACGTTGGGCCGTTCGCGCGCGATGATCTTCTCGACGAATTCCGGTGTGATCGGCTCGATATAGGTCGCATCCGCCAATTGCGGATCGGTCATGATGGTGGCGGGATTGGAATTGACGAGGACGACGCGATAGCCCTCGGCGCGCAATGCCTTGCAGGCCTGCGCGCCGGAATAGTCGAACTCGCAGGCCTGGCCGATCACGATCGGACCGGCGCCGATGATGAGAATTGTGTGGATGTCGGTGCGCTTGGGCATCTTCAGGCGGCGCTCTCTCTGCTCAAAAAAAAGCCCTCGTCCTTCTCCGGAGAGGGCGGTCGATCACTTCGTCTCAGCTGCGCCATCGCAGGGTCGTCTCCGGCACCGGATTGACGAAAGCGGCGCCCCGGTCGGTCCAGGCTTTCTTCAGGCGGTGGTACCACATCGCAGGCACATCCGCGTCGTGGATTAGCATCAGGCGCGGGTTGTATTTAAGCCCTTCGCGCTGAAGTTCCACCATCGCCCTGTCCTGGCGCAGGAATTCGCGCGCGAAAGGCCGGAAGAAGGGCCTGATGAGCGCCAGCCAGGGCGCCGTCCAATAGAATATCTGGGTGACTTCGGTGTTTTCCGCGTCGATCGGCGTACAGGTCGTGAGGCCCACCACGTCGTTGCGCCCCGCCCTTATGTGTTCGAAGCGCACACTGGGCAATTCGAAACGGATCTCGGTGGAAACATCGCCGCCCAAAATGCGATAGGCGAAGGAATTGGACGACGGCTTGTGGCTCACCATGGTGAAGCCGCGCGGCGAGGGCGCGTAATTCTTCGCCTTGGCGTGGATCGTCTTGCGGGTGCGCCACCACCAGGCCTGATGGACGAACGGGCCATGCGCGGGATCCATCAGGCCGATCACGGCATGGTCGATGAAACAGCGGAATGTCTGGCGCTCCACGAGGCGCGGCAGGGCGCCCGCAGGCAAAGGCACTTTGGGCGGATCGAGGTCGGGCTGTTCGGTTTCGCGTCCCTCCGACGCCATGAAGACCCAGAGCAATCCGTCCTGCTCCCTCACCGGATAGGCGCGCACGCGGATGCGGGCGGGGTCCATGTCCTGCCCCTCCACCAGGGAGGGAATGGCGCTGCAAACGCCGTCCGCCTTGAAGCGCCAGCCATGATAGGGGCATTCGACCGTGTGCTCCGATGTGACTTGGCCCGCGGAAAGGGGAACGCCGCGATGGGGGCAGATGTCGCGCAACGCGAATGGGAGGCCGTCCCTCATGCGGCCGAGGAGAACGGGCTCGCCGAGCAGGACGTAGCGGCGCAACTGGCCTCGGCCCAAAGCCGCACCCGGCGCCGCCATGTACCAGAGGTCGCGCAAAAACGGGGGCGCGATGTCCGCACCCGGCCGGCTCACGGAGTCCGAACTCATCTCGCCGGCGGTGTCTGCGCCGGGCTGGCCGGCGGCGTCAGCGGTTTGAGAAGGCTTTCGAGCGTCGTCATGAGAAGCTGCCCCTTGTCTCCCGGCAGTCTATACGCCCAGCCCGCGCTGCGCGCATCGATTTCGCGCGCTTCCTTCTGCGCCAGGGGCTTGCCCGGCGCGCCTTCGGCGGAAATGGTCGCCCAATAATCCGCGCCCTGCCGGGTGGTCTGCAGCGTGACCGTGAGCCCGTCGAAGGTTTTCGTCACGAGGCGCGCGACCCGGGCCGGATCGGAAAAGTCGAACGCCCTGGCCGGACGCACATCGTCGAAGGTGAAACCGGAAATCGCGCCGGCGACGCCATCGGCCGCGCCCGAATAGGCGATTTGGCGGCCCTTCGGCATATTGGTCAGATTGAAACCCGCGTCCGTCGCCTTTTCGCGCCGCACTTCGAAAGAGGGGCTGCCCGCCGGATCGACGTCGGCCTCCTGAATGCGCGACAGGTCTATATTGACGACATCCTTGTCGAGCCATTCGGACGGATCGTCCTGCGGCTGGAACACGCTGCGGGTGAGCCAGGTCTGGTTCGAACCCGCGCGACGCACGAACAGGCCGACGGCACCGCTCGGATCGCCGATGTCTTCGTTTTTACCGGTGACGATCGAGGCCAGCACGCCGCCTCTACCGTCGAACAGCGTGATCGCAACGCCGGCGCCTTTGGGCGGCGCGTCGAGATCGACATAATGCAGCCAGTCCGCGCGCGCCGTCTTGGGCTCGATGGTCTCGAGCGCCGCCAACCCCACAATGGTCTGGCGCAATTGCTCGAAGGAAACCTTGTAATTGTCGCGGTTCGCCAGCACCCAGCCCTTTTCCGGCTTGAAGACAGCGTCGACCATGCCGTGTTTCGACACGATCCTGATCTGCGCGATGTCGCGAACTTCCGCGGCGAGATGCGGCAGGAAAGTTTGCGGCTTGTAGTGCGGCGCCACTTCGCGCGCCTGATGCATGAGGGCCAGGATCGCGAGCACGACCGTCAAGAGGGCAAGCGCGCCCAGCGCCATGAGGTTGCGGCGGCGTGCGTCGGTGGGGCGGGTGTTCGTTTCAGCCATGGATGCCACTCACAGCGCCAGCGCGCGGGCGCGCCGCCTGCGGCGCAAGACGGCCAGCACGATCGCGAATGCCGCGACCAGGATGGGCACCAGCGCGATGTTGACGAAAGCCAGGATTGCCCCCAGCACATCGACTTCCTTCCGGAGGCTGTGCTGGACAGCGCGCAATTCGGCGCGCGTGGCGGCCATCTCGTGCTTGAAGCGTCCGATTTCGGCCTGCTGGTCCGCGGTCAACGCGGTGTTCGATTGCGACTGGCCGCCGGGACCCGCGCCCTGTTCGAGCGCGTGCAGGCGGTTTTCGGTATCCGTGAGGCGCTGTTTGAGCGCGTCGGCTTCCTGCTGGAATTTCGCCTGCGCCTGCGCCTGCAGCTTCTGGACGACCACGAAAGGCCGGTTGCTGGTGGCGCGCGTGCGCAGCGAGATGAGGTCGGCAGAGCCGGTGAGGTTCTCGACCGCGTTGAGAATGAACGCGCCATTGTCCGCGAAGGGGGTTGCGATCTGCTTGGTGTAAAGATTTTCAACCCGCACCCAGAAACGGTCGTCGAACACATCGCTGTCGGCCATCACGATCACGTTGATGGGACCGGCTTTCACCTGCGCCGGCAGGGGCGCGGGTTTCGTCGTATCGCCCGGCGTCGCGGGCGGCGGCCCGGCGGGGAACGCCGTCTTTGCCGGCCCCGAGATGCGGGCAGCGATCGTGAAGCGCTCGCCCGTCGGATTGACCATCGACATCAAATCCTGCGCGCGCGTGTTCATCCGGATGACCATCGCATCGACCAGCGAGGCCTCGTTCGACGACTGGATGAGCGGCGAGAAATCCGTCGTGGCGCCTTTGAGGGGCGACAAGGCGCCGACGCTCGCGATATTGAGCGCCTGCAGATTGGCGGTGACCTGGTCCTTGGTGTCGAAATCGGACGTGTCGAGATGCAGCCAGATCGGGTAGCGCGTGACGGGATCGCGCGGGTCGGACGATGTCTGGACGGGCTGCGCCGCCAGTCGGTCGAGAACGACTTTTTCCGAATCGTAGCCTATGCCCCAACTCTTGAAGAGGGACGGCAAGTCTGAAGAGGGTCCGACACCCGACTGGCCGGTGCTGGCGATCTCCGACATCGGATCGACGAACACCAGCGCGCGTCCGCCGCGCAGCACAAACTGGTCGATGGCATAAAGCTGGCTGGGGCCGAGTTGCCCCGGATGCACAATCATCAGCACGTCGACGTCGCTCGTGATGCGGTCGAAATTCGCGTCGAGCATTTTCGTCGCGTAGGTCTGGGTCAACTCCTGATAGACCGTGAAGGGCTGGGTCCTGCGCAACCCGGACAACCCGCCGGAGTTCGGATCGAGCGGCAGGCTGGTGACGATCGCGATCACCGGCTTTTTCGGCGTGGCGAGTCGATAGATGAGCGATGTGAGGTCGTATTCGAGATAGGGTTCGCGTTCCGGCGCGAAGAACGGAATGACTTCCTTGCCGTCGATCGTGTTCGTTCCGACCAGGCCGAAATAGACGAAATCGCCGGAATCCGAAGGCGCGCCGGTGAGCCCGTCGGCGCTTGCTTCATCCTCGGCCGGCGAGAACGGTTCGGGGTCGATTTCCTGCAGGATGATCTTGCCGTGCGAACGGGCGGCATATCCCGTCAGCAGGTCGCGTACGCGGCCCGCATAGGCGTTGATCTGCTGATATTGCGCGCCCACCTTCTTCGAATAGAAGAATTTGAGCGTGATCGGTTCCTGCAAATTCTCGATCGTGTGCTTCGTGCCGGGCGAAATCGTGTAGAGGCCCGCCTGGGTCAGATCGAGGCGATCGGTCGTGAACGTCGTGTCGACCGCGATATTGAGGGCGACGAATATGATGGCCGCCAGGATGATGGCGCCGATGGCGTAGACGCGGCGGGAGATGGGCTTCATGGCAGGGTCTCAGCCTGTCTTCTTCAGATCGACAAGCACGATATTCGCGCTCAGAAACAGGGCTATCAGCGACACGAAGAAAACCAGATCGCGCAGATCGATGACGCCCGCCGAAATGGCGGTGAAATGCGACAGGAAGCTGAACGACGATATCGCGTTGACGAAGGTGAGCGGCGCCCAGGCGCGAAAGAAATCGAGCACCAGAGGCGCGCCGGAAATGGTGAACAGGAAGCACACGGCGACACTGACCACGAAGGCGATGACCTGGTTGTTGGTCGCCGACGAGAGGCACGCGCCGATGGAAAGATAGGCACCGGCCATGAGAAAGCTGCCGACATAACCCGCGACGATGACGCCATTGTCCGGGTTGCCCAGGAAATTGACCGTGAGCCAGATCGGAAACGTCAGCGCCAGGGCAACGCCCGTGAACGCCCAGGCGGCGAGGAATTTGCCCAACACCGTCGCCCAGAGCGGCAAGGGCAGGGTGAGGAGAAGCTCCATCGTCCCCGTGCGGCGTTCTTCCGCCCACAATCGCATCGAAATGGCGGGAACGAGGAACAAATAGAGCCAGGGATGAAAGCCGAAAAAGACGGAGAGGTCGGCAACGCCATTGTCGTAGAAATGGCCGATGTAGAAGGTGAAAGAACCCATCGCGAACAGAAAGATCACGATGAACACATAGGCGAGCGGGGTCGCGAAATAGGCCGCGAATTCGCGCTTGAAGACGGCGGAAACGTATCTCATGCGCGGCTCTCCCGTGCGCGCGTGGCGTCATGGGTCGTGACGGCGCGGAACACTTCGTCGAGCCGGCCGGCTTCGGCATAAAGTTCCTGCACGTCCCATTTTTCGGCGACGGCAAGCGCGCTGACATCTTCGATCAGGAGCGCGCCGTTTTTGGGAAACGCGGTCAATTCGACGCTGCCGCTCCCGCGCGGCGTCTGCTCGACATCCGCCACGGCGGAAAGCGATTTGAGTCTGGCGCTTGCCGGCGCGGCCTGAGCCGTGGGCAAAGCGAGCGTTACGGCGTTGTGATGGCGCGAACGGGCCAGCAATTGGCCCGGCGTGCCGTCGGCCACGACGCGGCCGCGATCGATGATGACCGCGCGCGTACAGATCGCCTCCACCTCTTCGAGCAGATGCGTCGAGACGATGATCGCCTTTTCGGGCGCCATGGCGCGCAACAGCTTGCGCACGGCATGTTTCTGATTGGGATCGAGACCGTCGGTCGGTTCGTCCATGATCAGGACGGGCGGATCGTGCAGGATGGCCTGCGCCAGGCCCACACGGCGTTTGAAACCCTTGGACAGCGTTTCGATCGGTTGATCGAGAACATGATCGAGTTCGGTCTTTTCCACGCAGGCGGCGATGCGCGTTTTGCCCTCGGCGCCGGAATAGCCGCGCACGTCGGCAATGAAGGCAAGGAATTGCCGGGGCGTCATGTCGCCATAGGCGGGCGCACCTTCGGGTAGGTACCCGATCTCCTTTTGCGCCGAGAGCGTCTGGGTCTCGACGTCGAAGCCGCGCACCCGCACCCGGCCGGAGCTCGGCGACAGGAAGCCCGTGATCATCTTCATGGTGGTCGATTTGCCGGCGCCGTTCGGCCCCAGGAAGCCCAGAACTTCGCCCTTGGAAACCTTGAGATCGATTCCGGCCACGGCTGTCAGGGGGCCGAAATGCTTGGTCAGTCCCTCGATCTCGATCATGGCTTGGGGGCGCTAGCGGGCAGGGTTGGACGTATGGACGGCGGCAAGCAGTTAGAGAAAACGCGCCGTACTCGCAAGGCCGGAATTGTTAAGTTCGAGTCATGAAAAGCAAGGTTTAGGCGTCGCGAATTCCGTCCAGCTTGACTTAGTTGATCATTCAATCAAGTATTTTACATGGGAGACGATACACGGGACCGGCTGGTGATGACTGCGCTGCGCCTGTTTGCCAAAAAGGGCTACGGCTCGACCAGCATTGCCGACATCCTGACGGCAGCGGGTGCCAACAGCGGCAGCCTCTATCATTTCTTCCCGACCAAGCAGGATCTGCTGCTGGAGGTGTTGAGGCGGTATCGCGAAGGTATTTGGACCATGTTGCTGGAACCGGCCTGGGCAGGCGTCAGCGATCCCATCGCGCGTATTTTTGCACTGCTCGCGGCCTATCGCGGCGCTTTGGCCGACAGCGCCTGCGTCTATGGCTGCCCGATCGGCAGCCTGGCCCTGGAACTGCACGAACCAGATCCGCCGGTTCGCGAAATGCTCGCAGTCAATTTTGACGGCTGGGTTGCCGCGGTCGAGCGATGCTACATGGCCGCGGGCGCTCGCTTGCCTGCGGATGTCGACCGTCATGCGCTGGCCATCTTCACGCTCACGACGATGGAGGGCGGCGTCATGCAGGCGCGCACGCAGCGCAGTCTCGATGCTTTCGATCAATCCATCGCCATGCTGCGCGACTATGTGCGCCGTCTTGAGACGACGGCGAAACAGGAATCGGAAAATTTCAAGGGAAAGGAAACACCATGAAACGCCATGTCTTGAGTATTGCGTGCCTCGCCATGTGCATTGCGACACCCGCCTGGGCAGCGGAGGTGGACGCCGTCGCCGCCACGGACACATCGTTTCGCGATGCGGACGGCCACCGGGTGCAGCAGGTATCCGTGATTGTCGGCGCGCCGGTCAAAGATGTCTGGGCCGCCTTCACCACGGATGCGGGTTTCGTCAGATGGGCGGTGCCTGTCGCGCATGTCACGCTCGGCAATGACGGCATGATGGAATCGTCGTATCGGCTCTCCGGCACGATTGGCGATCCGGACAATATCAGGAACCGCATCGTCGCCTATTTGCCTGAGCGACTGATCGTGATGCAGAACGAACATGTTCCCAAAGGCGCTCCGTTCGATCCGGACCTGATCCGTACGATCCGCACGGTGATCGAATTCGAGGATTTGGGAGGTGGCCGCACAAAAGTGACAGAGTCAGGCGTCGGCTATGGCGAGGGCGCCGGATACGACTCCTTGTACGCGTTTTTCCGCGGTGGAAACGCCGAGGAACTGGCAAGCCTTGCGCAAAGTTTCAGGACCGGGCCTGTTGATTGGAAAGCGGAAGCGGCGAAGATGGAAGCCGCAGCGAGAAAACCCGCAACCCAGTAGGCATGAGCAAATCGGGCAGGATCGATTCTCGCGCGTTGCAACGCGCTACGGCCATCGGCGCGGTACTGCAGCTTGTGCTTGTTCTGCTGGCCCATTTCAACGCCTGGATCGCGGCGCCTACATGGCTGTTCGCCAGCATGATGGTTTCCGCCACATCGGGTTATCTCTACGCGCAGGATGTCGCGAAAGGCTACGAACTCGGTGTCTATGGCGGCACCATAGTGGGCGGCGTCTGCGCCGCGCCGGCGCTCGTTATCTCCGTCGCGCTCGGCGATCTGCCACCTGCGGCTTTTGTGGTGCGGGCGCTGGTCTATCTCCTCACCGGCGCCGTCGGGGGATTCTTCGGCCAGATGGCGGCGGACTGGACCTGAAAACTATACCCTCAGCATCAACCCGCCATCGACGACGAGGCCATGGCCGGTGACGAAGCCGGCATCGTCCGACGCGAGGAAGAGCGCTGCGCGAGCGAGGTCGATGGGCTGGCCAAGGCGACGCAGCGCCGATTTTCTGGCCCAGATATCCGCGATATCCGGGCGTGCTTCCCACAGTGGGCCTGTCATGCCGGTCTGGATGGCGCCCGGTTCGAGATAATTGGCGGTGATGCCGTATTTGCCGAGCTCCAGTGCCAGCGTGCGCGTCAACCCCGCGACGCCGGCCTTGGAGGCGGAATAAGCGGCGAGGCCATAATTGGTGATCTCCGCCATGACGGAGGCAATATTGATGATGCGGCCCGCCGGGCTCTGCTTCAAATGCGGGATGGCGCGCTGGCTGAGGCGCATCTGCGCGGTGAGATTGACAGCGATTGTCCGGTCCCACGCGTCGAGAGTCATCTCTTCGACCAGAGCATTGCTGGATATGCCGGCATTGTTCATGAGAATGTCGAGTCGGCCGAACTTCGTCGTGGCGGCTTCCACAATCGTCTCCGCAGCGTCGGGATCCGCAACGCTTTTCTCCAGATGCGCGATGTGCGGGCTCGCTGCGTAGATGTCTGCGAGTCCCTTGCCGGGCACGTCCACAGCCAGAACACGCGCGCCTTCTGTGGCGAAAAGCTGCGCCGTCGCGCGCCCGATTCCGGATCCTGCTCCCGTGACGATGGCCACACGTTCCGCCAGGCGCATGTTTTCCTCGTTCTGCGACGTTTGCGTCGCTTATTTGCCAGCCTCTTCGAAACCCTTGAACGTCGCGAATTCATCGAGCGTCATGCGTTCGCTCGCCAATCGGTTTACTGGCGCATCCGGGTCGGCAAAGCCGATCGCCATACCGCAAAACAACATCAATTCCGGCGGCGCACAGGTCAGTTCGCCGACGGCGCGGCTGTAGCGTGACCAGCATTCCTGGGCGCAGGACGAAAGTCCGTGTTCCCGCAAGAGCAGCATGACGGTCTGCAGATACATGCCGAGATCTGACCATTGCGGTGGCCCCATCTTGCGGTCGATGTAGCAAAACAGGCCGACCGGTGCTCCGAAGAATTCGTAATTTTGGGTAAGCCAGAGCAGCCGGGCAGCCTTGTTCTCGCGCGGGATGCCGAGCAGCGCATACATCATTTCGCCGACACGAAAGCGCTGCGTCCGATAGGGCTCCCACAAATTGTCGGGATAGACATCGTATTCGAGCGGATCTGATGATGGATCGTTCAGCAGGCGTGCCCGCATCTTCACCTTGAAGTCGGCCAAGTGCTGACCGCTGTAGACATAAAGCCGCCAGGGTTGGAGATTGCCGCCCGACGCGGCGCGCCCACCCAGCGCCAGCACGGTTTCAAGCACGTCGCGCGACACGGGCGTGTCGAGAAACGCCCGCACCGACAAGCGCGATTGTACCGCTTCCGAAACTTTCATTTCGCGTCACATGCCTGATATTGTCCTGCCGGACACTATCTGAATGGCGCGCGCTTCTGTCCAGCGCGGGCCTCACCGGCGATGAACATCGAGCATCTCGAATCCTGGATCGGCCGCTGTGAGACGACCGAAGACATTGCAGCCGCCGGGCCGCTGGCGCGTCTTGCGGCGTTGCTCGATCATGAAACGCCGCCCTGGCCCGAAGGCGAGGTTCCACCGCTGGCACATTGGCTCTATTTCTTGCCTTTCGCGCCGCAATCCCAGATCGACACGGACGGGCACCCGCGCCGCGGCGGTTTTTTGCCGCCTGTCGACCTGCCACGACGCATGTGGGCCGGAAGCCGGCTGTCGTTTCACGCGCCCCTCATGGTGGGTGCACGTATTTTCCGTCGCTCGACGCTCCGGAAGGTCAGCGAAAAGACCGGCGCCAGCGGCCGCATGGTTTTCGTCACGGTACGTCACGAGATCGGAACTGAAAACCTGGTCGCCATCGAGGAGGAGCAGGATATCGTATTCCGCGAGGCGCAAGGCAGGACCGTGTCGCCGGAGACGCTCAAGGTCCAGGCGCGGCCCTCGGAGCATACGCGGCAGCTCACACCGGACGCGACACAGCTCTTCCGCTTTTCCGCGCTCACCTTCAACGCACATCGTATCCATTATGACCGCGACTATGCCCGCGACATCGAAGCCTATCCCGGACTCGTGGTGCAGGGGCCCTATACGGCGATGCTGCTGATGGATCACTACCTGCGCATTCGCCCGCGGGCAGGCGTACAAAGTTACGGCTTTCGCGCCGGGCGCCCGCTGTTCGACGGCTCGCCGGTCGCGTTGTGCATGCAGAGCCGCGACGGCGGCGCCGAACTGTGGGCGCGCGACGAATACGGCTATGAAGCGATGACCGCCGAGATCGCTGTCTGACCGATCAAACCGAGAGAGGAAATCCCATGAGTCGCACAATGCCCGTGACCGAAGAATTGTTGGCCTATCTGGCGCAGGTTGGCGTTCGCGAGCATCCGGTCCAGAAACTTTGCCGCGATGAGACGACGAAAATGCCGATGGCGATGATGCAGATCGGTCCGGAACAGGGCGCCTTCATGGCATTGATCGCGAAGCTCATCGACGCCACACGATATCTCGAGATCGGCAGCTTTACCGGCTACAGCGCGCTCAGCGTGGCGCTCGCCCTGCCGCCCGCAGGCCGCGTCGTCGCCCTGGATGTGAGCAAGGAATTCACCGATCACGCCCGGCGCTATTGGAAAGAGGCCGGTGTCGATTCAACGATCGATCTGCGTCTGGGGCCGGCGATCGATTCGCTGGATCGGATGATCGCGGCGGCGGAAGGACCGTTCGATTTCGCGTTCATCGATGCCGACAAGAGCAATTATGACGCTTACTACGAGCGTGTGCTCAAGCTTCTGCGGCCGGGTGGCCTGGTCGCGCTCGACAATATGCTGTGGAGCGGTCTGGTGGCCGACCCCAGGGCCACCGACGCCGAAACGAGCGCGTTGCGCGCCCTCAATCACAAAATCCACGGCGACGACCGTGTCGACATGGCGCTGGCCGCGATAGGCGACGGCGTCATGCTGGCTCGCAAGAGATAGAACGAGATGGGGCTTGCGGGCGGGGCTCGCGCGTTCCATGCTCAGTGGGATGGCTGAAGTACCCATAGCGTTCCTCCGCGCGGGCAGCCGCCCACCCGTGCGGACCGTTTTACCGGGCGGCTTCGCGAGCTCGACGCAGACGCGGTTCGATCGGCGCGATCTCAACCTCATTCTCGGCATCTACGGAAAAATGGTCGCGCTCGGCGAATGGCGCGACTATGCCATCGATTTTCTCGACGATCGCGCAGTTTTCTCCATCTATCGCCACGCCAGTGAAATGCCGTTGTTCCGTGTGGAAAAACAGCCCGGGCTCCGGAATCGCCAGGGCGAGTATTCCGTGATTGCCGCGACCGGGCACGTACTCAAACGCGGGCACGAACTCACCCAGGTGCTGCGCGTCTTCGACCGCAAGCTCATCAAGGCGCTCGCAGTTCAGAACGGCTGAAAGCAAGGCTATGCGTTGAGCCTGGCGTCGAGTGTGATGTCGGCCTTGAGCACGCGCGAGACGGGACAATTCGCCTTGGCGCCGGCGACAATTTCCAGAAACTGCTCAGTGCCGATCTTTTCCACCTGTGCGACCAGATCGAGATGGACGGCAGTAATCGACCAGCCCCCGTCTTTCTGGTCCAGCGAAAGCGTCGCCTTGGTTTCGAGCGATTGAGGCGGAAAGCCTGCTCCCGACAGGGCGAAAGCCAGCGCCATGTTAAAACAGCCGGCATGTGCGGCGGCGATCAATTCTTCCGGATTGGTGCCCTGCTCATCGCCGAAGCGTTTGGCGAAGGAGTAGGGGGTATCCTTAAGCGTCCCGCTTTGCGTCGTAAGCGTGCCCTGACCATCCTTACCGGAGCCGTGCCAGAGCGATTTTGCGGTTCGTTTCATGTTGCCTCCACATCCATCGATTGAACTGAAACATCCATACGGAAATATACGGTCCGTTTGCGTCACTTCACCCATCAAAAAAGAAACGGCCCCGATGTTGCCATCGGGGCCGCAATCGTTTGCAACCCGGCTCAGCGTCGGTTGCCCATCAGCCGCAGCAGCATCAGGAACAGGTTGACGAAATCGAGATAGAGCCGCAGTGCCCCGAAAATCGCTTTGCGGCCCATGACGGTGCCGTCGTCGCCGGCGAAATAGCTTTCCTTGATCGCCTGCGTGTCATAGGCGGTGAGGCCGGTGAAGATGAGCACGCCGGCCACCGAAATGATCCATTGCATCATGCTCGAATGGACAAACAGGTTGACGAGGGAGGCGATGACGATGCCGATCAGCCCCATGAACAGGAACGAGCCGAAGCCGGAAAGATCCGAACGGGTCGTGTAGCCCCACAGGCTCATGGCGCCGAAGGTAGCCGCCGTGATGAAGAATACCTGCGCCACGCTCGCGCCCGTATAGACGAGCAGGACCGGCGCCAGCGAAATGCCGACGAGACCGGCATAGGCCCAGAATATACTCTGCGCCGTGCTAACGCTCATGCGGTCGATGCGGAACGACATGAAAAGCACGAGACCCAGCGGCGCGAACAGGGCAACCAGGCCCAGCATCGTCATGCCCACAGCGCCGGTAAGGGGATTGATGCGGTAAAACAGCTGGCCGAACGGCGTACTGGCCGTCAGCCATGCGGTGGCGCCGGTCAGCACCAGACCTGTCAGCATGTAGTTGTAGACGCGCAGCATATAGGCCCTGAGCCCGGCGTCGATGACGCCGGCGGCGGCCGTCTGCTCGCGCAGAACGCGATTGTCGTAGTCAGCCATCTGGCAATTCCTCCTTGGCCCGAAAACGGGCCGGACCGCCCTAATATCGGGTTTGGCCGTGGCAGGATCAAGGCGCATTTAACCGCCCCTGGCGGCAAAAGGGCAAAGCAGAGCCTTGAGGACCGCGGAGCCCTCGGTCTCAGGCCGTTGCGTAACCCTCCGCCACGATTTTGAAAATCCGCAAATCGAGGTCGTTTGCTGCCATCAATTCATCATACAGATCGACACCGATTTCCGATCTCAGGTCGCACAATCTGTCGTCGAGCGCGTCCTTCCTCGTATGCGTCGCATTTTTATGGACGTTAATGCCCTTAAACCGGGGAAAGTGGCACCTCAACAAGTCCACCAGGCGCTCCAAGGATTTGTCGAATGCCTCGACCAAACCCACGAAGTCCAGCGATCTTAACGCTTTGAGTGCCCTGTCTTCCTCGCTGCCGGATTCTGGCGGCTCATTGAAAGACAGGCGAAGGGCCTGGAAGTTGCGTCCCTGGCGATGTGTAGGGTTTTTCAACAGCGCGCGAAGGTACCCGGCGAAATCGTTCTCCTTGGCGAGACGGGCGCCCAAAGTATCCGCTTCCTGCTTCCGCTCGAACGCATAGGCCGATCTCAGCCGATCGACGGGATGTCGGATAAATATCAAGGGTATGACTTTTCGCTCTTCGAGGTCGGGCGTTGGAAGAAGGGCGGTGTGCGACGACAAGGCCAGGAGATTGGGTCTGTCGCGTAGATAGGTCGCCACCGCCGCGACGTTGGATCGTTTCCCGCCGGCACGAAATTCCTCCGCAGCCCAGCGGGGTCCGAAATTGTGCTTCAGTATTTCGTCAACCGAGGTGCCCGCGTTCTTGAACAGATGATAGTGAAGTACGACGACTCCGCTGCTCTCATGGTCATATTCCGGCGCGTTGTCTTCCGCACGCTTGGCCGTGACGGACGGGGACACGACGCTTTCATCCGCGGACGGCGCGATCTGTTTCTCATCGATGGATATCGGCGAACCTGCAAAGAGAACGGCTTCGTCGAAAAAGCGCCGCAGCCGCTTTATTTTGGCCTTGCGTTGACCGCCTTGCAGTTCGTTCCATTGGCCCAGCAGTTCCCACGTATCGGCTACCTGTCGCGAGCAATGGGGCGCGTCCGAGAGCGCTTCTGCACTCAACGCATGGTGCCGTCGTTCCGGTATAATGAGATTTCCGAGGCTGTGGGATGTTTGCGCATCGAGCGGCTTGAGACGAATGTCCAGCCGGCGAAAAAGTCGTTCAACCGCTTCCCGCGGGTTCTTCAGAAGATCGTCATAGGCTACGACGGCGTCGAGCGCATCCGCGCTCTCAAGTTCCAATATTGAAAGATTGTACGTCTGCCAGAGCAGCAACGCTTGCCGCAACGGTATGCGGTCGCTCTCATGCAACGATGCGGCAACTTCCAGCGGGCGGCGATAGATCAGAATGTAACGTGCCTTGAGGCCTGCGCCTGCGAATGCGGCGCGCCAAAGCGGCAACAGGAGTGCAACGCGCGGATCGTGAACGAAGAAGGCGTTCCCGGCTAGGCACGACTCGTTTAGAAATGCGACCGCAGGTGCAGTCCACCGGCGCGCTATCGCCGTTGCCACCCGCCTTTCACTTTTTCGGAGATTTGAGTCCGAAAGGAGAAACGGACCGGGATTTTCCCAGCTGCTTCCCAACTCATTCAAAATGCTTTCGTTGAACTCCGCAATTTTTGATGATTCGGTGAGCCGCCCGAAATTTCCACGGCTGACGTCGGTCAAATCCCGGGAGAGACCATGACCGCAAAGAGCTGATACTTGCGCCAGCAACGATGCACCGGACCGATGCATGCCCAATATAACAAGAGCTGTGCGTGAGTCGCCGGGTCCGTTCGCCATTCTGATCGGTACTCGTTGAACGCTCGGGTGTTAAATCGGATCGTTCGGCGCCCGAACTATGGCATGCACCGGCGCAGCACAAGGCCGTCTGGATCCGGCTCGCAATAGAGCCCTGCCTTTTCGAGCGCAGCCCGCATCATGCCGACGCCGCGCGAGAACGAGTACCGGGATTCGATCACCTCGCGGCCCGCCGTTGAAAGACGCTGCCACAACGCTTCGTCCTCGTACAGCCGCTTGATCTGCTGCGCCCAATCGTCGGGCGTTGCGGCGATGAGAACGTCCACACCGTCCCGCAAGCCAATGCCTTCTGCAGCCATCGGAGACAACACCGCCGGCACGCCACGGGCAAGACTGTCGAACACTTTGCCTTTGACGCCGGCACCCGACGACAGGGGGGCGACAAAAACGCGGATATGATCGAACATCTCCTCGAGCCGGCCAACCTGTCCCACAACGACGACATTGTCGCGCGTCCACCGCTTGCGGCTCTCGGGCGAAATTGCAGATCCGTAAATCTCGAATGATACGTCCGGCATCGTGCGCGACAGTTTGGGCATGACGTTGTCGACGAAAAAGTCGACGGCAGCGGTGTTCGGATCGTGGCGGAATCCCCCAATGAAGCCTAATCCTGCGCGTTCAGCGAATCCCGCGGTCATGGGACTGGTCTCAGCGATCCATGGTAGTTGAGCGATTGTGCCGTTCGGCCAGTGACTGACGATGACGGCTTCCTCGACCGGACTGTAGGAAAGAACCAGATCAACCGCGCGGATCATTGCGAGTTCTGCTTCACGCGTTCCAATAGCCGCGTCGATACGACCGCGATCCTGCGCAGCCATGCCTGCACGCAGTTCGCGCAAGAAGTGCAAGTCGGCTAGGTTGAGGGCCACCTTCGCATTCGGCGCATGTCGCCTGATGCTCGAAAGCACCTGCTCCGCGACCTTGTAGCGGGTGATATAGACGAGATCGAACTCTCGTCCCCGTTCCTCCATAAACGTCTCGACTGAGTTGGCAAAAGGCGCATACAGCGACTCCACGCCCAGCCGTTGAAGTGTCTCGGTGTGGCGCCCAAGGTGGGCGAAGTTGGTTGGCAGGTAGGTTACTTTGAAGCCAAGGGCCTGCAAGGCCCGTATCTCCTGAATGGCGGCGTAGCTGCCGGCGTCGAAGTCGATTCGGGGCGTCTCGAAATCGAGCATCAGCGCCCGGAAACGTATACCCCGATCTTTGTTGATGTCGACTTTCTCGCCTTCCCGCCCCTTGTTGCTGCAGGCATTAGACCACTTTCGCTTGAATTTCGGGCGGTTTACTTCCTGGAATCGCTTCATTCCGGAGGCTGGGGAAGTGCCTGCAGATACGCCTTCGAAGTGATAGACGACCGAAAGCGGCACATACACGGTTTTCAACCCGCGCTCGCGTATCTTGAAAGCAAGGTCCGTGTCCTCGAAATACGCGGGAACGAACTCGTCGCTGAATCCGCCAACATCCTGCCATACCTGCCGCGGCACCATGAGGGCCGCGCCTGAAACATAGTCTACCTGTCGCGTGTAGGAAAATTGTGGCGCGGCGGAATTTTGATTGCGGCCGTAGTTCCATGGGTTCCCGTTTGACCAAACAATACCGCCCGCTTCCTGAAGCGTACCGTTTGGATAAAGCAATTTCGAACCCGCAAGACCCACGCCCTCGAACTGGTCGAACGCATAGACCAACTCGTCCAGCCAGCGCGATGTGGGTTCGGTATCGTTATTAAGAAAAACGATGAATTCGCCTTCAGCTTCTCGGGCGCCGAGGTTACAGGCGCGAACGAAGCCGCCCGAATTTTCGATCCTTACAACTTTGATGCCGCTGATCAGATTTGCAATATTCAGCGTCTCGTCGGTCGAACCGTCGTCGACGACGATGATCTCAAAAGAAGTCTCGTTGTAGGCAAGACCCAGCGCCGACAGGCAGAAATAGCTCATCTCGAACTTGTCGCGGACCGGGATAACGATCGATACGCGCGGATGTCCGTTACAAGAAAAAGCCAGGCGCTCATATCGAGAACGCTTGAGAGGGCCAAGCAGAAGGTTGTCGTGGAGGATGCCCAACTTGGTTCCATCGCTCCGACCGTCAGACGCCCGCAGCTGATCTAGCAATGCCCGATAGCGCGTCCGTGCGGCTGGCGCGAGCGCCGCATCGATCGGCATTCCGGCATAGGTTTGCAGCGTATCGAATGGGGTAAGCAGTGTCGGAGAAAGGTCCGGCCTGTGAGCAAGCGTTTGCCCGGTCTCCGCTACCGACAATGTAAACAGATGCGGTCGTCCGTCGCAATATCTTGAAGGAATGGCAAGCTCGATGCGCTGAACCTGGCCTGGGTCCATCAATTTCCCGACAGAAACCCGTTCACCATCGATCCGGAGTTCGATGGACGGCCCCGTTTTGAGATCGCCGGCAACCGTGATCAATCCGACCACGCGATCGCCGGTAATCTCCGTAATTTCGCCTGATACCATCGCCGGACGCCGAAACTCCAGCGGAGAGCCTTCTACGTCGAGCCCGGTTTCCCGGTCGACGACCCGGAGCTCGTGCCGCCGGCCATCGTGACATTCGAGCGGAATCTGTAACGTCAGATAGGCGTAGCCGCGCGAAAGTCCAGTGGGAAATCCCGTTTGAGTCGTCGGAGCGGACTCCCAATCCGCGAGCTCCGAAGTGGCGCAACGGCCAAACCACAGTCGCGTAAGGAAAAAGAAAGCGTCCTTGACCTTCGACCGTCGCTGAACGTGAAAGGCCAAGGTCGCCGTGCGTGCCGCGGCAGGGGCTGGTGCCCTTACGAATGTGCGCTCATAGCTGCCGATCTTTGTGCCGCCAGGTATCTCGGCGGAGATGGCCGCTTCCCAGTTTTCAAGCAAATGTTTCTGCTCATCGTAGAAGGAGACGACCATCCTTCCCGCGCAACGGTGAGTGCCGAAATAGCCAGACAGAATATAGTCGATATCGCCCACGACTTCGAAATGCCGCGGGGCCTCATCGTCTCCGACATACTCAATCAAAGCGCTTGCATCTTCGGATTTGATACAAACAAATCCTGTTCCCGCGCCTTCCAGCGTTGTCATCTTGTCGAAGTTGACGCCGAGTTTGCCCGAGCTTTCGTCATCCATGGTGACGCGCCACGGAATTTCGTCGACCGACGAAAAATCACTGTTGGCAACCATGTTGAAAAAGCGGACAGCTGGAAGCGCCGTGGCATCGGGCTGCAACGCTACAATTTTCGACTCGTCTACGGTAAACGAAAACGCACCGATGTTCCTCTTGTCCGGATCGAACGCGATCGAAAATTCAAATTTGTTGTTCTGGCAAAAAATGAACGCAGGCACCGGCTGAGAGACACCCGCGCGATCGGTTTCCTTCTCCCGAAGAACGCGGTCCGGTAGTGTGACTATACTTTGGACGGCAGATGGCGTTGCGCCGGCCGCATCCGACACAAACCCGACCTCCGGTTTCTTGCCGCTCGGGGAAATGCTCTGCTCCTCCACTGAAATATCATTGGCGGAGGGGGCATGTCTGTCAGTATCGTTGCCCGCGGCATTCGGCTCCTTGCCGGCCTTGATGGCGGTCTCGCGGACGTTCACGGATTATCCCTCGCTACACAGAAACAGAAACATACTGCCCAGCTATAGCCCTGTCGACAGGCGGTCGATATGTCGGTGTGATGACTGGCGAATTCGACACTCGATCGGAATATGGCCCCCAATGGAGAGAGCAGCCACCTCGTGGAGGCGGAGTTTACGATCGGCAGGTGCGATTCTAAGAGATATGCGACGAACATGACCGGTCTCCGAAGCCGGGGAAGTCCTGTTTTGAGACGAAGAAATTCAGGCCTCTGCGCGATGCAGGACGATCATACCTATTGGCCACCCTGCCATTTTCCGATTGATCTGCCGCCGGTGCCCCGGCGTCATGCAATGCTTTGCTCAGGCGCGGAGGTGAGCGATCGGCGTTGTTCGGCAAAAAGGATTTGCCGATAGATTAGTACTAAATCTTCCGCCTGTTTTCCCGTCTTGCGGAAATTGGGCGTAAGGGCCGGAGGCACAAGAAAGCGGGCAGGCTCCTGATCGATCTGACGCAGGACGTTGACGAGTTCATAGGTATCGGACACATCGATGACGAAGCCATTGACGCCAGGTACCACATCCTCCCCCATGGCTCCGCGATTGGAAGCCACAACCCATGAGCCGGCCATCAGGGCTTCGCGGGCGACCAAACCAAACGATTCGGGCCACAACGACGGCGCAAGGAGGACATCGATGTTCCCGTATAGCTCCATAATCTCATCTTGCGGAACTCTGCCGATGATACGAACCGGAGTTGTGCCCCAGATTTGAGAAGGACGGGTCTCGCCGTGACCGAGCGCATGATCGACAACTGTCAGGTGCAAATTGTCGAAAGCGGTCGACAACAGCGCACGCTTAATTAGGCTGTAGCCTTTGTGATCGGATATGCCTCCGAGGAATCCAAGCCGGACGCGACCGTCTACGCTTTCGCGACGCTGCGCCTTGGGTAAGTTGGAAACCCCGTTCGCAACCGTTCGCACATTGGATATTCCGTGTGCGCGGTAGACCTGTTCGAACGCCGCCGATACCGCAAGAACTCTTTCGGCACCGGCGAGCGCCGCGCGCAAACGGATGGACCTGTTGATTTTTGCGGAAGCGCCCGTCCCACTCTGCCGAAGGCGATTCGTCGAGCTCGCCGCCTCGGTTGATTCCACCTTGCCTTTTTCGTCGACAAGAAACTGATGGTCGGAAATCCACCAGCCGTCATGTGCAGTAACGACATAGGGGATATCGAGTTCCCGGGCCGCTTCGGCGATGCAGACCGACAGACGCTGGATGCAATGAAAATGGATGAGCGAGGGCTTGCACAGCTCGATATGGGCACGAAATATGCGCCCCATCTCGTCGTCCGCGGGTTCCCAATCCATACCGACTCGCATCGGGTGGGTAACCGAAGTCACGCGGACGCCCCGGTAGAAATAGGTCCGCAGCTCGTAGGGAGTACGAGCTCCTTCGGTGGCACAGAACACCTGAAAATCGAATTCGTCGCCAAAATGATCCAGAAAATGATCGAGGTTATCGCGCAACACGCGCGTTGCCCCCCCGATCATTTGCGGCCAGAAGAAAACATTCACCAGCAGGATCAGCGGTTTTTGGGCTTGATCCACAGGGCGCGCCGGCCGGTCCTTCAATATGGATTTCAGGATCTCGCCGATATTGTCTGCGCCCGCCGCCAGATTATATTTCGAAAAGGCCAATTCTTTCGCCGCGCGGCCGATTTTTGCTCTCAATTCCGGCATATCGACCAGCATGCTCAGTTTGTGCCGCCAGGAATCTACGGTATCCGCTAGCATTGCATCGCGACCGTCACTCAAAATTTCCGTGAAGGTTGCAGTTGCAGACACGACCGATGGAATTCCCAGCATCGCCGCTTCAAGCCATTTGATTTCGCTTTTGCAATCGCTGATCAGGCCCGGTTTGAGAACGGAAAGGTTGATGTCCGCCTCCGCCAAAGTCGACCAGAAAATGTTGATGTCCCACACCGGCGGAAGCTGAATGATCCGGCTTTCATACGGACGAAGTACGGACGGCAACGGCAGGAAACCCATTACGACCAGGCGAACATTGGGCCTGCTCCGAAACAAATCCGCGATGGCGGGGGCCGCAAAAAGTTCAAAATCCTCGTTGTGGGCCTTTGTGCCCGTCGCATAGAAAAGCGTTACATCGCCGGGGCGATGCTCAAATCCCAAAGTCGAAGATGCGGATGCGAACCGCTCGTGTCGGCTATCCATAGCATTGCGATGCAGGAAACATTTCTTGCGGGCGACGACCGTTTCGATGCGACGCTGCAATGTAGGCGTCGAGGCGATGCCATAGTCGCAAAGCGCCATCGCGCGTTGAAGGAGCGGGGCATCGACAACGAGGTTCGCGTATTCGTCGGCCGTGAGTTGGCCGCGATAATTCTCTATCGAGTCCGGAAAATGAGCCGGATCATAAACCAGATCGTCAATTTCATAGACTGTGACGACCCCAATCTGACGGCAATAGAGGATGGCCTTTTCGATGTCGGGTAGGGCCGGAACCCGATAGAATATCGCGACATCATAAGCGCCAACAGCCGAAATGAATTTGTTCGGCTCGTCCTGGGAGATGAAGTCAACTTCGACCCCGGCCCGCTCCAGTTGCTCTATCTTTTGTTCGATCCGATAGAACATGCACTGGCGCAGATAGGGGGTTCCAAAAATAAGCACGCGGCAGGGAGTGGTGCGCGCAGGCGATACCGGGGGGCTGTCGAGCAGATCGACGTCGCGAAATGTCGACCTGACCACGGCAACGGCTTCCTCTCTCAGGCCTGCTTGCGCCAGGAGTTTTGCCTGCTGGCGGTTCGAATCAAACAATTCCCTGGCGAGTTCGTCGACCAGTTCCCGCGCTTCGGCGCGATCCGGATAGTTGGCGACCAATTCATTCGCAAGATCGAACGCGGCACGATTCCGGGACATGCCTTGCAGCGCTTTGATTCTGTTGCGGTAGGTCCAATAGGTCGAGGCGCGCAGGCCCGCTACCTGCGCATAGGCGTGTTGTGCCGCCGCAAAATTCGAGCGCCTAAGCAGATTGTCGCCCAGATGCTGCCAGGTCTGCGGTCTGGCGGGATCCAGAAGGAGCGAGGTCCAATAAAGTCGCGTTGCGGTTTCCAGATGTCCCAGGACCACCTGAGTGTCCCCGAGCTCCTTATATACCCCCGCTGCATCCGGCATCTCATCCAACGGGGTGCCGAGACCACCGGTTGCCGTGATCTGGCTCACCCAATGCTCGAAAGCGTCCCATTTGGTCCGAAATCGCCCGGCAGGTTCCAACGTCTTGGCTGCGTAGCGCTCGGGCGTCAAAAAAGTTGGTATTTCCGGAAAGCTCAGACCTAGGCGGGCGAGCAGCTTGGCTTCCGACGGCGCCCTACCTTCGCGGCGGCCAAGCGAAAGCCAGTGCGCGTAGGCCTCGCGTGGAGACAGGTCACGTACATCTTCATACCGGGCCGTGTAGAATAAAGGGTCGAAAATCTCCGTATCGTTAAACTGCCGGAGTTGTGTGACGCCTTCCCTCAAAAAATGAACCAGAGCCTCACCCCGGTATTCGAACTTGCCATGCAGATCTGGGTTGAGATCAACGTAGGACTGAAGGTCAAAATTGCGCAAAGCTTCTATGAGCCCCTGCGTCTGCCCGCGAAACACCGAAAGAAGTCCGCCGACATGCGGATGCACCGCCAACACAGGCGATATCGCCCCCCGGATGAACTCGCCGTCGACGGTCATTGCGCTCACGCCGCCGTAAGCCACAATCTTGTGCAGCTGCATCGGCTGCGAAATTTTTCGATCTAACAATGAAATGAAAAGCAGTTCTCGGCCTTCGAAATAAAGCGTCACGTAAGACGGAGAATTGAGATCCAATTCATATAGACCAGACGTCAGCTTTTCGATGACGTTGTTTTCTCTTTCCCATTCTCCGTCGATGCAAGTGTTCAAGACAAGCTTGCTCTCGGATGAACGAAACCCGACATGCAAGATATCTGTTGAACTTACATGGACATTCAGGCCGGATTCCTTCGCTTCCTGGTGATCGTACCAGAACGCAACTTTGCCGCCTCTTGCATTTTTGGGCTGTGCCGTGTGTGCCTCTGGCGCGAAATTGGGGCTCATCTCGATTTCGTCACAAGCTGGATGTGAACCAGTTGTCCTCTGTGGGGGGCATCTGCCTGGAGGTCGTCCGCCATTGATACTACCAAGGAGTCCATGTCAAATAAAGCTGCACCGCAAACCGGTCGAATAAGGGCCGGGGCTCACCGACGCCAAGGTGCGGGGTAGGACTGTCGCATTTCATGGCACCTCCAATGCCGTGACGATGGCTGCTGGGTACGCTTGACAACATACAAGAAGTTGCAGAGGAGTGCGAAAGAGGATTGATCGAGCGAATTTTCACCGATTCAGCGATTCAGCCGGTACTGCCATCTACTGGGAACCCTTTACCCGCCGCCGCCTGCAATGTGCGCGGAATTCGCTGACACTCGTTTATAAGGATTTTCCGCTTGACTCAGACGCCCACTCCTTTTTTTGGGATAGGCGCCATGCGCGCCGGTACAACTTGGCTATCGGAGCTGCTCGATAGCTACCGCGATTGCCGCGTGATGCCCTTCAAGGAGCTTCATTTTTTTGACACAAGGCATGGAAAATATTCCGGCCCTAAGCACTACCGCGGAAAACCTCAAAGGCTGGCAACTTTGAGCAGAGGCATGGTTAAGCGAATCAGCGCGGCCTGCGACAAAAAAATTCACGGCCAAACCGGCGGCGATAGCTCCTCCGAGCTGACGGTGGACGAGTCAGAGCTTGGCCGCAACTCCATGCCTTGGACCGATGAGGTCAGGGGTGAATTTTTTGCGCGAGCAAAGCTGGACGACAGCCTTCTTCAAATAGAGAAAATCGTGGATTACTTTTCCATTCGCGACATCGAATCTTATGCGCGTTACCTCAGACGACATGCGGAAGACGCGGCGGCGTTTGGAGAGATAACTCCGCAATACGCGTTGCTACCTGCAACCGCATTTGCTGAGATGGACGGATTGCTTCCTGGTGCCCGTTTCATTTTCATCATGCGGGATCCTGTTGAGCGTCTCTGGTCGCAAGTTCGTTATCACGCTGACAAGGCCGCCAAACGTGGACGGAAGCAGAGACCCATAAACGATGACTTCCGCTCCGCGCTGCAGCGGAAAAATGGCATCGCCATGTCAGACTACAAAAGCACGGTGAAAGAGCTCGAAAGTGCTGTACCTTTGGATCGCATTCTTTATCTGTTCACGGAAACGATGACGTCGCCGGAAACCGGTCCGGCGGAAGTTCGGCGGATAGAGACGGCGCTTGGGCTCAATCCAGCGGAGATCGACGCCACACTGTTTTCCACAGCCGTCAACGCGTCTGCGTCTGCCGAGTTGGATCCGGAAAGCGAAGCGGAAGCGATACGTCTTTTCGCGCCGGTATACGAGTTTGTGGAACGGCGCTTCGGGTGTCCTCGCCAATGGCGTTCGCCTCGCATCGTGAAACGCTAAGCGTTTTGTCTTTTGTGTGTCGCTGTGCGATCCGGCTGAATTCGAAACGCGGGAAACCGATGTCGGGCGAAGGCCCGTGGTGTTGCTCAACGATTTGTAAGGCGGTACCGTCGGGAAGCGTCGTATAAACCAAGCGAGAGTATTTTGCCCAAGACTCTTTACATACATGTAGGTCCGGAAAAAACGGGGACTACGGCGATACAGCACGTATTGAGGCAACATGATAATTCTGTGTTGGTATATCCGCGAGTCGGCGAGCCGAAAAATGGAGTTTGGGGAAACCAATATCATCACACATTTGTTCTAAAGTTTTACGGAAAAAAGAGAGAAACGCCGGATAATCTCGGTCAACTCTTCGAAGAAGTTGCGACGCTCACCAGAGGCAACAATCTCGATGTGTTGATCAGCTCGGAAATACTTTCTCTGCGCGATGATATCGGCGCGTTCGTGGAAGAGCTGGCGCGCCACGTGAGTGATGCGCCAGTCGACGTGGAAATACTCTTTGTGTGCCGGGAGCACTTCGAGAGGGCGGCATCGCGCTACGGCCAAAGGTTGAGAAGGGGCGACGAACGTGATCCGGATCAGTTTCTGACCGAAAGCGCCACGGAGCTTTGCTATCGACCCATGGTGCGCGAGTTGAGAAAAACCGGCTATCGAGTTACGGCGCTGAACTATCATCCGTCTCACGGTTTGGTGGAAAGATTTTTTAAGCACGTCGGCTTCGCCGAGCATCAAATTCCCAAACCGGAACGACGAAATGTTTCCCTCAGTACGAAGGCGTTAATCGCAAAGCTCGCAGCAAACAGAACCCTGGAGAGTAAGTTCGATAAGCGGAAAGGCTCATTGAAGTATTTGAAAAAGATGTCGGCGTTCAAAGGATCGTCTCGCTTCATCTTCAGTCGCGAGGCAGCCGCAACTGCCGAGCTCGAATTCAGCAGTGACAGGGAATTTCTCAGGAGCGAGTTTGGCGTGGAACTTCCCGTTCTGAATCTCGAAGAGCAAGAAAATATGTTCTTTCTCGATGCGGTCGAATTTTCCGATATCGTACAAGTTACACGAAAGATGGGAAGCGATGGCGAAAAGATCGCGGAAGTAGCGCGCGGGTTCGTTCGTCAATAATACGGTCGTTGTACGAGCAATGACATAGTACGATGCCGAAGTTTATGGTCACCCCAAGCGGGCCGCGATTCGATCGTTGGTGCAAGAAATTTGAAATGCGCTCTACTCTGGAGTGAGAGGACATTGCCAGGCAATTTATTTCCGGCGGCGGCGCAGCGGCTGAAGCCGGCCCCGGGCGCTCCGAATGGTCAGGGGGGCGAGTGCCCCCTACTATCTGAGCCTTGCGGCATATCGGTCAGGAAATCGTCATGGACTGCTCGATCGTTTTGATTGCCTTTTGCAGGCGGGCGTTCCCTTTTGATTTGACCGCGCGCGCCTTTGCCGCGTCTATCCAGTTCCTCTTGTAATTCACAATATCCACTGGAGGGCTATCGAACGTGGCGTTGTTCCGCACAAGCCCGAACTGCTTCAAAAAGGTCAGGAACTTGTCCTCTTCCAGTACGACCGGCGGCACAAACCCTTTTAGCATGCCGACTCCCAGATCTGGCCTCGAAATGGTCTTGGCGTAGTGGGTCTCTCCTTCGCAAAGCATGTCGCACAGTGCAAAATTTGGGTTCACTTTCCCCAGAGTGAACATTAAAAAATTATTCGGCCGGATCGAGAACAGTCTGGTGTGACATGCAGAACCTTGCGGCGCGACAATCCATTTATGTTTGTTGATGAGGGCAATTTGCTCCGTGACAGGCAATGTTTCTGGGCGGATTACATGGAAACCCTGTTGCTCCAAAAATCTCTCAATCCGCAACTCGTCGACGATGGGGCGCTTGGCCAAAAGTCCCAGACCCGCACGAGATAGATAGAGAGGTTGTTCTGTCGTTTTTTGGTCGAGATCGACGGCTCGTTGAGCCATCCGCACGCACATTGCTTTGAACTCGACGTGAGCCGCGCTGGCGATGACGAAAGCCGGGAACGGCACTATCACGCTGTTGTACCGGGTTGGAGTGGAAACGATTTCAGTCCGTTCCGCCAGGCCCGGGAGCAAACTATATAACGATCTCGCAAACTCCTTTATCGGCGCCATCTGTATGACAGGCACTTTTCCGTCGCCGCGTTCCTCCCAAGCCCATGCGCGGCAAAGAGTCTCCAGGAGGAAGTGGCCGTAATGTCTCGCTTTCACTCCCAGATAATATACAACTCGGTCATCTATCGAAAAATTGTCGAATCTTGTTTCTTTCTTTTCTTTGCCGCGCTCCTCGGAAGCTCCCCGCGATCGAATTGAGGCATCAACCGGATTGTTGTGGTCGTCATACACGCCGACGATCGCCTTATTGTTGATTGTAAACGATAAATTCTGGTTGTGTATGAGACCAGACGCAATTTCAATAACCTCCGGCTTTTCCGGGCGGATCGACAAATCTGCCCATTGTGTCCGTAAATTCCGAGCCTCCTCGTCGCTAAAATAATGCAGATGCATTTGTTCCATACGGATGGCCAGGTCGGAAGAGAGCTTTCTGTTGTCCGCCAATGAATGCTCCTCGCATCATGCAGTCGCCGCCAAATTCCGACGCCGTTCGGAGGTTCTCGATATTTTGGAATTTGCAATAACAAATTGTGCAGGAATAGACAAAAATTGCAAACAGCGAAGATTTTCGGCGGCTTGAACCTCGGACTCTGTCGATATAGCTTTCGACGTAGTTGCAAGTGGCATGGCTAAAAGCGTTACGTCTACAATCAGGCTGCACACTGGCGACGTACCCTTCCTGGGCCGGCAGTTCGGGTGCTGTACCCCACGATCGGAATCGGACGTGCGGGGACAATCCCGCCCGGTGTTGACCCAAGGCGGTCGTCGTACGGTCGCGCAACCGGGTCCGTACACGGAAATAATGGAGGGACATCTCGTTTGACACAAATGCCTGTTGCTTTTTTTGGGATCGGCGCCATGCGGGCCGGCACGACCTGGTTGTCGGAACTTCTGTCAACCTATCCGGATTGCCGCATGATGCCCGTCAAGGAATTGCATTTTTTCGACGTGCGGTACGGAAAATATCCGGGTCTTCAACACCATCGTTCGATGGCAAAACGACTTGCGACGCTGAGCGAAGATATGGTTCGCCGAGTCGACTCCACGCTTGAAAAAATGCAGGACGAGTCGCAGACGCCCAAAAAGAGCGCGGAGAGTGAACCGCTTCCCTCTCGTCGTCAATCCGAACCATGGACGGATAAAGTTAGGCGGCGGTTTTTTTCCAATGCGAGACTGGACAGAGATCTTCAAGGCATTGCCGAAATAACAGGTGCCCTTTCTATTCGCGACATTTCCTCCTACACAGACTACCTGAAACGCCATTCGGTGGGCGCGAAAGCTTTTGGTGAGATAACCCCGGCCTACGGGTTGCTCTCCGCAGCTGCTTTCGCGGAAATGGATGGGCTGTTCCCCAATACCCGCTTCATCTTTATCATGCGCGATCCTGTCGAGCGGCTCTGGTCGCATATTCGCTATAAGAACGACAGGGCGGCGCACAGCAAGCGCGCTGTTAAAGACGTCAACGCCGACTTTCTTGAAGCGCTACAATTGCCGAATGCCATTGGGCGATCTGAATATCAGCGCACGATCGAGGAATTGGAGAGCGTAATCCCCAAGGATCGTATTCTCTATCTTTTTTACGAGACGATGACCTCGCCGGAAACCGGCCCTGCGGAAATCCAAAAGGTCGAGGCATTGCTGGGGATCGAGCGGCTGACGGCCGATCCCAAATTCTTTTCTAAGCCTATCAATGCGTCGTCGTCGGCCAAACTGGATCCTGAAAACGAAGCAGCTGCGATGAAATTATTTGCGCCGGTTTATGCTTTCGTGGAGCGGCGTTTCGGGCGTCCCCCGCAATGGCGGTCACCGGCCGCGACCTCCTAGTGCCGCGAGCATTTGAAACGTCCGTTTGCTGTGCGCTCAACGTCGAACGGGTCGTTTTTTGTGGAACGATACGACGACGGAGCGGCGCTGTTGGCTCGCGCATCGAGTGCGCCAGTCGATGCGGACGGCCGATTGATTTATTCGCGGCGCTCAGATGCCATATGTCGCCGCCCGCGAGATGAGGCGTTGGTGTCGAGTCACATATAGCCGAAGGATTCCGCCAACGGATTCGATATCCGCAGTACGTCGGCTTCCTTGGCATCGTCGAGATATTGTTTCCAGCTCTGCAGCGAATCTCCGTCGATCGGACGAGTACGATCCGTTTTTCCAGGACCTTTGCCGACATAAGCCAATTCCGGATTCAGGGTTTCCTCCGCGAATTCAAGCCCGCAATGGCTTAACATCTCACCGACGATTTCCTTACGCTGAACCAAATCCTCGTAGCGAAATTGAAATACAGGAAGGCCAGCCTCCCGGAATTCGGGCGCGAGGCCAGACTTAATCTTCCACAGAGCCGCACGCCTGATCCAAAGCGGTTCCTGTTCCGACGCCAGCGTTTCCTGTTCAGGACCAAAAACCGCCATCATCCAAGGGCGCTCGCCGATGAGATGCAACTGGTTGCCGACGAAATCGCGCTCGCTCAGACGCATCATCGACGCTACCACGGACCGTGGGTCTCGTACGGGATATACGACGTTCACGGGCACCGATAACCTCCCGAGCTTCTTGAAGTCATAGGTCAGGTTCGGCGCTTTCAACACCAGGGTGGTAACGTTGGAAAGAAGCTCAATCTTATCCGCGCGTCGGGTAAATCTGTCGGCCGCGACGCGATATTTTGTTTCCGCGCGGCTTAGCATCATTTGATAGTGATCCGATTCGTTGGAGCCCGCGTCAACTTTTGCACGAAACCATCGATACATGGCATCGCCTTCGTCCAGGAGCACCGAATTCGGATGTGCGCCAATAATTTGCCCGGTCAGCGTCGTGCCGCTCCTTTGGCACCCCACAACGACAACTATTCGCTGTATTGATTTCATTTCCACACTTTCAATCTCGTGACCGAACGCTGCTTTGAGCCTTATCTGGCATAGTTCAATCGCGTCCTCAAGCGCAGCCGTCCGAGCAAGTTGGCGGAGCATAGCCCGCAATATTGTCGCTTCCCTAAAATGAAAAAGGGCCAAGAGATGGATCGCGCCTTGGCGGGAACGGAGCTAAAATATCGTCCTTTCGACACGCATGGCGCGAATGGGCTGAACCCGAATCTCATTATACGATCTTGCAGGACTGAATGCCGGCTATTGTGCAGACGGTTGGAATATTTCGTGGGGCCGTCACATCGTCGCTGTGTGTCGTGCCGTCGAAAAGTCTTGTTCGTCAATCGGCTATAAATGAAGCAGGACAATACTAAGCAATTGCACTTCCGCTCATTGCATCGACTCTCGCTTTTATTGAGCAGCTAGCCGGACGTCGACTGCAATGGCGCTCAACAATGGAAAATAACTCGAAAGGCAATCGGTATGACGAAAAACGTTCGGTTGCAGAATAACAGGCCGTGCATCTGCGGCGATCGCTGCACTATGTCGCGTGCTCAAAATGTTCGCATGACAGGTTTGATCAAACGTGCCAGAAATTTCGTCATAACGGAATTGTGCGCCCGGCGCTCGGACACGAGCGGCGGTTTTTTCTTTGGCGTGGGGTGAAGTTCGGGGAGCAGTCTATCGACGGCGTGTAAAATCGTTGGAATTGTCGAAAGAAATCCCTGTTCCGGGAAAAGAAATTCCCTGTTCCCGATGAAATAACTCCCTGTTCGGTCCAGAACAGCTCCCTGATAACTCGCTGTTATTTCTGCACCTGGAACCTGTGAAATCCAATAACCGGTTGAAGAACCTTGCGAATCGAAAATGCCGGCCTGCGGGCTCGCTATTTTTTAAAATCGGTCCATAATAAAAACAAGCCAGACGACTTGTTTTCATGGGCGTCGATAAAGGGCAGAGTTCGCCGGCAGAGCGGAACCGCCGCGCAACCCTGCTCCAAGGGAGGAAACGAAGATGAATGTGAGGCCAGAAAATCTGGCGGCCGGCGAACATCGTTGTCCGGGTCCCTCGACGCGCGATATCATCCTCTCGGACGGCTGGCAGGTGCCCGAGGCGCTCGTCGCTGAGTCCTATGCGTTCCTGGGCGACGGTAACATCTCCTTCGAGCGCTACACCTCGCCGGACTTTTTCAAGCTGGAAATGGAAAGACTGTGGCCCAAAGTCTGGCAATGGGCGTGCCGTGAGGAGAACATCCCACAGCAGGGTGACTACATTATTTATGACGTCGGACCATATTCGCTTCTCGTGGTGCGCACGGGCGATGATGAAATCAAGGCCTACCACAATTCCTGCCTGCATCGCGGCACGCAGCTGCGCGAGTCCCACAGCCAAGGATCGGCGCGCGAACTCAAATGCCCGTTCCACGGCTGGACATGGAATCTTGACGGAACGCTCAAACATATTCCGTGCCGCTGGGACTTTCCCCATGTCCGGGACGAGGAATTCAAGCTGCCGGAAGTGAAAGTGGCGCGCTGGGGCGGCTTCGTGTTCGTCAACATGGACCCCAATGCGAAGCCGCTGGAGGAGTTTCTGGGCGTGTTGCCGGAGCATTTTCGCGACGGCTGGGATTTGAGCAAACGCTATACGGTGCTGCACATCCAGAAGGAATTGCCGACGAACTGGAAAGCCGCGATCGAGGCGTTCCTCGAGGCCTATCACGTGGTTGAGACGCATGCTCAAGGACTGCCGACTGCAGGCGACGCCAACGCGCAATACGATATTTTCGATGCGCATGTGACGCGGTTTGTCCACACCATTGGCTATCCCAGTCCTCATTACACGGTACCGCAGACGCAGACGGAGATTCTCCGGAAGCTGCGCGCGACGCCGGAGGGCCTGACCGTGCCGGAGGGAAAAACGGCGCGTGGCATCGCCTCCGAATACCTGCGGGAAAAGCTCGGCCGGGAATGGGGCGTCGATCTTTCGCGCACTTCCGACAGCGAGATGCTGGATTCAATCGAATACCACCTGTTCCCCAATATGTGCCTGTTTCCGGGCGTCACTCTGCCGATGATCTATCGCTTTCGCCCCATCGGCACGGATCCCGGGCGCACATTGTTCGATCTTGTGTTTCTGCGCCCGCTGGCGCCCGGCATGACGGCGCCGGACGCGCCGGAGCCGTTTCGCGTCGGCGTCGACGATTCCTATGCCGATGCGCCCGGCATGGATAAGGGGCTGGGCGGCGTCTACGACCAGGACACCAACAATCTCGCGATGCAGTATCGCGGCTTTCAGGCGTCGAAGAAGCAGAGCGAGACGCTTGGCAACTACCAGGAAGCGCGTATCCGTAGCTTCCATCGCACGCTCGACGCCTATCTGGGAACGGGCAAATAGATGGGCAGATGGACTCCGGAGACGCTCCTCGCGCGGCAGGAGATTTACGATCTGTTGTGCGATTACATGCGCGCGCAGGACCGGCTCGATCCCGTCTTGCATCGATCGGTGTTTTTCGACGACGCGACAACGGATTATGGCGCCTATGTCGGCGGGCCGGACGGCTTCGTCGCCTTTGCGCAGGGCGCGCTCACGCCGCATCTCGCCAACCACCACATGATCGGCCAGGCGAAGATCGAGATCGAAGGCGATGTGGGTTTCGGCGAAATCTATTTCCAGGCGCATCATCGCACGCTGGAAAACGGCGAGGAACGCGACCTGTTCATCAGCGGGCGCTATGTCGATCGTTATGAGCGCCGGGGCGGTGTGTGGAAGATCGCCCATCGCAGCGAGCGGGTGGATTGGGCGCGCTCCGAACCGCGCGCCGACGAAGGGATGGCGGCGTACAGATTGCCCTGGGGCACACGTGCGCCCGACGACCTGAGTTGCCAGCGCGAAAAATTGCGCCGGCTCTGAGAGGATTGCTGTCGTGAACATTGCCGAGATCGAAACCCTGGCCGTCCAAAAATTGCTCGCCCGCCAGGCGATCGCCGACGCGCTGACGCGCTATGCGCGGGGCATCGATCGTTGCGATCTCGACGCGCTCAAATCGGCGTTCTGGTCCGACGGCGTGACGAATTACGGCGATGCGGACTCAAATGCCTGGGATTGGTGCGCGGCAGTCATCGCTGCGCTGAAGACCATGGAACGTACCCAGCATTTCCTCGGCAACATGCTGATCGAAATCGACGGTGACACTGCAACGGCGGAAACCTATTGCCGCGCCTATCACGAAGTCTCCACGCCGGAGGGGATGCGCGAAATGATGGTGGGTGGGCGCTATCTCGACCGGCTGGCCTGTCGCGGCGGCGATTGGCGCATCGCGCATCGGCAATATGTGATGGACTGGAACCAGAACGGGCCGTCCACGGCGAAATGGACGGAAGGTCTCTATGCGGGATTGAAAGTCGTCGGCCGCCGTTTTCCCGACGATCCGCTTTATCGTCTGTCGTCCTCCGGCCGGCGCTGACGGAAGATTGGGCAGGGCATGCGTTTCGTTGAGGTGGCGGATGTTTCCGAAGTGCCCGAGAACGGCAACAAGGCATTCGCGGTCGAAGGCCGCTCGATCCTCATCTGCCGTGCGGGCGCGGGCATCTTTGCGGTCGAAAATCGCTGCACCCACAATTTCTCGGAGCTCGAAGGCGGCCGCATCCGCGGGCATTTCCTGTTCTGTCCCATGCATGGCGCACGTTTCGATCTGCGCGACGGATCGACGGCTGGCGCACTCACGAAAACACCGCTTTGCACCTTCGAGGTTCGCGAAAGCGGCGGTAAGATCGCCATCGGATTGGCGGACTAGAACGCAAACGGGAGAACGACCATGGCGAATGTTTTGATCACCGGGGCGAACCGGGGCATCGGACTGGAAATAACGCGGCAATATGCGGCGGACGGAGATCGTGTCTTCGCCTGCTGCCGTTCGCCGGGCAAAGCCGATGCGCTTAACGAATTGGCAAAGTCGTTGGGCGGGCGCGTCACGCTGCACGCGATGGACGTGAGCGATGCCGGTTCCATCGCCGCGGCGGCGAAAGATATCGGCGATACCCCCATCGACATCCTCATCAACAATGCCGGCATCATCGGCGGCAAGAACCAGAGCCTGGAGAACATGGATTTCCAGGGCTGGATCGACGCCTTCACCGTAATGACGGTCGGGCCGTTCCGCGTCGTTCAGGCGTTCCTCAAGAATCTGCTCGCGGCGAAAGCGCCGAAGATCATGACGGTCACGAGCCAGCTCGGCGCGTCGACCTGGCCGATGGGCGGCTCCTATGCCTATGGCAGCGCGAAAGCGGGCGTGAACCGGGTGATGCGCAGCCTCGCCATTGATCTCAAGGGCAAGAACGTGAGCGTGGCGATGATCCATCCCGGCTGGGTCAGGACGGATATGGGCGGTCAGAATGCCGACATCACGCCTGCGGAAAGCGCCTCCGGAATCCGCAAGGTGATCGCTTCGCTGACCGAGGCCCAGTCAGGCTCATTCTTCAAATGGAACGGGGAAATTCACCCCTGGTGAGGGATGGCATTTGATAGAAGCAGCCGCTTCGTTCCGCATACTGTAGATCTCGCGGCATCGTAACACAGTCTTCACCATCGCGATATATTAGAATTCGCCGGTTAAGCGACGGGTGGGCGAGTTTCAATGGCGAACAACGAGCAGTGGGTTTCTCGAGCGCGACTATGTAAGGCGGTCGTGTTGTCGATGGTTGTCGCCTGGACGAGTGGCGGTATTTCGTCCGCATCCGCCAAAGACCATGCACTCACGGTCCTTTACAGTTTTGACGTCGCGAGCGGTTATGGCCTCAGCAACCTGACTGCCGACAAAGCCGGGAATCTCTACGGCACAACGGAATTTGGCGGCGGGGGCGACTGTAACGGGCAATATGGTTGCGGTGTGGTTTTCAAGCTCGCGCCCGACGGCACAGAAACCGCTCTGCACGTTTTCACGGGTGGAAGCGATGGTGGCTATCCTCAGGCCGGCGTGATCACCGATAAAGCGGGCAATCTTTACGGCACAACGACTGGCGGCGGCGCCTATGGCCAAGGCGTCATTTTCAAGATCGCGCCCGATAACACGGAAACGATACTCTATTCATTTAGCGCCAACGGCATGAGCCCTCTCTTTGAAGGGAATCTGCTAAGGGACAGAAAAAACAATCTCTACGGGACCGTCCCGAACGGTGGCACTTTCGGCGCTGGCGCTGTCTACAAGCTGGCTTCGGACGGTACCTTTGTCGTGCTTCACTCGTTCGATGGGAGCGATGGAGCCTATCCTTATGGCGGTGTTGTTCAGGATAAAGCTGGCAATCTCTATGGAACGGCCAGCCAGGGCGGCAACAATGGGTGCAAGGGCGGTGGGGGGTGTGGTCTTGTCTTCAAGCTGGCGCCCGATGGCACCTATACCGCGCTTTATACTTTTACCGGTGGAAGCGATGGTTACGGTCCAGATGCCGGGCTAATTCTGGACGGGCAGGGCAATGTCTACGGCACCATCGAAAATGGCGGCGTTTACGACGGTGGCGTCGTATTCAAGATCACCCCAAACGGAACCGAAAGTGCGCTATACTCGTTTGGCAGCGGAAACGATGGCTATGATCCAGAATGCAGCCTGATCCTGAACGAGGCTGGCGACTTCTATGGAACAACGAGATTTGGCGGCGCTTTTGGTTATGGAACCGTCTTCAAATTGACGGCTGATGGAATAGAGAAATCACTCTATTCCTTCACGAACGGAAATGATGGCTCCTTTCCATCGAGCGGGGTGATCAACGGCGCGGCCGATGGAAAGGGCAATCTCTACGGCACCGTCTATGTCGGCGGTGCGAGCGGCGGGGGGCTTATTTACAGATTAAGACGATAACTTCGGTGCGGTCCGCGCCGTGAGAGAAACTCCCGACCGATCGCTTCCGATCGAGGATTCGATCCATTCCTTGATCTTGGATTTGGGCAGCGCGCCCACCTTGGTGGCGGCGACCTGGCCCTGCTGGAAGATCATCAACGTGGGTACGCCGCGGACGCCATATTTGGTGGGCGTGGCGGGGCTTTCGTCGATGTTGAGCTTGACGACCCGCACCTTGCCTTCGAGTTCCGTCGCAAGTTCTTCCAGCGCCGGCGCGATCATGCGGCAAGGGCCGCACCATTCCGCCCAGAAATCGACCACCACGGGCGTTTTTGAATCGAGAACGTCGCTCTGGAAGGAGGCGTCGGAAACCTTGGTCGAAGTCATGTTCTGTCCTGGGGCTAGGAATAACGCGTTCCAGGAATCTAGGAACGCCCCTGCCGGGGGTCAAGGCGTGCGCCGATAGGCCCCATTTCTGCCTCCAAATCGGCGTCGGGGAGCGGCATCAGCATCGGGCCATCGGTCCAGACGAGCGCGCAGGCGATTCGCTTGCCCGGAAATACCTTTGCGAGTGCGGCGCGGTAGAGCGCCATCTGGCTCATATAGAGGCGCGGTACGCTGGCCAAGTCTTTCGGCGGCGGCCGATTGGTTTTGAAATCGATCGCCAGAATTTCGTTATCGTTGACCGCGAGGCGATCGATGCGCCCACTCACCCGTGCGTCCGCGCCAAGCTCCGGCAGGTCGGCGACGATGGCTGCTTCGGCGCGCGCGGTTGGCGAAAATGCGGCGGCAAAGGCGGGATCTTCGATCACCGCCATGGTTTCATCGACGAGGGCGGAAGCGGCGTCGGACGTCAGGCCTTTTCGCGCGAGAAACCTGTGCGCGGCGTCGCGCCGGCTTTCCGGCTTCAACTCGGGAAGTTTCGCGAGCAGCGTGTGAACGAGCAGGCCGCGTTCGAAGCGCGAGGCATCGCCGCCGGGAGAGTGCCCGGTGGGCTCCTCGATGCCGGCCGCATCGGAGGGCCGGATAAGGCGCGGGCGTTCCTGCTCAGGAGGAGCAGGTTGTGTCGCCCATGCCGGCAGGACGACGCGTTCCGCCACACGTTCAATTTCCTCGGCGGGTTCCGTATCGGCGACGCCTATGACCTGCGCCGTCGCGTCGCCATGCGTTACAGGCACGCCCAGCGATGTCGCGGCTCCCTGCATCAGATCGTACCAGGAGCCCTGTTTGACGCCGCGCTTGCTTTCGAAGCCGCAAATGTGGAGCCGGTCGCGGGCGCGCGTGAGCGCCACATAAAGCAGCCGGCGATGCTCCGCCAGCGTGGCAGCGTCGGCCTTGCCCTTTGCGGTAAGGACGTTCTCCGGCGCGAGCGTATCGGGGAGGGGGAAGAGGACGCCATCTTCCGTATACAGAAGAGCGCCGTGCTTTCCCGAGCCCTGCGGTACGGCGGTCGTGTCGGGGAGGATCACGATGTCGGCCTCGAGGCCTTTCGCACCATGCACGGTCATCACGCGCACCTCGTCGCGTCCGCGCTCCATATCGCGCTTGATCTCCGCGTCGCCGCGCGCGATCCAGTGCAGGAAACCTTGCAGCGACGGCGTGTTGAGCGATTCATAGGCGAGGGCGAGCGAGAGGAATTCGTCGATGGCGTCGTTCGCTTCGGCGCCTAGCCGCGCGAGCAGGCGTTGGCGCATACCATGTGCGACGAGCGCTTGGGCGTAAAACTCGTAAGGCGGCGCGAAATCCGCGCGCGCGAGACAATCGCGCAGGAAACTATCCGCGAAAGCGAATGCGGCGCTGTCGCGGCTACGCTCGCCAAGCGCGCGCCATAGCGTGCCGGTGCGCGAGGCGGCGAGCGCGAACAGCTCGTCTTCCGAGAGACCCAGCAGCGGAGAACGCAAGAGGGCGGCGAGATTGAGATCGTCCTCCGGCAACAGGGCGAAATTGCCCAGCGCGATCAGATCCATCACTGCGATCTGTTCGCCGAGCCGGATGCGATCGGCGCCGGCGACGGGCACGCCGCGCTGTTTGAGTTGTCGGATGAACTCGGTGGCGAAAGGCTCGCGTCGCGGCATCAGCACCATGATGTCGCCGGGACGAATCGGCCTGTCATGGCCCGGCAATCGTGTTCGCCCGTTCGTCCAGGCGTGGATGCGTGTCGCAATCTGTTCCGCGAGCCTTACGACCGGGCTCGATTCCGGTTCGATGTCGATCGGCCGCTGCCAGGGATCGATCTTCGCGCTGTCGAGCGGCTTGATCGTGGACCAGAATTCGACACGACCTTTTGCTTCATCGCGCCAGGCTTTGTGCGCAATCGGCTCGTCGCTTGAGGAAACGCCTTCACGCGTCGTGGGAGCGGCGAACACGGTATCGACAAAGGAAAGGATTTCCGGCGCCGAACGGCGCGAGATCGACAGCTGCGCTGAGACGAAACCGTTCTCGGCGACACCCGCGCGTTCCGCGAAATGATCCCGGTTGATCGCGAACAGGGCGGGTTCGGCGCCCTGAAAGCTGAAGATCGATTGTTTCTCGTCGCCCACGACGAACAGCGTACGCGGCGGCGCGGTTTCATCGCGCGCATCTTTTCCGGCGAAGAATTCTTCCGCCAACCGCCGCACGATTCGCCATTGTTCGGGGCTCGTATCCTGGCCTTCGTCGATGAGGATGTGGTCGAGACCGCCGTCCAGCTTGTAGAGCACCCAGGCGGCCGCTTCGCGTTGTTCGAGCAGCCGCAGGGATTCCAGGATGAGGTCGTCATAGTCGAGCACGCCGCGTGCCCGCTTCGCCGTGCTGTATTCGATATAGGCCGCCTGCGCCAGCGTGAGGGCCGCGTCCGTGAGGGCAGCGGCGTGGGCACCCCGCCAGCGTTGTTCGGCCGCGGCGAAACGCTGCGCGACCTGTTCGAGCACGAGATGGAGGCCAGGATCGTCTTTGATCCGCCCTTTCGTCGCCAGGCTTCGGCGCGGCGTGTTTTCCGTTTTGGTGTAGAAGACCTGGCGGAAATCGTCGAAAGCGCCGCTCGCGACCGCTTTCAGCAGAGCGTCCGCTATGACCTTGTCCGTCTTCGTGCCGCTTGCAAGCCAGTCTGCAATCCCGCGCAGATTGGCGTCTTCGTTTTTCATCTCGGCGCAGAATCGCGCGGCGATGTCGTCTTCGCGTTCGTCCGGATCGGCGCCGTGCGCGCGATAGATGGCCGTGCTCATCGCATCGTCGCCGTCGGGCAGCGTGTCGAGGAACCGCTCGAATTTGCGGCGATCGCCGGCGAGCGTGGAATCGAGAATTTGCTGCAACCGTCCTTCGTCTATGTTCGTCGCGAGCAGGGCGATGGCGTCGTCAAGTTTCCTGTGTCCGCTGCTGGCACGTTCAAGCACGCGCGTGCGGGCTTCGCTCATCAATTCGCGCGCCGTCGCTTCGTCGAGTACGCGGAAGGATGGCGGGACGCCCGCTTCGAGCGGAAACCGCGCCAGCAGATATTGGCAAAACGAATGGATCGTCTGGATCTTGAGACCGCCGGGTGTCTCCAGCGCCTTCGCAAACAGCCGCCGCGCCTCACGCAAGCCTTCCGCCCCCCGGACCTCTGCGCCGATATCCGCAATGCTCTGCGCCAGTTTGTTGTCGTCCAGCATGGCCCAGCGGCCCAGCTGATCGAATAGCCGTCCCTGCATCTCGGCCGCTGCCGCCTTGGTGTAAGTGAGGCACAGGATTTTTCCGGGCGCGGCACCATCCAGCAACAGCCGCGTCACGCGGTTGGCAAGCGTAAACGTCTTGCCCGCGCCGGCATTGGCGGAGACCCAGGCCGAGCGCCTGGGATCGGCGGCGGCGAGCGCGTCGGCTGTGGAGACGTTCATGAAGCGTCTTCCTTCCAGCCGGAGAGCGACCATTCGCGCACGCGCGCCAGATGATCGTAGTCGCCGGAAAATGCGGCGCGGGCGGGCGCCACGCGCGGGTGGTAGGGGGTTGCTTCGTGGTCGAAATCGGCGATGCGTTGGATAAGCAAACCTTCTGCTTTCCGCACCAAAGCGCTCGCGTCGCGCTCGACCCGATGGTAATCGCCCGGTGCCACGCCGCCGCCAAAGCGGACATAGATGAAGTCCTCCGGCGCGATGGGAGCGATATTGGGGAACCCGCCCTCCGCCAGGATGGCGCCTTCGAGCGGCAGTTGCGGCGACAGCATCGCCTCCACTTGCGGGTCGGTGGGGATGGCGCCCGTTTTGTAATCGATGATCGCGGCGCCGCCGGAATGCAGAATATCGATGCGGTCGGCCCGCCCGCGCAGAACGAATTCGCCGGCGGGACCTGCGAAGGCGCGCTTTCCCGCGACTTCCACAAAGGACGCGGCAATGAGGGGACGGCGCTCGCGTTCGGCCGCCGCGAACCATTTTGCAGCGCGGACGAGACGCGGCCGCCACAGCGCCAGCGCGGCTTTCGGAATGCCGGCCTTGGCAAATACCTCGTCCGCGATCCGGACGAGTTGCGCCTCCGCGTCGTGCGGCAGTTCGCCGGGGAATACTTTGAGAAATTGTTCGAGGGCGGCATGGATGGCACTGCCGCGTTCGAGCGGACCAATCTCCGCATCCAGCGGATCGAGCGGTTTAAGCTTCAGGATATGTTTGGCGTAGATCGCGTAGGGATCGCGGATCCAGGTTTCGATCTCCGTCACCGACAGGCTGCGGGGCCGCAACGAAACCGGCGGGCAGGGCGCGGGACGTTTCTCGGCCTGGGAACATCCATCCGGTGTCGACAGCGTTTGCGCGAAAGCTGCATACGGCACTCCGCGCGTAAGCCTTTGCTCGCGCTGCAAACCGCCGGTCAATTGTTTGAGACGTTGCAGCCAGCGCGACGCGATGGTGGGCGCGCCGTCGGATTTGAGTGCCCGGGTCAGCACCACACGCGGGCCTGCGGCCAGTGTCGCGAAATCAT
>Ga0302326_10002649_pt1 | contig 43221 bp, 34 predicted proteins | sample Palsa_T0_3_FD_202264 | JGI IMG/M metagenome (GOLD analysis project Ga0302326, IMG submission 202264) | Peat permafrost microbial communities from Stordalen Mire near Abisko, Sweden - Palsa_T0_3 | ecosystem: Environmental > Terrestrial > Soil > Palsa > Peat permafrost | place: Sweden: Abisko...
TGGCGATCGGGACGACCGGGCCGGGGGACGCACCCGCAACGCGGAGCAGGCCGTAGAGTGCCAGGAAGTACCACGCGGGGAACGGGATGAACGCGCGCGTCGGATCCGCCTTCTCGTCGAGCGGCGCGGGCGAGAAGATCGAGAGCAGCACGATGACGACGAACACTGCGAACGACGCGGCGGCGTCCATGAACATCTGGTTCGGCCAGAAGCGCCCCTGCGGCAGCCGCTTGAGGTCCTTGTCGACGGGCGGCCCCGCCGAGCCGTTGTGACGGAAGATGTACAGGTGCGCGGCGGCGAGGAGCACGAGCGCCGCGGGCATCAGCCACACGTGCAGCCCGTAGAAGCGGTTGATGGTCAGCGTGCCCAGGTTGGTCCCGTCGTAGAGGAATTGCGCGATCGTCGGCCCGATCACGGGCACGCTCGCCGAGATCGAGATCGCGACCTCGGACGCCGCCGCCGCGTTCAAGTCCCAAGGGAGCAGATAACCGGTGAGTCCCAGCACCAGGGTCACGAGCAGCAGGATCACGCCGACGATCCACATCATCTCGCGCGGTGCCTTGTACGCGCCCCAGATGAGCACTTGGAGCAAGTGCAGGAACATCAGGGCGATCATCGCCGTCGCGCCCCAGTAGTGCAGGCTGATGACGAACCAGCCGAGCGGCACCACGTCGTAAATGTACTTCGTCGATTCCCACGCCGTCGCCGCCGACGGTGCGTAGTAGAACGTCAGGAAGATGCCGGTGACGATCTGCAAGATCATGCAGAAGATCGTCGCGCTGCCGAACACGTACCAGTAGCTTGCGCCGCCGGGCACGTCTTCCGTGAGGAACTCGGTCGTCGCGCTGACCGCTCCGGTGCGCTGCTCGATCCAGTCGATGATAGACGCCATACTCGCTGTGCTTCCTACCTTGCGCTGCGACGCTTTACGTGTACGCGATGATGACGCGCGCGGGCTGCTGCGTCTTGTAGTCGATCCAGGTGACTTCGGCCGTTCCGTTTGCCTCACGGAAGGGCAGTGGGTCGAGCCCGCGCGGCGCAGGCCCAGCCTCGTGTTCGCCGACGAGCGAGAACTGCGAACCGTGACACGGGCAGATGAAGCGCTTGGCGTCCGCCGACCAGTTGTAGCGGCAGCCGAGGTGCGGGCACACCGAGCTGAAGATCACGAAATTCATCGTGACCGCTGGGTAGTCGACCTTCCCCGCGGGGTCCGCATACAGGTCGGGACGGTTCTTCTGGAACCCTTGGGCTTGCGTGGGCGAGAGCTTCACGCCCCAGACGAACTGCGAATCCTCGGCCGGCGGCAGGTACGCGTCGGTCGTCTTGAACGAGATGTTGAGCCGCACCGGCGTATCGGTGCTCGCCTCGAGCTTCTTGAACTCGTCAGCGCTGAGCGGCGTCCACGTCCCCTTCCCCTTGTCGGGCCGGATCAGCGTGTCGGGCACGAGCGACGTGAGGACTGGAACGGCAACCACGAGGCCGATCACGCCGCCGATCGCGAGCGTGACGTTGGCCATGAAGGCTCTGCGCGACTGCTCCTCCGGCGTGCCGGGATCCTGGTAGGCTTGCGCTTCGTGAACTCCCACTAATCAACGTCTCCCACGCCTTTGGGCGCGCGCATGAGGTGGCCCCAAACATGGTGGCACGCGTGCCGGCGGGGCGATGTTCGGTCGCTCGGAGGGTACCGCACGAGCGAAGGCGGCACCAACCACTTAGGTAGAGCCGCCGTTTGTTTCGAACCGCCGCCCGAATTCCATCCCCGCGTGGTCCCGAGCGAAGCAGGTGACTCCTTGCCGGGGACGGCGCGCCGCTACGAGGAGCAGCTGACCGCGATGTCCCTGGCCCACTCGGGCGCGGGGTCGGCGTACGCCTCGCGATCGGGCTGCTCGTCGAACGGCGAGCAGAGAACGGCATGGAGGCGCGCGATCTCCTCGAAGTCGCCGGCGCCGGCCCGCTCGATCGCCACCTGCGCGAGGTAGTTGCGCAGCACGTACTTCGGGTTGACGCCGTGCATCGCCATCCGGCGCGGCGCGTCGTCGGCGCCTTCCGCGAGCAGGCGCTCGCGGTAACGCGCCGACCACGCGGACCAGGCGTCCGCGCGCACGGCGCCGCCAGCGGCGTCGGCCGCGGGGTTGTCTGCGACGCGCAGATCGCCCAAGCTGCGGAAGAAGCGCGTGTAATCCGCCCCCGCCTCCGCGAGGACGCCGAGCAGGTCGACGACGAGCGGTGCGTCGGCAGGCAATGCCTCGCGAAGCCCGAGCTTGGCGCGCATCAGCGCCAGGTATTCATCGCGAAACGCAGGTTCGAACGCCGCCAGCGCGCTGTGCGCTGCCGGCGCGTCGACGAGCGGCGACAGGGCCGCAGCAAGTGCGTGAGCGTTCCAGAGCGCGACCCCGGGTTGCCGCTCGAACGCATAGCGCCCGGACTCGTCGCTGTGATTGCAGATGAGCTTCGGGTCGTAGGCCTCGACGAAGCCGAACGGCCCGTAGTCGAGCGTGATGCCCAAGATCGACATGTTATCGGTGTTCATCACGCCGTGCGCGAAACCGACCGCCTGCCAGCGCGCGAGCAGCCGCGCGGTGCGCACGACCACCGCCTGCAGGAATTGCGCGTAGCGGTCGTCGCCGTTCGCATCGACGTCCGGGAAGAAGCGTGCGATCGCGTAGTCGGCGAGCGCGCGCACGGCGTCGTGATTCTCGCGATGGCGGAAGAACTCGAACGTACCGAACCGTACGTGGGAGGGCGCGACCCGCGAGAGCACGGCCGTCGTTTCCAAGCCGTCGCGGAAGACCGTGTCCGCGCTGCCGGCGATCGCCAGGGCGCGCGTCGTCGGGATGCCGAGGTGATGCATCGCCTCGCTGCACAGGTATTCGCGGACCGTCGACCGCAGCACGGCGCGGCCATCCGCGAAGCGTGAGAAGGCCGTGCGGCCCGCCCCCTTCAACTGCCACTCCCAACGCTCGCCGCGCGCGTTCTCGATCTCGCCGAGCGTGATCGCGCGACCGTCGCCCAACTGCCGAACCCACACCCCGAACTGATGGCCCCCGTACACCGCGGCGGTGGGTTTGGCGCCGCGCGGCAGTGCGTTGCCGGCGGCCACGTTCGCGAACTCGGGGGTCTCCGCGACGGCCGGGTCGAGGTCCAGCAGTTCCGCGACCTCCGGCGCAAACGCGACGACGTACGGATCCGAGAGGGGCTCCGGGTAGCGCACCTCGACGAACGCCTCGCCGAGTGCGGCATAGCCCTTCACGAAGTGCAGGTCGTCGAGCGCGTGGGCGGGAGAGGCGATCATCATCCGCTGCAACCCCCGGGCGGCGGCAAGCCGTTGCAAAGGGCATGCCGCTCGTCGACCCGTCCGGCCCGCGCTGGGTAAAGGATCTGACCGCCGCCTCCCGTTCGCAGCGGCGGCCGAGTGGCGCGGCCGCGTTCTTCGAGCGCCTGTTCTCGATCATGTTCGGTTGGCTGCGCTAGCGCGCGTTCGCTAGCGCGACACGTCGTCAGACAGGTTGACCGCCAGCGTACGGCGTGGCGTATCGGTCGCGCAGCCGACGGCAAGAGCGGTCCGTCCTTACATCTTATAGCTGTGCAGGCCGCTGATCCAGATGTTCACGCCGAGATAGCAGAACATGATCGTGATGAATCCGAGGATGCTCAGCCAGGCGCTGCGCAGCCCGCGCCAGGCGCTGCGCGTGTGCAGATGCATGTAGGCGGCGTAGACGATCCAGGAGGTCAATGCCGCGGTCTCCTTGGGATCCCACTGCCAGTACGCGCCCCACGCCTCCTTGGCCCACCACGCGCCCGTGATGATCCCGACCGTGAGCAGCGGTAGCCCGATCGCGACGATGCGATACGTCATGATGTCGAGCTTTGCGAGTGACGGCAGGGTGACGAGCCACTGCGCGAGCGTGCTGCCGTGTGCGGCCGCGGCTTCCAAACCCGGCGCCTCGCGCATGGTCGCGGTGACCGCGGTCGCGCCGTGGATCTGCATCTGCGCCGCGGTCCCGGCGGCGTCGCCGGCACCGGCATGCGCGGGCTGCAGCGCGCGAGACGGCGGCGGTGCGTCCAGGGATCGGCCGAAGTAGTACTTGATGAGGTAGATCAGCGAGCTGACCGCCGCGACCATGAACGCTGCATACGCAGAGACGACGAGCGGCACGTGGATCTTGATCCAGTACGACTGCAGCGCGGGGACCGCCGGCATCGTCCCCTCGTTCCACGTCAGGCCGTACGCGAGAAAACCGGCTGCCAGCGCCTGAACGAAGCCGCCGAGAAACCACACGTCGTAGCGCCACGCGAACCCGATGAAAATCGCGACGCTCATCGCGGAGAACAGCGACAGGGACCCGTAAAGGTTCGTGAGCGGCCAGACGTGGGTCGTCTCGTAACGCACGGCGAGCTCGACGAACTGCGTCGCGCACCCGATCACGGCGAACGGAATCCCCACGGCCTTGGCGATCGGCTCGCGTGCCAGGAAGTACGTGAACAGCGCCAGCATGCTCGTGATGTAGGCCGAGATCGCGATGAGGATCAGGATCTGATCGAGTGAGAGCGACACGTTGGGGTACCTCGGGAAAACGGAGCTGCGGAGGAGTCGGCGCGCTAGGCTGGGGCGCCCGGCGGTTCCGGTGCGGCGGACCCGAGGACGGGCCGGCGGTCGCCGCGCGGCGTCGGGTCGCGCGGGTTCACCGCACCGTCGAGCGCGTTCACTAAGTCGCGGAAGCGCTCTTCGAAAATATCGTAGCCCTTCACGGTCGTCGCGGCGAGCCCGACCGCGAAACGGCGCGCAGCGGCGGCATCCTCACCCGGCGCCGGGTCCACGCGCACGTACAGGCGCGCCGGTAGCAGGTAAAACGAGATGCAGAGCCCCGCAAGCAGCACGAACGCACCGATGCCGACCAGCGGGATGCCAGGATCGTAGCGGTACTGAAGGCCGGAGTACAGCGTGTAGCGCAGGGGCTCGACGCGATATCCGGCCCCGAGGTCGAGCTTGCCGCCGAATGGGACGACCTCGGACCCCAGCGGCTGGTCGCCGTCGAACACGTCGAGCACGACCCCGGGATCGTTCGCGCGGGGATCGGGCGCCGCCCCGCCAGTCTTTCGGTCGATCGTGCCGACGAACTGGCGATAGCGGATCGCGCGCGTCGTGCCGTCGACCACGAACCCGTCGCCCTCCTGGAGGGCACGCCCCGGCGGACCCGCCACCGGCTTTCCGTCTTTCGTGAGCGCCAGGGTGACGGCGAAGCCGTACGTGGCTTGGTACACGAGCGTGCCGTCGATGTCGATCGGATGGTTCACGCGAATCGTCTCTGCCCGCGTCGCACCGTCCGCGGAGGTGACGCGCACGTTCGAGACGTAGTCGATCGGCTGGTACACGGTTCCGCTCTTCGTCTCGATCGGGTCGATGCGGTATCCGAAGCGGTCGAGTGCGATGCGCGCGCCGGTCTGCGGAATCGTCGTCGTCGATCCTGAGATGACCGTCGTCGTCCCCGAAAACCCCTTGGCCCAGTAGATGGTGGTCCCGGCGGCGATGAGGACGAACCCCGTGTGCGCCACCAAGACGCCGCGCCGCGCCCAGTTGTGCTTGTCGGCGAACGTCCACTCCACGCCTCCGAGCTCGCGCTTCCGGACGGTCCAGCCGCGCTCGCTGAAGAAGCGCTCGACGCGGGCGCGCACGTCGCCTTCGGCGCCGCGCACGAGAATTGTCGCGTGCAGGGGGATGTGCTCGATCTTGACCGCGCGCAGCGGCGGTAGCCGCGCTGGGATCACCCGCCGGAACGTACACGCTGCGAGCGACGCCAGGATCAGCCCGATGATGCCGACGTACTGCGCGCTGTGGTACACGTTGTCGAAGTGCAGGCGCATCACCAGGCGCGCCAAGCCCGCCGGATAGGCCGAGAAATAGACGCTCGGGTCCTTCCCCTGATCGACGATGACGCCGATCAGCGTGAGCACGCCCCACACGGCGAACAGCGACACCGCGAACAGGATGTTCGAAAACAGGTCGAGCACGTCGCGCACGGCGTCGTTCCACTGCGCGCGAAGCGACGCCGGTTGGGCGATCGAAGGTGCGCTCATGGCTGCGTCTAGCGCACCGCCTGCCGGCGCCAGGAACGCTCGAGCAGGACGATGATCCAGATGCTGATCTCGTAGAGGGCGTACATCGGGACGGCGATCAGCAGCATCGTGATCGGCGACGCGTCCGGCGCAAGCAGGCCACCCAGCAGCAGTATCCCCATCGCAATGTAGCGGCGGTACGTGCGCAGCATTCCGACGTTGACCAGGCCGATGCGGGCGAGCGCAACCATTACCATCGGCGTTTGGAACACCAGGGCGAACGCGAGGAAGGTCAGCAGGATGAGGTTCATCGTCGGCTCGACGCCGAACGTACTCTGCGCCACCTCACCGGTGATGGCGACGAGTGCCCAGATCACGCGGTGGATGATGAAGAAGTGGCAGAACGCGATGCCGGCCGCCGCGAGCAGCACCGACGGCGCGACGTACGCGTACACGACCTTCCGGGTGCGCGGGTTGATTGCGGGCACGACGAACATCCACGCTTGATACAGCAGCACGGGTAGGCCGAGCACGATCGCTCCGTAGAGCGAGAACTTGAATTCGGTGAAGATGACGTCGGTCGGCGCGAACGCGTGCAGGGCGATGTCCTTGGGAAGATACTCGTTCTTCATCCACAGGATGACGAATTGCGATGGCCAGAACAGGCCGAGGGCGAGCGCGCCGGTCGTGACGAGGCAGACCATGAGGCGGTTACGGAGCTCCCGAAGGTGCTCCGTGAACGACATCTCCTTTTGATCCCAGCCCGCCTCGACGGGCTCGGCGGCTGCGACGCGCTCGGCGATCACGAGAAGCGTGCCCTAATGGGGTCCCTCGACGCCGGTGCCGACGGGGGTCGTTCCGCTCCCCGGGATGGGCGGGGGGATCATGCCCCCGGCGCTCGGTTCGGCCGGGCCGGAGTCGGCGGCAGCCTGCGCGTGCTGCGCCTCGACGCGCGCCCGCGCCTCGGCGCGCACGCGCTCGGCCTCGGCGTCCGCCTCGGCCTGGCCGATGGCGAACTCTTTCTTGGCGGCTCCGAGGCCGCGCGCGACGTCCTTGATCTTGCTTCCGCCGAAGAGCAGCACCGCAACTCCGGCGATGATGGCGATTTCCATGGGGTTCCCGAACATCGATGTCTCCTTGCCGCGGTGTGCCGCTTCAGCGCATCAGCGCGTCGGCGAGCTCGCTCAGATTGGTACGGGCGGCGGCGGTCCCGAGGGGCGCGAGCGACATCTTGGCGCGCTCCACGTACCCCGCGATGGCTTCGCGAGTGCGCGCGATGGCGCCCGCCCGGGCGATGCCGGCCAGCACGCTCGTGAGGTCCTCGTCACCACCGGCCTTGGCCGCATAGAACCGCTCGATCGTCCCGCGCACGTCCTCGTCCCCGAATTCCATCGCAAGGATGACGGGGATCGTGACTTTGCGCTCGCGCAGATCGTTCCCGACCGGCTTCCCGAGCTGGGCCTCGCTCGCAGTAACGTCGAGCAGGTCGTCGAGCATCTGGAACGCGATGCCGTAGTACAGCCCGAAATCGCGCAGGGCCTTGATGCGCAGCGGGGTGCCCCCGCCCAGGATGCCGCCGCATTCGGCCGAGGCCGCGAAAAGGGTTGCGGTCTTCTTCACAACCACGTCGATGTAGCCGGCGAGCTGCAGCCGGAGGTCCCGCTGCGCGCGCAGCTGGAGCACTTCGCCGTCGCAAATGTCCGCGAGCATCGACGAGAGGATGTGCGGAATCGGCGCCGGGTAGTCGGCGGTGACGTTGCGGAAAATCCAGGCGAAAAGATAGTCTCCGGCCAGCACGCTGACGCGATTGCCGTAGTCGATGGCCGTCGCGTTGACGCCGCGCCGCGTATCGGCCCGGTCGACGACGTCGTCGTGGATGAGGGTGGCGACATGGATGAGCTCCATGTACGCGGCGAGCGCGAGGTGCTCGCGCGGGTCGGCGCCGACCGCCTCCGCCGCCAGCAGCAGCACGCGCGGGCGCAGGCGCTTCCCGCCGGCGGCGAGCATGCGGCGCACCGCCTCCGTGATGACCGCGTTGTCGGTCGTGAACGACGTGCGAAAGAAGTCCTCGACCATGACGTAAAGGTCGAGGCCTTCCCAATCGGCGCGCGTGCCCTGCGGTCGGTCGATCACGCGGTACCCACATGGATGGCGATGGCGCCGCCGCCGAGCCGGACGATGCGGACGTCGCGAAAGCCGGCGTCCTCAAAGCGTGCCGCGAGCGCGTCGGCGTTTGGGAAGTTCGTGAGCGAGTTCGGCAGGTACCGGTATGCGCTTTTCGACCCACCGACGATGCCGCCCACCAGCGGTACGATCTTGTAGAAGTACAGGCCGAACAGCCGGCGGAAGAATGGATTCGTCGCCTTCGTCACGTCGAGGTTCACGAACCGTGTACCCGGGCGCAGCACGCGGCGCACTTCGCGCAGCGTCGCGTCGATGTCGACGACGTTGCGCATGGAGAATCCCATCGTCGCACCGTCGAATGCGCCGTCGGCGAATGAGAGCGCCATCGCGTCTCCCGCTTCGAAGCGGACGCGATCGCCGACCCGCTCGCGCGGAGCGCGGGCGCGCGCCCCGTCCAGCATCGGCTCGCAGAAGTCGGTCGCGACGATCTGCAGCGTGGGGTCCGAGCGACCGACGTGGAACGCGAGGTCCCCGGTTCCGCAACAGAGATCGAGGATCGTTCCGCCCGCCGGAGCGGCAAGCTCGCGCACGGCCCGGCGCCGCCACGCCTCGTCCACTCCCGCGGTCAGGAGCCGATTGGCCGTGTCGTACCGCGGAGCGATCGTGGCGAACATGTCGCGGACGGCGGCGGACTTTTGGCTGATCACGTGACCCTGTGAATTCCGAACCGCCCCTTGCCGTTCATGCTGCCCGGTGGGATTCGTCGTTCGCGGATGCACCACGAGGAGCAACGGGCATGGGGGCTGGGGGGATTGTCGGACGCGTCGTCGCGTGCCCGCCGCCGGCGGCGAGCGTCGATTTCTCGTCGACGGCCGACGTCGTGGCCGCCGTCCGCCACGCACGATCCGTCTCCCTGGGCGCCTACGTGCTGCCGAACCCCCGCCTCGTACGGGCGCTCGAGGGCGCGGCGGACGGAGGCGCGCGCGTCCGCGTTCGACTGGGCGCGCCGTTTCACGACCCGAAGGGGACGCTGCGCAGGGCCAACGAGGCGGTCGTCCGCGAGCTGCGCAGCCATCGCGTCGATGCGGCGATCGCTCGCGGAGGGCTGATGCACCTTAAGGCCGCGGTGGTCGACGGCCGCGCGTACCTGGACGACCGAAATTGGGGCGGCCGAGGATTCGACGACGTCGTCACCGACAGCGATCCGGCGGATGTCGCCGCGGTTCGGGCCGCGCTCGATGGCCGCCCGCCCCCGCCCTCTCCGAGCTTCGCAGCCACGAAGCGCGACGCGTTGGACCTCGAGCGCGACGTCGTCGCCGCATCGGCGGGTGGCCTCGACCTCCAGTCGGAGGTGATCGGCCCAGGACGCATATCCTCGGCGCTCGCCGGCGCGGCGCGGCGCGAGCACGTTCGCTTGATCGTCTCCTCCGACGAGATTCGCCGCGGTCCAGCGGAGCGAAGGGCGCTCGATCGGCTTGCGAGCAGCGGTGTGGAGATCCGAATCGGACGCGGGAGCAGGGGCGGGAACGACAAGTTGTGCGTGAGCGGCGGCAGTGCGTGGGTGGGCTCGGCCAATGCCACGTGGGCCGCACCGGGCTCGCTGGACTGGGGTCTGCGCATCCAGGATGCAAGCCTCGTCGCTCGCCTTCGCGGGCGGTTCGAGGCCAATTGGACGGACGGGCTCCCGTTCGTGCCGGCCGCCCGCGAGGCGCCGGCGTAGCCCGGGGGCTCAGTGCTCAGTCGAACGAGAGCTCCCGGAGCACGATCCTGCTGTAGGTCTCCTGCGCGCCGCAGCGGGTGCGCAGCGCCTCCACGATGTCGACCAGCGCTGCCTCGTCGGCGCATGCGACGCGGAGCGTGTAGTCAAACCGGCCCGTGGTCAGCGTCGCGGACAGGACGCCGTTCAGGTCGCGCAGCGCGGATTCGAACGCCTCCGCGCCCACCCCGGGGGTCAGGCGAAGGTCGATGAAGGCGGCCAGCCGCCGCCCAAGGGCGGCCTGGTCGACGTGGGCGCGAAACCGGCGGATGACGCCGCTCTCGACCAGCCGTCGCACCCGCTCGGCGGCCGCATTTGGGCTGAGGCTGACGCCCGTCCCGAGATCGCGGTAGCTCGTGCGACCGTCGCGAACGAGCGCGGCGATGAGACGGCGGTCGATGTCGTCCATTTCAGAGAGAAACGCTGTCACAGTTCGACTATCCTGCGCTTTCTTGTCCAAAACGTTGCATTTTCCGATGAAAGCGTGGATAGTGTGAGCATGCGGGGCGTTCTGACGTGCGGGGCATGGTTGTCGGTCGCGGTGTTCGCGGTTCGGGGGGCGTCGATCGGCGCGTCGGCCGATCAGCCCGGCACGCCGATCGACGCCGCAACCCGCGCAGCCGTCGTCGGGCGGTTCACCGCGGAGCTGTCGAACCGGTACGTTTTTCCGGCCCGTGCCGCCACGCTGACGCACCTGCTTGCGGCACGGCTGGCGGCGGGTGCCTACGGCAGCCTGACGGCCGGGGACGCCTTCGCGAGCGCGCTGACCGCCGACGCGTACGGCGTGCTGCGCGACAAGCACGTTCGGGTGCACTTCGTCGCGGAGGGAATTCCCGAGCGCGCCGCGCCCGGCGAGCCTACCGCCGACGAGCTTCGCATCATGCGCGATCAGAACGAGCGCATGAACTATGGCGTGGAGCGCGTCCAGCGCCTCCGCGGGAACATCGGCTACATCGACCTGCGCGAGTTCGCGCCCGCGGACGGCGCAGCGCCCGTGCTGGCCGCGGCCATGCAGATGATCGCGCGGACGCAGGCCCTGATCATCGACCTCCGGCGCAACCATGGCGGCGATCCTGAGACGGTGGCGCTCCTTTGCAGTTACCTGTTCCCAGCACAGGAGCGCGTGCACGTCAACGACCTCGCCATGCGCAGCGGCGAGACCGAGCAGGTCACACAATTCTGGACGTCGCGCGTCCCGGGGCCCTACTTCCTCGCGCGACCGGTGTACGTGCTAACCGGCGCGCACACGTTTTCCGGCGCCGAAGAGTTCGCCTACGACCTGCACAACCTGCACCGCGCGACGCTCGTCGGCACGACGACCGGCGGCGGCGCAAACCCTGGCGACTTCGTGCGCCTCGATGCGCACTTCGAGGCGTTCATCCCGGAGGGTCGTTCGATCAGCCCCGTGACCCACACGAACTGGGAGGGCGTCGGGGTTCGGCCGGACGTCGCCACCAGCGAGGACGAGGCGCTCACGACGGCGTACCGCGCGGCGATCGAGGAGCAGCGTAGGGCGACGACCGACGCGGACTGGAAGCAGCTCCTCACGCAGTTGGCGGGCGAGGTCGCAACCGGAACGGAGCGGCAGATCCTCGATCCATAGGAGGAGACGAGCGACGCCGCGCGGGGACCCGTCGCGAGCCGCAGTACGCTTCCGGGCGGCTACACCCAGAGCGCGAGATCGCCCAACTTCGCGTCCGGGTCGCACGAGATCGCGAGACAGGCTCGGCGCAGGCTCGTGTGAACCGGTAGGCGCGCGGTGAGATTCGCGAGGTCGAGGATGCGACCGAGCGCGGTCGCGGGAGGAGCGACGATCACGAGGCGCGTCGCCAGGTCGTTGAACCGCCGAATCAAGACGCTCAGCGCGGAGCAATCCGCAAAGGTGCAGCCGGCGAACGACACCAGCACGGTCCCGCGATGCGCGGTCGACGCGTCGGCGATGGCAGCCTCGAGCGCCGGGCTATTGAAGAGGTCCACCTCGCCCGTCACGTCGAGCAGACAGACCGTCCCGAGGCAGGTGGTCGCGAAGCGGGCCCGCTCGATGGGCCGGGCGCACTCGATGCGACGGCCCAGGAATTTCGTTTGCCGCGACCAGCGTTCGGTTCCCCGAAGCTGCCGGCCCCCACGGGGAAAGTCGCCCGCTCGCGTAAAGCTCGCGTCCAGCGATCTCAATGTCGGCCCCTCTGCGGTGCTTGAGTGATGCATCTTCCAATATAGTCCCCAGCGCCTGGCGTGTCTGTACGGTTCTGCCAGGACTGGCGGCCGGCGATGATGGAATTCGACCAACCCCGAGGAGGTAGTTGCGTTTGGCCAAGAAGCGACACGCCGCCGCCGCCGCCGGCGACGATCTGCTGCTCGGCAACGCCATCCTGGCGTCGCTGAGCGAACGCGAACGTAACGCCGTTCGCGCGCGGGGTGAACTCATCGAGTTCGCACTGCGTCAGTCCGTCTACCAGCCCGAAGCCGTCATCGACGCCGCCTATTTTCCCATCGACTGCGTCCTCTCGGTCGTGAACCGAATGGAAGACGGGAGTTTGATCGAGGTCGGGACGATCGGTCGCGAAGGCACGACGGCGATCCCCTTGATCATGGGTGCCGACACGACAGCGAACGAGAGCTTCTGCCAGGTCGAGGGCCGCGCGTGGAAGATTCCTGCCGCCGATTTCGTCGCGTTGCTCGACGGCAGCCGCGACTTCCGGGTTGCAATGAATCGCTATCTGCAGGCGTACGTCAACATGCTGGGTCAGATGGCGGCGTGCAACGGCCTGCACAGCGTGCTCGAACGCTGCGCGCGCTGGCTGCTGATGACGCAGGATCGCGTTGACCGCGACGAGTTTCCGATGACCCACGAATTCCTCGCCGCGATGCTCGGGAGCCGCCGGTCCGGGGTGACGGTTGGCGCCGCGACCCTGCAAGGCGCCGGATATATTCGCTACGCCCACGGGAGAATCACGGTCCTGAACCGATCCGGTCTCGAAGCGACCGCCTGCGAGTGCTACCGAGTCGCCCAAGAACAGTTCAATAGCCTCGTGCAATTACGCTCGAGGCCGGTGGATCCGGTGGCCGACTGAGCGCTCGGCCACCGCGGCGGTTCAGCGCGGATTTCCGGGAAGACGTTGTTGCAGGACGAATGCCGCGACGGTGTCGACCATGAGCGGATCGATCGCGAGCGACGTGTCGTTGTATGCCGCGAGGTTGGCGGCGCGATCGTTGCCCGCGACGTCGAGGAGCACGTGGTTCATGGACGGGAACATCCGGTAGGACGCTCCGGGGTGCGCGGCCGCGATGCGCTGCCCGTCGACCTCCGAGACTTGGATATCCTTTCCGCCTTGCACGACCAGCAGCGGGGTTGCCGCCACGGCGCGAGACGCCGCTGTGGGATCGGTAGAAAACCATTGCTGCTCGTAGGTGCGCAGGTAATGCGGGAAGAGCGGCTGCAGGTCGGAAGGCACGGCACCCGGGTCCTTGCCATCGCGGATCTCGGAAGCGATCGTCTTCGCTGCAGCGACTTCATCCGGCGGCGTGGACGCCGCCGTCATCTGCTCGACGATGACGTCGAGCGCCGGCCGTCCGGCGCCCTCCAGGGAGACGATGCCGTCGACGGGGACCTCCGCTGCGGCGAGGAGCGCTAGCAGCGAGCCCTCACTGTGACCGACGACGACCACGCGCGAGAAGCGCCGGTCTGCGCGCAGCTTCGTTACCCACGCCGCAACGTCGTCGACGTAGGTCGTGAACGCCGGCTGATCGCCCACCTTCGCGCTGAGTGCGCTGCCCGCGACTCCGCGCTTGTCGTAGCGCACGCTGGCGATGCCGCGCGCCGCGAGTGCGCCCGCCAGTTGCCGGTACGGGGTTACGGAGACGCCGCCCGCGTTCGAGCCGTCACGGTTCGTCGGGCCCGACCCGGCGACGATCAGGACGACCGGTACTGAACCCGGCGCGCCGTCGGGCGTTTCGAGCGTGCCGTTCAGTGTGCCGGTCGCAGTCTCCACGAACACGCCGGTCGACGCCGCCAGTGCGGCACGGGGCGAGCTGCCCGCGAGAGCGAGCGCGAAGAGCGGTGTCAGCGCGCCGGCGAGCAGCGCGCGACGGGTGCGGTCGTTCGGCTGAAACATCGTGAGTGTCTACTCGTATGTGGTGGCGTGCGTTTCGTGCGTGCGCTCGGCTTCGGCATCGGGATCGCCCTCGCATGGGTGGGGGCCGCGACTGCCGCCGTTACCGAAACGCAGAGCTTTCCGGCCGTCAAGGCCGCGAGCCCGCCACCCCTCGACGCGGCGCTGGCGGACCCGGTGTGGCAGACGGCGCTCCAGGCCCAGAACTTCACGAACTTTACGGATCAGGCACCCGCGAAGCTGCCGACGACGGCATACCTGCTCTACGACGACAAGAACCTGTACGTCGGGTTTGTCGCGGAACAGCCCGGCGTGCCGATCACGGCGACGCAGGGGGTCAACGACGTCGGCCTGGGCCTCGACGACTCGGTGACGATCGGCATCGACCCGAGCGGGAGCGGCGCTCGCACGTACGCGTTCACCGTCACGCCGCGCGGCGTTCGCTACGAGACGTCGAGCGAATCGTCGCGCTACCAGCCGCTCTGGGCAGCCGTCGCGACGCGCACGCAGGCGGGCTACCGCGTCATGATGGTCATCCCGCTGACGGACATGCGCCTCTCCGGTGCACGCGAACAAAGCTGGAGGGTCGACTTCACGCGCAGGGTCGCCGCGACGGGCGACCTCTACACGTGGGCGTACGATCCCGCGTCGAACGCGTACTGCAGCAACAACAGCGTCTCGACCACGACGTACTGCGACTCCACGCGTTGGCCGCTCGTGACGGGCATCGCCGTTGCGGGAGCCGCCGCGCGGCCTCGCCCGTATGCCGATGTGTATGCGCTCGGGAGCGGCGGCTCCGACCACAATGTCTTCGAGACGACGCCGGGCTCGTTCACGACGCAGCCCGCGCGGCCGATCGGCCTCGATGCGACGGTGCCCCTGACGACGACGCTGTCGTTCGTCGGCACCCTCAACCCAGATTTCTCGAATGTCGAGGCCGATCAAACCGTCATCGCCCCGCAAGAGTTCCCGCGAAACTACACGGAGTACCGCCCGTTCTTCGCCCAGGGCTTCAACTACATCGACGCGCTGCCGCACGTCAACGTGAACGGTCCGGGAAACGTCATCTTCTATTCGCCCGCGCTCGGCATCGTGAACTCGGGTTTCAAGATCGAGGGGACGTCCGGACAGAACGCGATCGGTGCGCTCGATGCCACGGGCGACGGCTTCGACGATCAGGCCGTTGGGTACGGCAACGCGCGGCCGGACGGCTCGCTCAGCTTTTCGCTGGAGGCAGTCGACGCGCACCATCCGGGCATCAGCGACCAGACCTGGGGCGTCGGCGGTGCGTATGCGAACCTGCACTCGGGGCTGCAGCCGCTGTTCATCTTCGAGCAGGAGAGGGGCACGCTCGTGAGTGCGGCGTCCCTCGCACAGACGATCACGCCGGGGATCATTCTGCAACACGGGCCGATCCTGATCGGTGTCCTCTGGCGCGACGTCGGTCCAGAGTTCGCACCGATCGACGGATACAACCGGATCAACGACATCGACGGGCCGCAGGCCGTGGTGGCATACAACGGCGTGGGCGGCAAGGGCAGCGCGATCAAGTCGTACTCGTTGACGGCGATCGGCGACCGGTACGTCGACCGCTCCGGCGCCGTCCACGAGGCGGACGTCCTGGGCAGCGCCGGCGTCACGCTGAAGAGCCTCCTTTCGCTCACGGTGTCCGGCGGCGCCAGCGAGCTGCGCTCGTACGCCGACGCCTATCCGGCCTACACCGATCCGGAGGAAAATCCGTTCAACCAGACGGGGATCGCGATCGGATACAAGGACGGCACCCCGTCGCCCACCGATTTCAGCTACTCGTTCGGGCCGTTCGGCGTGTATTGCCCGGGCAGCGCACCCCAGCCGCTGCTGTGCAACGGCGAGACGCAGACCTATGCGCCGGCGTTCGTGCAGCAGCTCGACGTGTCGACGACGCGCCAAATCGGGCACGGCTACGGGCTCGCGCTCGAGTTCGGCGGCACGCTCGAACACGGCATCGACGACCCGAGCGACTCGCAGTGGCTGCGCAGGCTCTCGCTCACGCGATCGTTCGGCAGCGAGGGTCAGCTCGCGATCGGCCTGCGCTCGATCAGCGGCACGGGCGGCTTCGCGGCCCCGGGCGTCAACCTCGCCGTTTCCTACCACCAGCGGTTGGCGAACCAGAGCCAGCTCTATCTCGAGTATGGCACGCCGGCCGCGATCGCAACGCTCCATCGCTTCATCGTCAAGTACGTGCTGCACGTCGGCGGCGCCGCCGGGACCTAGCGAGGTCATGCGGGCAGCGGTGCGCGCGAAGGAGCCTGTGGAATGCGAGCCTTCGCCGCCCTGCTCGCCGTCGCGACGTTCGTGCTCGCTGCGCTCGCCGCTCGACGCGATTCGCTAGCCCGGCGAGACGGCACGCGAGCGCGTGGGGACATGACACGCGAGCGCGTGGGGATATGACACGCGAGCGCGCGCCAGTTTAGATCATTAGATTGACTTCGCGAGTCGCGTTCTCACGAAGAGAATCTTTTGAACGCGAATGCAGCGAGCACTTGCGACTGCATCCGTTCGAATCGGGGGAACGCCCGAGCACAACGCGAATCCTGGCGCATCGGGCGCACGCTTGAACGTGGGGACACATCATGCAGGATTTCGCGAAAGCGCTCGCGCTCTGCGCCGCTGCGGCCATGCTTGGCGGTTGCGCGGGGGCAGGAGCAGTCTCTCACCCGGGCATCGGTGCTGCCGGGGGGCTGAGCGCGCACAAGGCGCAGCCGGCCGTAACCTTACCGCAGCACGTTATCGTGATCGTGCAAGAAAACCGCTCCTTCGATAATCTCTTCCAAGGATTTCCGGGAGCGGACACCCAGAGTTTCGGGTACAACACGCTCGGTGATCAGGTGCCGCTGACGGAGCTGCCGCTGGGCACGCAGTACGATCCCAATCACTCGCACGGCTCGTTCGTCACGGAGTTCCGCGCCGGCGGCATGAACGGCTTCAACCACGAGCAGTGCACCGGCTGCCCGCCCGACACCGCGTACACCTACGTCGATCCGAGCGACATCGTCCCGTATACGCAGCTCGCGACGCAGTACGCGATCGCCGATCACGTGCTGCAGCCGAACGAAGGCCCGAGCTTCCCGGCGCACATCTACCTCATCGCCGGCCAGTCGGGCTCGCCGAGTTCTCACTGGTACGTCTCCGAGAACACCCTTCCGAGCCACAAGCCACCCTCGAATTGCCTCGCGCCCTCGAACCACACGGTCGAGCAGATCGACATGACGACGGCGTATCCCGGCGTCGAAGGAAATGCGATCTTCCCGTGCATCGACCCGCCAACGATTCTCGACGAGCTCGATCACGCCGGCATCGGATGGCGCTACTACACGTCGTCCAAGGGCTCGATCTGGACGTCGCCATTCGCCGTGAGTCATCTATATAACAGCCCCACGGATCGAGCGCGGGTCGTCTCGCCGGAGACGACGATCCTGAGCGATATCCAAGCCGGCACGCTGCAGCCGGTGAGCTACGTGATCCCGCGCGTCCAAAACTCGGATCACGCCGGGCCGACGAAGCCGACCGGAGGGCCAACGTGGGTGGCCTCGATCGTGAATGCCGTCGGAGCGAGCCCGTACTGGCAGAACACGGCGATCATCGTGACGTGGGACGACTGGGGCGGCTGGTACGATCACGTCACGCCGACCCACCCGACCAATCCGTTCGGCGGTAACCCCGATCCATACGAATACGGCTTCCGCGTCCCGCTGCTGGCGGTTGGGTCGATGGCGAAGGCCGGGTACGTCGATCATACGCAGCGCAGCGCCGCCGCGATCCTGCACTTCATCGAAGACGTGTTCGGGCTTCCATCGCTTGGCGAGCTCGATGCGCAGACCGACGACTTGTTCCCGATGTTTGCGTTCGGCCAGAAGCCGAGAGCGTTCAAACCCATCGCGACGGGCAAGGTGACCATCGAGTCCTTGAAGCGGCTGCCGCCGGACCAGACTCCGATCGACGACGACTAGACGGCGGACGGGATCACGCGCCTTCTCCGGCGTCGCACGGCCGCCGGCGCCGGGGAAGGTCGCCCGCCGCGCGAAGGTCGCCGCGGTATGGTGCATACGCACGCTTGCAAACTCACGCCCAAGTCTGTCCGCAGCGTGCTCGGGCTGTGCAGCTTCGCAGCCATGCTCGGGGGCTGCGGCGGGGGCGGCACGGGCCCAGCGCTGACGAAGCCGCCCACGCCGACGCCCACGCCAACGCAGACGCCGGCTGGGTTACCGCAGCACGTCATCATCGTCGTCCAGGAAAATCGCTCGGTCGACAACCTCTTCGCGGGATTTGCCGGCGCGGACACGCAGGCGTACGGCTACGATTCGAAGGGCCAGCGAATTCCGCTGAAGCAAGTCGCGCTCGGGGCTCCGTACGATCCCAAGCATAGCCACGAGTCGTTCGTCACCGAGTTCAACAACGGTGCGATGAACGGCTTCGACGCCAACGGTTGCGAGGGAAAACCGTGTCCGAGCGACGCTGCGTACGAGTACGTCGACCCTGCGGACATCGCCCCGTACCGCCTCCTCGCGGCGCAGAACGCACTGGCCGACCACGTCCTGCAAGCGAACGAAGGTCCGAGCTTCGCCGCGCACATCTACCTCATCGCCGGCCAGTCGGGATCACCCGGCTCGCGCTGGTACATCGCCGAGAACGTCGCGGGCCATCAGTTCGACAATTGTCTGGCACCGCCGAGCCATACCGTGCAACAAATCGATATGACGACACCGTATCCCGGCGTCGAAGGGAACCCGATCTTTCCGTGCATCGATCCGCCCACGGTGCTCGACGAGTTGGACAAGGCCGGCATTGGATGGCGCTACTACACGCCGGCACTGGGCTGGATCTGGACGTCTCCGCTCGCCATCCGCCATCTGTACGACAGTCCGTCGGACCGCGCGCGCGTCGTCACCCCGGAGACGTCCATCTTCAACGACATCCGCGAGCGCAAACTCCAGCCGGTCAGCTACGTGATCCCGCGCATCCGAAATTCCGACCACGGCGGCCCGGACCGGGGGACGGGCGGCCCGGCGTGGGTCGCGTCGATCGTGAACGCGATCGGCGGTAGCCCGTACTGGGCGAACACCGCGATCGTCGTGACCTGGGACGACTGGGGCGGCTGGTTCGATCACTACGTCCCAACCCATCCGACGAATCCGCTCGGCGGTACCCCGGATCCGTACGAATATGGCTTCCGCGTGCCGGTGATCGCCGCCGGATCGATGGCGAAGACCGGCTACATCGACCACACGCCCCGCAGCTCGGCGGCCATCGTCCACTTCATCGAAGATGTCTACGGCCTCCCATCGCTCGGCGAGCTCGACGCGCAGACGGACGACCTGTTCTCGATGTTCGCGTTCGGATCGCCGCGCAAGGCCTTCGAGAAGATCCCAACCGGTGCGGTGACCATCGAATCGCTGCGCAACCTCCCGCCCGATAGCACCCCGATCGACGCCGAGTAGACGCACGCCCGCAGCGTCGTTGCGGTATGCTGACCGCAGATGGGGCGTCTGCGCGGAACGGCGTATCGATTTGCCGACCGGTGCGAAGCCGGCCGGCTTCTCGCGGTCGCGCTCGCCAGGTATGCGTCGAGGCCCGATGCGATCGTCCTGGCGCTCCCGCGTGGCGGGGTGCCGGTCGGCTACGAGATCGCGCTCGCTTTGCGGCTGCCGCTCGATGTGTTCGAGGTTCGCAAGCTCGGAGTTCCGGGCCATGAGGAACTCGCCATGGGCGCGATCGCGAGCGGCGGCCTGTGCCACGTGCGGGCGGAGGTGGCCGCTGCGTTTCGTGTGGGTCCCGCGCAGATGCGCGACGTGATCGACCGCGAGCGGCGCGAGCTGGAACGGCGCGAGCAGGTCTACCGCGCCGGGCGCCCGCGCGCGGACGTCGCGGGGCGTACGATCGTGCTGGTGGACGACGGGCTAGCGACCGGCGCGACGATGGAGGTCGCTCTCGCGGCCCTGCGCGAGCAGCACCCGAGTGCGATCGTCGTCGCGGTCCCCGTCGCGCCGAGCGAGACCTGCGACGCGCTCCGCACGCTCGCGCAGGATGTCGTCTGCCTGCGGCAGCCCGCCCCGTTCTACGGGGTCGGAGCCTGGTACCGCAATTTTCGCCAGGTGGGCGACGGCGACGTGCGTTCGCTCCTCCACGATGCCGCGTCGCGGAGCGCAGGGCCGGCGGTCATCCGGCAGCCGTAACCTTCTTACTAGGGCTGGCTGGCGCTGAGAGGGTCGGTTCGCGCTCAGAGGGTCGGTTCGCGCGCGGGCGTGTCGCCGTAGATGCGCTCGAAGAACGCCGTCAGCGGGACGCCTTGGACGACGAGCGTGACGAACACGGTCGCGAAGACCGCGTCGATGATCGCCGGGCGTTCCGCAAGGCTCACCGGAAGGGCGAGCGCGAGCGCGAGCGGCAACGCACCGCGCATGCCGGCCAGGAACACCGTCGCGCGCGTCCGCATGTCGGGCGCGACGAACCACGCGAGCACGGCGCGCGATCCCAGGACGACCAGCAGGGCGACGGCGACGAGCAACGGCTCGTGCAGGGCGCGCGCCGGATCGATGACGAGGCCGGTCGCGAGGAAGAGGACCGCGTTGACCATGTACGCGGCGGCGTTCCAGAACACGTCGACGTCCCGGCGGTTGGTCAGGTGCGGCCGCCGGATCAGGAGCGCGCGAAGCGTCACCGCCGCCGCAGCGGTGGCAAGGATCCCCGAAGCGTGCACGGCGTCGGCGATGAGGTAGGAGACATACGCGAGGCCGACGGTCCCGGTCACCTCGTACTCGGACGCGTCCGTCGCCAACAGCGCGCCCCACAGCGGAAGCGCGCAGAGCGCGCCGATCGCGATGCCGCCCGCGATTGCAAAGATACCCCAGGCCCATGGGTCGCCCCACGGGAGTGACGCCCCCGTCGCCAGCGCGAGCGCCACGGAGTAGAGCACGACCGCGACTCCGTCGTTCGACAGCGACTCCGCCTGGACGATCGCGCGCAGCGATGGCGGTACCTGGACCGTGCGAAACACCGCGATGACTGCGACGGGGTCCGTCGCGGAGACGATTGCGCCCAGCAGCAAAGCCGGCGCGAACGACAGCGTGCCGCTCAGCACGAGCGTGCCGGCGATGGCGAACGCGACGAAGATCGTTCCCGGTAGCGCGAGCGGAACGATGCGAGCCCAATTCGAGCCCGCGTGCCGAAGATCGAGCACCCACGCCCCCTCGAAGATGAGCGGCGGGAGGCAGACGAAGAGCACGGTCGGGCCGAACGCAAACGGCGGCTGGACATGCAAGAACGCCCCCGCTCCCATGCCGAGCGCCACCAGCAGGACCGCCGCCGGGACGCGAATGCGCTCGGCCGCGATCGAGATCGCGAGCGCGGCGCTGAGCAGGGCCGCGAACTGGCCGACTCCCAAAACCAGCGAGCGTTCCATTCCGTCCACTTTGCCTATGGCACACGGCGACGCCCCGCTCCCTCAGGCCCCCGTTTCCCTCGGGTAGAACGGCTAAGGGGACGGTTGCTTATGAGGCAGAGTTTCTGGGAACTTCTCAAGGTCATCTTGGAAATCTCAGGTTACAATGTGCCGAATGACGGTCATCGGAAGAGAGACGGTATGGTAAAGCGCACCGGCGAGCCGGCGAGCCGGCTGGCGCGGGCGCTACTCGCGGCGTTGGCCGCCGCGGTGCTGGCGACCGGCTGTTCCGGCGGTGCACGCCGGCGCGGCCCGCGGCCCGCGGCGTCCCCGGCGCCCGTGCCCACGTCGGTCGCGAAGCAAGGAACCGTGCACCCGTTGCTCGCGATCGCCGGCATCGTCGCGCCGCTCCAGAACGTCGCGATTACGAGTTCGCTGAGCGAGCCGACCGATCAGGTGCTCGTGAACGAGGGCGACACGGTACGCGCCGGCCAGACGATCGCGGTGCTCGACACGGCGGACCTGCGCGCCAACCTCGCCGCGGACGAGCAGAACGTCGAGGCGGCGATCCGCACCGCGGCATCGAGCGACGCCAAGGTCACCCAAACCCGTTACACGGCGAACCTGAACATCGGCCAGGGGAACGATCAGGTCCGCTCGGCGCAGGCGGCGCTCGTGCAGGCGAAGCAGACGCTCGCGCAGGGACAGCAAGACCTGGCCCGCGATCGGCAGCTGGTCGGCGCGGGGTACATCGCACAGCAGACGGTGGATCAACAGGCGACGACCGTTCGCAACGACGCGCAGGCGGTCGTGCAGGCGCAAGCCGCGCTCACCTCGGCGATCACGAACCAACAGGTCAACGGCGGCCAAAGCCAAGGCCTTCAGGCGGCAAACGTTGCCTCCGCGCAGGCCGATGCGGCCGCATCGCACGCGCAGATCGACCAGGCCCGCGCCACCGCCGATCAGGTGCGCACGCAGATCGAGAAGGCGACGGTCGTTTCACCCGTCAACGGCGTCATCGTCAACCGGAACCTCAATCCCGGAGAGTATCCTGGCGGCCGCACGATCTTCACCATCCAGGAACTCGACCACGTGTACGCGATGCTCAACGCTTCGAGCGCCGACGTGTTCAAGGTGCCGCAGAATGCGCCGACGACCGTCACGGTGTCCGGCTCGGGCGCGACGACGTATCACGGGAACGTGGTCGCCGTCCTCGGGCAGGTGACGCCCGGGTCGACGAACTTCACCGTGAAGGTGTTGGTCGCCAACCCCGACACGCATCTCGTCTCGGGCCTTCCCGTCACCGGGACGATCTCGCTGCCGAGCACGAGCGGCATCGCCATCCCCGCGACGGCGTTTCTCGACGATACGCACACCGCGGTGATCGCGGCGAAGAACGGCGTCGCCGAGCAAGTGCACGTCACGGAGATCGCGACCGACGGCAAGACATCCATCGTGAGCGGCGTTCCGAACGGCGAGGCCATCGTCTCGAACGGCCAGCTCGGGTTGACGCCGGGAACGCAGCTCTCGCAGCGCTGATGCGGCTGACGCAGCTCTTCGTCCGGCGCCCTACGCTTGCGGTGGTCCTGCTGGCGCTCATCGCGCTTGTCGGCGTCACGGCGTACCACACGCTGGTGCAGCAGCAGTTCCCGAACATCGACTTCCCGACCGTGTCGGTGCGATTGTCATATCCCGGCGGCTCGCCCACCGAGATCCGCGACGCGATCGCCAAGCCGATAGAAGACGCGATCGCCGGCGCGCCCGACTTGGATCACCTCACGACGTCGATCCAACAAGGCAACGCGAGCATCACCGCGACGTTTCTGCTCTCCTCGGATAAGACGACCGACCTCGTCGAAGTGCAGCGGCGCGTGCAGTCCACGCTCGGCGTGCTACCCACGGACCTCACGCCGCCCTCGATCGGTTCGTTCGATCCGAGCGAGGCAAACGTCGTCACCCTGTCGGCGACCTCGGCGTCGCTCTCGCGCGCCGCACTGTCGGCGCTCATCACGAACAACATCGTGCCCGAACTCGAGCAAGTCGACGGCGTCGCCAACGTGAACGCGAACGGTACCGTGACACCGGCGATCGAGGTCGACGTGACGCCGCAATCGCTGTCGGCCGCGGGGTTGACGCCCGCCGACGTGGTGAGCGCGATCTCGTCCAACAACGTGCGTGCGCCGGGCGGCATCGCGTATCTCGGCAACCGCGAGACCTCCATCGACGTGCGCGGCGACGTCACCGACACCTCGAACGTCGAGAATCTCCTGGTCGTCGGCGGCGTCACCGGAAATACGACGTCGGGAACCACCGGCCCGTCGGGCGCAACGGTCGTGCAGTACGGGTCGCGCTCGGGCCCGGCGGCCGGCGCGACGATCGTGACGCCAAACGTTGCGTCGGGTTCCGGCGCCGGCGCCGCGACGTCGGTGACGACCACCACGGTGGGCGGCCCCGCGCAGAGTTCGGCGCAGGCGAGCGCCGCGCAAGCCGCGTCCGGTTCCGCCGCCGCGACCCCCCTCCCGGAAGTGACACCCTATGGAGCGGCGGCACAGGCGACGGCATCTGCGAGCGCGGTGGCGACGTCGAACCCGGAGGCCGCTGCGCCGGCGCCCGCGGCGACGTTCGCGTCCTCCGCAGCGGGCACGTCGGGCGCGCCGACCAGCCAGAGTACGTCGGCGGCGGGCGCGGTGACGGGTACGACGACGTACTCGATCGCGACGGCTGCGCCGTACTATGTCTACGGTTCGTCCTCGTCGTCATCGTCATCGTCGTCGGCCGCGAGCGCTGCGGCGGCCGCGTCCGCATCCGGCGGCTCGACACCGGGCACCGCGTCGGCAGCGGCCACCGGATCGTCGGCGTCGTCGGGCGCAGGCTCGTCGACGCTCAACCCATGGAGCGCGTCGTCGCGGCTGTACCGGGTCCGCGACATCGCGACGGTCAGCGACGACTACGAGCCGCAGCGTACCTACTCGTACGTGGGCGGCAAGCTGGCGATCACGCTCAACGTCCAGAAGCAGAGCGGCGCCAGCGAGGTCACGGTCTCGCAGAACGTGCAGAACGCGCTCCCGCGCCTTCGCACCGAGTATCCGACGATCGACTTCCAGGCGATCAACGTCCAGGCGGACTACTCGCAGCAGCAGATCACGGCGGTGTTCCGCACGCTGCTCGTCGGCATCATCGTCACCGGCCTCGTGATGCTGCTCTTCTTGGGTTCGTGGCGCAACGCGATCGTTGTGCTGATCGCGATCCCGTCCTCGTTCGGCATCACGCTCGGCCTGATGCAGCTCTTCGGGTTCACGATCGACACCGTCTCGTTGCTCGCGATGACGCTGATCATCGGCATCTTGGTGGACGACTCGATCGTCGTGCTCGAGAACATCATGCGCCACTTTGACGACGGCGAGTCGCCGCCGACTGCCGCGATCCTCGGACGCTCGGAGATCGGCAACGCCGCCATCGTGATCACGCTCGTCGACGTGGTCGTGTTTCTGCCGATCGCGTTCCTACCCGGCATCGTCGGGCGCTTCCTGAGCGAATTCGGACTGGTCGTGGTGGCGGCGACGCTGACGTCGCTCGCGATCTCGTTCACCATCACGCCCTCGCTCGCCGGAAACTGGTCCCTCTTCTCGCGCTGGAAGCCGCCGGCGCCGCTGCGCGCGTTCTCGGCCGGCTTCGAGCGCGTTCGCCGCTTCTACACCAGGCGTATCCTCGTGTGGGCGCTGGATCACCCGCTCGTCGTCGCGGCTGCGTCGCTCGTGCTCACCGTCGGCTCGATCGCGCTCGTCCCGCTCGGCATCGTCGGCTTCGAGTTCATGCCTCGGGTCGATCGCGGCGAGATCTTCGTGCAAGTCGACTTTCCGGTCGGCACGCCCCTGACGATCACCAACGCGGCGATCGCGCGCCTTGGCGGAGAGGCGGCGCAGCTGAAAACGGTGCAGCGCGTGCAGGCCGTCGCCGGGGTGTACCAGGCATCGTTCGGCGGCTCGACCGCGCTCGGATCGTCGGGACAGGTGCATATCTTCCTGAAGCAGACGACGACGGGCAACACGAATCGCGTCGCGACGTTCTTCGGCCGGCGCGCGCGCCAAGAGTTTCCGAACGCGACGATCACCGCGATCCCCGCGACCGGCAGCGGCGGCGGCAACGGGCAGCCGATCGACTACATCATCACGTCGGCCGACGACAAGCCGGAGCCCTACGCGCGCCAGGTCTACGAAGCGTTGCTGGACACGCCGGGCGCGACCAACGTCAACAGCTCGGTCATGTCGCTGACGCCGCAAGTCGACGTGACGTTCGACCGCGAACGCGCCCGGGCGTTGGACGTGCAGATCGCGTCGGCGGCAAGCGTCGTGCGCACGGCGTTCGGCGGGGCGCTGGCCACCCAGTTCGCGACCGAGTTCGGCACGAAGTACGTGCAAGTGATCTATCCGCAGGCCGCGCAGAATAGCGTGTCGGCCATCGCCGCGCTGCCCGTGCGCACGCAGACGGGCGCGATCGCGCACGTCGGCGACGTGGCGAAGCTCGTCTACGACCCGCAGCCTCCCCTGATCTCGCGCACGAATCGGCAGACCGTGGTCCACGTCAGCTCGAACGTCGCCGCGGGAACGGCGCTCTCCGTGGTGCAGCAACGCTTTCGCGCGAAGCTCGCTACGCTGCACGTGCCCGCCTCCGTGAGCGTGCGGCCCAACGCCGGCGGCACGCAGCAGAACCTCGCCGACACGGTCGGCGGCGTCGGCGCGGCGCTCACGCTGTCGTTCTTGCTCGTCTACCTCCTCATGCTCGCCCTGTACGACAGCTACCGGCTCCCGTTCATCATCATGTTCGCGATCCCGGTCGCGTCGGTCGGCGCGATCGGCGCTCTGGCCATCACCAACCAGACGCTCAACCTCTTCTCGATGATCGGCGTCGTGATGCTGGTCGGGCTCGTGAGCAAGAACGGAATCCTGCTCGTCGAGCTGGCGAGCGAGAAGGTGCGCGCGGGCATCGACCGCGTCGTCGCGATCGAGCAGGCTGCCCACGACCGGTTCCGTCCGATCGTGATGACGACCGCGTCGATGATCGCGGGCATGCTGCCGATCGCGCTCGCGCTCGACCCGGGGGCCAGCCAACGGCGGTCGCTCGGCGTGGTCGTGATCGGCGGCCTCTCGAGTTCGCTGCTCCTGACGCTGCTGCTGGTGCCCGTCGTCTTCGTCCGCTTCGCGCCGCACTTCAAGCCGCCCGCGAAGGCGGAGGCCGAACCAGAGCAAGCGTCGCAAGACGCCGCCGTCCTGTCGGGAAGTTGAGCAGCATACCATGCAACTGACGCGCCTCTTCGTCCGCAGGCCGACGCTCGTGACCGTCCTCGTCGCGCTCGTGCTGATCGCCGGCTCGCTGGCCGGCTCGGCGCTCGTGAAGCAAGAGTTCCCGAACTACGACGTGCCGTCGATCCAGGTGCTGCTCACCTATCCCGGCGCGTCGACGACCGAGATGCGCGACGCCATCGTGCGGCCGCTCGAAGATCAGATCGCGGGCGCACCCGACCTGCAGACCACGGAAACCGCAATTCAGCCGGGGCAGGCGACGATCGTCGCGCACTTCGCGCTCTCGAGCGACGTCAACACGGACCTCGTGCAGGTGCAGGGCCGCGTGCAGAACGCGCAGCGTCAGCTGCCGAGCGACCTGCAGACGCCGACCATCTCGATCTACGATCCGAGCCAGGCCGTGATCGTGTCGCTCGCGGTGAGCTCGTCGGCGCTCACGGCAGGCGACCTCTCGCAGCTCGTCACGAACAAGATCGTCCCGTCGCTGGAACAGGTCTCGGGCGTGTCGTTCGTCGAGACGAATGGCGCGGTGACGCCGTCGATCCAGGTGGAGGTCGATCCCAAGAAGGTCTCCTCGAACGGGGTCACGGTCACCGATATCACGAGCGCGATCTCGGGCAACAACGTGCGCGCCCCCGGCGGCATCGTCTACGGTGCAAACCGCGAGACGAACATCGACATCCGCGGCGACGTGCAGACGCCGGCGACCGTCTCCGACCTGCTCCTGACCGGCGGCAGCTCCGCAGCGACCAGCACGTCCACCACGGACGTTTGGACCCAGAGCGCTCGCCTGCTGAGCATCGGCGACGTGGCCAGCGTCAACACCGGCTACGAGACCCAGCGCGTGTTCGCGTACACGCACGGGCAGCCGACGATCGAGCTCGACGTGCAGAAGGCGAGCAACACCAGCGAGGTCCAGTCCTCGCAGCAGGTGCTCGCGGCGCTCCCGAAGCTGCGCCAGCAGTACCCCGACGTGACCTTCACCGTCCTCAACGTCCAGGCGACCTACACCCAGGAGCAGCTCTCGAACGTCGTGCGGACGCTCGCCGAGGCGATCGTCTTCACGGGCATCGTGATGCTGTTCTTCCTGCGGTCGTGGCGCAACGCGCTGGTCGTGATGATCTCGATCCCCACCTCGCTGCTGGTCACGCTGGCCGCGATGAAGCTCGCGAACTTCACGATCGACATGGTCTCGCTGCTCGCGATGACGCTCATCATCGGGATCCTCGTCGACGACTCGATCGTCGTGCTCGAGAACATCGAGCGCCACGCCGCGGCCGGTGAGGAGCCCGAGGACGCCGCGGTCAACGGCCGGACCGAGATCGGCGTCGCCGCCATCGTCATCACGCTCGTCGACGTCGTGGTCTTCCTGCCCATCTCGTTCTTGCCGGGCACCGTCGGGCTGCTGCTGCGCGAGTTCGGGCTCGTCGTGACCGTCGCGACGCTCACGTCGCTGTTCATCTCGTTCACGATCACGCCCGCGCTCGCCGGCCGCTGGTCGCTCTTCTCGTCGTGGCGACCGTGGCCGATCATCGAACACTTCACGACCGGCTTCGAGCGGCTTCGGCAGTGGTACGCGACGCGCGCCCTGCAGTGGGCCCTCGACCACCGCATCGTGGTGTTGGCGGTGTCGGGCATCACCTTGGCGCTCGCGCTGTTGCTCATCCCGCTTGGCCTCGTCGGCTTCGAGTTCATCCCGCCGGTCGACCGCGGCGAGCTCTTCGTCACGCTGACCTACCCGACCGGGACGCCGCTCGAGACGACGCGCAAAGGCACGCTGGCGGTCGAGAAGATCGTCGACAAGGTCTCCGACCTCTCGGCCGAGACCGCGCTGGCCGGTGCGTACCTCGGCAACCTCAGCGGTTACATCAACGACGGCTCCGTTGGGCAGATCCACCTGTTCCTACGGACCGGCCGGCACCGTTCGACCGCGCAGTGGGCGCTGACCCTCGCGCGCCAGGCGCAAGCGGCCGCACCGGGCGCGACGATCGTCGCCATCCCCGCGACGTCGACGACCGGCGGCATCCAGCAGCCGATCGACGAGGTCGTATCGTGCGCGACGTGCGATCCCACGCCGTACGCGGCGAAGGTGTACGATGCGCTCGCGCACACGCCCGGCGCGCTCGACGTGACGTCGTCCGTGCGCGACAACGCGCCGCAGGTCAACGTCGAATTCTATCGCGATCGCGCGCGCGCACTCGACGTCTCGATCGGCACGGCGTCGAGCGCGATCCGTGCGGCCTTCGGCGGCACGATTGCGACCCAGTTCACGAGCGCGAACGGGCTGCAGGACGTGCAGGTCATCTATCCCCAGCAGGATTTGGGCAACCTCGCCGGCATCGCCGCTATTCCCATTCGGGCGAGCGACGGATCGATCGCGCACGTCGGCGACGTCGCGCACCTCGTGCAGTCGCCCACGCCGCCGCTCATCACGCGCATCAACCGTGCCACCGTCGTCTACGTCGGCGCGAACACCGGAAGCGGTGCCGAACTCTCGAACGTGCAGCGCGCGTTCGACAAGCGCCGTGCGGCGCTGCACCTACCCGCCGAGATCGCAGTCACCCCAGTCGCCGGCGGCAACCAGGAGTCGGTCCAGAACACCGTCGTCGGGATGAGCATCTCGCTGCTGCTCTCGATCATTCTCGTCTACTTGCTGATGGTCGCACTCTACAACAGCTACCGTACGCCGTTCGTCATCATGTTCAGCGTCCCGGTCGCCGTGGTCGGGGCCCTGAGCGCGCTCGCGCTCACGCATCAGACGCTCAACCTGTTCTCGTTCATCGGGTCCGTGCTGCTCGTGGGACTCGTGAGCAAGAACGGCATCCTGCTCGTCGACTTCGCGAACCGCTTGCGGCGCGAGGGCAACAACGAAATCGAAGCGGTGCGGGAGAGCGGCCTCGAGCGCTTCCGGCCCATCCTGATGACCACGATCGCGATGATCGTCGGGATGCTGCCGCTCGCACTCGCACTCGACCCGGGTTCCGAGGCGGAGCGCTCGCTCGGTACCGTCGTCATCGGCGGCCTGTCGAGTTCGCTCGTGCTGACCCTGCTGCTGGTGCCGATCGTCTATCTCTGGATCGCGCCGCGCAGGCCGGACCGCGAGCTCCCGGAGGACGATCTCGAGCGCGGGCAGATCGCGCTGCCGCTCGACGGGAGAACGCCGGCGTCCGGCAGCGTGCCGACGGCGTGAATGGGCGCAGCGCTACGAGGTGCGGAAAAGCGCTCGCGCCGTCGCGGCCGTCGTCGTCGTTATGGTGTCGTGGGGCGTTTCAAGCAGTTGCGCCAGCGCCTCGGCGGTCTGTGCGATGAACGCCGGCTCGTTCCGCTTTCCGCGGTAGGGGGCCGGCGCGAGGTACGGGCAGTCCGTCTCGAGCACGATGGGCGCGAGGCCGACCGCGAGCACGGCCTGCCGCAGGGCCTCGGCCGTCTTGAACGTGAGCACTCCACCGATGCCCAGGCGCAGGCCGAATTCGTCCACGAAGCAGCGCGCCTGTGCGGTGTCGCCGGTGAAGCAGTGCACGACGCCGCGCATCTCGGGACGCCACTCCTCGCGCAGCACCGCGACGAATTCGTCGAACGCGTCGCGCTGGTGAAAGATGAGCGGCATGGCGCGATCGCGGGCGTAGCGGACCTGCACCCGCATCACCTCGCGCTGCGCCTCGCGCGGGCTGTGACCGTAGAAGAAGTCGAGGCCGGTCTCACCGATCGCGAGCGGTGGGCGCGCCGCGCGTGCGATCGCCGCGTCGAAAGCGGCCCCGAGGTCGGCAGGCGCATCTTTTGCTTCGTGGGGATGGATGCCGAGCGACCAATCGAGGCCGTGTTCGCTCGCCACGGCCAGCGCTCGAGCGCTGTCGGCGAGGTCGCAACCCACGGTGACGATGCGCTCGACGCCCGCGTCCCGCGCGCGCTGGAGCATGCTGGCCCGATCGCCGTCGAAGACCGGGTCGTGCACGTGGGCGTGCGTTTCGAAGATCACGTTGCTCCTCTGAGGCGCCGATGACCGATCCGGCGGAAGCCAGGCGTAGCGGACGCGTCCTGCGGATAGCGGTGATCGGGTCCGTCCTGGTCCACCTGTTCTGCTTCCTGCTCTACGCGGTGGTGACCGAGCGCATTCCCTCGTTGCGCAAGCTGCTTGCGTCCGCCACGCCACCCCCCGATGTGGTCGTGACCACGTCTCAGTCGATCAGGATCGAAAAGCGCGCGCACCCGGTTCCCGTTCCGCGTCCGCGGCCCAAGACGCAGCCGGCCGTGCGTCAGCCCAACGCGCCGACGCGCGCCTCGGTGGCGGTGCAGCCGCATCAACTGGTCGCGCCCACCATCCCGAAGCCACAGCTGAACCCGCCGCTCCCGCACGCGCTGCACGAGCTCGCGAAGGCGGCTCCCAAGGCGCCCCCCAATCCGCCGAAGACGGTGAAGGCGACCGAGCCGCCGCATCCGGTGCCGACCCAGGCGGCGACCGCCGAACCGCGGCGCGTCGCACTCGTCCAGCCGAATTCGCCCGCGCATCGGGCCGTGCCGGCGAACCGCGCGCAGCTCAGCCAGGCGGAACTCGCGCACATCGGCGCCGACCTGCAGAAGACGGTGGAGGAGCTGCACGCCGAAAGCAATCCGCTCGCCGTGCGCTCGACGTCGCCGCCGAGCGCGAACAAACGCTACCACGTGCAGATGAGCGCCTTTGCTGGTGAGCTGCGCGGAGCCCAGGGAACCTGCTACCCGATCAAGTCGTGGGTCGTCGGCAGCTACGATTACTACTACGAGACGTGCGACGTCCAGTTCGACGACGGGCGATTTCAGGCGCAGCCGGTTCCATGGCCGATCCGGTACGCCCGCGGTCACGACCTGTACCACGGCGACCTGGGCGCGACCACTGTGCCGCTGCCGCCCCCGCAGCCCGGCTGGAAGCTGCCGCCCGGCGAGCCGGTCAGCGACGAGCTGCGCCGCTACGCCCACGACAACGGGGTCGATATCTGAACGCGCGGGGCCGCTCACAGGTGCATCCCAGGCACGTGAGGGAAACTGATCGCCTCATGCTACGCAAGCTGTGCGGTGCGTTCGCCGTGGCCTTGGCCTTCGTGGCGGTCGCGTGTGCCGGCGCCGGCGCGCAGCAGGTGCTGCCGAATACCCCGACACCCGGGCGTCCGTTTCCACCCGGCGGGTTCCGGCAGCCGATCGGGCAGCAGAGCGGCACGACGGCGAAGATCAACCAGGGCGACGTGTCCGAGGTCGTCTTCCTGAAGTATGCCGACGTCAGCGAGGTCGCCGACGCTCTCGTGCAGAGCGGTGACGTGACATCCAACGACAACTTCAACCCGCAGACGTCGAACTTCGGCGCGCAGCAACTCGGCGGCGCGCAGACGGGCGTGGCCCAACCATTCCAGCAGCAGTTCAACAACGGGTTCAACAACGGTCAGCAGGGGCAGAGCATCGGTCAGCGCGTGACCGATAACCTCGCGATCGACCGCCGCTTGAACGCCGTCATCCTCACGGGACCGGCCGACACGGTCGCATCGCTCAAGAAATTCATCGAGATGGTGGATATCCCACTTGCCAGCGTCCTCTTCGAGACGCAGATCGTCGAGCTCGACGATACGGGAGCGGAGGACCTCGGCGTCCAGTTCAGCCCGAACGGGATCGTCGCGACGCTGGCCGAGACGGTGCAGAGCCTCAATAGCGGCGTCGGGAATGCGACGTTCCAGGCAACGCTGTATGCGCTCGAGCAGCGCGGCGAGGGTCGCGTGCTCTCGAAGCCCAGCATCCTCGCGCAGAACGGCACGCCGGCCTCGATTCTCACCGGCGACGCGCTGCCGATCATCACCACGGTCGTGGTCGCGGGCGCGAGCGCAGTGACGTCGCAGCAGGTCAACTACGTCAACGTCGGCGTGAACCTGCAGATCCTTCCGCGGGTTGCGGACGACGGGTACGTTACGACGCATATCTTTTCGGAAGTGTCGAGCGTGACCGCGTACACGCAGGGGATCCCCGAGATCAGCGAGCGCCAGGCGCAGACGATGGCGACGGTCAAGGACGGAGAGTCCTTCGTCATCGGCGGGCTGCTTCAGGACAACGAGCTGCGCACGGTCTACAAGGTGCCGGGACTCGGCGACATCCCGCTGATCGGGGGCCTGTTCCGCTACCTGAGCTCCACCAAGACGAAGACGAACTTATACATCGTGGTCACGCCGCACATCATCGCGCAGCGCCCCGCCGCCCCGCCGGCGTCCGCGGTACCGTCGGGCACGCAGGCGCCCGCAGCGCCTGCTCCGGCGGCTGCCCCGGGAACAGAGAATTCGGAGCGTCGCCCCTAGGTAGCCGGGGCCGCGGCGGCATCGAGCCGCGGGAAGAGCGCGTCGGCCGGCCGCGTGCGCGTGCCGGTCGGGAGGCCGCCCCACACGAGGGCTTGCGCCCAGTCGGCGCCCAACCGCGCGTCGTCGAGACCGAGCTGGCGGTGGATCTCCGCGGCTTTCCCCGGCATGAACGGCGCGAGGAGGAGGGCGAGCCAGCGCAGCCCTTCGCAGAGATCGTAGAGGACGGCGTCGAGGTCCGCATCCGCCCCGCGCTTGGCGAGCTCCCACGGCTTGCGCTCCTCGATCGTACGGTTCAGCGCGGTCACGAGTTCCCAGATGGCATCGAGCGCGTCGCGGAACGCGAGGTCCACGATCAGCGCACCGACCCGCTCCCCAAGCCCTGCGAAGCGCTCGCCGATCGTCGACGTGGCGGGCGACGGCACGACCCCGTCACGGTAGCGTTCCAACATCGCGAGCGAGCGGCGCAGCAGGTTGCCGAGGTCGTTCCCGAGGTCGCTGTTGCGGCGCTGGCGCACCTTGTCTTCGGAGAGCGAAAAGTCGGAGCCGAACGGTGCTTCGCGTAGCAGGAAATAGCGCACGGTGTCCGCCCCGAACTCCTCCGCCAGTGCGAACGGATCGATCACGTTCCCGCGGCTCTTGCTCATCTTCTCGCCTTCGACCGTGAGCCAGCCGTGCGCGTAGACGCGCCTCGGCTCGGGCAACCCGAGTGCCCACAGGACGGCCGGCCAGATGATCGTGTGGAAGCGCGCGATCTCCTTGCCCACGAGCTGGACGTCGGCGGGCCAATACGTCTCGAACCGCTGCGTATCGGCCGACCAGCCGATCGCGCTGATGTAGTTGAGCAGCGCATCGAGCCACACGTACATCACGCCGCCGCCCGGGAGCGCGATCCCCCAGGTTACGTTCGTACGCGAGATACAGAGGTCGTCGAGGCCGCCTTCGAGCGTCGCGACCATCTCGTTGTACGAACGCTCGGGGCGCACCCACTGCGGGTTCGCGCGAAAGTGCGCGAGCAGGCGGTCGCGGTAGCGCGAGAGCGCGAAGAACCAGTTGTCCTCGGAGAGCCATTGCACGGCGCGGCCACAATCCGGGCAGCGACCGTCGACTAGCTTCGACTCGAGCCAGAACGTCTCGTCGCTCGTGCAGTACCAGCCCTCGTACTTGCCCAGGTACACGTCGCCAGTCGCCTTGAGCCGTTCGAACACCTCGATGCACGCGCGCTCGTGGCGCGGTTCCGTGGTGCGAATGAAGTCGTCGTAGCGCACGTCGTAGCGCGCGCACAGGTCCTGCCAGCGCACGACGAGCTGGTCGGTCCACGCCTGCGGCGTGACGCCCGCCTCCGCGGCTGCATCGGCGACCTTTTGCCCGTGCTCGTCGGTCCCCGTCAGAAACCATGCGGGGCCGCGCGTGCGAGCATAGCGCGCCAGCACGTCCGCGGCGATCGACGTATACGCGTGGCCCACGTGCGGAACACCGCTCGCGTAGTAGATCGGCGTGGTGACGTAGTAGGCGCGGTCGGACATCGAGCGCTGGGTGTTCCGCTATGGGCGCGCATCTCCCCGCCCGCGCTTGCGGGCCACGACGCGCTCGTAGGCCGCCGCGCGAGCGGCGCCCGTTTCCGCCGCGACCGCCTTCGCGACCGCCGCTGCCGGCATCCCTGCGTCGATGAGGGCATCGATGCGTGCGTCGACGTCGTCTTGCGGTGCGCTCTCGCGCGCGGTCGCCATCGGTGCCACCACCAGCACGACTTCGCCGCGTACCGGCCGCTCCAGCGCGCGCAGCACGTCGGCGGGCGTCCCGAGGATCTGCTGTTCGTGGAGTTTGGTGAGTTCGCGTGCAACGAAGGCGCGGGCGTCCGGCGCGATCTCGGCCAGCGCCTCGAGGGTCGCGACGATGCGGTGCGGCGATTCGTACCACGCCGTCGGCCCGGAGGCGCGCAGCGCGGCGGCGAGTGCGGTACGGCGCGCGCCGGCCGCTCGCGGAACGAAGCCCGCGAACGTCAGCCCGGCGAGTTCGAAGCCGGAGAGGACCGCCGCACAGACGAACGCGACCGGGCCTGGGAGCACCTCGACCGCGATGGCGGCGTCGCGAGCAGCGACGATCAGCTCGCGGCCGGGGTCGGAGACGCCGGGCATGCCGGCATCGGTCACGACGGCGACGAGCCCGCCGAGCGCGCGCGCCAGGATCGCGGGCGTCGCGGCGGCTGCATTCTGTTCGCGATAGGAGAGCAGCGGCTTTCGCGGCAGGTCGAGCGCGTTCAGCAAACGCTGCGCGACCCGGGTGTCCTCCGCGACGATGAGGTCGCACCGCCGCAAGACGTCGAGCGCGCGTAGGGTAATGTCGCCGAGATTGCCGAGCGGCGTCGGTACGAAGACCAAGGGCATGCTCCCCCACCTTCGGGGCGGACGCCGCGAAGGCCGCCACCGCAGCGGCCGGCGCTGCTCCGCGGCGGCGATGTGGCCGGACCCATGCCAACGGGGGTAGAACGCCCGCCGCATGGATCCAAAGAGCGTCATGCCCGGTGCGAACGTCGAACTCTACGTGAAGCCGAACTGTCCGTACTGCGCAGACGCGCGTGCGTTCTACGATGCCGGCGGCATCGCGTACACCGTGTACGATGCGCAAAACGATCGGGCGGTCCGGCAGCGGATGTTCGCCTTGACCGGAAACGACCCGACCGTGCCCGCCATCGTGATCGATGGTACGTACGTGCAGTCTGGTTGGGGCAGCCCGCCGAGGGGCTGAACGGTGCACTGACGGCGCCGGTCGGCGCCGACATCCTTCGCGAACCGGGCGAGTCGCGGCCTACCGGTGGAGGCGGAAGGCAGTCGCAGACTGCAATTGTGCGGCCGCGCGATCGAACACGGCGGTCAGGTACCGTACGAGTTGCGAGCGCGCCTGACCATGGACGATGGGACGTTCGAACACCGCCCAGAACGCAATACCCCCGGCGAGGCTCACGGCGAGACAGACTGCGAAGAGCTCGGGTTGGGAGACGCCCGACCGAACGGCGCCGGCGGCGAGCATAGTGGCCGGCTGGTGCACGAGGTAGATGCTGTACGATGCGGCACCGATGAAAGCAATCGGGCCTAGGCCCAGCATCGCTCGCAAACGGCGCGACGATACGGCGAGCAGGATGAAGCAGAACGCTGCTACCTCCCACAGCAGGCTCGCTCGGTCGATCGTCGCAATCGCATTCGTGCCGACGATCGGCCATACGCCGGGCACCTGCGACAGCGAGATCGGCAGCGCCAGGGCGATCGTCGCCGCCAGCCCAGCGAAGGCCCACAGCCGGACGCGTCTTCCGTCGACGGCAACCTGCGCCGCGGCGATTCCCAACAGAAACCCCGGCAACATGAGCATGTCGAGGCTCGATGCCATGGTGAAGCGCCCCGCGACGACGACCGTGGCGAAGGCAAACCAGAACAGTCGCACGTTGCGCGACCACAGAAGCAGCGCAAGGGGCAGGAGAACGTACCAGCGCGCCTCGACCGCCAGCGTCCAGAACGAGCCGTTGATGAACTGCGTGTTCAGGTCGAGGAACAGTGCTTGCTTGAGCAGATTCGGCGCGCTCGGGAGCATGAAACCCAAGTAGCGTTCGATGGCTGCCAGCAGGAGGATCGAGCAGAGAAAGGGCGGGACGATCCGGACGAGCCGGCGCGCTATGTACCCAGTGACATCGAATTCGACCGTCCGTTGTCGCGCGAGCTTCGCCAGCGTCGGATACGACAGACAAAAGCCCGAGAGGACGAAGAAGAGGTCGACGCCGTGCGTGCCGAGGTTCAGGAGCGTCATCGGCCGGCGCAAGGTCATGAGGGGGCCCGCCGCCTCGAGGTAGCCGGATGCCCGGACGGCGTGCGCCAGCACGACGCCGAGTACGGCGACCGCGCGGAGCCCATCGATGTATGCGACTCTCGATTCCGCACGAACGGTCGGCGCTGGGCGCGTGGAAGGAGATGGCTCGAGGGCCACAGCGACCATGTGCCAGTTGTCGGCATGCACGACACCCTTGGGCGTGTGAGCGGCGTCACGGCCGCAGGTCACTTTCGCGTGTGCTGGTTTGCGCGGTCTCGTGCCCAGCCGACCAAAGGGATATGGCGACGGACGCCGGGCAGGAGCCACGCCTCGAGTTTCTCGATGGTCTTCGGGCGTGCGCGATCCTCCCCGTCGTGTTCTTTCATGCGTGGCTCCATTCGCCCGCGCTCCAGGCGGCCAGATCCTGGAGGCTGGCGTCACTGGGCTCGCACGGCGTCGAGCTGTTCTTCGTCATCTCCGGCTTCTGCCTGGCGTACCCCACGCTGCGGAAGGTTGCCGCCGGCGCCGAGTTCGCGTTCGACTACCGCACCTTCATCGCCAGGCGCTTCGCGCGCATCTTTCCGCCGTTTTGGGTGGCGCTCACGGCCTTCGTGCTCGTGGCGATCGCGCGGCCGTCGTGGCAGTCGATGGCCAATGCGGGCGGATGGTTCTTCCCCGGCTATTCCACAGCCGAAACGGTGCAGGAATATCTGCTACTGGACGGCGGTCCGTTGCACAACCCGTCCTTCTGGTCGCTCTGCGTCGAACTGCGCTGGTACTTGCTCTTTCCGCTGGCACTCGCGCTCTTCGTGAAGTCGCCGCGGTCCGTCGTCGCGGTGGGACTGGCCGCGTGGTGTCTTTTCGCGACCTCGAGCGTCAGAGCGATCGACCTTCAGGTCCTCCCGGCTTTTCTGTTGGGCATCCTTGCCGCAGACGCGTTCGTCGCGCGTCGCCCATGGACGCGGTACGCGCCGCATACGTTCCTCGCCCTCCTCGCGTTCGCGCTGTCGCAAGGAGGGGATCACATCACCCGTGGGCCGGTGTGGCAGCTGCTCGCGTTCCTCTTCGTCCTCTCCGCGATCGAGCTCGCATGGCTGCGCCGGGTGCTGTCGTGGAAGCCGATCGTGGCGATCGGCGTCGCATCGTACAGCATCTACCTCGTGCACGAGCCGCTGACCATCTGGCTCGATACGAACCGCATCGCACCGCTTGCCGTGATCGCGAGCGCGCTCGTCGCCGGTATTGGGTTCTGGGCGTGCGTCGAGCGTCCGCTCATGCGGCCCGCTTGCCGGAACGCCGTAGCGTCCTGGATCGATGCCGCCTTCGCTTGCGCGCGTGCGATCGTCGCGCTGCGTCCGCGAAAGCTGCCCGCTCCGAACCATCGCGGGACGGCTGCTCCGGAACCGTCGCGGTAAGGCTCGCGCGGACGGATCGGCGGCGCATACCGAGCGGCCTCCGGGGGCGTCCGGAGCGTGCCTGCGGAAGCTGAGGGAATGCCTCCCAGCGTCCGTGAGATCGAACTCCGCGGCCACATCATCGACTCGGGCCTGTTCGGCCGCGTGCTCGCGCTCATCATGGACGACCGGCACGCACGCTACACGATCGAGCAGTTCACTGTCGGTCAACACGAGGACGAGCCGAGCGTGGCGCGCCTCCGCCTCGAGACCGATTCGGAGGAACACCTCGGCTCGCTGCTCTATCGCCTGCGCGAACTCGGCGTCGAGCTAGTCGCGGACGAGGACGCGACGACCGAAGCGGCACCGCAAGACGGTGTGCTCCCCGACCAGTTCTATGCGACGACGAACCTGGAGACCGAGGTGCGCGTCGGCGGCCAGTGGGTGCCGGTTGCCCTCCCCGAAATGGATTGCGGGATCGTCGTCGAGGATGGCGCGGCGAAGACGGTCGCGCCGTACGACGTCCGCGCCGGGGATGCCGTCGTCGTCGGCAGCGAGGGCGTGCGCGTTCACGCGCTCCAGCGTGGGCGTCGCCGCGAAGTCTTCGAGTTCATGTCGAGCGCCGTCTCGAGCGAGAAGCCGAAGGAATCGCTGATCGCGGAGGTCGTCCGGGAACTTGTCGACCTGCGCAAACAAGGGCGCCGCGTGCTCGTCGTCGGCGGACCGGCGATCGTGCACACGGGCGCTGGGAAGTACCTGGAGCGCCTGATCCGCGGCGGCTTCGTCAATGCGCTGTTTGCCGGAAACGCGCTCGCCGTGCACGACATCGAGTCGCAGTTCTTCGGCACGTCGCTCGGCGTCGATTTGGATGATGCGTTTCCGGTGGAGGAAGGTCACGTGCACCATCTGCGCGCGATCAACAGAATCCGCGCCGTTGGCGGCATCCGGCCGGCGATCGACGCGGGACTCCTGCGCGGCGGAATCATGTACGAGGCGTTCACGGCGGGTATTCCCACCGTGCTCGCAGGCTCGATCCGCGACGACGGGCCACTTCCCGATGTGATCGCGGACGTGATCGAGGCGCAGCGCGCCATGCGGCGCTTCGTTCCCGAGATCGGGATGGCCCTGATGGTCTCGACGCTGCTGCACTCGATTGCCGTCGGGAACCTGCTGCCGGCGAGCTGCAAGGTGATCTGTGTGGACATCAACCCGGCCAGCGTGACGAAGCTGACGGACCGCGGGTCTACCCAGTCGATCGGCCTCGTGATGGACGCCGCGTCGTTCCTGCGCGAGATCTGGCACCGCGTGAACGGCCAGACGGACGACTGATCCTAAGCGGGGTCGATCGCGATACCGATACAATCGGAGTGAGGGTCGCGATCGAGGGAGTGGGATGGGTCACACCTCCGTGAGTCATCGCGTTCGGAATTGGGTGCGCGGTATCATCGTCGCCGCCGTCGTCCTGTCGATCGCGGGCACTCGCCACGATGCGAACCTAGCGCCGCAGTTCTGGCTGACCGATTTTCGCGCGTTCTATTGCGCGGGGCGCGCAGTCGATGCGGGAGCGGATCCGTATCGCGTGCAGCCGCTGCTCGCGTGCGAGCGCACGGTCGGCGAAGTTATCTCGACGAACCTGAACGCCGTCGTGCCGGCGCCGCTCCCACCGTTCGCGCTCGGGCTCTTCGCGGCGCTGGGGCAACTCGGCTTCGGTCAAGCGGCGCTCGTGTGGTCGCTCCTTATCGCCGCGTCGCTCGTGGCGACCGTGGTGCTGCTTCGGGGGTTGACCGGGCTCGCTGCGCTCCCCGTGTTCTGTTCCGTGGTCCTCAGCGTCGGCTTCCTCTCGCTGTACCTGGGCCAGCCGACCGCGCCCGTGATCGCGCTCGTGTGCCTAGCGGCGTGGCTTCTCGAGGGAAACCGTCCGGTCACTGCGGCTCTCGCGGCCGCGCTCACGCTGATCGAGCCTCACGTGGGGTTGCCGATCTGCCTGAGCCTTGCACTCTGGAGTCCCCGTACGCGAGTCACCCTCGCGGCGAGTTCGATCGTGCTCGGCGCGATCGGTCTTGCCGTCGTTGGTGCGCCGGTCGCCGTAGCCTACGTTCGCGCCGTGCTCCCCGCGCAAGTCTTGGCGGAGGTGCACTATCCGGAGCAGTACAGCATGACCTACTTCGCAGCGCGGCTCGGCGCGCCGGACCATCTGGCCATCGTCCTTGGGGACGCCGTGTTCTGTGCTGCCCTACTGACCGGCGTCACCGTCGCCATGACCGTCCGCCGCTCGCTGGGTCGTCCGGCGGCGCTGGTTCTCGTACCGGCGGCGGTCGCAGTTGCCGCTGGCCCGTACGTGCACCTCGCGCATATCGCAGCGGCGATCCCGGCTGCGCTCTTCCTGTTCGCCCAGGAACGCCGGCTCGCAACGCCGCTCGCCGTCGCCATCGTGCTCCTTGCGGTCCCTTGGGGCAGCTTTGTCCTCCTATCGTCGTCGCCGCTCCCGCTCGTCTTGGCCGTTTTTGGCCTGCTGGTCGCGACGTTGTTCACGCCATCGTTTCGAACGCTCGTCGTCGCCACGACCGCGGCAGGGGCGGGGCTCGTCGCGCTCCGCGTCTGCGCCGTGCAATGGTATCACCGGCCGGTACCGGCGGGGGCAATCGCTCCCGGCGTGTACGCCTCTGGCGCGTGGCGCGCTTTTGTCGACGGAACCATTTGGCCACAGGCGACCGACGCAGCGTTCCTCTTGGCGAAGGTCCCGACCGCGGTCGGCGTGGTGGTATTGCTCGCCTGTATCGGGCGCGTGGTGCTTGGCGTTCGCGACCCGGTACGGGCCGCTGCGAGCGCGGCACCGGCGGATGCCGCCCTTCTGCGAGCATAGGTCGATGACGTCCCGGTGGGGGTCCCGGCGTGTCGATGTGGCCGCAGTCGCGGCGCTGTTGAGCGCGGCCGCGGCGCTACGGATACCGCTGCTGCGGACCGGGTTCTGGCGCGACGAGGCGTATACGTATTTCGACGCCGTACCGCAGTCGTTCGGGACGCTCATCCACCGGCTGATGCTGGGCGAGGTGCACCCGCCGCTCTTCTTCGTGCTGGAGCACGCTTGGGGCTCCGCTGCAGGCTGGGGCGACGTCGCGCTCAAGGTGCCGGCGCTTGCCTTCGGACTCGCGCTCGTGGTCGCGACGTACGTCCTTGGAGCGCTCGCCGGCGGCCGTTCGTGCGCGACGATCGCTGCGGCGGTCGTTGCGTTCGACCCGCTCCACATCTCGATGTCGGCGGAAGCTCGTCCGTACTCTCTCGCCGCGCTCTTGGTCGTGACGGTGACGCTGGCGTTCTGCTGGTGGGTGCGATCCGAGTCGCTCGCATCCGGCGTAGCGCTCGTTGTCTCGGGAGCGGCGCTCGCGTACACACAGTACACCGGGCTGATATTTCTCGCTGCACCGGCGCTGACGGCGTTCTTCTGCCTGCGAGGCCCGCGCCGGCGGCGCACGATCGCACTCTTCGCACTGACCGGTGCAGCGCTTACTCCATGGATCCCGTTCGCCGCCGCGCAAGTCGCGGTAGCGGCACCCTGGAAGCGGGAGTATGCGTTTGGCGACATGCCGGGGCTGGCGATGGCACACCTGGGCGATGGCGTGCCGCTCGTCCATTCGCTGGGCGCCGTCGCGCCGCTGCTCTTCGGCGCCGTTCTCGCCGTCGCCATGGCCCTGCCGTTCCGGTCCATCGCACGCACGAACGTTGCGTTGACCGTCTGCGTGCTCGGAGCCGCCATCGCGTCGGTCGTCGAGGCCGCGCTGTCGTACGACGAGCCTCGGTACTTCTACCCGTTTAGCGCTCTCGTGACGGTCTTTCTATCGTGGGGGGCCGCAAACGCCATCCGGCTAGCACGGTCGACGGCGAACGTCCGCGTCCTGCGTGTTGGTTTCGTGCTTGCGGCGACGACGATCGCCGTTGGGGCGTGGCATGGAGTCGCGTACACCGCCGCAACGGCCTCGCTCTCGAAGTCCGGAATTCGCGATCTCGCGGCGGCGGGGGGCGAGGATCGCGCTCACACACTCTACCTGACCAGCCCGGACTACTTCGCCGCGACGCTCGCGTACTACGAGCGGGGACGCACCGTCACCGTTCATGGGTTCGCGCGCTGGAACACGCCGGAGATCTTTGACCTGCACGGATACGCCGAGGCGTGGGACGACCCGCGGAACCTCGAGCGCACGCTCGCCGCGGTGGACGACGCTCGAAGGCACGGGTACCGCGAGGTGCTACTCGTCGACGGCACGCGCCCAGGGATGCGGCTCATGGACCAAGGCCGCGTGCGCTACAGCGCGACCTGGACTCTGCTCGAGGCGCTCCGGCGCCGCTATCCGATCGAAGCGGCCTCGGAATTTCCGGGAATTCAGGAGGGCGTCACCGCGTATCGCCTTCGCCTCGTGGCGCCGACGACGACCGTAGCGACGCGCGTGTCGGCCGCGTCGCTCCCACGGCGCTACGCTCGTTCGGGTCGCGCCCCTTGAGCAGTGGGAAGCGACGCAAGCTTTTCGCGCCTGCCCCTGCGAACGAGGATTGCGAGCAGTTCGGGACCGGTGATGTGCATCGCAAGATGCAACAGATCTTCGGTAAAGGCGACCATTCGCCGTCGAACCTCTGGCTTTGTGAGCGGGCGTTCGACAAACCACCAGAACACGCCGCCGATGCCGAGCGCTGCCACGACGGCAACGAGACCCGGCACGTTGACTGCGTCGAGCCACACGATGAACGGCTCGTGCACCAGGTAAATGCTGTACGACGCCACGCCGATGGCGGCCAGCGGCTTCCAAGACAGCACCCGCTGCATCGGCGTGAAGCCGACCGCTGACAGGACGAACGCGAAGGAAGTCAGCTGCCAGATCGGCGTGCGGGCGCCCGGTTCGCCGGGCCACACGAGCACGATGGCAACGCAGCACAGAAAAGCGTGCGGCGCCCACCGCGTCCAGGCCGCGCGACGG
>Ga0302326_10002650_pt1 | contig 43215 bp, 36 predicted proteins | sample Palsa_T0_3_FD_202264 | JGI IMG/M metagenome (GOLD analysis project Ga0302326, IMG submission 202264) | Peat permafrost microbial communities from Stordalen Mire near Abisko, Sweden - Palsa_T0_3 | ecosystem: Environmental > Terrestrial > Soil > Palsa > Peat permafrost | place: Sweden: Abisko...
CGAGGCATGATCAATTCTTTATTCTTGGTTGTCATCGTCCGCGAATGCGGACGAACTAGTAACCCCAGTTGCTCGGTGATTACCGGATGCCCCGCCTGCGGGGCATGACACGTCAGCCAGCGAACGTGAGTATTGGACTCACAGCGTCCGCTGCACGGTCTCCACGCGGTAGCATTCGATCACGTCGCCGACTTTCATATCCTGGTAATTTTCGAATGCCATGCCGCATTCCTGTCCGGCGACGACCTCGCGCGCATCGTCCTTGAAGCGCTTGAGTTGCGACAGCTTGCCCTGATGGACGACGACGCTATCGCGAATGAGGCGCACGTTGGCGCCGCGCTCGACCACGCCGTCGGTCACCCGGCAACCGGCGACATTGCCGACCTTCGAGACTTTGAAGACTTCGATGATCGTGGCATTGCCGAGCATCGTCTCGCGCAGCGTCGGCGCCAATAGCCCCGACATCGCTTTCTTCACGTCGTCGACGAGATCATAGATGATGTTGTAGTAGCGGATTTCGATTCCCGCCTGCTCAGCCGCTTCGCGCGCTTCTTTGTGGGCGCGAACGTTAAAGCCGATGACTGCGGCATTCGATGCTTGCGCGAGCGTCACGTCGGATTCGGTGATGCCGCCGGCGCCGGAAAAGATTACGCGGGCGGCGACTTCCTCGGTCGAAAGTTTTTCCAACGCGCCGACGATTGCTTCGATGGAGCCCTGCACGTCGCCTTTTATGATCAGCGGGAATTCCTTGCGGCCGGCGGCCTTGAGCTGACTCATCATCTGCTCGAGCGAGCCGCGCATTCCGGTCTGCCGGGCCGCCATGATTTCGCGCTTCTGTCGCGAGCGGTAATCGGCGATCTCACGGGCGCGCGCTTCGGTCTCTACCGCGGCCAGCCGGTCGCTCGCCTCGGGCGTGCCGTTGAAGCCGAGCACCTCCACCGGCATCGACGGGCCCGCGGCCACGACCGAATGTCCGGTATCCGAAACGAGTGCGCGCACGCGGCCCCACTCCGAGCCGGCGACGACGACATCGCCAGGCTTTAGCGTGCCGCGCTGAACCAGGACCGTGGCCACGGGACCGCGGCCGCGGTCAAGCCGCGCCTCGATCACCGTGCCTTCGGCAGCCCGGTTCGGGTTGGACTTCAGTTCGAGCACTTCGGCCTGGAGTGCGATGATATCGAGAAGCCTATCGAGGTTGCGCTTTTCCTTCGCCGAAACTTCCACTTCGAGGGTGTCACCGCCCAGCGATTCGACCTGGATCTCGTGCTGCAGCAACTCGGTGCGCACGCGCTCGGGTTTGGCGTCCGCCTTGTCGATCTTGTTGATCGCGACAATGATCGGAACCTTGGCGGCCTTGGCGTGATGAATAGCCTCGACCGTTTGCGGCATCACGCCGTCGTCGGCAGCGACGACGAGAATGACGATGTCGGTAATCTTGGCGCCGCGCGCCCGCATCGCGGTGAAAGCGGCGTGACCCGGCGTATCGATGAAGGTGATGCGGCCTCCGGAAGGCGACGTCACCTGATAGGCGCCGATGTGCTGGGTGATGCCGCCGGCTTCAGCCGCCGCCACGTCGGTTGAACGGATGGCGTCAAGCAGCGACGTCTTGCCGTGGTCGACGTGGCCCATAATGGTGACGACCGGCGCGCGCGGCAGGAGATTTTCCGGAGCATCCGGGGTATCGAACATGCCCTCTTCGACGTCGGACTCCGCGACGCGGCGCACGGTGTGGCCGAGTTCCTCGGCGATGAGCTGGGCGGTGTCGGCGTCGATCGTATCGGTGATCTTCGCCATGTGACCCTGCTGCATGAGGATGCGGATCACATCGACGCCGCGTTCGGCCATGCGGTTGGCCAGTTCCTGGATGGTGATCGTCTCAGGGATAGTCACCTCGCGGGCGATTTTTTCCTTGGGCTCGTCGCGATGACCGGTCATGCGCTGGACGCGCCGGCGGAACGAGGCGACCGAGCGCTCGCGGATGTCGTCGGCCGAAAGCGCCGTCACGACAGTCAAGCGGCCGCGGCGCTTTTCGCCGACGCGCGGTGCTTTCGGGGCTGGCGCTGGCCGAGCCAGCAAGCCGCGGCGCGCGCTACGCGGCGCCTCTTCTTCTTCGTCGTCAAGGGCCGGACGGGCGGTGCCCGGCTTTACCAGTGTGTCCGCGCCGAAGCGCCGCTTGGCAACTTCGTCGGCTTTGCGCTTGGTTTCTTCGTCGTGCTTGCGCCGCTCTTCTTCGTCGCGCTTGCGTGTTTCGGCGGCAACGCGGTCGGCGCGTTCGGATTCCTCGCGGGTTAGGCGAATTCGCGCCTCTTCTTCGGCGGTCTTGCGCTCTTCTGCCTCGCGCAGCCGGGCGTCGGCGAGCGCGTGCGCACGGGCGCTGCGTTCCTCTTCAGTAAGAGTGCGTAAGACGACGCCTGACGGTCTGGCTGGAGCGGCCGCCGGCGCTAAAGGCGGACTACTCGGAGCGGCGGGCGCGGGCTTTGCCGCGGCGCCGACGCGCTTTGCTGTCGCAGCACCACGGTCGGCAGCCGGGACTGTCTCGGCCTTGACTTCGCCGGGGCCGGAGACGCGGCGTTTGACCTTCTCCACCACTACGGCCTTGCTGCGGCCATGGCTGAAGCTCTGGCGCACAACGCCCTGCTCGACGCCGCCACGCTTTAAGGTCAGCGTCTTGGTCGAACTGACGCTCAGCTTCTCGCCACTATTCTTCGTCTCGGTCATACACGCCCGTTTCCGTACACACCGACATCTTCGGCCGGTTGAATTCGCGCCGCCCTTTGGCCCTGATTGTGCTGATCGCCGGTCCGAAACCGTTCAAGGCGCTGACAGCGCGCCAAAAAGGTCTCGCTCGCTGGGCCGGCGAGCACGGCTGCATGTACCACATTTGGGCGGTGTAATGCCAAATCCAATTGGGCCGAGGTAAAGAATGTAATGATCGGCAGCAGCCGATCCGGCTGTCGGCGGCGCCCAGCCGCCTCAAGCTTCCTTTTACCGTCCGCGGCCGCCTCGGCGGCATGCAACAGAGCCGCAACCTCGCCCTTTTCCAGGGCCGTCTCGGCCTTGGTAAACCCCGCGAGCACCATTCCGGCTTTGCCGGCAATCGCCAAGGCGTCGAGTGCCGCGCGCTCAAGCGATATTTCGGTCCGCAAGACGAGATCTGCGGGCAGGCGCACGTCGCGCTTGAATCCGCGCGAGAAAACTTTGCGTTTGATCGCGTCCTCGAGCGCGAGACGCGTGGCGGTGACCCAAATGCCGCGGCCGGGAAGTTTGTTTTTGACGTCGGGGACCGCCTCTCCGATCGGTCCGACGACGAACCGGATGAGATCGGCAATCGGCCGCACCGTATGAGTGGCGGCGCACAGCCGGCTGAGCTGCCGCCGATTCAATCCGCGATCGAGTTCGCTAGCCGGTGCGTTATCACCGATCTGCCCGATCATGGCGCAATCGCTCCCTCACGCCTGCACTTCCGGCATTTCCGCCTCTTCGGCTGCCGGCGGCGGAGCGAGATCGGCTTCACTGACCCAACCCGCTTTCAGGCGCGCTTGCATGACGAGTGCTTCGGCTTCCTCCCGTGACAGCTCAAAGCCGTCGAGAATGCCGGGCTCGCGCACGTTCTCGCCGTCCTTGCGTTCGGTCCAGCCTACCAGATCGTCGGTCGCGCATCCGGCCAGATCTTCCACGGTTTTGACGCCGTTTTCACCGAGGCGAACCATCATTGCGGTATTGATGCCCGGTATCTCCCTGAGCGCATCTTCAACGCCGAGTTCCTGGCGTTTGGCGTCGAGTTCGGCTTCGATCTTCGCCAAATATTCGCGCGCCCGAGTTTGCAGCTCGGACGCCGTGTCCTCGTCGAACCCTTCGATGCCCGCGACTTCCTTGGCGTCAACGAGTGCAAGCTCCTCGACCGAGGCGAATCCCTCCGATGCCAGCAATTGGCCGATCACCTCGTCGACATTGAGCGAGTCGATGAACATGCGGGTGCGGTTCTCGAATTCGGCATGCCGACGCTCGGATTCCTCCTGCTCGGTGAGGATGTCGATGTCCCAGCCGGTAAGCTGCGACGCGAGCCGTACGTTTTGCCCGCGGCGGCCGATGGCAAGCGAAAGCTGCTGATCCGGCACCACCACTTCGATGCGTTCGCGCTCCTCGTCGAGCACGACTTTAGCGACTTCGGCCGGCGCCAGCGCGTTGACGACGAAGGTGGCGATGTCGATCGACCACGGAATGATGTCGATTTTTTCGCCCTGCAACTCGTTCACCACGGCTTGCACGCGAGAGCCACGCATGCCGACGCAAGCGCCGACCGGATCGACCGAGGAATCCCGCGACTGGACGGCAATTTTGGCGCGCGAACCTGGATCACGAGCAACCGCTTTGACCTCAACAATGCTGTCGTAGATTTCCGGCACTTCCTGAGCGAACAATTTCGACATGAATTGTGGGTGCGTGCGCGACAGGAAAATCTGCGGCCCGCGCTGTTCGCGGCGCACGTCGTAAATGTAGGCGCGAATGCGGTCGCCGTTGCGGAAAACCTCCCGCGGCAGCATTTCGTCGCGCCGCACAATCGCCTCGCCACGGCCGAGATCGACCACCACGTTGCCGTACTCGACGCGCTTGACGATGCCGTTGACGATGTCGCCGATGCGGTCCTTGTATTCGTCGTATTGCCGGTCGCGCTCCGCTTCGCGCACTTTCTGCACGATCACCTGCTTGGCCGATTGCGCGGCGATCCGCCCGTATTCGAGCGGCGGCAGCGGATCCGCGATGGTGTCGCCGATCTGTGCGGCGGGATGCCGCCGGCGCGCGTCATCGAGGCTGATCTGAAACGCGGGATTTTCGACCGCGTCCAGCACCAGCATGTGCCGCGACAGATGCAGCTCGCCGCTTTTCGGATCGATTTCGGCGCGCACTTCGGTTTCGCTACCGTAACGCGATCGCGCCGCCTTGGCGATCGCGTCCTCCATGGCGCCGAGCACGATTTTGCGGTCAATCGCCTTTTCCCGGGCAACCGCATCCGCGATCTGCAATAGTTCGAGCTTATTGGCGCTTACCGTCGCCATAGTCAGTCTCCGTTGTGTGATTGACGCGCCGGTTCGATCTCGGCGCCGCGTTCTTCCGTTGCTCTGCGATCCGCGCGTCCCTGTTGGACTTAGCGCGATCAGACTTGGTCCGATTAGACTTGGCGCGATCCGACTTGGCACGATCAGACTTGGCACGATCAGACTTGGCACGATCAGACTTGGCGCGTTCTTCAGCGTCGTCTGCTTTGTCGCCGTGCTTGCTCCGCCGCAACGATTCTGAAATGAGCGCGTCGGTGAGCAGAAGCCTTGCTTCGCTCATGTCTTCGATCCGCAGCAAAACTTCCTGGTTCTCGGCGTCGGCGCCATCGTCGCGGCGAAGCCGCGCGAAGTCGCCATCGGTCCCGAGAAGCTCGCCGCGAAAGCGCTTGCGGCCGTCAAGCGGCGCAAGCATCTCGACATGCGCCAGATGACCCGCATAGCGCTGGAAATCGGAACGGCGCACCAGCGGCCGGTCGATTCCGGGAGACGAGATTTCCAACCGATACGCCCCGTCGATCGGGTCGGCCACGTCGAGTACCGGCGACAGCGCGCGTGAGGCCGCCTCGCAATCCTCAATGGCCAGGGTTCCGTCCGGGCGCTCGGCCATGATCTGAACCGTGCAACCGGCCGAACCTGAAATGCGTACGCGCACCAGCCGATAGCCTAGGTCGGCAAGCACCGGCTCGGCGAGAACAGCGACACGGGCCGCTCGGCCGGGCTCGGCAATAAGCCGTGGCTCATCAGCAAAGCCTGTCAGACTCTCGTCCATCTGGTCCGCTACGATCCGTTGTGCACTCATAAACCCGGCGCGGAATTTCCCGACGCTCAGGTAATAAAAAAGAGCGGGTCCCGGAGGGCCCACTCTCAAAACCGTTCAGATGACCGAACGCTATGAGGTATCCATTAGGAGATGTCCATAATGGATGCGCGAAATATAGCGGTTTCTTGGGCGGTTGCAAGGGGGCGCGGCCGCCGCCCGGTGGTCCGGTTCTAACATTCGTCAAATCCGCTCCACTCGCGGTCCGGATCTAACGCCGCCGAAAGATCAAAAAACACGGCGCGCGTTCTTGCCGCGCCGCCTTGGTGTGGTAGCGCGTCCCGCTAAACTCCGGCCACGGCCGCCGCCAATCATCGGCGCATCGAGCCGTCCATTCGAAATCCGGCGAGCGCAGAAAACGCTGCAGCGTCCATGCAGCGTAATCGGCGATATCGGTGACAAAGCGGACTTCGCCGCCGCACCGCAACAGGCGAGCGAATTGCGCGATGGTCGCGTCCTGAACAAACCGGCGCTTCCAGTGGCGGCGCTTTGGCCAAGGGTCGGGATGAATGAGCTCGATGCGGGCGAGCGATCCATAGGGAAGCCATTTCATCAACCCGTCGGCCTCGTCGAAATGCAGGCGGATATTTTGCAGAGCGGCGTCGTCGATGGCGGCCAACGCTTTGGCCATGCCGTTGACGAACGGTTCGACGCCGATGAAGCCGTGTGCCGGCCGCGCTGCGGCTTGAGCGACCAGATTCTCGCCGCCGCCGAAGCCGATCTCGAGCTGAACTTCCGAAACCGGTGAGGGAAAGAGCTCAGCCAGGTCCACCGGGGCGGGCTGCGCGATGTCGAGCGCGAGGCGCGGCAGCAACGTCGTCAGCAGGTCCGCCTGCCGGTTGCGAAGCTTGTGGCCTTTGCGGCGTCCGAAGAAAGTGCGCGCCTGATGAAGGTCAGTATTCATCGCCGCCGCGTCAAAGCTTAATCGTGCGGACGCCTTTAGTGAGATTGGTCCGTCGTCGGGTTCGGTCCGTCGTCGTGTCGCTCTTGGTCTGGCTGGTCATGCTGGTCTTGCTGATGAAGTTGTTGCTCGCGCAATTCCTGTTGGTGCTTCTTCGCCATGTGGCGCCCGACAAGGCAACCGGTTGCCGCTCCGATCAAGCCATGATGATGGGCGTAATGTCCGGCGATGCCGCCAACGATCGCGCCCTTGATGCAGCCCTTGGCGTCTGCCGGAATTGATGTGAGCGCGAGCGCCGGTACCAATAACGCGCTGGCAAAAATCGCTTTCATGTTGCGACGACCTCTCTCATGCAGGTTCAGGCAGGCCGGCCCGACGCCGGCGCTGCGCTTCATCGCCTGCAAGTAGTGACGCGCTCGATCATAAGCCAGGGCGCCGAGGTCGGGGCTTTAAGTTTGCCGCCGCCGGGCCCGGCCGGGCTTAGCGAAAGCTACGCTTGAGCGCATCGGCAAGGTCGGTTCGCTCCCACGAGAAACCGCCATCCTTCTCGGGCGCGCGGCCGAAATGGCCGTACGCCGCCGTGCGCCGATAGATCGGCCGGTTCAGCTTAAGCGCCCGGCGAATGCTGGTCGGACGCAGGGGAAAGAGTTCGGGCAGAAGCTTTTGCAGCTTTGCCTCGTCGACTTTGCCGGTACCGTGGGTGTCGACATAGACCGACATCGGATCCGCCACTCCGATCGCGTAGGCGATTTGGATGGTGCAGTTCTCGGCGAGGCCGGCGGCGACGATGTTTTTGGCCAGGTATCGCGCGGCATAAGCGGCCGAGCGGTCCACTTTGGTCGGGTCCTTGCCGGAAAAAGCCCCGCCACCGTGCGGCGCATAGCCGCCATAGGTATCGACAATGATCTTGCGGCCGGTGAGGCCGCAATCGCCATCCGGGCCGCCGACGACGAAATTACCGGTCGGGTTGACCAGGAAATCGCTGGATTTCTTCGGCATCCACCCTTCCGGCAGCGCCGATTCCACTGCGTCCGCGATCATGTCCTTGACGATCCCGGGTGTGTATTTCTTTCCGTTGCGGCTCTGCGCGTTGTGCTGCGTCGACACCACGACTTTGGTGGCGCCGACCGGGTGGCCCTCGACGTATTTGACGGTCACTTGGCTTTTGGCGTCGGGCTGCAGATCAAACAGCGCGCCGGAGCGGCGCTTTTCAGACAGCACCTTGAGGATCTTGTGGGCGAAGTAGATCGGCGCCGGCATGAACGAGCCCTTCTCGTAGACCTCGCTCTCGTTACAGGCATAGCCGAACATCATGCCTTGATCGCCCGCGCCCTCCTCCTCGCCGCTTTTCTTCGTTTTGGCGTCGACGCCCATGGCGATATCCGGCGACTGGCCGTGCAGAAGAACCTCGACGTCGGCGCCGTAATAGGAAAATCCGTCCTGGTCGTAACCGATATCCTTGACCACCTGCCGGGCGGTCTCGGCGATCAGCTCGCGGTTCACCACTGCTTTGTCGCCGTGTTTCTGAAACAGCGGCGCTTGGCCGCGGCCTTCGCCGGCAATGACGATCTTGTTGGTCGTGCACAAAGTCTCGCAGCCGAGCCGGGTATTCACCTTGCTCTCGTCGGCGATGCCAAGCTTGAGATCATTCTCGAGAAAGGCGTCCAGGATGGCGTCGGAAATCTGGTCGCAAACCTTGTCCGGATGTCCTTCCGATACCGATTCGCTGGTGAACAGATAGTTGGAACGTTGCACTGCGTGGCACTCCCCTCATCTCTTGCGCGTTTGTTTGATCGCGGCTCGTGTCCCGATTCCGAAGTTCGCATGACCAGGCGGCAACCCCAAGTGCGAACTTCGGAATCAAAGGGACACGAGCAACCTAGTTAACCTCGTGTGGCTTTGGTTCAGAAGTCCGCATGACAAAGTGCCGGAAAAAATGATGCGGACTTCTGAACCGCCACACGAGATGCTGTCCCAGCAAGGTTGTTGCAGCGTACCTTCGCGCGGTCAAGATGTGGGCGAAACGTGGGCGGAACGAGGGGCAAACCGCCGCGGAAAGAACCGCTTAGCGCTTGTCCACTGCGATCTGCTCGACGAGATCGACGATGCGGCGGCGCAGCTTGGAGTCGCTGATGCGCATGAACGCTTTGGTCAGCGCCAAGCCGTCCGAGGTGGCGAGGAAATCCGAAACATAGGCCGGTGAAGGCGCTTCGCCTAAGCCGTCGCCCCGCGAACCGCCGACGTTCGGTGCGCCTTCAAAGAAGAAAGCCACCGGCACCTGAAGGATGTGCGAAATTTGCTGCAAGCGGCTGGCGCCGATCCGGTTGGTGCCCTTTTCATATTTCTGCACTTGTTGAAAAGTGAGACCGAGGCTGTTGCCGAGCTTCTCCTGACTCATCGAAAGCATCATGCGGCGCATGCGCACGCGACTGCCGACGTGCTTGTCAACGGGATTAGGCGCCTTTTTAGCAATCATCGGAAAATAGTCTCCTGTCGCCCAGTCTAATGTTAATCCGCCACATTTAACGTAATTATTTTAAATATCAAACGTTTGGTAAAGATCGCTTTGTCAGCACTGCAATTGTCGGCGAGTAGTTCCTCCAGGCCCGCTCGAAATAGTTGCAACAGAATGTTGCTCATCTAGCGGTCGTTACCACAATGCCGGGTATATGTCCGCAGCATCAACTTGTCTCAGAGTGACCTTTATCTTTTCTCAGAATGAACTTTCGCTGTGCGCCAAATCTAGACTTTTAGAAGGTCGCGAGAGCGGCGATAAAAAACCAAAACAAGCGCGACAAATAGCATGATCGCCGGGGGGACGTCGCCAACGCGCGCGTAAATCGGCGGCTCGACCGGCTTAGGCAGCGGCGCATCGATCACGCCTTCACTGCCGAGCGCGAGCGAGTTAACGATTCTGCCAAGCGGATCGACGACGGCGGAAATGCCGGTATTGGCCGCGCGCACCAACGGCAATCCTTCTTCGATGGCCCGCACCCGCGCCTGATGGAAGTGCTGATATGGTCCGGTGGAAATCCCGAACCAGCCATCATTGGTTACGTTAACGATCCAGCCCGGCCGCGGCCCCTTGGGCAAAACATCGTCCGGAAAAATGACCTCATAGCAGATCAGCGGTAATGCCATGGGCGCGCCGGGAATGGCAATGAGCCGGCGGCGGTCTCCGGCGAGAAAGCCGCCGCGTTGTTTGGTCAGTTGTTGCAGCCCCAAGCTCTCAAGGAAGTTCTGGAACGGCAGATATTCGCCGAACGGAACGAGATGGACCTTGTCGTACGAGGATGCGATCGTTCCGTCGGAATCGATGACGTAAATGGAATTGTAGGCCGCGGGATCGGTGGGGTTGACCGGCTCCGCCAGCCGCACCGCGCCGGTGATCAAAACGGTGCCGCCGTGCAAAAGCTGTGCGATTTCCGCGAGCGCATCGGGCTCGCGCGCCAGAAAAAACGGAAACGCCGATTCCGGCCAGATCAGATGCGTTGCATCGTGCACGCCCTGCGACTGAGCGCTGGTGATGCGATCCGACAGAGCGATGTAGCGGTCGACGACTTGCTGTTTCGCCGCATAATTGAACCTGACGTCCTGCGGAAGGTTAGGCTGCATGATGCGCAAATGCACGCCATCGACGGTCTGTGTCGGCGTAAGCGCAAGCCGCACGGCGCCGAACCCCGCCAATGCGACGAGGACCACAAGCGCCAGCGCGAACGGAAGCCACTGCCGGCGCGTTTCGCCGCGTTCGTCGGCGAATGTGGCGGGGCTTGCGAATATGGCGATGGCAACGAAGGTCAGACCCCAGATGCCGATCAAGCCGGCGCTTTGCGCCAACGCTAGGGGCGCGGTCAGCGCATAACCGTAGGCATTCCACGGAAAGCCCGTCAGCACGTGGCCGCGCAACCATTCCGCGGCGGTGAGCGCGACCGCCAAGGCGAGAATACGGACGGCGCCGCGCGTCCATAGCAATCGGGCGAGCGCGACGCCGAAAGCGGTAAACAGCGCGAGCCCCGCCGGCAGTCCGACAACCGCGATCGGCAGCAGCCAGCCAAAAGTCGGTGCATCGACCAGAAAGGCGTAGCCCACCCAGTAAAGCCCGGCGAGAAAATAGCCGAAACCAAACCACCATCCGATGATCGCGGCGCCAGTTATTCCCGCGGCCGGACGGACCTGGACGCTGTCGATCAGCCAGACCAGAACCGGGAAGGTCACGAACAGAACCGGCCACGCAAAAAACGGCGCCATAGCCAATGCCGACGCCGCGCCGGCGGCGAAAGCGATCAGCCAGCGCCGCCACCCCGAAGACAATATGATTGCGTCAATAAGCGCCGCAGGCGTCACGGCTGCCGCTGAGAGTTTGTATTTGCCCGGTTGCCGTCGTCGGCCGGCGGTGCGGTGCGTGCTGTGGCCGTACGCGGCAGCGCCGCCACCTCGCGCGCCTTGCCGGCACGATTATTTTTGCTGCGGTAGATTTTGACGCGTTTGACCCGGCGAGGATCGGCGTCGAGGACTTCGGTTTCGAACGGCGCCGGCCCAGGCACCAATTCGCCGCGCACCGGAACATGCCCGGCGCGCATCACCAAATAGCCGCCCAGCGTGTCGACCTCCTGCGCCGCGTCGCCGACGTCGAACTCCTCGCCGATCACGGCTCGCACATCGTCGAGACTGGCGCGGCCGATGGCCAAGAACGAGCCGTCACCTTGCGGCGTGACTGCCGCCGTTTCCGCCTCGTCGTGTTCGTCGGCAATGTCGCCGACAATGAGCTCGACCAGGTCCTCGATTGAAACCAGCCCGTCGCTGCCGCCGTATTCGTCGATGATGAGAGCAAGGTGAATTCGCGTCGCTTGCATCTTGGCGAGGAGATCGAGGGCGGGCATCGAGGGCGGCGCGTAAAGAAGCTCACGCACGATCTTGGTTGCCACCAGCGGCATGGACAGATCGATTTTCGCAAGATCAAGATCGGCGGCGGGGAGCGGCTCTTGTTCGCCGCTCGGCTCGATTTTGGCCCGCGCGGCCATGAAGGCAAGAAGATCGCGGATATGAACCATGCCGGTCGGATCGTCGAGCGTGTCATTATAGACCACAAGCCGCGAATGACCGGCGCCGGCAAATACCATCACCAATTCGCCGATGGTGATGTCCTGTTGCACCGCGACGATATCGGCGCGCTGCACCATCACGCTCTCGATCCGGCACTCGCGCAGGCCGAGAATATTCCTCAGCATGGCGGCCTCGGCCGGCGAGAAACCGGATTCGGCACGTTCGGTGGTGAGCACGAGTTCCAGATCGGCGCGGGTCGCTGCGGCTTTCCAGCCAAATAGAATGCGCATGATGCGCGACAGCCAGCCCTCATGCTGATCGCCCGGCTGGGGCACGATCATCGGAAGGCCCCGGCGCTCGGCCTCGTTCTGATCACCGCGTGTTGGCGACTGACTCATGGTGTACGCTCAGGCATTGCGGCCCCGCCGATAAGGATCGGGGATAGCAAGCCGGTGCAGAATCTCACGTTCGAGGCGTTCCATTGCCGCGGCGTCTCTTTCGCGTTCGTGATCGTAACCCAACAAATGCAGAAAGCCGTGCACGGCCAGATGCGCCAAATGGTGCGCGAACGGTTTGCCTTCCTGGCGCGCTTCGGCCGCGACAGTTTCATAGGCGAGCACAAGATCGCCGATGAGCGCTGTCTCGCCCCCGACGGACCTATTCGGGAATGACAACACATTCGTAGCCGCATCAACGCCGCGCCACACCCGATTGAGCAAACGCATTGCCGCGTTATCGGTCAGTACGATAGCAAGCTCCGCGGCCGGTGTTGAGAGCGTCGCGGCAGCCGTCGCGATCGCCCGCCGCATGACCAATCCAGCGTCTTTATTGCTTCTCCAGCGTTTGGATTTGACGATCACTTCGATTTTCAATGCCGGTAATGCGCGCCGCGCCAACGGCTTCTTCAAGCGCCTGCGCTTAAGGCCGCCCGCGTTTTGCCGCCGCCTTGTCGTAGGCCTCGACAATGCGCGCGACGAGTTCGTGGCGGATAACGTCGGCGGCCGTGAAGTTGACATGGGCAATCCCTTCGACGCCTTCCAGCAGCTTTACCGCTTCGGCAAGGCCTGAAGTCTGACCGGGCGGCAAATCGACCTGACTGGGGTCTCCGGTCACCACCATGCGGCTGTTTTCGCCGAGCCGGGTCAGCAACATTTTCATCTGCATTGCGGTGGTGTTCTGCGCCTCGTCGAGAATGACGGCTGCGTTTGACAGCGTGCGGCCGCGCATGAAGGCCAGTGGCGCGATCTCAATTTCAGTGCTTTGCAGCGCGCGTTCGACGATGCGGGAATCCATCAGGTCGTAGAGCGCGTCGTAGATCGGCCGCAAGTAAGGATCGACCTTCTCGCGCATGTCGCCTGGCAGGAAGCCAAGCCGCTCGCCGGCTTCGACCGCGGGGCGCGAAAGCACAATGCGGTCGACCTCTTTGCGCTCGAACAGTTGCACAGCCTGGGCGACGGCGAGCCAGGTCTTCCCGGTTCCGGCAGGTCCGGTGGCGAAAACCAGCGCATGGCGCTTAAGCGCACGCACATAGGCGTCCTGCGCCGGTGTGCGGGCGCGCACCCGGCGTTTGCGCAGGTTGATTTCTTCGAAATTCTCCCGCGCGGCGGCGGGATCGAAGTCGAACAATGAGCCCTGCGCCAGCGCCAGCCGTACGGCGCCGTCGACGTCGCCCTGCGCGATTTCATCGCCGCCCTTGAGCCGCTCGTAGAGCGCCTCGAGCACCCTGCGGGCTTGCTCGGCCGGCCGGCGCGGGCCTTCCAGCGTAATGTGATTGCCGCGCGAGGTGGCGACGACGCCAAGCCGCCGTTCGATCAAGGCCAGGTTCTGTCCATATTGCCCGAACAGTACGGAAGCGAGGCGGTTATCATCGAAGGTCATGGAGATCTGCGCATTGTCCGGCGCCGCGATTAATGACTCTTCGATTCCCGGTGTGCGCATTCAGGCTCCCAAGCTGGCCATAACAGGATCTATGGCCGGCTCCCGTATCAGCGTTCCGAACAAACTGTTGCGGCCGAGGTCAGTGATTGTGACCGGCGCGATCTCGCCGATCAGCGAAGCGGGCGCATCAGTTTGCACCGCCTGCAAATAGGGCGAGCGTCCGACAATTTGACCATTGTGACGGCCTTGCCGTTCGAACAGGACGGAAAGCGTCTGGCCAACGCAGCGGCGATTGAACTTCGTCTGATTGCGATCGATCGCATCTTGCAGACGGTACAGACGCTCCGACTTTGTCGTCTCGTCCAACTGATCAGTCATTTCGGCGCCGCGCGTGCCCGGACGCGGCGAGTATTTGAAGGAAAAGGCGCCTGAATAGCCGATCTCGTCGACCAGGCTGAGTGTCGCGGCGAAATCGTCCTCGGTCTCGCCAGGAAACCCGACGATGAAATCGGAGGTCAAGGCCATGGCGGGCTGCGCCCGCAACAGCTTCGCAACGATGCCGACATAGTCCGCGCGGGTGTGCCGACGATGCATGGCGGCGAGGATCTTATCGGAGCCTGACTGCACCGGCAGATGCAGTTGCGGCATCAGCCGCGGCAGGTCGCGATGCGCCGCAATCAAAGCATCGTCCATGTCGCCGGGATGGCTCGTCGTGTAACGCAGCCGCTCGACGCCTGAAAGCTGCGCAAGGCGTTCGAGCAGTTGCGCTAGCGGCCACGATCGGCCGTCGGGCCCGACGCCGTGATAGGCGTTGACGTTTTGTCCGATCAGCGTGACTTCGCGCACGCCTGCGGCCGTGAGCCGCTCAACCTCGGCCACGATCTTGCCGACCGGCCGCGACACTTCCGCTCCGCGGGTGAACGGCACGACGCAGAATGTGCAGAACTTGTCGCAGCCCTCCTGCACCGTGACGAATGCGGTAACGCCGCGGGCGCGCGTTGCAGCGGTGCTTGGGGCGGCAAGGTGTTCGAACTTGGCGTCCGGCGGAAACTCGGTATCGACCGCGTGGCCGTCGCGCTCGGCGCGCGCAATCAGATCAGGCAAGCGATGATAGCTTTGCGGTCCGACCACGATGTTGATCGCCGGTGCGCGGCGGATCATCTCTTCGCCTTCCGCTTGGGCAACGCAGCCGGCAACCCCGATGAGAACTTTTCGGCCGCCGGCGGCCGCGTCCTCTTTCAGGCGGCGCATGCGTCCGAGTTCGGAGTAGACTTTCTCGGCCGCTTTTTCGCGGATGTGGCAAGTGTTGAGGATGACGAGATCAGCCTCGTCGGCGGTGGCGGTCTCGGCATAACCCAGCGGCGCCAGGGTGTCCGCCATACGCTGTGAATCGTAGACGTTCATCTGGCAGCCGAACGACTTCACGTAGAGTTTGCGCGAACCTCTCATTCCGACCGGTCTGAACCTTTCTCGTTCTCTGTATATCGCTTTTGTGCCGGTGCGTCAGCCGAGGTCGCGGCGCAGCACGAGTGCTGTTACGCCGCTGTCATAATAGCCCTGACGCCGCCCGACCTCGCGGAAGCCCGCGCGACGGTAAAGACGGCACGCCGGAGCGTTGGTTTCACCCACTTCGAGAAATACCGTGCGGGCGCCCACACCCGCCAGCCAACGAAGATGCGTGTCGAGCAAAGGCCGCGCATAGCCGCGTCCGCGATGGGCCGGCGCAATCGCGACCGACAAGATTTCCGCTTCGCCCGCGACGAGCGAAGACAGAATGAATCCGGCGCAGGTGCGGCCAAAGCTTGCGCGATGCGCGACAACGTTGCGATCGGCCAGAAGCCGCTGAAATTCCTGTTCGCTCCAGCCGCGCCGGAACGAGTCGGCGTGCACGGCGGCGAAGGCGGCGGCATCCGCCTGCCGCGCTTCGGCGACTGCCGGAGCGGAGCGCGTCAGCAGGCGATTCATGAAACCCATCATCGGCGCGGAAGCTGAGCGGCATATTGGGGCTGTGCGTCGGGCGCCCGCAGATATTGTGGCACCGGCGGCGAAGCGCCGTCGGCGGAAAGTGCGCCGAGGCGGGCAATCCATGCAATGTCAGGCGCGGCGCGCAACTCGACGGAGACCGGAGCGGCATCGTTTTCCGACAGCGCTGCGGCAATGGTCTGCGCGGCGGAACCGACAAGCCGCGCAGGCGCTGCCGCCGCCGCCTCGACCGCTTCGCGCAACGGTGCCAATCGCGGTTCGCCCTGCCGCCGGCCACCCGGAGCAAAGACCTGAAAATAGACATGATTATGCCGCGCATCGATGGCGGCAATGATGGGAAAACGCCCCTCGGCTTGGTGCGGAGCCGCGTAGGCTGAAAGTGTGGTGATGCCGACCGCCGGTTTCTCGGCGGCAAGCGCAATGCCGCGCGCCGCCGCTACGCCGACCCGCAATCCGGTGAAACTTCCGGGTCCGGTGGTCACGGCGACCCGGTCAATGCCGCTGAAAGCGGTGACGGCGTCCGCCATCACCCGCTCGACCAGTGGCATCAGCGCCTCGGCGTGGCCGCGCGTCATCTGCAAGCTCTGGCTGGCCAAAATGCGATTCGCATCGCTGTCGAAGACTGCCACGGAGCAGGCCGCCAAGGCGGTGTCGATCGCGAGTACGCGCACGAGCGACTAGGCGGCGAAGATGCGGCTCACACCGGCCGCACTTCGACAACGTCCGGGATGAAGTGGCGCAGCAAATTCTGAATGCCGTGCCGGAGCGTCGCCGTGGAAGAAGGACAGCCCGAACAGGCGCCCTTCATGTTGAGATAAACGATGCCGTCCTTGAAGCCGCGGAAGGTGATGTCGCCGCCGTCATTGGCGACCGCCGGCCGCACCCGGGTGTCGATCAGCTCTTTGATGGTGGCGACGGTTTCCGCATCGGCTGAATCGAAAAATTCGTCACCGCTCTCGTCTTCGCCGGCAGAGGCGTTGAGCAGCGGCGCACCGGACATGTAGTGCTCCATAATGGCGCCGAGGATCATCGGCTTGAGCTGGGGCCATTCGGATTCGCCCTTGGTCACGGCGATAAAGTCGGAACCAAAGAAGACGCCGCTGACACCGGCGACGTCAAACAGCCGTTGGGCAAGTGGCGATTGGGCGGCTTCATCGCGGCCGCGCAAGTCCAGGGTTCCGGATTCGAGCACTACCCGTCCGGGCAGGAACTTCATGGTTGCGGGGTTCGGCGTGGCTTCGGTCTGGATGAACATCGGATTCTCCATCGGCCGGGCAGTTTCAGCCGGGCCGTGTCGCATCTCTTAATTCACTCTACTACATGGCAAATTTGCTTGGAAGTTCAAGGCGGGTTTCGTAAGCCCAAGCCTCCATGCCGAGGCAGCGTAGCACTAGGCCAGTGAACGATGCCGAACAAGCCGCCGGGGTCTCGCCGTCACGAGAGGGCGTCAATTTCCCGGTCGGAGAGGTGGCCGGGCACGATGGCGACGGGAATGGGATAATCGCCCGCGGCGCGGCCGATAGTGGTGACAAGCGGGCCGGGGCCTTCGGCACTGGTACAGGCGCCGAGGACGAGAATGAAAATGTCTTCGTCCTGGTCGATCAGTTTCAGGATTTCCTCGGCCTTTTCGCCCTCGCGCAGCGCCTGTTCGGCGGCGATGCCGGCTATGCTTTTGGCACGGGCCGCATATTTGGTGAGCTCGGCGCTCGCTTCTTCGTGGGCTTCGGCGCGCATGATATCGGCGACGCCGAGCCATTGCTGGCCCTGGTCAAGGGTTTCCACTACGCGCAGCATAACCACATTGCCGCCGATGCGCGCGGCGCGGCGGCTGGCAAAATACACCGCGCGATCGCATTCCTCAGTGTCGTCGACGACGACCAGAAGCTTCGGTGTATGCCCGGGTTCGTAGCTGCGGCGCTGGCTCGACATCGAGTGGTCCGATTCTCACATTCGCATCCCGTTTCGGCAGGCTATCGTGCGAATGTTAGAATCAAAAGGACCACTAGAAAATATTAAGTCCTGGTGGAGCTTTCGATTTGACATTTGCTTCCGGAATTCGCGGCCGGATTGGCAGCGAATGTCAAATCCGCTCCACTAGCTCTCTCCCGGCTCGAGCAACACAACGCCACGAAACGTCATGCTGCCACGGCCGGCCGTGGCCCGACAAGCCGAGCGAAAACCAGCGGTCCGATTCCGACATCCTAGGAGCGCACCAAGCCGACGATATCCTTGACCGCTTTCATGGTTTCGCCGGCGATGTTGCGCGCCCGTGCCGAACCGTCGGCGAGCACCGCGTCGATGGCCGCCGGGTCGCGCAGTAAGCGCTTCATCTCGCCGGCGATCGGGCTGAGTTTGGTGACCGCGAGCTCGGTAAGCGATGCTTTGAAGGCCGAAAACTGCGCGCCGCCGAAATCCTTGAGGACGCCGGCGCGCGTTGTTCCCGCAAGCGCCGCATAAATGCCAACGAGATTGTCGGCTTCCGGCCGCGCCGCGAGCGCCTTCTCCTCGCTCGGCAGCGGTTCCGGGTCGGTTTTGGCGCGCTTGATCTTGAGTGCGATCGCGTCGGCATCGTCGGTGAGATTGATGCGCGATTGATCCGACGCATCCGACTTGGACATTTTCTTCGAACCATCGCGCAGCGACATGACGCGCGTCGCTTCTCCGGTAATCACCGGCTCGGGCAGCGGAAAAAACGCATCGCCCAATCCGTGGGCGCGGATCGAGTGGCCGAAGTCGTTGTTGAATTTCTGTGCAATGTCGCGCGCCAATTCGAGATGCTGCTTCTGGTCCTCGCCGACCGGCACCCGGGTGGCGCGGTAAACCAGAATGTCGGCCGCCATCAGCGTCGGATAGACGTAGAGTCCGACCGAAGCGTTTTCGCGGTCCTTGCCCGCCTTCTCCTTGAATTGCGTCATCCGGTTGAGCCACCCGAGCCGAGCAACACAATTTAACACCCAGGCAAGCTCGGCGTGCTCAGCCACCTGGCTTTGGTTGAACACGATGTGCTTTTTCGGATCGATGCCGCAGGCGATGAAGGCCGCGGTAACCTCGCGGATCGCCTTGGGCAGTTCGGTGGGATCCTGCCACACCGTAATGGCATGCAGATCGACCACGCAATAGATGCAGTCGTAGCGATCCTGCAGCTCGACAAAGCGCTTGATGGCGCCGAGATAGTTGCCGAGATGCAGATTGCCGGTGGGCTGTACGCCGGAAAAAACCAGTTCCCGAAACGCCATGGACGCTGCTCCGCGAGATGAAGCGTCCATTGCCATGCCCGTGCCTTGCCCCGCAAGTGCCGCCCGCTATAGTGCCGCTCCCGCCCCGAGTTTTTCCGAAGAGTGCCTTGTATGACCTCCCCCCGTTACGACGTGCTCGGCATCGGCAATGCCATTGTCGATGTGATCGCCCGCACCGAAGAAGATTTTTTGCTCAAGCAGGGCATGAACAAAGGCACGATGGCGCTGATCGACGAGCCGCGTGCCGCGGCGATCTACGAGGCCATGGGCCCGGCGGTCGAGACCTCGGGCGGATCGGGGGCGAATACCATCGTCGGGCTCGCGAGCCTCGGCGCCCGCACAGCTTTCATCGGCAAAGTGAAGGACGACCCCCTCGGCCGCGCCTTCGCGCATGACATCCGCGCCGCGGGCGTGGCGTTCACGACCCCGGCTGCATCGGACGGTCCTTCGACAGCGCGCTGCTACGTGCTGGTGACGCCCGACGGCGAGCGCACCATGAACACCTATCTCGGCGCCGCGCAAAACCTTTCACCGGCCGATATAGACGCCGGCACGGTCGCCGCGAGCGCCATCCTCTATCTGGAAGGCTATTTGTGGGATCCGAAGGACGCCAAAGATGCGTTCGTGAAAGCCGCCAAGATTGCGCACGAGGCCGAACGCAAAGTTGCGCTCAGCTTGTCGGATGCATTTTGCGTCGACCGCTGGCGCGCGGAGTTTTTGCACTTGATGCGTTCGCGCACGGTCGATCTGATTTTCGCCAATGAAGCCGAAGTGCGCAGCCTCTACGAGACCGCCGACTTCGACACCGCCGTCAAGGCGTTGCGCGCCGACGTTACCGCCGCCGTGGTCACGCGCAGCGAAAAAGGTTGCGTGGTGATCAGCCCGGACGGGACCGAGGCGGTGCCGGCCTTCCCGGTCGAGCGCGTCGTCGATACCACCGGCGCCGGCGACCTTTTCGCTGCGGGATTTCTGTCCGGCGTTGCCCGCGGCGCCGACGGCCGCAACTGCGGCCGCCTCGGCGCCATGGCGGCCGCCGAAGTCATCCAGCACCTCGGCGCCCGGCCGCAGGCCTCGCTCAAAGACCTCGCCCGCGAGAACGGCCTGGTCGGCTAGCCCGACCTTCCAAAACGGCCTTTGGTCGGGCGAGCACCTCCTTCGCGGCGGAAGGCTTGGACGCCGCCGATTCCGCGAAACGCTAACTGAATACTAACCAAACGGGATTACCGGAAGATAACCCAATCCGGAGATTCCCCATGGCCACCGAAATCGAGGCCGCAACCGACGCCAAATTAGAAGCTAAGCCCGAAGCCAGGCCGGAGACCAAGGCCGAGCTACCCTTCGTATCCTTACTCGATAGCCTGGCTGCCGCTGAGTCCCCGGCCGCGAGCGCCGCTCCGGCGCCGGCGAGCAGCTTCGCGAAACCCGCCAAAGCCGATTTGCCTGAGGCCGAGCCGCTGAAGCCCGATTTCGGCGACCAGACGCTGCGGCTCGCCATTGAGATGGCGGCTGCACGCTCAGCGGACGAGACGCGCAGGAAATTCTTCAGCCTGCCGGTTCCGGCCGCTGCCGCGACGCGCCAGTCATGGCGGACCCCGCTCGCGGCCGCCGTCGTTGTGGCCGCCGTCGGCGGCGCGGCATTCGGCTCGCTCTCAGGGGCGACGCTCGGATATCTCTGGTTCGGATCGGGCGGCTCCAACAAAATCGAGGCGAACGCGCTGCAAACCATGAAGACCGAGCTCGCCGAACTGGCGACGCTCAAGGCAAGCCTTGACGGTGCGACGCGTGGCGCCAACGGCCAGTTCGCCAAGATTGCCGATCGTCTTGACCGGGTCGAGCACGCGCAAGCCGAGCCTTCAGCCAAGCTCACCCATATCTCCGAGGCGCTCGACCGCTTGGAAAAGAAGAACGTTGCGGCGGCAGCGCCCGCCGCCGCTCCGGAGACGACCGGATCGATCGGCGGGCCGCCGGCGAATGTCGATGCCGGCAAGGGCGACAAGCTGTTGCAAGACTGGATCGTCCAAGACGTGCGCCGCGGGCATGCGCTGGTGGCAAGCCGCTTCGGCGGCGTGTTTGATGTCTCGATCGGCAGCACGTTGCCCGGCCTCGGTCATGTCCAGACCATCAAACGCCAGGACGGCCAGTGGGTCGTCGTCACCGATAAAGGGCTCATCAGCGAACGCTAGCGCGCGATGACTTTTCGTCATCGCGCTATAGTTTGTTCATGGCGCATGATCTTTTCCGAAAACCGGTGTCCGCCCTCGGATCAAGTCCAAGGGCAAGCTTTTCGGGATCATGCGCTGGCCAGCGTTGCGCAAAACGCTAGGCGCCGGCCATAGTCCGGCCTTGGCTGCCGTGCAATTTGTCTCCTCTGCTAGCGCGCGATGACTTTCCGTCATCCCGCTCTAGCTTCTTCATGGAGCATGATCTTTTCCGAAAACCGGTATCCACTTTTCGGGATCATGCTCTGGCGCGCCGGGCGCTGCTGCGAGGAGATGGCGATTGGGCCTGGCACGCGCTGCTGTCCTGGTATTGACTGCGCTGCTTCTCGCTGCCGGCGCGCCATGGCGTAGCGCCGCGGCGCAGACGCAAGAGGCGCAGCCGGCAGAACCCGCGCCACCGGAAATGCGAGAGAATTGCGCCGGACTTGTCGCCCGTGATCGGCCCTCTCTCACGCCCGCTTCTCTCCGGCTCGCCGCGCTCAATCCGGACCAGGTGCGCATCACCTTTCTCGGTCACGCCAGCTTCCTGATCGAAAGCCCGGAACGCGTTCGCATCGCCACCGATTACAACGACTATGTGAAGCCGCCGGTGGTGCCCGACATTGCCACCATGAATCACGCTCACGACACGCACTACACCGACAATCCCGACCCGGCGATCAAATATGTGCTGCGCGGCTGGGGTCAGAGCACCGAAGAGCCCGCGATCTGGGACCTGAGATATCGCGATGTGCGCGTGCGCAATGTACCGACCAACATCCGTAACTGGAGCGGCGGCACTGAGCGTTACGGCAATTCGATTTTCATCTTCGAGATCGCGAATATGTGCATCGCTCATCTCGGACACCTGCATCATACGCTGACGCAACAGCAGCTCAACGAGATCGGCCGCATCGACGTGGTGATGGCGCCGGTCGACGGCAATTACACGCTCGATCTCGACGGGATGATGGAGGTGCTTACGGCGCTCAAGGCTCCGCTGATCATCCCTATGCATTTTTTCGGCTGGTACACGCTCGATCGCTTCCTTCAGCGCGCCCAAGAGCAATGGCCGGTCGAGCGTGCCGATATTCCGTCGCTGGTCGTGTCAAAATCCACGCTGCCCAAAACACCAAAGATTTTGGTGCTGCCGGGGTTTTGACGCTAACGAAATCGGCGTGCGGCCGCCTAGATCAGTTGGCCTTGCAGTTCCGCCGCCAGTGCGGTGAGCTTCGGCAGCAAAACGTTGCGCATAATCTCCAGGGTGCAGCGGTTGCTGGGCGTGCCGATGTTGAGAGATGCAACGACCGTACCGTCGTATCTTCGGAGCGGCACCGATATCGAGCGGAAGCCGACTTCTGCCTCTTGGTCGACCAGCGAATAATTCTCATCGCGCGCTTTGTGGATCGCGCGCTTCAACTCGGCACGGTCGACGATAGTGACAGCAGTCAGTTTTTCCGGCCGGGCTTGCGCGAGAAGCTTGTCGAGCTGCCGATCGTCCAGCGTCGCCAGCAGCACACGGCCAAGCGAGCTTGAGATCGCCGGCAGCCGAAAGCCGATCTGCGCGCCGAGATTTATCGCCCGGTTCGGTGATGCATGCGCAATCGTAATCACGTCGTGGCCATTGAGGATGGCGGCCGAGCAGGCCTCGCCAACGTTGGCGCTCATGCGCTCCACCGCCGGCTGGAGAATATCGGAGATGGAATTCGACAGCAGATAGGCGGTCGCAAGCGTCAGCACGCGCGGCGTGAGCCGGAACAGGCGGCCATCGGTCTCGGCAAAGCCGAGATGAACCAGCGTGTGCAACGTGCGGCGCACGGATGCTCGCGGCAGGCCAACAAGGCGCGCCATGTCGCTCAGCGTGAGCTGCCGCCGTGCGCGATTGAACGTCCCGATGATGCGAAGGCCGCGTGAGAGCGCTTCAAGAAATTCCGGCCCGCCGGATTCGGCAATCCGCTGTTCCGCACGGTTTCGCTTTATCCGCGGCACGGTTGGACCATGGTGACGTCTCTGCAATCATCGGCGAGGCGACCGGGCCACGCCAGAAGCGGCTTGCCGGCATTCGCGCCTCTTGATAAAGTCCATTCGAACATACGTTCGGTCTACGAACAAGCAGAATTTCGTCTGATCGCAAGTATTCGGAGGCTCGACATGCTGAGCGCGGAACAGAACGATCTCATCACCCGGACCAATCTCGGTACTGCGGCCGGGACCCTGATGCGGCGCTACTGGCAGCCGGCGGCTTTGGTCGACGAGCTGTCGGGCAACCGGCCGGTTAAGCCGGTGCGCCTGTTCGGCGAAGACTTGGTCGCCTTCAAAGACGACAAGGGCCGCCACGGACTGATCGGCCGCCATTGTCCGCATCGCGGCACCGACCTCGCTTACGGCAGATTGGAAGACGGCGGCTTGCGCTGCGCCTTTCACGGCTGGTTGTTCGACGTCGGCGGTAAGTGCCTGCAAACGCCGGCTGAGCCCGACAACAGCAAAATGGCCGCCAACATCAATCAGAAATCCTATCCGGTCGTGGAAAAGAGCGGCATCCTGTGGGCCTATCTCGGCGGCGGCGAACCGCCGGCCTTTCCCGACTTTGACTGCTTCATCGCGCCCTCAAGCCACACCTTCGCCTTCAAAGGCATGATCGATTGCAACTGGCTGCAGTCGCTCGAAGTCGGTATCGATCCGGTGCACACGTCGTTCTTGCATCGCTTCTTCGAGGACGAAGACCCGGAGCACGGCTACGGCAAGATGTTCCGCGACAAGTCCAAGGACTCGGACATGCCGATGACGCAGATCATGCGGGAGTTTCCGCGGCCGCGGATCGAGGTCGAGCCGACCGACTACGGCTTCCGCTTGGCGACGCTTCGCCAGATCAGCAAGGAAAAGGCCCACATCCGCGTCACCAATCTGATCTTCCCCAACGCGTTCATCATTCCCATGAGCCGCGAGATGACGATCTCGCAGTGGCACGTGCCGATCGACGACGTGAAGCACTACTGGTATGCCATTTTCACCTCGTTCGGCGCGCCGGTGAACAAGGACGAAATGCGACGCCAGCGGCTCGAGCTTTACGAGTTGCCCGGTTACGTTCCGCGCAAGAACAAGAGCAACGACTATGGCTTCGACTCACACGAGCAGGAGCACGCGACCTATACCGGCATGGGCGCCGACATCAACGTGCATGATCAATGGGCCTGCGAATCGATGGGTGAAATCCAAGATCGCACCCGTGAGCATCTCGGCACGTCGGACAAGGCGATTGCCGCCTATCGGCGTCTGTTGCGGCGCGCGCTGGACGCTTCGGCCAAAGCCGAACGGCCGATGATGGTGCTTGACCCCACCGCGGCGGCCGGGATCACCGGGCCGGCCTGCGTCGACGGCATCGGCCCTGCCGATGATTGGCAAGGCTATTGGCAGCGCACCAGCAACGAACGCCAGCAAACAAAAAGCTGGGACAATGGGCACTGACGTCATCTGATGGCGGCGCGAAAACCACGCGCAGGCGATTTCGTCGACCGTTACGGCCTGTGGACGCCGGAGCAGACGCGGGCGGCGCGCGCCGTCGCGCAGCGGATCAAGAAAGACAAGCTCGAACTCGTTCGCTTTTCGTTTGCCGATCAGCACGGTGTGCTGCGCGGCAAGACGTTGGTAGCCGCCGACGCGCTTGGCGCCCTGGGCGGCGGCGTCACGATGACAACGACGCTGCTCGCCAAGGACACCGCACACAAGACCGCCTATCCGGTGTTCACCGCGGGCGGCGGCTTCGACATGGCGGAAATGCAAGGCGGCGGCGATTTCATCATGGTCGCCGACCCAACCACATTCAAAGTGCTGCCTTGGGCGCCAAATACGGGTTGGCTGCTTTGCGATATCTATTTCGGCGATGGCAAGCTGGTGCCATTCTCGACCCGGCAGATTTTACGCGACGCGATTTCTCGTCTCGCCGCCGAGGGTTTTGCGTTCCGCGCCGGTCTCGAGGTGGAATTTCATCTTTTCAAGCTCGAAAATCCGCGGCTGACGCCGGCTGACGCAACGTGGCCGCCGCGTGCGCCCGAAGTGAGCCTGCTCAATCAGGGCTATCAGTATTTGACCGAGTCCCGTTACGACCCGATCGACGCTGCGCTCACGCCGATCCGCCACGGCGTCGAAGCGCTCGGCCTGCCGCTTCGCTCGCTGGAAGTCGAACTCGGACCGAGCCAGTGCGAATTCACCTTTCGCCCGCAGGAGGGGCTTGCGGCCGCCGATACGATGCTCTTGTTCCGCGCCGCGGCGAAGCAGATCGCACGCAGGAACGGCATGCTGGCGAGCTTCATGTGCCGGCCGGCCTTGCCGCACCTCCTCTCCAGCGGCTGGCATTTGCATCAGTCGCTTGTTAAACGCCGCAGCGGCGGCAACGCCTTCGCCGGCAATGCGCGCGAAGGGCTGTCGGCGCTCGGCCTCCACTATCTCGCCGGCCTTCTGGCTCATGCCGAGGCTGGCGCGGCGTTCAGTACGCCCACCGTCAACGGTTACAAGCGCTACCGGTCTTATACGCTCGCGCCCGACCGCGCCATCTGGGCGCGCGACAATCGCGGCTGCATGATCCGCGTGCTCGGTCAGCCGGGCCAACACGACACCCGCCTGGAAAATCGCATCGGCGAGCCGGCGGCCAATCCTTACCTCTATATCGCGTCGCAGATTTACGCCGGCCTCGACGGTATCGCAGGGCAGAGCGATCCCGGGCCATCGGCGGACACCCCGTATGAGGCCAAAGCTCCCTTCTTGCCAAAGGACCTCGGGCAGGCGCTTTCAGCGCTGCGCGCGAACCAGACTTTCAAACAAGCCTTCGGCGCGCCCTTCGTCGACTATTATGCCCATCTCAAGGAGGCGGAGCTGGCGCGCTTCAAATCCGAAGCCGGTGAGGCGGTCGACGGCACCGACGTGACCGCGTGGGAGCAGAACGAATATTTCGATTTGTTTTGAGTGGCCGTCATTGCGAGGCCCAAGGGGCCGAAGCAATCCAGTCTTCTTTTTGGATTGCTTCACTGCGCTCGCAATGACGAGATATGCCAGCCCGTCCTAAGCCGCTCGCGATATGCCCGCCGCCGGTTTTTTGCCGGCAAAGTGCGGCATCACGTGGTGAGCGAACATCTCCTGCGTCTTGATGGTCTTCCAGTGCTCGACGCCGCCCGGATTGACGGTGATCGCCACCTCGGTCAGCCCTTCGCACAATTTCACCACCGCCTCGATGCGCTCGATGACATCGGCCGGCGTGCCGACCCAGACGATATCGTTCTTGATCATTTCGTCGTAGGGCATGTCGGAGAAATTCTCCATGATGCCCGAGGCGTAGAAGCCGTAGCCCGACGATTCCAGCACCTCTTTCGACGGCAGCTCGTCCTTGTGCTCCAACAGGACGGACGCGTTGCCCTTGAGGAACCCGCGCATCATCTTCTCGGCCTCGCGCTTGGCGGTGTCGCGGTCGAAGTCGAGATGACAGGCGTGGATCCAGACGATGTCGGGCGTGTTGCCGTGCTTCTTGCAGGAGGCGCGGTAGATATCAAGTTGCGGCCGCAGCGCCTCGTAGGGCAACAGTGGCGGCACCACCATCGCATATCCGCGTTCGCCGGCGAGTTCGTAGGTGTAATCGTTGGTACCGCCAAGGAAGATGCGGAATTTCCGGCCTGCTGTCGGCCGCGGCACGATATGGGAATCGTGAATCTTGTAATATTTGCCGTCGGCGGAAAAGCGCTCGTTGTCGAGCGCGTCAATGACGATTTTCAGCGCCTCCTCATAGCGCTCGCGCGTTTCTTCGACCGGCACGCCGCCCTTGAGCGGTATCCAGGCGTGCCCACGGCCGAAGCCGAACTCGTAGCGGCCGTCGACCAGCATATCGAATTGGGCGATCTGCGACGCTAGCACCGCCGGATTGTGATACGGCAGCACATGCACCAGCGTGCGGAAGTTGATGTTGCGTGTGCGCTCTGAAGCTTTTGCGAAGAACGCGAACGGGTTCGGCGAGGCGCCGAATTTCGGAAAGAAGAAGTGCTCGATGATCGAGTAGGTCGAATAGCCGAGCCGATCGGCGTTGACGCACTGCTCGAGCGCTTCGGCATAGACCTGCTGCTGGGTCTTCCATGGCCAGGTTTGCAGCTCGGAATAAATGGAAAATTTCATGACGCGACGCTCCCTTCCCCGGAAGAAGGTCGGTTTTATCCCGCAGCCGTGACGGGGAGTCAAAAGGACGATCGTGACGTCTCGGCAAACCGTCCCGACCGAGCGTGTTGCCCGGCATTTATGCGCTGTTAAAGCGGCACAAGCACCGCGTGCAACCGCCGCTAGACGTCGACGCTGGCGGCGAGGGCGTGCTGTTCAATGAATTCGCGGCGCGGCTCGACCTTGTCGCCCATCAACTCATCGAAAGTCGTGTTGGCCTCGTCGATCTCCTTGACGCTGACCTGCAAGAGCGAGCGGGCGTTGACATCGAGCGTCGTTTCCCAGAGCTGACCCGGGTTCATTTCGCCAAGGCCTTTGTAGCGCTGCAGGTTAAGGCCCTTTTTCCCGACCGCGATCACTGCCTCGAACAGGCTGACGGGACCGTGGATCGGCGTCTCCTCGTCCTTGCGCTTTAGCAGCGCCGGCGGGGTCGGGCGCGGGAACACTTTCTGGAGGAGCGGCGCGAATTCGTCGAGCTTGCGCGCGTCGGCGGAGCCGAGCAGCGCCTTGTCGATAACGGTGACTTCTTTGACGCCGCGCACGGTGCGCTCAAAGGTAAAGCCGGTGCCCTCGGTGAATTGGCCTTGCCAGCCGCGCTCGGTCTCCTCCGACAACGCATCGAGGCGCCGCGCGATATAGGGCACGGCGGCGAGGGCTTTCTGGGTATCGCCGAAAATGTCGGCGTTGAGTACGCTCAGTATGGCCGCTTGCTCGACGACCTGGCGGTTATAGCGGCTGTGCAAGCCGCGCAGCAGGTTGCGGATCACGCGGGCGTCCTCGACGAGCTTGCGCAGATCGAGACCGGCGCGGATCTCGCCCGACGATAGCGCCAAGGTGGTGTCTTCCAGGCCGGTGTCGATCAGATAGTTTTCCAGCGCCCGTTCATCCTTGAGATATTGCTCGGACTTGCCGCGCGCGACCTTATAAAGCGGCGGCTGCGCGATGAAGAGATGACCGCGGTCGATGAGTTCGCGCATCTGGCGATAAAAGAACGTGAGCAGCAGCGTGCGGATATGCGCGCCGTCGACATCGGCGTCCGTCATAATGATGATCTTGTGGTAACGCAGCTTGTCGGCAGCGAACTCGTCGGTGCCGATGCCGGTGCCGAGCGCGGTGATGAGCGTGCCGATTTGCTCGGAGGACAGCATCTTGTCCATGCGCGCGCGCTCGACGTTCAGGATCTTGCCGCGGAGCGGCAAGACGGCCTGGAATGCACGATTGCGGCCCTGTTTGGCGCTGCCGCCGGCGGAATCGCCCTCGACAATGAAGAGTTCGGACTTCGCCGGATCGCGTTCCTGACAATCGGCGAGCTTGCCGGGGAGCGAGGTGATGCCGAGCGCGCTTTTACGCGTCATTTCCCGCGCTTTGCGCGCGGCTTCGCGTGCTGCGGCCGCCTGAATGACCTTGCCGACAATGATTTTGGCCTCGCCCGGATGCTCCTCGAACCAGGCTTTAAGCATGTCGTTGATCACGCCTTCGACCACCGGGCGCACCTCGGAGGACACGAGCTTGTCCTTGGTCTGCGACGAAAATTTCGGATCGGGCACTTTGACCGAAAGAACGGCGGTCAAACCTTCGCGGCAATCGTCACCGGTGAGCGCGACTTTTTCCTTGCGCGCGCCGCCGCCGGATTCGGCGTAGCCCGTGACCTGACGGGTTAGCGCGCCGCGAAAGCCCGCGAGATGCGTGCCGCCGTCGCGCTGCGGGATGTTGTTGGTAAAGCACAGCACCGTCTCGTGATAGCCGTCGTTCCACCACAGCGCGCATTCGACACCGATGCCGTCGCGCTCCGCCTTGATGACAATCGGCTGCGGCACCAGCGGCGATTTGTTGCGGTCGAGATATTTGACGAAGGCTTCGACGCCGCCCTCGTAGCGCAGGGTTTCGCGCTTCTCGACCGCGTGACGCATGTCGGAAAGCACGATAGTAACGCCGGAATTGAGGAAGGCGAGTTCTCGCAGCCGGTGTTCGAGCGTGGCGAAATCGAACTCCGTCATGGTGAAGGTTTTCGTCGACGGCAGAAAAGTCACTTCGGTTCCACGCCGGTCATACGCCGCGCCGACGATAGCGAGCGGAGCCACCGCTTCGCCGTGGCGGAATTCCATGGAATGTTCGCGGCCGTCACGCCAGATCGTAAGCTTCAGCGAACTGGACAGCGCATTGACGACTGACACGCCGACGCCGTGCAGTCCGCCGGAGACCTTGTAGGCGTTCTGATCGAATTTTCCGCCGGCATGCAGTTGCGTCATGATCACTTCGGCCGCCGACACGCCCTCGCCTTTGTGGATGTCGGTCGGAATGCCGCGGCCGTCGTCGCGCACGGTGCAGGAACCGTCAGGATTGAGGGTGACTTCGACCTGCTTGGCAAAGCCCGCCAACGCCTCGTCAATGGCGTTGTCGACAACTTCGTAGACCATGTGATGGAGGCCGGACCCGTCATCGGTGTCGCCGATATACATGCCCGGCCGCTTACGAACCGCGTCGAGCCCTTTAAGAACCTTGATCGATTCCGCTCCATAATCGGCCGCAGAATCGGGGGTTGGTTTACGGATGGCTTCGGCCATGCAGAAGGGCTTTCGGGAAAGCTTTGATAGGCAAAAGAATCGCCCGTTTCTTGTACACGAAAACACGGGCAGGTACAGGTCAAATCGACCCGTACTAAGATATTGCGGAATCGTGATTTTTCAAGGTTTTGCCCGGCGAAATTTGGCTCTGGCTTGGGCCATGAAACGAGGGCAAAAACAACGCCGGTTTTGGCGGCGGCGAACCGGGCTCATTAGCTAAAAAAATCAGCCGGAAAGTGCGCCCGCGAACAGCACGGCTCGCGCGACAGCCGCAAGTCCTCCGACGGCTAGCTTGCAAGCTTGTCGTCGTGCCGCGGTAAGACGTAATCGGTACGCGGCCGGTACTCCGGCGCGGGCTCCTGGAAGCATTTCAGCGCCGCAGTCCATAGTTCAACGCGATCGAGATCGTCGTGCAGACGATTCAACGCCTCGATGAGGTTTTTCATAACGGTATCTGGCACGGCGTCCGGCATTGGCCCACTAGCTTCGACGTTTCCAGTCGCTGAGGGGTAAGGCGTTGACGGCGCACTAGTTCCCTCGTTGCAGCCAGACGATAATTCGTGAGCAACGGAACCAGCCCGCGCTCAGCTTCTCGACAAGCTTAACCGCCTCTTACTTCCAGGTGGCCGGATTGAACCTCCACCAGCATCGCTTGGCTTTTGATCTCGGTGAAAAGCGCCGGATCCGCGCCTGTCATCCAGACCTGCGCACCGAGCTGCGCCAGTTCGCCGTATAGCGCCACGCGGCGCGACGGGTCGAGGTGAGCGACCAGCTCGTCGAGAAGGAGGATTGGCGGCGACCCGGTCATGTCAGCGATCAATCGTGCGTGGGCGAGCACGAGACCGATAAGCAGTGCTTTTTGTTCTCCGGTGGAGGCGTCGGCCGCGGCAATGCCCTTTTGGGCGTACACGACTGCCAGATCGGTCAGGTGCGGGCCGTCGAGCGTACGGCCGGCAGCCGCATCGCGGCCGCGGTTCTCCCGGAGCTTTTCGCGATAGCGTTCTTCGACGATAACCGCGGGCTCGCCGGGCAGCAGGCTTTCCATCCAGCCGTCGAGCGCGATATCGGCCGGTGGGAATGCCGACTGCGCCCGGGCCGAAAGCGCAGCGCGGAGGCGGCCTATGGTTTCCGCGCGCAAACTCGCGACCGCCACCGCCAGTTCCGCCGTCTCGTGCTCCACCGCGTCGAGCCAGTGAGTGTCAGGCCGCGGGTCTTCCAGGAGCCGGTTGCGCGAGCGCAGCGCGCGCTCGAATGCGTTGACGCGGCTGGAGTGCTCGCTGTCGGTCGCGGTCGCCAGGCGATCGAGAAAGCGGCGGCGTTCGGCCGGCGCACCGGTGAACAGCGAATCCATCGCCGGCACCATCCAGATGATGCGCACGTGGTCGGAGAATGCCGCGGCCGTTCCCACCGGCTCGCGATCAATGCGGTATTTTCGTTGCGCCGTCGCGCCGTCCTCGGCTGTGCGCTCGATGCCGGTGCCGAGCGTCGCCAGCCCGAGAGCGCCTTCGACTTCGGCAGAAACCGCCCATGAGCCGTCACCCTCATTGCAGGCGACTTCCTCGAGCGTGGCGCGCCGCAGGCCGCGTCCGGGCGCAAGAAACGAGATGGCCTCAATGAGGTTGGTTTTGCCAGCACCATTTGGGCCGCACAGCACGATCGGTCGGCTTCCGGCCTCAAGAATTACCGCGCGGTAATTGCGGAAATTGCTCAGAGTAAGACGGCGGACTAGAGAAGGCATTACGTGTCATCATCCGCGAAGGCGGATGATCCAGTATTCGGCAAATTAAGTAGTGGCTGTCGACGCCGACGTGTACTAGATGCTCCGCATTCGCGGAGCATGACAAGGCCTACACCCGCATCGGCATCAGCACGTAAAGCGCGCCGCGGGATTCCTTGTCCTGGATCAGCGTTGGCGAGCCCGGATCGGCAAGCTTCAGCACCGCGGCCTCGCTCTCGATCTGGGCGGCAATATCAAGCAAATACCGTGAGTTGAACCCGATATCGATCGGGTCGGCCTCGTATTCGACCTCGAGCTCTTCGGTGGCGCTGCCGGAATCCGGATTGGTGACGGAAAGCAGCAAGCGGCCGCCGGTCAGCGACAATTTGACCGCGCGTCCGCGTTCGCTCGCCACCGTCGAAACCCGGTCGACCGCTGCCTCGAACTCTTTCTTGTCAACCACGAGCTCTTTGTCGTTGTTGAGCGGAATGACGCGCCCATAATCGGGGAAGGTCCCGTCAATGAGCTTCGAGGTCAAAACCACGTCGCCGACGGTGAAACGGATTTTCCCCGGCGAGAGTTCGACCGCGATCTCCGTTTCGCCGTTCTCGAGGAGGCGCTGAACTTCGCCGACGGTTTTGCGCGGCACGATAATGCCCGGCATGCCGGCGGCGCCTTTCGGCAACTCGAGCTCCATTTGCGCCAGCCGGTGACCGTCGGTGGCAACGGCGCGCAAAGTGTGTTCTTGCGCGGTGCTCGCCGCGTGCAAGTAAATGCCATTGAGATAGTAACGGGTTTCCTCGGTCGAGATGGCGAATTGGGTCTTGTCGATCAGGCGCTTGAGCTCGGCGGCCTTGATCGAGAATTTGTGCGTCATTTCGCCCGGCGCGAGATCGGGAAAATCACTCTCCGGCAGCGTCTGCAGCGAAAAGCGCGAGCGCCCCGCACGGATCGACAGCGCGGCGCGATCGGCGGAAGATTCGAGGACGATTTGCGCGCCCTCGGGAAGTTTGCGGACAATGTCATAGAACATATGTGCGGGTACGGTCGGGGCGCCGGCCGGCGCCACTTCGGCTGCGATCGTATCTGTCACTTCCAGATCAAGGTCGGTCGCCTTCAGGCTCAGTTTGGCGCGGTCGGCGCGAATGAGCACATTGGCCAAAATCGGAATGGTATTGCGCCGCTCCACGGCGCGATGCACGTGGCCGAGCGATTTCAATAATTCGGCGCGCTCTACGGTAACCTTCATACCGACATCCGTTTACAACACAGGGATGACGAAAGTGGCCCGGCAGGGGCCTTTCGGCAAGGGCGCAGCACGCCGGGACGGGCCTTTTCTAGGCGTTTCGCACAGCAATGACGGAGGCCGGGAACAGCTCGTAAAGGCCTTGCGCCGGGGCACAAAGGTGCGCCTTCGGGCGCACCGGCAGGCGTCAATCCTGCAGTTGGCGCTTGAGCGATTCAATCTCCTCGGCAAACGAGGTGTCGATGTTCGTCAGGTTCTCGATCTTGCGCACGGCATGCAGAACAGTGGTGTGGTCGCGGCCGCCGAACCGCCGGCCGATTTCCGGCAACGACCGAAGCGTCAGCACTTTGGCGAGGTACATAGCGACTTGGCGGGGCCGCACCACGTTAGCGGTGCGGCGGGACGACAAAAGGTCGGCGCGGCTCACGTTGTATTGGCGCGCAACGATGCGCTGGATGTCCTCAATGCGCACGCGTTTCGGCTCGACCGGCCGAATGAGATCGCGCATCTCGCGCTCGGCCATTTCCAGCGTTACCGGCTGGCCGCTGAGCTTGTTGTGCGCCAGCAGGCGATTGATGGCGCCTTCGAGGTCGCGGCCGTTATGCGTTACCGATTTGGCGATAAAGACCAATACCGGGGGCGGCACCTCGAATCCGGGGTGATGGGTACACGCGGCGGCGATCCGGCTCTTTAGGATTTCAAGCCGCAATTCCTCTCCCAGCGAGCCGACTTCAACCACGAGGCCGCCGGCGAGCCGCGACCGCACGCGGTCGTCGAGACTCTCCAGGTCGGCCGGCGGCCGGTCGCTGGCAATCACCACTTGCCGGCCCGCGTCGATCAGGGCGTTGAGGGTGTGACAAAACTCGGCTTGCGTCGAGCGGCCCTGGAGGAATTGCAAGTCGTCGATGATGAGAACATCGATGGCGCGCAGGGCTTCCTTGAAAGCGAGCGTTGTTTGAGTGCGCAGCGCCGAGACAAACCCGTACATGAATCTTTCGGCGGTCAGATAGAGCACCTTGCGATCGCCGCCGTTACCGGCCCAGGCAATCGCTTGCAGCAGATGGGTTTTGCCGAGCCCTACGCCGGCGTGAATGTAGAGCGGGTTGAACATCATGGTGTCGCCGCGGCGGCTTGCCGCCACCTGCTTCGCGGCGGCGTGTGCGAGCGTGTTCGAGCGGCCGACAATAAAGGTCTCAAAAGCAAGACGCGGGTCGAGCGGGGAGCCACCGAGTGCTTCGTGCACGCTCATGAACGGGACGCTCGGGCGCACTTCCGTTCCGTTGAGATTAGTTTCCTGGCTTTCGCGCGCCGGCGTCGCCCCCGACAAATGCTTGGGTTTGACCGGCAGCGGCCGAATTGCCGAAGAGCGGACGGTCAATTCCAGGCGGGTGATGGCCGGCTCTTCCGCCTGCCAATTGCCAAGCACTTTCTCGCTGTAGTGCGACTGAATCCAGTTGCGCAAAAAGCGCGTCGGCACCGACAATCGCACGCCGTCTTCGCCGACCGCCTCCAGCTCCACGCGCGCGAACCAGCTCGAATAAACGTCTTCGCCGAGTTCAATCCGCAACCGGTTTTTGACCCGCTGCCAGCGCTCTTGATCCGTGCTCGTCATATCAGCCTGCTTGTTCGCCTAAGAGAGAGTGTGTGAGCAACTAGGACGCGGTATGCCCACCAGCCCGGTACCGGGCGAACGCTACATACTCAGGGACGGAAGAAATCGGCGGTTATCGCGGGAGTGACGCGCCGATCGAAATCGCGGCATCAGCCGCTGAGGATCGCGATGGCGAAGCGGCCGACACGATCAAGGAGCGCAAGTGGCAGAAACGCGCCACAAGACCAAATCCTCTTCGCATTTAACGCTGGCTGAATTGCCGCGTGCATCCCCCACCTCCATCGCTCCCGGACCCGATGGCGATTACCGCCGTCTCAGCGAATTCTTTTGCGAGATCTCAACGCGCGTTACCGTTCATTCAGATCGAATTCGTCAAAGATTGCCGATTGTTTCTGTTCTACTCGACATACAATCGCGGCAACGCTCTCCCGCACCCACATCTTCATGAGTTCAATCGGGTCCGATTGTTGAAGACCTTCGAAAGCCGAAGTGAGAAAACGCTAGCACGCGGATTCCGCCCCGCAACCGCAAAGACGCCGCGATAACATTGGGCTTTCGCAGCTCAACACCGCGTCACCGCCCGCGCCGCTTTCGGCAACGCTTTGACTCAACGGGTCAATTCACAATTCGTACGCAATTCAATTTGCCGTAAAGCCGACGGAATTGGGCGGCGGAGCAAATAAAAATCAAACGGTCCGATTCAGCGGGGATTCAAACTCCGGTATCGCGCATGCGCCATAACCCGTTCATGGCGCATCAATTCTTTTGATCAAGATTCAAGGGGTGCCCCGCGGTGGGTGCTGCGGAGCAAATAAAGATTGGGCCGGCACGATGCTTTGAGCCGAGAAACGGCGCCCAATCAGTTAATTTTACAATGTGACGTGACAATTCTGCAACAGACATATGGCAGTCCACGGCCGTGAAGCCGTGATGCCGCCGCAGGCGATTGTCAGAAAAAGGATTAAGCTTTGCCGAGTTCGGCGATGCGGTGAGCGAGGCGCGAAACTTTTCGTTGCGCCGCGTTGCGGTGCACGACTTTCTTTTGCGCCGCGCGAATGATCACCGGTTCGGCTTCGGCCATGGCGGCAGCCGCGCGCGACTTGTCGCCGGCGGTGATTGCTTCCTCGACCTTTCGCACTGCGCTGCGCAAACGCGAACGCCGCGTCCGATTGACCGCGGTTCGCCGTGCGCTTTGCCGGGCAGCCTTCTTGGCAGACTTTGTATTGGCCATGATCTTTGAACACGAACTAACGAAGCGGGGCTTATAGGGGCGCCGCTGGCTTGCGTCAACGTTCGCGGTGGCCGTCCGGGCAGGGCTCGCGCGTATTGCCATCGGCCAGGCCAGGGCCCACCATGGCTTGGCGGCGCCTGGAGGGGCCCAACGAGCATGCGCCGCGTTGCGGCTTTTGCGTGTTGGTGCGGGGGCACCGTTGAGTATCGTAGGCGTCGCGGTTCGGCGGTCGAGGTTGCCGGGCGGGTCCGCCGTTTATCGGCCGGCGGTTGCGCGTTCCCGCAGTCAGCCGCCGCAAACACGCAGCCCGTGTCCAGAGATCGACTGTGTGCGCGAGCTGTTGCCGGCGCGAGTTATTGCCGCGGCGGAGCGGCGCGCCTCCTCGATCGGATTGGGCGCCGATCGCGTCCTCATCTGCGCCGATGTCATGACCGAGGAGGGGTACCTCACGGCGCTTGCCACCTGGCTTGGGACGTTCTTCGATCCGCTGGAGAATGTCTCACGCGCCCAGTGCCCGCTCAGCGACGATCAACTGATCCAGGCGGCCGCCGCCGGTCTGTTGCCGCTGCAATACGGCGACGAGCTTTCCTGGATCATCGCGCCGCGCTGTCTGACTGCCCGCAACCTCGCTGATCTCGGCCGCTCCACGCCGCAATCGCCCCGCTCGTTTCGCTTGACGTCGCCGGAACGGTTGTCGCGTTTTGCCGCACGGTACGCGCAAGCGGCGCTCGGACGCCGCGCCACAGGCGAGCTTCAGCGCTTGCAGCCGCATCTCTCTAACGCACCGCGGGCCGGGAGTTCGGGCTGGATTGCGACGGCGGCAATTGCCGCCATCGGCGGCGCGGCCTTCGCCGCAGCTCCGGGTACGACCATAAACGCACTGGCGACGGCGTGTTCTGGGGCCATTTTGGCCGCGGGCGCGTTGCGGCTTCTTTGCGCCTTCCGTGCAGAGCCGGCGCCACCGCGGCGTCCGCGCATCGCCGACCACGAGCTTCCCGTCTACACCGTCATTTGTCCGCTTTACCGCGAAGGTGCGGTGGTTCGGCAATTGGTCGCCGCCATTCGCGTGCTCGATTACCCGTTGGAAAAGCTCGATGTGAAGCTCGTCGTCGAGGCGGATGATCGTGAGACCCGACAGGCGGTCGCAGCGCTCGACCTTGGCCAGCCTTTCACAGTGATAATCGCGCCGCCGACCGGACCAAGGACCAAGCCCAAGGCGCTCAACGCCGCGCTGCCGTTTGCCTATGGCTCTTATACAGTCGTGTTTGATGCCGAGGATGTGCCGGAGCCCGATCAACTTCGGCGCGCGCTTGATAAGTTTGCCGCGGCCGATGATCGCCTCGCGTGTGTCCAAGCTTCGCTGACCATCGACAATACGGCGGATGGCTGGCTCGCCCGCATGTTTACTGCCGGGTATGCCGGACAGTTCGACGCCTTTTTGCCAGGCCTGGCCGCGCTCGGGCTACCGCTTCCGCTCGGTGGATCGTCAAACCATTTTCGCACCGCTGCGCTACGGAAGGTCGGCGGCTGGGATCCTTTTAATGTAACCGAAGACGCCGATCTCGGCATTCGGCTGCATCGGCTCGGTTATCGTTCGGCGGCCATTGCGGCAGCTACCTATGAGGAGGCGCCGGCGCGGTTTCATTCGTGGTTGAGACAGCGCGCCCGCTGGTACAAAGGCTGGATGCAAACCTGGCTCGTGCATATGCGCCGCCCGGGCCGGCTGGTGCGGGACTTAAGGCCGGGCGGCGCCCTCGCGGTCCAGCTTTTCCTCGCCTGCAATGTGCTCGCGGCCTTGGTTCACCCGATATTTGCGGCTGCGCTGGGTTATTCATTGCTCGCCGGCGCGCCGTTGACGACGGTAACGAGCTTTACTTCGTGGCCGATTTTTGCGGCGACCTTCCTCTGCGGCTACGCCTCGACCATCCCGCTCGACCTGATTGGATTAAAGCGGCGGCGGCTCCTTGGTCACGGCTGGGTACTGGCGCTGACTCCGCTCTACTGGTTCCTGCTCTCGCTCGCCGCCTGGCGTGCGCTCATCCAGCTTATTTGCGACCCGCAGCGCTGGGAAAAGACCGAGCACGGGTTGGCGAGGACGTCGCGTCTTCAGGCGCAGCTTTCCTCGTCGGACGACTAAGTTTAGGATCGCCAATCTCGTTTCTCCCGCAGCAACAAACCTACGGTGCCATTAATGGGGCCTCTTTTGTTCGCCGGTCTAGGCGCTCGCCTGTCATTGCGTGTCGCGGCCGTGATCTGTGCCGTCGCGGTCTCGGCAGCTGCCGCATCGGCCCAGTCCTCGGTGCCGTCCGACAGCCGGCTCAAATCCATTATCGCAAAGAAGGTCATCCGCATCGCATACCGCGCCGACGATAGGCCGTTTTCGTTCGTCAACGACGCGAAGGAGCCGCTCGGTTACACCGTCGACCTCTGCAAACAGGTTACCATCTCGCTTGCCGAGCAATTCAAGGTCCCGGACTTAAAGATCGAATGGGTGCCGGTGACCGTCGAGACGCGCTTCTCGGCCGTGGCGGGCAACAAGGCCGACCTCGAGTGCGGCTCGTCGACGGTTACACTGGCGCGGATGAAGGAGGTCGACTTTTCCATTCTGACTTTCGTCGAGTCGACCGGCATCCTGGTCTCGCGAACCTCGAATATCCGCGGCTTGGCCGATTTGGGCGGCAAGAAGATCGCGCTGGTCAGCGGTACGAGCAATGAGCGCGCCGTCAGCAATATAGTGCGTCAATTGAGCATCCTCGTGACGCTCGTGCCGGTGAAAGATCGCGATGAAGGCGTGGCCGCACTTGAAGCCGGCACGGTGGACGCTTTCGCCAGCGACAAGCTTCTGCTCGCCGGCGCCAAGTTCAAGGATGCGGACGCGTTCGCCATCCTGCCGAACGATCTCTCGATCGAGCAATACGCCATCGTGGTGCCGCGCGGCGATTGGGCCCTGCGCTTGGCGGTCAATACCGGGCTCGCCCAGATCTTCCGCGGCGGGCGGACCAAAGCGCTGTTCGAGCGATGGTTCTTTGGCGCGCGTCCGGGCTTGCTGCTGGAGGCCGTTTACACGTTGGGGCAGATCGCCGACTGACGGACGGCTGCGGCGCTAGAGCATGATCCCGAAAAGCTTGCCCTTGGACTCGATCCGAGAGTGGACACCGGTTTTCGGAACAGATCGTGCTCCATCAACAAGCTTGGGCGGGATGACGATTCCAAGAGTAGTCATCGCGCTCTAGAGGTATTTGCGCAACTCGGCGGCGGCCGCGTCCGGCGGTTGCTTGAGGTTAAACGGCGCGACGAAACGGCCTTCTTTGTCCATGAGGTAGACGACCGCGGTGTGATCCATGGTGTAGTCGCCGTGCTCGAGCGGAACTTTCTTGGCGTAGACACGATACGCTTTGATGGCCGCATTGACGGCGTTCGGGTCGCCGGTGAGGCCGCGCAGATGCGGGTCGAAATTCGACAGATAATCCTTCAACACGGCCGGCGTGTCGCGTTCCGGATCCACAGTGATGAAAAGCGCCCCGGTACGATCGGCGTCGCCACCGAGTTTCTGCAACACTTGCGAAACGTCGAACAGGCTCGTCGGGCAAACGTCGGGGCAGTGGGTATAGCCAAAGAAAACCAGGAAAGGCCGTCCCTTCATGTCCTGGTCGGTGACCGGCCGGCCGTTTTGGTCCTCGAGTCGGAACGGTCCGCCGACGGCGGCTGCCGCCGGACCGATCGGAGATTGGACGCCAAAATAGACGATAACGGCGAAGACGAGGGCCAGTCCGCAGATAAAAGCGCCCAATATCGGCAGCGCGCGCGATACCCTGTCGTTCAAGCCGTCCTCCTTGCCGCAACCGAAAGGCCCGTACGGCAGGCCAGCTCGACTAAGTGACGCCTATTTGGCCGAAGGCCAAACCGCTGCCGCGAACGCCAATATATTCGCGGTGCACCTTCGCCGCAGCCGCCTCGGCGTCTGGCGCGGTGCGACAGTCCCGCGCATGCGACGGCCGCTTAGCGGCACGTGTCGTAGAGCGAGGCCAGTTCGCTGCCGCGAAGGCCGATTATTCGCGGCGTCAAACCGCCGTGCCGCATAATCCAGTTGCGGATCGACTGCGGATAGAGCCGCATCACCAGCCGCGTCCCGGTGCGCGTCGGCACCAGCGAACGGCTCGCGTCGTCGTAGTAAGACGCCGCATGGAAACCGAGTATGGCTCGCGGTGTTATGCAGACCTGCTGGCGCGGCAAGAACGCGGTGAACAGCGTGCATGCCGAGAGACACGGCCCGTCAATGACCAGACGTTCTCCCGAGGCCCGCAGATTTTCGAACTTGGTCACGTAGGAGGTGATTTCGCCCCCCGGATCGTTGGTCACGCGCACCTCTGCATAGGCCACAGAAGTGATCAGGGCCGACGCAATAGCGCCGGCCACGGCGGCCTGCCATTTCATGTTGGATCCTTTCCCCGTTCGCCCGCAGCTATGTTGTGCCATTGTGGCGACAGTTCGGAAAGACCGAAGTTTGTTTCGCGCAACCGGAACTCGCCTCCGCGCGCAACATTCCCGGCGCGGCGGTTTACCGCCGGCGTAATTCGTTGCAGTCAAAGAGCTTTGTAGACGCGCGGCCTCGAGATGGCGTGTTATGCTGGCGCGCCATTAACCGGAAGTCTTCACCAAAAGGACGAATTGGCCGCACCATGGACACGAAAGTCGCGCGCGGGAGCAATGTCGGCGATTTCTCCACCGCCTATTACCTGCTCGAGGGCCTCAAAGAGATCGGTATCGAGTATTTGTTTTGTAACCTCGGCACCGATCATGCGCCGATCATTGAGGAAATGGCGCACCGCCGGCAACGCGGCGAAGCGATGCCCAAGGTCGTGCGCTGCCCGCACGAAAATACTGCCGGCCATATGGCCGCGGGCTATGCGCTGGTGACGGGCCGCGGCCAAGGGGTGCTCGTCCACGTCGATGTCGGTACCGCCAACACAGCCAATGCCATGCACAATATGTATCGCAGCCGCCTGCCGGTGCTGCTCATGGCGGGGAGGGCGCCCTACACCATGCATGGCGAATTGGTCGGTACGCGGGACACCCACGTGCATTTCGTCCAGGAGCCGTTCGATCAGGCGAGCTTGGTGCGGCCCTACACCAAATGGCAGTGGACGCTGCCTTCCGGCGTGGTGGTCAAGGAGGCGCTGCAACGCGCCTATTCCATTATGCAAAGCGAGCCGCGCGGTCCGGTCTATCTGATGATGCAGCGCGAAACGCTGACCGAGCATTGGGGCGTCGACGAAATCCACCGCTATCCGGGCGAACGGTTCGGCGCCCTGTCGCCGGCCGGCGCCGATCCGGCGCTCATTGCCGACCTTGCCGATCGGCTTATTGCCGCCGAAAACCCGATCCTCATCACCGGTTATGGCGGGAATGACGTGCTCGCCGCGCAAAAGATTGATGAAGTCGCGCAATTCGCCGGCATCCCGATTTACGAAGCGAATTCGAAGAACAACATCTCCTACGAGAGTCCCTGCTTCGCCGGCTTCTCGGCAGACGAGCAGCTGCCGGAGGCCGATGTCGGCTTGCTGGTGGATGTCGAAGTGCCGTGGTTCCCCGCCGAGGTGGCGCCGAATGAAGACTCGTTTTGGGCGCATATTGACGTCGACGTGCTCAAAAGCGGCTCGCCGATGTGGACCTTCCCCGGCAACTTGCGCATGCAGGGCAATACCGCCCGTATCCTCCATCAACTCCTCATTGCTCTAAAGGCGAAAGCCACCCCGCGCTTTACGAGCGCCGCTGCCGGACGTATCGAGCGGCTCGCCAAGGTCCGCGAAGGCCGCCGGGCGCATGCCGGCAAGCTCGCGGCGAACAAGGGAACCCAGGGCGCGATCAACCCGCATTACTTCATGTCCGAGCTTGGCAAAGTGTTGGACGACGAAGACATGATCTTCAACGAAGCCGTCACCAATACCGGCGCCGTCCTGCTGCAAATCCCGCGCCGCCGGCCCAATACCGCCTTCAACACCAATGGTGCGGGCCTCGGCTGGTCAGGCGGCATGGCGCTTGGCGCCAAGCTCGCGGCGCCGTCGCGGCTGATGGTACAGATATCCGGCGACGGCGGCTTTTATTTCAACAATCCGACTTCGGTTTTCGCCGTCGCCCAGCAATATAAACTGCCCATTTTGTCGATCGTGCTCGACAACACCGGCTGGGGCGCGGTCAAGGAATCGACGCTGCGTGTCTTCCCCGACGGCGAGGCCAATACGGCCAAGGAGTTCGAATCTGAACTCGCCGCGAAGGTTGAATTCGGCAAAGTTGCGGAGGCGTTCGGAGCCTACGCCGAGAAGGTCGGCGATCCTGCAGACGTGCCGGCGGCGATTGCGCGCTGCGCCAAAGCGGTGCGCGGCGGCCGCGCGGCGCTGCTGCATGTAAAGGTCACGCACCTGTAGGATGCATCAGACGGGCGGATTCTTATTCGCCGTCAGGCGCGATAATCGACCGCGGCGGTGGCGTCGAGCGGCGCAACCCCGCTGCGCAGGCCGTTGAACACCGGCGTCAGCACGACCGCGATCACGAGGTTGAGAACGACGGTAAAGAACGCCGCGTAGCCGGGAAAAGTGTACCCGCCGAGCACGATTGTGTAGGTGGGCGAGAGATTTGTTGAAAGCGCCATCGCCGTCCCGGCGACGGTGCCGACCGCCCAACCAATCAACAGCGCCCAATCGTTGAACCAGCGGGTGAAAACGCCGAGCATGATCGCCGGCAAGGTCTGGATGATCCAGATGCCGCCGAGAAGCTGCAGCTGTATCGCGTACTGCGTCGGCGCGAAGATGATGAACAAAAGCGCGCCGAACTTCACGACCAGCGATACCCATTTCGCCGTCTGCGCTTCTTCTTTGTCGGTCGGGTTCTTGTTGATGAACTCGCGGTGGATGTTGCGGGTATAGAGGTTAGCGGCGCCGATCGACATGATTGCCGCCGGCACCAGCGCGCCGATGCCGATGGCGGCGAAGGCGACGCCGACGAACCAAGCCGGGAAGATGTGCAAGATCAGCGCCGGAACGGCGAAATTGGTGCCGAATTGCTTAAAGCCGCCGGCGAATTCGGGGAGTGCGCCGACGCCCGCGGCGATGGCGAAGAAGCCGAGCAGCGCCAAGAGCCCGAGCATGAACGAGTAGGCCGGCAGCATCGCCGCGTTGCGGCGGATGGCGTGGCCGCTTGAAGCACTCAGGATGCCGGTCATGGAGTGCGGATAAAGAAACAGGGCCAGCGCTGAGCCGATCGCCAAGGTCACATAGGCGCTATACGCCCCGGTCGAATGGGCGGGAGGTATTGCGAGCAACACCTTTTGCGCCGGTATCGCGGCGAAAATCTTGCCGAAGCCGCCGAGTTGAATCGGTGCGACAATGACGGCGGCAAAGGCGGTGATGTAGATCAAGGTATCCTTGACCACCGCGATCGAGGCCGGCGCCCGCAAGCCGCTGGAATAAGTAAAGGCGGCGAGAATGACGAAAGCAATGACGAGTGGCACGTCGCCGGAATATCCGGTGCTGGTCACCCCCAG
>Ga0302326_10002651_pt1 | contig 43198 bp, 31 predicted proteins | sample Palsa_T0_3_FD_202264 | JGI IMG/M metagenome (GOLD analysis project Ga0302326, IMG submission 202264) | Peat permafrost microbial communities from Stordalen Mire near Abisko, Sweden - Palsa_T0_3 | ecosystem: Environmental > Terrestrial > Soil > Palsa > Peat permafrost | place: Sweden: Abisko...
TCGCTGCGGCGTCTGCAAAGGATAACAGGAGAGATGGACGCTCACCGCTACCGGCTCACCCGACAGGTTTGTCGCGCTCACCGCTACCCGATGGAATGTATCCGCCACGGCATGGTCCCCCGGCGGCATGGAGATGGAAAGCCGGGCACTCGTATAAGCGGCGAGAACAGTCGTAGACGCTGACCTTGTCTCGCCGCCGAGATCCGTCACGTCAACACTAACGCTATAGTCAAACTCGGGATCCTGCTCCTTGGGCACAGCACGATCGGGAGCGGCAAAGAATACAAATCCGAATTTGCCCGCCGCATCCGTTGTCATTTCTCCGTGAGCGATAACCTGACCATCGCGAAGAGGCAAAGCACTCCTCCACCGCATCCAGTGGTAGGGAAAGCGCGTTTGCCGGGCGACCCGGTACCGCACTGTCGCCCCATCGATGCCATTGCCGGCGTACCCTTTGGCCGACCCCGAGATGCGAATGCTGTCTCCTGCCCGGTAATTCCCTTGTTGCTTTTCATAGTCCACAAAGAATCGCGGTCGTTTGTATTCCTCCACAACGAAATACGCTCCACCCCCCCTGCCCGGGTCAAAGATGCGGAACCTACCATTCAACTGTCCGACCGGCAGCGTAAATGATCCGTGAAAGCTGCCAAAGGCATTCGTCGTTACCCGAAGCGTATCTACAGGCATACCGTTAGCGTCGAACAAGGTCAAAGTGGAAGCCAGATCGGCAAGAGTCTTGGAACGATGCGTCTCGCGGTCCTTCGTCAAAGTAATGCCTTTGAAATAAACGGTCTGGCCGGGCCGGTAGATCCTCCGGTCCGTAAACAAATAAGTATGTGCTTGCGCCTCTTCATAGGTTCGCTCATCCGTGACGGCCCGGGCGGTGTCCGCTGAATAAAAGCGGGCATAAACGTTACCATCGATAGGGTCCAACCGGTCGCCCGGAATGGATATGTCCAGTAATTGAGCGCCACCGGGATTGTTGGGCTGCGCTCCAAGCACAAAATGCCCCTCGCCATCCGCGGTATAGGACTCGGCTTTTTTAAGATGGGTGCCATCACGCGTATAGACCCGATCCCATACTTGTATGGAGGCACCTGCCAGCGGATGCCCCGTCTCCCGGTTCAGCACATAATAGTTCGCTCCTTGGTTGATATAGGCAATACTGGAAACGGCAAAAAGACCGATGCTCCTGCTCCCGTGTTGGCCGCTCCAACTGCTGTCCGTACTGATGACAAGGGCATAGTAGCCCGGTGGCAGGGATCCGATAGCCATCTCCGCCTGGTGCAGCCGCAAGTCCCCCGTCCCCGGTAATGACTGACCCCAGGAACGATAGACGGGACGAGCGAACAGACCCTCCCAGAATACGCTGTCAAAGACGCGTATCTGGTAGCTTTCGATCCCGGTATCCAAGCGGTAAACGCGCACATAAAAGCGATTGCAGTTCTGCCAATTTACCAACGCCGCAATAGGTTGATGGGGTATATTGATTCGTTCCATCTGCAAAAAAACTTGCTGCCGCTCGATGGAATTCAACAGCACGGAGCAATTCGCCTTGCCCTGGCTGCTATCCGTTTCCTCCAACACCCTCTCGCAGATGGCCTTCGCTCGCAAAAAGCCCGTGGTATCCTGCGGGCCTGCGGATGCATTTGCGTCCATCACGTATTGCTGAGCTTGGAGATACCAGGCCTGTGCGGCGGCGGGCAGCTCGCCATAACGGGTGGTCAGCCGGTCCAACGCCCGCCAGTAAAGCGCCTCCTTGTTGTCCGCCACTGCAACCGTATTGGCAAAGACAAGTCGTTCGATCTCCAGGTCTGCCAGCGCATCGGGGCGGTTGTCGGCCATATGCAACCTAACCAGCCGTTGGAACAAAACCAACGCCTGATAATGCGGGGCAAGGGTATCAGGCGTTGCAAAGCGATGTCCCGCGAAATCGGCCGCGTCGCCGAATACCAGGCTGTCCTCCATTTGGAAGGATTTGATCGGATCGATCGTGGAGGATTCTGCCGTCTTAAAATAATTCAGCGCCCTGTGAGCAAGCAGATCGAATAGGGTAGGGCGCAACTGCGACACATTCCCACTGACAACGATCGGGCCGTAGTCCTTCAAAGAAGTCGCTGCCAATAATCGCTCTTCCTTGAGGGAGCCCAGGTACAAGGTCGCGATCCGCTTCCTCACATCGTCCCCCGACCAGGTGGTGAAATCACGATCCGCAGCATGATTGACATTCGTTCGACCGGTAAATTTCGAATAATTGGCAAATAGATAGCGCTGATAAAGCCCGGCCAGCATATTCTGTAAAACCGATCTCGCCGGCTGGCTACTGGAATCTGCTGCCGACTCCAGCTCCTTGATGCTCGCAGGCAGGCCTTCGTCTGACTTACTTTCTTCCAGGTGGAGCCGGTAGACGAGTGCCTTTATCGCCTGTGGCTGGTTCTTTTCCTTCCGGGCCATGGTATAGAGTCTGTTGACGATGATCAGGGCAGACTCCGGCAGTCCCTTTTGGGTGATCAACGAATCCACGATTTGCCATTGGAGTGCATAACCCGCGGGGCTTGTCTGCGACCGGACGGTGAAAGCCGATAAACAAAACAGCAAAAAGACCAAAGCCTGCTTCCAACCCATAGCAAGAAATTTTTTAAAGTTAGGTTTTATTTGAGGACACCTCCCTTACAAGATGTCGCCGCCGAAAGGATTACACAGCGCGGTCGCCCATTTAACACAGCTATAACTCATCTGGCTTAAACACAAAGGATTATCCTGAATCTTATATATGAGCCCTGTAAGAGCTCATTAAAACTTAAAATCATGAACACTAAATTACCCATCCTCCTCGCCGCCGCCCTTTTCGTAGGCGTTACTACACAGGCCCAGGGCCGCTACGGTAATGATCGCGACATTCGTCACGATCGGATGGAAGTACGCCACGACCGGCAGGACCTCCGTCATGATCGCCGCGACCTTCGCCATGACCGTTGTTTCTACTAACACCTGAGGCTGAATAAAAAAAGCCCACCTGCAAGGGTGGGCTTTTCCATTATCGGGAGAAATTTATTTCTTCTTAAAGACTTTCGCCATCGTGGAACCAATCTCCGCAGGCGTCTGAATAACGGTGATTCCGCATTCGGCCATGATCTTCATCTTCGCAGCTGCGGTGTCGTCTGCCCCGCCGATAATGGCGCCGGCATGTCCCATGCGGCGTCCGGGAGGTGCCGTCTGCCCGGCGATAAACCCGACCACCGGCTTACGGTTGTTGTCCTTGATCCAGCGCGCGGCTTCCGCTTCCATGCTGCCCCCGATCTCCCCGATCATCACGATGCCTTCAGTTTCGGGGTCATTCATCAACAACTCAACGGCTTCCTTGGTCGGCGTCCCGATGATCGGGTCCCCACCGATACCCACAGCCGTAGAAATACCGAGACCGGCCTTGGCTACCTGGTCGGCGGCCTCATAAGTCAGGGTCCCCGACTTACTCACGATGCCTATCTTTCCTTTTTTAAATATGAACCCGGGCATGATACCCACTTTGCACTCCCCCGCCGTGATCACCCCCGGACAGTTAGGACCGATCAGCCGCGTATTCTTTCCCACCAAATAGTTCTTAGCCTTCACCATATCCTGTATCGGGATACCTTCTGTAATACAGATGACCAGCGCGATACCAGCTTCAGCCGATTCCATGATCGCATCGGCGGCAAATGCCGGCGGAACGAAGATGATCGAAACATCGGCGCCAGTCTGCTTCACCGCGTCTGCCACGGTATTGAAGACCGGCCGTTCCAGATGGCTGCTGCCGCCCTTACCCGGGGTCACACCACCCATTACCTGCGTGCCATATTCGATCATTTGAGTCGCGTGAAAAGTCCCCTCCGTTCCTGTAAAGCCCTGTACGATGATTCTGGAATGCTTGTTAACTAAGATTGCCATGAGAATGGATTTGAAGATATACTTGCTCGACCTTTCGGTGGGCAAAAATAGGGGAAAATAGTCAAATCGCGAATTACGCCGAATGGCTATTTATTGCTTCGCATACATGACGATCGAAGCCTTTTCTATCACAGATGAATTGAGATAGAAGCCCACGATGGCCGGCGTTGCATTCTTGTCCAGCGTCAGCTTGTTCTTCAGGGCAAATACCGTGATCAGGTATTCATGGATGGGCCCGGGAGGCGGACAAGGGCCCCCATAGCCCTGGACACCGTAATCTGTCGTGCTTTGTATTGCACCGGCGGGCGCCAGACCCTTGGCGATATTGCCGGCATCGCTTTTCAGCCCGGAAGCATCCGCAGGGATATTAAAGATCAGCCAGTGCCAGAACCCGCTGCCGGTAGGAGCGTCTTTGTCATAGATCGTCACGGCGAAACTTTGCGTCCCCGCCGGCGCATTCTCCCAATGGAGCTCTGGGCTTACATTGTCCCCATGGCAACCGAAGGTATTGGCAAATTGCCGGTTCGTCGCCTGGCCGCCGATCTCATTGCTCTTTAACGTAAAGGTCTGGGCCGCTGCGCCGCCGCCGGCCAGTGAGGCCAGCAATAAAATGGTCAGTAACTTTTGCATATTAGTGATTTTAGAATGACAAAATTATGCTTACGCCCCTGACCTCACTAGGGCTGACCGTTCAAAAACTATCGATAATCGTTCAACCTTTATCGTGGGCGGGATGGCTCAACCGCCCCCTGCTGGAATTCCCTTGGCGTGACCCCATATATCTGTTTAAATGACTGGGTGAAACTGGAATGATTTTCATAGCCAACTTTGTGGTAGACCTCGCTGGGCTTTACCTGATGATGCAAAAGCAAGTCGGCTGCCAGCTCCATTCGCTTTTGAAGCAGCCATTTGTTGGGGGGTATCCCGTAGACGCGGGCAAATTTCCTTTTGAACGTGGAAAGACTCATATTACACAAAAAAGCCAGCTCTTCCACGGTGATATTATGGTCCAGATTACCTTCTACCGCTGCCCTCAATTGCCAGTCGCTGGCATCAGGCTGTTGGGAGGGCCGGAAAGAATATAACGAAGCAGGGTAATTCGCCGCCAGATAAAGCAATAGCTCCTCTAATTTCAGCAACTGCAACTCCTCTTGCAGGAAAGGCGTGGCCTCCAGCATCCGTTGCAGCGAATCCACGTAACTCCAGATAAAAGCGTCCCCTTCAAAGCATACTACAGGCTCTTCACCCCGGCCGTAGGAATGGCCGGCATTTTCGCTCAGCCCGGGGTATTTCAGGAAAAAACTGTTTAACACACTGTTGTCAAAAAAGAAAAGCATGCTGGTATACTGCCCCCCGGCGGACAACTGCTCTGTCATCAGGCTATTGCCCTCCGCCATCAGCAGGAATTGCCCGGCACGGATCTTCAGGGGAGACCATCGTCGGGGCGTCGTCCCTTGCCCCTTCTCGGTTGAGCTTCGGCCAGCAACACCGTTGCGGCCCTCACTCGCGTCCTTCGCCAAAGGCTCGGATGCCTTCGCTTCCGCTCGGTTATCTGGCCGGTGCAACACTTTTTCCCCTTCCAGCAGAAAGCTGAACAAATTCTTATTAATGATGATACGGTTCTTCACGGCCGGCAGAGATGAATAGTGAAACCGGATAGCCGTTTTATCTATCGGGACCGGGCTGATATCCCGGGGAAAAAGGTCATTGGGTATGGTAAAAATACGCTTCATCGGCTTATTTTAGCAATTCATCGATATCGCCTTTGTCGATCTTGCCCTCCGCTTCCAGCATCCGCATGTCCTTCGCATCCCTCAGGAACTCCGAAGCAAAGATGAAGTCATTCAACAACTTGTTCTTGCTGAAGATGATCTCCTTGTTAGTGCCCTCCCACTCCTTAATGCCCTGGTACATGTACATGATATGGTCGCCGATTTCCATAACGCTGTTCATGTCATGGGTGTTGATCACCGTCGTAATATTGTATTCGATTGTGATCTCCTTGATGAGCTTGTCGATCAACAGACTGGTCTGCGGGTCAAGGCCCGAATTAGGCTCGTCACAAAAAAGATAACGTGGGTTCAGCACGATCGCCCGGGCGATCCCAACCCGCTTCTTCATACCCCCCGAGATCTCGCCCGGAAATTTATCGTTTACACCCTGCAGATTTACCCGGTCCAGCACCGCATTCACCCGCTCCAACTTCTGCGCGGGCGTGTTCTTGGTGAACATGTCCAGCGGGAATAAGATATTCTGCTCTACGGTCATACTGTCGAACAGGGCCGAACCCTGGAACAGCATGCCGATACTTTGCCGCAGGTTCTTACGATGCTCCTCATTCATCTCGGAGAAGTTCTGTCCGTCATAGCTGATCTCTCCGCTGTCCGGCTCAAAAAGACCGACCAGGCACTTCATCATCACGGTCTTCCCGCTGCCGCTGGTGCCGATGATCAGGTTGCACTTTCCCGTCTTGAAAACGGTACTCACATCGTTGATCACCGTTTTATCACCAAAGGCCTTTTTTATGTTTTTAATTTCGATCATAAGAAGATTTATAACAAAACGGCCGAGAGGATATAATCGGCGAACAGCACCAATATACAACTCACCACCACTGCCTTGGTACTCGCCCGACCGATCTCCAGCGAGCCCCCTTCCACATTGTAACCGTAGAACGCCGGGACGCTGGAGATAATAAACGCAAAAGTATATGACTTCGCCATGGCAAAGAACACGTTATAAGGCTTAAAGTACTGATGCAGGCCCCTGTCAAAAGCTGCCGGCGACAAAATACCCGTAAGCGTACCCGCCAGCCTTCCCCCCATGATGCCCAGCACCATCGAGATGACGACCAGCATCGGTATCACGACGACGGAAGCAAGCAATTTCGGGAAGATGAGATAGGATTTGGTATTGATACCCATGATCTCCAGCGCGTCGATCTGTTCACTGACCCGCATATTGCCGAGTTCGCTGGCGATCTTGCTGCCTACGACACCGGCCAGCACGATACAGACCAGGGTCGGGGAGAACTCCAGGATCACCGTATCACGAACGATCTGCGCGATGGTAGACAGCGGAATAAAAGGGCTCACCAACTGGTAGGCGGTCTGCAGGGTCGATACCGCCCCCATGAATACGGAGATGATGGCCACGATACCGAGAGAACCGATCCCGATCTCCGAACATTGGTGCATAAATTCCTTCCAGTACATTTTGCCGTTCTCCGGCTTGGTGAACATACCCTTCAAGGTCAGCAGGTAGAGCCCGAATTCTGTAAAAAAACTCATTAATTAAAGTTATAGGTTTTATCCGGTCAATTCAATCCGTATCAATGCTTCGTCCTTTTCCACCAGGGTGCTTTTTTGCTTTCTTCGTCCGACGGCAGATTCTTACACTTTATCTGCGCGTCTACGATGGCCACCAGCGCCATATTGTAGATCTGCCGAACGGTGCTGCCCAATTGGAGCACATGAACGGGCTTCTTCAACCCCAGCAGGATCGGTCCGATCGCATCGGCCCCGCCTACTTCCTTCAACAGGTTATATGCGATATTACCGGCCGCCAGGTTGGGAAATACCAGAGTATTGACTTCCTGGTCCACCAGTTCGCTGAACGGGTAGTTCTCCTTGATCAACTCATTGTTCAAGGCTATGCCGGCCTGCATCTCCCCATCGATGATCAGGTTGGGGTCCTTTTGTTTGACGATCCTTCGGGCTTCCGCAACCAGCCGGGCTTCAGGTGAATCGCTGGTCCCGAAGTTGGAGTAACTCAACATCGCTACCCTGGGTACCAAATTGAAGTGCTGAACTTCCCGCGCCACCAAAAGGGCAATATCCGCCAATTCTTCCGCCGTCGGATTGAAATTCACCGTGGTGTCAGCCAAAAAAAGCGGACCCCGTTTGGTGAGCATAAGATACATTCCCGCTATCTTCTTGACACCGTCTTCCGTGCCGATGACCTGTAGCGCGGGACGGATCGTATCCGGATAGTTCTTTGTCAACCCCGAGATCATGGCGTCCGCTTCTCCCGTCTCGACCATCATACAGCCGAAGTATAATCGGTCCCGCATGATCTTATAGGCTTCGTATTTGTTAAAACCGCGCCGCTGCCTTTTCTCGAAGAAGATCTCGCCGAAGCGCTTGCGCTGGTCTTCGTATTCGTCATTGTATGGGTTGATCACCGGCATGCCTTCGAGGTCGATCTGGTTGACGGCGGCAAGGTGCCGGATCTTTTTTTCGTCACCCAGCAGCATCGGGAAGGCGACACCTTCGTCGTATAGCAATTGCGCAACCTTTAATATCTTGAGGTTGTCCGCTTCCGCGAATACAATTCGCTTGGGATTCAGCCGGGCCTTGCTGCCCAGCACCCGCATCAGCTGGTTATCCAGGCCCAGGCGGTGGTTCAGCTCGATGCCGTACGCCTCCCAGTTTTCGATCTTGGTTTGGGCCACGCCGCTTTCCATCGCCGCCCGGGCGACGGCCGGGGCCACCGTCGATAACAACCGCGGATCGAGCGGCTTGGGGATGATATAGGTGGGACCAAATAACATGTTCTTTTCGTTATAGGCCATGTTCACGATATCCGGCACCGGTGTCTTCGCCAGATCAGCCAGGGCCTTTACGGCGGCCAGCTTCATGGCCTCGTTGATCTGCGTCGCCCGTACGTCCAGCGCGCCCCTGAAAATGAAAGGGAAGCCCAGCACGTTGTTGACCTGGTTGGGATAGTCGCTTCGTCCCGTTGCCATGATGATATCTTCCCTCGTTGAGGTGGCATGCTCATAGCTGATCTCCGGATCCGGATTGGCCATGGCGAAGACAATGGGCTTCCTTGCCATACCCTTCACCATCTCCTTTGTCACTACGTTGCCAACGCTGAGCCCAACGAATACGTCCGCGTCTTTCATGGCCTTTTCCAGCGTCCAATCGTTTTTCTTCACGGCAAACTTCTTCTTCGTTTCGTCCAGGTCTGTACGCTCCTCGTAGAGTACGCCGTCTTTATCGAAAAGGATGAAATTCTCTGGTCTGGCGCCCAATGCCACATACAATTGTACGCAGGCCATGGCAGCCGCGCCCGCCCCGTTGATGACAAAACGTACTTTGTCGATCCGCTTCTTCTGCAACTCGAGGGCATTCAGGAGCGCCGCGCTGCTGATGATGGCCGTACCGTGCTGATCGTCATGCATCACCGGTATCTTCAGCTGCTCGCGTAAGGCCTTCTCGATGTAAAAACATTCCGGCGCCTTGATGTCTTCCAGGTTGATGCCACCGAAAGTGGGCTCCAGGGCCTTCACGATCTGAACAAAGCGTTCGGGGTCCTTCTCATTGATCTCGATATCGAAGACATCGATATCGGCAAAGATCTTGAATAATACCCCCTTTCCTTCCATTACCGGCTTCGAGGCCTCCGGCCCGATATCGCCCAGGCCCAGTACGGCCGTACCGTTGGTGATCACGGCCACCAGATTACCCTTGGCAGTATATTTATAGACGTCTTCTACATTTTTGTGGATTTCCTTACAGGGTTCCGCCACACCGGGCGAATAGGCCAGGGAAAGATCCCGCTGTGTCTTAGCTTCCTTTGTCGGCACGACCTCGATCTTACCGGGCCGTCCTTTACTATGATACTCAAGCGCCTGCTCTTTGCGGAGCTGTTTTTTTTGCATTACAGGAATTTTATCGATCCGGCGGGCCCAGTTATTTTTGTTCCCCCCGGGGTCCACCGACGGCCAAAAACCCTGCCGCCAGTCCATTACCGCCTGCAAAATACGAAAATGCCCGAAATTGACCTTTTCACCCCTTCCCCCGTCAAATCACCCTTTCTCCCGCACCCCCTTTCCCTGCAACTTCGATGCACACCCCCTTCCTACTTTGTCCCCGACTTGTATCCCCCATATCCCTACCCGCCTGCCGTATTCCCCCAACCGCTCCCTTGCTCCGCCTCCGATCGCCACGCTCATCTGCACCCGCCAACATACCGACAACCCGCACCCCCTTATCAACCTTAAAACAGACCTTATGCCTCGCATCCTGAACGGTTGCCGCAGGGGCAAAAGAGCATTGCTCTACGCATTACTTGCCCTGCCCCTCCTTGCTTTTTACCCTCATTTTTTTGCTTCAAACCATCCATTTGCTCCTCCCGAACATAACCCGGATACCATTGTCACAAATCAGAAGGAATGGAAGAAGTTCTACCGAAGAGTAGAAAGGAAAAAAAACCAGCAAAAAGACAGCAGTCGAAAAAGCAAATTAAACCTTGTCTTGCAGAATCTGGATAACCTCAAAAATAGTATTCAGCAATACGGAATAAAACATACCCACACCAATCCAGGTTTTACCGACTATTACATTTTGCAAGACGTTATTTACTTTAACATCGAGCGCAATAACACGGCTAATTTTGTCCATGAGACCACACATGGCGGGCAGTATCAGCAGGGAGAAATTGTATATCGGCGGGTTTTAAAAACAGGCAAAGATACAATCGGCGAGGGAGTCGGCGATGATTTCAACGACGAACTAAATGCCTATAAGGCTCAATATGCCTTTGACCCATCGTCCATTTCCCAATTGCCCGACTACAACGGAAGGGCCAACAGTCTTCGGGATATGACCGTTGAATGGTTACTGGGGCTTTCCGACTCAACGGATACCACCGGCAGGAGGATCTATCAACCCAACGGTAAAGAAGGAATCGCCATGCATCCGGTGAATATTTATTCAAACGCCAATGCAATAAGAGCGGCCTACCCTTTAATGGAAGGCGCCGATTCGCTGTCCCCAGGTCTCATGCTTGGAAATGATACGAATTTCCTCAACTACCCCACCAAATTATGCAAATGCCGGCTTACCCCTCCAACCACTTCTTCCTCCACACCCCCGTCCCAATAATTCTCACCGCACTCAAACCGCAGCGCAGCCCGCACTCACACCCATTCCCACCCCAGTCCACCGCAGCGTGACTGCGCATATTTGGCCTAATTTGCCGCGTTTTTCTGCACCGTCGTGTATCCTGCGCGAACCAGCGTGCGATCCATACCCGGGACTTGCCATATTTAAACCTTAAAATAAGCCTTATGCTATCGCCCGCTTGCCTTAGCTGTCGCGCCGGCCGGACACTCGTCTCCGCCGGCCTCCTATTACTTGCCCTGACCACCTCCACAACTCCCGCCATCTCCTGCCCACATCCTGATAACCTTGTTGTTACAGGCCCCGAAAGTAAAAAAGCGGTCGACCAGCTGCAAGCTGCCGTCAACCGCTGCCTGAGCCTCAAAATAGACGAACAATCCGGAAACGTGATCTGCGAAAGGACCAAAAAGCCTAACGGCCATTTTGTCTCCCTTACTAAAGAAGGCAAACGACTCGCAGAACTCATAGACGATAACACGGTTTTTGTCAATATCGTCGCCAGCGACTCCATGGAAACCTCCACTAAAAGACTGTCTTTCGGCGGCTCCTATCTCGGAAATTCTTTTACGGGAAGTTATGGTTATACGGATGATCCCACCGTAAAAGTTCCGGTGATCGTCACCAGACAGCAGGTGGATCCGGAAACAGCCAGTATGATCAGTGACTATTATGGGAAGCCTGGTGCCGATATACTCCATGAGATCATCGAGTCTTACCTGGGCGGCAAATATGCGCAGCAAACAAAGATCGCCGACACCGCAGGCGTCCTTTATTATGGCGTTGCCCACCCCAATTCGACTCCCCAATCCGGTCCGATCTATGTTCGGTATTTGGACAAACAGGAAAAAGAAACAGCCGAGGCCAGTGAAGTATATTATGTAGACCTGTACGTTAAATCCGATGATCAACCGGAAAAAGTGATCAGGCGACTATATAAAGACAAACTAAAATAATATGCGAATTCTTTTCCGGGTATCGATGCTGATAAGCTTACTGGCAGCCTGCAGATCGAACAAAGCTAAAGAACCTCTTCCCGGCAAAGATTGTAAAATAGTAAAACTGGACTCGATCAATAACGTCTATCTCATTTACGCCAGGCAAAAAGACACCCTGTATAAAATAGTATCCTTAAAGGAAGACTCCCACACCGGCCGGTGCATCGTCGTCGACTCGAGCTACCGGCTTGATCTGGTATCGTTGTTCATCAATAATATCCAAGGCTATGACCTTTCTCCAAAACACTCATTGGATATAGGCGGAATAAGCTTCTCCGGTACCCTGATAAAAGTCGAAAGGGATTCAATAGTCGACCTCTACCGGGCCAGGAACGTAAAAGGCCTATGTTTGACAAACTAGAGGCCGAATGGCTCAACTTCCAAACCGCACATTCCCCCCCAACCACGCCATCATGCCCATGCCGATCTCGATGGCAGCCTCATCGATGTTAAACCGGGGCGTATGCACCCCCGCAGTGATCCCCTCCCCGACATTCATCACCCCAAGGCGATAAAAACATCCCGGTATCTGCCGGGTGTAATAACCGAAGTCCTCAGCACCCATCCGCACCTCCGTTTCGAGGACGCGCTCGGGATCAAGATATGCTCTCGCCTCGGCCCGGGCGACGCGGTCAAGCGCCTCATTGTTGTATACCATCGGATACCCAATGTCGATATGCAGGTCGATCTCCGCCCCCATACTATGCACCAGCTCCGTCGCCTGCTTCCTTATCAATTCATGCGCTCTGAACCGCCATTCCTCATCCATGGCACGGAAGGTCCCCATCAGTTTGACCTCGCTGGGAATGACATTGGTGGTGTGCCCCCCCTGAACGCTGGTGATCGAGAGCACAGATGGCGCCAAAGGGTTGCGATTACGGCTGATGATCTGCTGCAAAGACACGATCAAATGCGAAGCCACCAATATGGTGTCCACCGTGAGATGCGGAGCCGCAGCATGGCCGCCCTTGCCGCGGATGGTGATATACAACTCGTCGGCGCTGGCCATCACCATGCCGCCGCGGAAACTTAATTTGCCCGTCTCCAGGCCGGGATGTACATGCAGACCGAAAATGGCCTGTGGCTCGGGGTTCTTTAACACCCCCTCCTTGATCATCAGGCTCGCGCCACCCGGATTCTTCTCCTCGCCGGGCTGAAAGATGAGCTTCACCGACCCCTCCCATTCGTCCTTCAACTCCTGTAAGATCCTGGCGGCGCCAAGTAACACCGTCGTATGTACGTCGTGCCCGCAGGCATGCATGACGCCTTCATTTGTCGACTTATAAGGAACGTCATTCTCTTCTTTGATAGGCAATGCATCCATGTCTGCCCGCAACGCGATCACCCGGCTGCCGGGATCCCTGCCTTTGATCATTCCTACCACACCCGTACCGGCCATCACCTCGAAGGAGATACCCGTCCTGGCCAACTGGTCCTGCACAAAGGCCGAAGTCTTGAATTCCTGGTAAGATAATTCGGGATGTGCATGCAGATGATGCCTGACGGCAATATAATCAGGGGCATATTGTCTGGCCAGATGCCTGATCTTCTCTTTTAATAACGTCATAGCTTTATTTCTATAATATCCCTTATCACATAAAGCCCGGAAGGAAAAAGCTTAGCCAGCTCCTGCATCGCCGCTTCCGCCTCTTCCTGCGTCTTGAAATCACCCACCCTCAATTTATAATTTGGAGCCTGGTACAACAGATAGGGCTTCCAATCCGGAAACTGTTGATACACTTTTGCCTTGGCATCGTAGACCTTATTCCGGTCCGGTGTGTTGATCACCTGGATACGGAAACCGGGCACATGCTGCCGGCTTTCCCTCGTGGTCTCTTCGTTGATGGCAATCTGCTTTTTTACCAAGAGATCGATACGTGCATCCTTGGTCACCACTACACTCCCCGTGGTATCCACCTGCGCCCTGACCCGGCCACTCACCAATACAAACAATACAAACAAATATTTATACATAGAATACTGTTTCAATATCCGTCAAAACCGGAAGCAGATTCACCCCTTACGATCTCCACACTCGCGCTGCATCCCAGCCTGTCCGCCCCTGCATCGATCAATTGCCGTGCCAATGCATAAGTACGAATGCCCCCTGAGGCCTTTATCCGCACATTTGACGGCAGATACGCCCTCATCAGCCGCACCGCTTCCACCGTCGCCCCCCGCTCCGCATAACCCGTCGACGTCTTCAGAAAATCCACCCCAAGACCGCCGTAGAGCTCACAACACCGGATGATCTCCTCATCCGTCAACACCCCGCTCTCGATAATAACTTTAACTACGCGCCCCGCCCCATGTATTGGCCCGGTTAAAGCCCGCATCTCGGCCTCCAGTCCGCTCCAGTCACCCGCTTTCAACGCCACCAGGTTGATGACTACATCCAGCTCATCCGCCCCATCGGCCAACGCCTGCTTCACTTCCGCCAATTTAGCCGTAGAAACCGAATAACCAAAGGGGAACCCGATCACCGTCGCCACCCTGACCCCGGTACTCCGCGCCAGGACCACAAAAGGCGGCGGCACACAAACTGCGGCAAAACCATACTCCAACGCCTCTTTACATATTCTATTTATCTCAATATGAGAGGTGGTGGGCTTCAAAATGGTATGATCGATATACGATGCAAGCTTACTCACCGAATTGTCTGTCAATTTTACCGTTAAAAAAATATCCGAACCTTAAAATTACTCCATTTAAGTAAATTCGGGAGCAATTAAAACTAACAACACATGAGAAACTCTCGCCATCGAACGAGGGGTAAGACCATTACCCTCGTAACTGCGCTTCTTTTCCAAACACTTTTTTCACTCGCGCAATCCACCTTTCCCGTCAACGGCGTCGTCGACCCCAGGGAAGGCTGTTATGCTTTTACGCATGCTACTCTCGTCAAGGACGGCGCTACCACCGTCAACGATGCAACCCTGATCATCAGGGACGGCCTCATCGTCGGCGCCGGAGCCGGGCTTACCCCGCCAAAAGACGCCGTCATCGTCGATTGCAGCGGTAAATATATCTATCCATCTTTTATCGATCTGTACACCGATTACGGCATTCCCGAACCCGAAGGCCGCGGCGCCCGCGGGGCAAACCCCATCGACTTCTTCCGGGCTCCCGCACAGATGAACAGCATTACAAAAGGAGCTTACAACTGGAACCAGGCCGTCCATCCGGAAACCGACGCCTCCCGACTCTTTACCGCCGATGACGCAAAAGCCAAACCCCTCCGGGAAGCCGGCTTCGGCACCGTCCTTTCCCACATGAAAGACGGCATCGCACGCGGTACCGGCGTCGTAGTGACCCTCGCCGATGAAAAAGATAATTTAGTCATCATCAAACAAAAGGCTTCGGCTCACTATTCCCTCAGTAAGGGAACATCCACCCAAAGTTATCCTTCGTCATTGATGGGTTCCATAGCCCTCCTTCGTCAAACCTATCTCGACGCTGCCTGGTACAAAGGCCAGCCCTATCACGAAGGTACCAACCTGAGTCTTCAGGCCTTCAATGAAGAACAGACGCTCCCGCAGATCTTCGATGGTGCCGACAAATGGGGCGATCTCCACGGCGACCGCATCGGCGACGAATTCGGCGTACAATATATTATTAAAGCAGGCGAGAACGAATACCAACGGATAAAAGAGATCGCCGCCACAAAAGCAACTTACATCGTGCCCGTGGATTTCCCGCAGGCCATGGACGTAGAAGACCCGGATGCTGCCCGTTTCGTTTCCCTCGCCGACATGAAACAGTGGGAGCTGGCACCCACCAACCCCGGCGCCTTCGAGAAAGCCGGCATCCCCTTCTGCCTGACCACCGCCGACCTCCGCGACCCCAAACAATTCCTTACTAACCTCCGCAAGGCCTTCGACAACGGCCTCTCCGAAGCAGCCGCACTCTCCGCACTCACAAAGACGCCTGCTACCCTTATTGGCGTCTATGATAAAGTAGGTTCGCTCGACGCCGGCAAATACGCGAACTTCCTAATCACAACCGGACCCGTCTTCGGCGAGAAGACAAGCATCGTAGAGAATTGGGTACAGGGAAAGAAATACCCGGTGAAAGAAGAGGCATGGAAAGACATCAAAGGATTCTACAACCTGGTCATCACATCAAATACAGGAGCTTCTTCCACCTACACCCTGGACATCAAATCATCGACTGCCGCCAACGTTATCGGCAAGGACACCCTCACGGGCAAATTTAGCTATGATGGTAAACTGGTCAGCCTCTCCTTCGGTGGCGCCACCGGCACCGGCGGCGGATCCCCGCGAGGCGGCAGAGCAGGCGGCGGCGCTCCAGGCGCCCCGGGTGCCCCAGCCGCAGGCGCACCAACCACAGGCGCAGGCACCGACAGCACAAGAACCGGCAGACGAGGTGGCCGCCCCGGCGGCGCCACACACCTATCCGGCGCCGTCAACGGAGACATCTTCAATGGCAACGGTACCGATTCAGCGGGCAACCTCGTCGTCTGGACGGCAACCTTTTCCAAAGCCAGCCCACCCGACACCACAGCCACGGCACGCAAACGCCCCGAACGCCTGGGCAAAGTACTCTATCCCTTCGACGGCTACGGCTGGGACAGCCTCCCTACACAACATGACCTGCTCATAAAGAACGCTACCGTCTGGACCAACGAAAAAGAAGGTAGACTGGAAAATACCGACGTCCTCGTAAAAGCAGGCAAGATCGTCAGGATCGGCAAGAACCTCGATGCCGGCGGCGCACAGACCATCGACGGCACGGGCAAATGGCTCGCCCCGGGCATTATTGACGAACACTCCCATATCGCCGCCTTTTCCATCAACGAAGGCGCCCAGTCCGTGACCTCCGAAGTCCGAATCGCCGACAACCTCAACCCCGAAGACATCAATATCTACCGCCAGCTGGCCGGCGGCGTCACCAGCTCCCACATTCTCCATGGCTCGGCCAACACCATCGGCGGACAGACGCAGCTCATCAAACTACGCTGGGGTATGACCGACACGGCCCTAAAATTCAGGAACTGGGACCCGTTCATCAAATTTGCATTGGGAGAAAATGTAAAAAGGACCACCTCCACGAACAATAACCGCTTCCCCGATACCCGCATGGGTGTGGAAGAAGTACTTATGGACGCCTTTACCCGCGCACGCGACTATCAACGGCAACGCAAGGCCGCACCCAACGCCACCCGCAGGGACCTCGAACTGGATGCCCTCGTCGAGATACTCGAACACAAACGCTTTATCACTTGCCACTCCTACGTGCAAAGCGAAATAACCGCCCTCATGCGCGTAGCCGATAAATTCGGTTTCACTGTCAACACTTTCACACACATTCTCGAAGGCTATAAAGTTGCCGACAAAATGAAGGCGCACGGCAGCAATGCCTCTACCTTCTCCGATTGGTGGGCCTATAAGATGGAGGTTCAGGATGCCATCGCCTACAACGCCACTATCATGACGAAGGAAGGGCTTAACGTCTGTATCAATTCCGACGACGCCGAGCAGGCCCGCCGCCTCAACCAGGAAGCCGCCAAGAGTGTCAAATACGGGGGACTCACGGAAGAAGAGGCCTTTAAAATGGTCACCCTAAACCCCGCCAAAGCCCTTCATGTGGCTGACCGCGTCGGCAGTATCAAAGAAGGTAAAGATGCTGACCTCGTGCTCTGGAGCGACAACCCCCTCAGCATCTATGCCAGGGCGGAAAAGACCATCGTCGACGGCATCGTCTACTATGACATCGACCACGATGTACAACTTCGGAAGAATATAGCGGCCGAACGCAACCGCCTTATCCAGAAATTGGTGGGTGAAAAAAAGACAGGCGCATCCATGGCCCCCGGGACGCCAAGCTATCACATCGAGCTCAGCTGCGGCGACCACGCCCACCACGACGGGCTCCTCACCATCGACGAAGGCGGCGACGACGACGGCGCAGCAAACACCGACGCTAAAAATTAAAAAAAACATTCATGCAAAAAACATACAACATACTTCTCGCCCTGCTGCTGACCGCAGGCCTGCACAGTACCACGCAGGCCCAGGACGACATCTATCCCGCAAAACCATATACCGGCCGTCTCTTTATCACCGGCGGCACCATCCACATCGGCAATGGCCAGGTCATCGAGAACGGTACCATTGAGGTCAACGACGGCAAGATCATAAAGATCGGAACCGACGTCACCCCAACCGGCGACGCGAAGACCATCGACGCCAAAGGCAAACAGATCTATCCCGGCCTCATCCTCTCCGTCACCGATCTCGGCCTGAAAGAGATCGGCAGCGGCGTCCGCGGCTCCAATGACGTCGAAGAACTCGGTGACCTCAATCCCAATATCCGCTCCATAGTAGCCTACAACACCGATTCCAAAATAATCAATACCCTCAAGTCAAACGGCATCCTGCTTGCCGGTACTACCCCCGAAGGCGGCAGCATCAGCGGCTCATCCACGATCGTCCAGCTCGACGCCTGGAACTGGGAGGACGCGGCATATAAAATGGACAACGCCATCCACGTCACACTTCCCAGCTTCCTGCCACGCCCGCGGCGCTTTGGCGGTGGTGGCGGAGGGCGGTTCGCAGGCCAGCCCGCACCCGACCCCACAAAGGAAGCCCTCGACAAAGTCGAGGAGCTCAAAACCTTCTTCCGTGAAGCCCAGGCCTATCTGGCGGAAACCACACACAAGGAGACCAACACAAAATTCGAAGCCGTCAAAGGACTCTACACCAAACAACAGAAACTCTTCGTGCATGGCGACCAGATCAAGCAAATGCTCATCGCCATCGAATTCGCCAAGGAATTCAATTTCGACGTGACCATCGTCGGCGGCAGCGAAAGCTGGCTCATCGCCGACCTCCTCAAACAAAACAATATCTCCGTTATCCTGCAGCAACTGCATGCGCTGCCTACCACCGAGGACGATGACGTCGACCAGCCTTTTAAAACGCCCGCCGTCCTGCAAAAGGCCGGAGTGCTCTTCGCCCTCAACGACAACCACGAAGAAGCCCGCTACCGCAACCTCATGTTCAACGCGGGAACCGCCGTGGCGTATGGCCTCACAAAAGAACAGGCGCTCCAGGCCATCACCCTCAATGCGGCTAAGATCTGCGGGATCGACGCCCGCACGGGTTCCCTCGAAGCCGGCAAAGACGCAAACATCGTCATCAGCGGCGGTGACATCCTCGACATGCGCACCAGCCTTATCGAACATTGCTTTATCCAGGGCCGGGAAGTGAGCCTCGAAAACAAGCAGACCCAGCTCTACCATCGCTACATGACCAAATACGGACTTCAATAACGAGGTGCGGCCCACTCACCCCGGTGGGCCGCATTCTTCATACGCAATTAACATTGCAGGGTTAACTTTATAGGATGAAGCACCCACTCCTCGTCTGTTCCATCCTCGTCTGCTCCCTCGCCGGACTGCCCTCGCTCTGCCGGTCGCAAGAGACACGCACCCAATTGCCCAACGGCTGGTGGCTCACCCCCGCGGGCAGTTCTATCCCCCTCAGCGCCGACCTGCCCCTAAATATCGCCCTGGCGCCGGACGGCATTCACGCCGCCGTCACCAACAACGGCAACGGCATCCAGACCATCGATCTCATCGACATCCGGCAACAGCGCGTAGTGTCCTCCGTTACGATCGGTAAATCCTGGCTCGGCCTCGCCTTTAGCAAAAAACACCCCTGGCTCTTCGTCTCCGGCGGCAACGACGACTGGATCATCCGCTACACACTCACAGGCGATACCCTCCTCGCCCACGATACCCTTATCCTTGGAAAACCCTGGCCTGACGACAAGATCAGCCCCACGGGCCTCACCGTTGACGACAAACACAATCGCCTCTACGTAGTCACCAAGGAGGACGATGCCCTCTATACCTTCGACCTGCTAACCGGCAAAAAGATTGCCCGCACCCCCCTCGGCGCGGAAGCCTATACCTGCATCCTTTCTCCGGAAGGAAAACAACTCTACATCTCCGCCTGGGGCGGCCGCAAAATATGGATCTACGATACCGAACAGCAAAGGCTGCAAGACTCCGTGCAGACCGAAGACCATCCCACCGATATGGTCCTTGACCGCAAGGGCCGCTTCCTGTTTGTAGCCAACGCCAATTCCAACTCCGTGTCGGTGATCGATTGCCCGGCACTAAAGGTAATAGAGACCCTGCAGACCGCATTGTCGCCGGACGCTCCGATCGGTTCCACTACCAACAGCCTCGCTCTCGATCCCTATACGCATAGTCTCTATATCGCCAATGCCGATAACAATTATCTCGCCGTCTTCGACGTCAGCCACCCCGGACATAGCACTTCCAAAGGCTTCGTCCCCGTTGGCTGGTATCCTACTTGTGTGCGGCTCGAAGGACGACAACTACTCGTGGCCAACGGTAAGGGTATGTCCTCCATGGCAGACCCCTATGGCCCCAACCCCGTAACCCATACGGCTATCTACAAGAAATCGGATTCGACGCAACACCAGCGCCAATACATCGGCAATATGCTCAAGGGCTCACTTTCCCTTGTGGCCCTGCCCGATGCCGCAGCCCTGGCCCGATATACCCTGCAGGTCTATGCCAACACGCCGTATTCGGATACGGTCGAACACATGGCTGCTGGAGAGAACGACAATCCCATCCCACGGCACGAAGGCGATCCCTCTCCCATCAAGTATGTTTTCTACGTCCTCAAGGAGAACAGGACCTACGACCAGGTCCTCGGCGATCTCTCCATAGGCAACGGCGACAGCAGCCTCTGTCTCTTCGGCGAAAAGATCACCCCCAATGCCCATGCGATCGCTCAAAATTTCGTGCTGCTGGATAATTTCTACGTCAACGCCGAAGTCAGCGCCGACGGACACAACTGGTCAATGGCCGGGTATGCCACCGACTTCGTCGAGAAGAACTGGCCCACCAACTACAGTGGCCGCGGCGGAAATTATGATTTCGATGGCAGCCGCGCCGTCGCCAATCCCACGAAGGGCTTTATCTGGGACTATTGCGGCCGCGCAGGCGTATCCTTCCGTAATTACGGGGAATTCATGGACAATGGCTTTCCCACCCTTCCCATTCTCAAAAAACCGGAACACTTTTGCCGCAGATACCCTGGCTGGGATCTAAGCATCCAGGATATTTTCCGGGAGTCGGTCTTCGAAGCCGATTTCGACTCTTTGATAAAAGCCGGCGCATTGCCGCATTTCAGTACCATCTATTTGCCCAATGACCATACCAGTGGTCTCCATAAAGGCGCTTATAGCCCGATCTCCCAGGTAGCCGACAACGACCTGGCCCTCGGCAAACTGGTCGAGCATATCTCCCATAGTCCCATCTGGGCGGAATCCGCCATCTTCGTCCTCGAAGATGACGCCCAGGATGGACCCGACCACGTCGACGCCCACCGTTCTCCAGCCTACGTGATCAGTCCCTATATCCGCCGCCACTCGGTCAACCATACCCTCTATTCCACCACGGCCATCCTTCGCACCATGGAACTCATCCTCGGACTCCCTCCCATGAGTCAGTACGACGCCGCGTCCATGCCGCTATGGAACTGCTTCACCCGTACACCCGACACCACCGCCTTTACCGCCGTACCCGCCAGAGTCGACATCAATATCCGCAATACTGCTTCCACACCATCGGCCGAAATATCCCGTCATTTCAACCTCTCCGATGCAGACCGCATCCCGGACGACCTCATGAATGCCGTCCTCTGGAGAGGAATCAAAGGAGAAGACAGCCCCGTCCCCCAACCGCGCCGCAGCGCCTTCGTAAAAAATATACCGGAAAAATAATATCTTCACCGCTACGTTTACGTTATACCCAAAAGCCCAACCATGAACCGACACCTATTAGCCCTAATATTAACCATTTCATGCCTTAGCGGCTACGCACAAGTAAAATTCGACAGCGGCTATTTTGTCGCCAACGACGGCAGAAAGACCATCTGCCTGATCAAAAACTACGACTGGAAATATAACCCCACCGAATTCCTTTACAAACAAACGGAAAATGCGGACGCTCAGAAAGCAACGATCACGGACGTCCGGGAGTTCGGCATCTTCAACTTTTCCCGCTACGAACGCTACGACCTCGATATCGATACCTCGGCAGACCAACTCGAAGGCGTAACCACAAACGCAGCGCCCGAGTTCAAACGCGAAACGGTCTTCCTGAAGGTCCTCGTGCAAGGCAAGGCAAGTTTGTACATCTGGTGGGCAGAAAACCTGATCAGGTATTTTATTAAGACCGACACCGGGAGCCCGAAACAGCTGATCCATAAAACCTACTACAGCTCCGCGGAACAAACGAACCTCTTGGAAAACAACCTCTTCCGAAATCAATTGGTCGCCAGCCTGGTCGCCCCCGATTTGAGCCAAAAAGACTTCGCCGACCTTAGTTACAACGATAAGAGCCTGACGCGTATCTTCGAACGATACAATAAGCAGCAGCATAATGTAACGGAATCATTCTTTCATAAAAACAACGAAAAAAGGTTCAATCTTAACCTCCGTCTCGGGGCCGACCTGTCGAGCCTGACGATGGAACAAACCTACTCCGGCGACACGAAGACAGATCTCGGTAGCAAAATAAGCGTAACCGCCGGTCTGGAAGCCGAATTCATCATGGGATTCAACCGGAATAAATGGGCCCTGGTGCTGGGCTCGGCTTACGGATCATATAAATCCAATCCTGGTGCAACCGGTGCTGCGACAGGAGCTGATTACAAAATGATCGAATCAAATGTGGGGCTCAGGGAATATTTCTTTCTCGACAAAAAATCCAAATTATTCGCGACAGCCGTGGGCATCTACGACGCACCCATCGGTTCCGGGGACGTCTACTACGGCTACAATACTTTCACTTACACCGGAAGGCTATCGGTCGGCCTCAGCGCCGGATACAAATACGCGAATAAATGCAGCATCGAATTGAAATACACATACCGCCGGGGTATTTTGGACAACTACGATTATGTCCAGGGCCGCCTCCAAACGACTTCGCTGGTATTCGGCTACACTTTGTTCTAGCATCGACATGCTCACCGTGGCCTGCTCAGCGTGGCAGTTCGTTAAGTACCGCCTGCCACGCGGGATGCCTGTCCGACGATCCCAGCAGTCCACGCGCGGGCTCCATCATCCCGGGATCGAACCATCCTGCCAACAAAAGCGTGGCGACACCGTTCTTCGGTTCGAACAGCGTTCCGGCCTTATATGCCGCTTCTCCATTCTGTGCCCGCCTCCGATCGAATTCAACGGTGCTGTTCACGAACTCCGCATGGGTCTTCCGCCCGTCCAGGTAGGGTAGGAGCCAGTTGACAGACTTTTTGATCGATGATCCTGACGGAGACTCGTAGGAATAATAATCGACACCCGTGGCCCGCTTCAACACGATCGAAAGCTTCAACAGCGGCTCCAGGTCATAAACGTGGTAATGTAAGGCATCACGGGTCAGGAAGTCGTCGCTCGCCCCGTCAGGACGAAGGTTCCGCCCGATCTGCGCTTTCAGCTCGGCGATACAATACCGCTCCAGCGCCACATCCCGGATCGCATAGGCGATCTCACCTACGATCTTCAGCCGGTGCGAATGCCAGTTATTGGTGGCAGTAGCCCGGCCGGGCCGGTTATACGGCGCATCGAGCTCGGCCTGCGCCGTACGTTTCAACCAGCTGCTGATCCGCTTGTTCTCGCCAAATACCAACGCATGCTTTATCATATCATACGCCTCGATAGCCGGGTCGAGATTGGTATCGTCGATGGGATCGCCCCGCGGGATATTGGTGCTGGCCCAGTTAAAAAGATAGACGGTCGTTTTGTCCAAATATACCCTCTTCCCCGTCACCCGATAAGCCAGCGCCAGGGCATACATTTTTCGCATATCCCCCAGCGCGGCCCAGGTGGCGGTCTTACGGGGATCACCTTGCAGCAGCCCTTCCGTGCGGATCGTGTCGATCGGGTTCGGGTCTTCCTGCAACGCCTCGTCGGCGATCTGCTGCAGGGAATCATAGAGCCGCTTTACACCGGCGTCGCTTCGCATCAACTCCTTCAGTCGCCCGATCCCATGAGGATCGAGACCCACATATTGTGCGACAACCCCACTCCCTGACAGCAGCCCAAGCAAAAAGAGAACAACAGCATTCTTCATATCATTCTTTCACAAATTTAATGGTTTCCTGCTGCGTCTGGGTAGCAACGCTGATCACATACACCCCCTGGGGTAAACGGGCGATCAGCGAGGGATCGAGTGCGTTGACGCCCTGCTGGAGCACGACATTTCGCACCACGAGTCGCTGGCCGCTCATATCCGTCACGGACAACACCGCATTACCGGCGACAGGTGTACTCACGTTCAGGGACACTGGCTGTACAAAGGGATTGGGCGATACCGATATCGTCAGAGCGGCAACCAACGGCTGCAGCGTCACGATCGGGCTATAAGTATATTTCCCGTCCAGATCGGCCATCTTTAACCGGTAGGAATAAGCCGGATGGCTGGAACCCGTCAAAACATCGGTATAGGAGTATTGTCGGGACTGCTCGCTGTTACCCGCCGCAGCCACCTGCGCCAGGTCCTGGAAACTCGAACTGCCTGCCGCCGACCGCTGCAGGTCGAAATAGGCGGTATTCTGTTCACTGGCGGTGATCCAGCTAAGCACGTTATCATTCGCTTCGGGCTTCCCGTTAAAGTTGGTCAGTGTCAGCGGCAATGAAACGATCGGGTTGCTTGACGCGAAAAAACCGCTAAAACCCGTGACCGAAAAAGTCACCTCCCAGCGGGAAGCCGTGGCATTCCAGACCACATTGCTGACGCTCGGATCGATCTGGACGCTGGATCCAACATACGTATCCGGTGTTGTCCCCGTGCCATGGAACTGGGAGATCACGAGATGGCTGATCCCCGTGGCATCCGATGGTCCCGTCGGCAGGAGCGGGTAGCTGCCCGCGGCGGCATTGTAGGCGTCGAAATCGGCTTGGGTAAAATACAAGGTCACCGTTGCCGTAGACGTGCTGGCATTGGTCGTCGGTTCAATACTATAATACCGGGCCACATACGGAATACCGCCATAGGTAGGTACGCTGGCAGCCAGCGTCACGCAGCTCTGTACCGTCCCGGTGACCGGGCTTGTACCGGAGGGCAGTACCGATGCTATTGCGTCGCAGGTACCGTCGGTGGCGGTAGTCGTCTGTGCCGGATCGGAGTTGTAGGAGGACTGCCCCCCCGGATATACCGGAGAAGAGTTGCACACGGCTCCACCGCCCGCGGTGCCGGCCAGCGATCCCGATGACGATTGGATGGTGATGCTTAGCGGCGAACTGCTGGCACCGTTACAGCCTGTGGAGGTGGAGACATTGATCGTCACAGTACCCGTCGCCGTCGCCGGAATATGGACCAGCACGTTGGTATCATTGAGGTCCGTAAGGGAACTGACGGACCCATTGATGGTTATCCCCCAGCCAACGGAATCATTGGTGAGACCGGCCGCACCGCCGGTTACGGAAAGGAGTACGGTCGCTCCCGGGCAAACCGTGCTGGGAGGGCTGACGAATTGGGGCGAAGTGGCCACGCCGCTATTGACATACAGCGTATCGGGAATCGAACAGGCATTGGGCGTTCCGGGATTGCACATCCTGAAAAGCCATAGGTTCATTGCGCTGGTCACCGAAGTATAATACATATCGAGATAACCGAAACCGCTTTCCAAATACTGATCACCGGCCGGGACATTGACCCAGTCCACCCCATTGTCAGCGGAACTTTGCCAGAAAGAGCCGGTTATATTGCCGATTCCCCGGGCAAATGCGCCACTACCACTACCTGGGCAGGCCATTATTTTGGCTGGATAGCCACTCTGGGCGGCAAGACGGACACAACAAAAGATAAGCGAGCTAATAGTAAAGATTCTTTTCATAAGCGGTATTTTCCCAAAAATAAAGAACCCGGTTCATGTGAACCGGGTTCTTTACATTAAAATTATATCATTTTAGGAAACCGCATCCTTGCCATGGCAGTTCTTATATTTCTTCCCGCTTCCACAAGGACAGGCATCATTGCGACCGATCTTCGGCCCTACCTTCACTGGCTCCTGCCTTGCAGGCGGCTCAGAAGGTTCATAACCACCTTCTTGGGGATGCCCACTATGCTGAGGGCCGGGCCCGGGGCCGGCAGCACCCGCCGTAGCCATCTCGTCCTTGCGTACCCGCATCTTGCTCATATCGGTCTTTTGCTCACGGCCCTCGCGGATAGCGGCAGGCTGCTGATTGGACTGCTGGATACCACTATGGCACAGGAAGCTGATAATGTTCCGGTTGACATCGCTGTCCATCCGGCGGAACAGCTCGAAAGCCTCCACCTTATAGATCACTAGTGGATCCTTCTGCTCCAGATAGGCCGTCTGTACACTCTGCTTGAGATCGTCCATGTCCCGCAGGTGCTCCTTCCAGGTATCGTCGATGATGCCCAAAGTGATCTGTCTTTCCACGGCATTCGTCAGCTCCCGCCCTTCCGTCTGCAGCGTCTTCTGCAAGTGAGCCAGCACGTTGATGCGCTTCTTTCCATCCGTAAAGGGCACTACCACATTCTCCACATGGTTCCCTTGTGTAGTACGGATATTCTGGAAGGCCGGCAATGCCTGCCTGCGAAGCTCAACCAGTTTGTTCTCATAGGTCTGCGTCGCCTCCAGGTAGAGCTTCTCCGACACTTGCTGCACATCACCTTTGAGGAATTCATCATGGTCGATCTTTGTGTCGATCCCGAAGTTGACGATGGTCGAGAGCTTGAATCCTTCGTAGTCATCCTGTTCCCGGAAGGAATTGATCAACCCCTCGGCAACAATATAAAAGGCATTGTCCAGGTCCAGCGCCAGCCGGTCCCCAAACAAAGCGTGGTTGCGTTTTTTGTAGACGACATTACGCTGCTTGTTCATCACGTCGTCATATTCCAGCAGGCGCTTACGGATGCCGAAGTTGTTTTCTTCCACTTTCTTCTGCGCCCTTTCGATGCTCTTCGTCACCATGCCGTGCTGGATGACTTCTCCCTCCTTATAACCCATTTTATCCATCAGCGAAGCGATCCGGTCACTGCCGAACATCCGCATCAGGTCATCTTCCAACGACACGTAGAATTGCGTAGTTCCGGGGTCACCCTGTCGGGCGCTACGGCCACGCAGCTGTCTGTCGACGCGGCGGCTCTCATGCCGCTCCGTACCGATGATCGCCAGACCGCCGGCTTCTTTCACGCCAGGCCCCAGTTTGATATCCGTACCACGACCGGCCATATTGGTTGCGATCGTCACCGCACCAGGCAAACCCGCTTCTGCTACCACCTGCGCTTCCCGCGCATGCTGCTTGGCGTTTAATACATTGTGAGGGATCTTCTTGACCTGCAGCATCTTGCTTAACAGCTCACTCACTTCCACGGAGGTCGTGCCCACCAGCGACGGACGCCCTGCCGCCCGGAGCTTTTCGATCTCGTCGATCACCGACTTGTACTTTTCACGCTTGGTCTTGAACACCAGGTCCTGGTGGTCCTTTCGGATCGCCTGGACATTGGTCGGGATGGTTACCACGTCCAATTTATAGATATCCCATAACTCCGCCGCTTCCGTCTCGGCCGTACCCGTCATCCCGGCCAGCTTATGGTACATCCTGAAATAGTTCTGCAAGGTCACCGTCGCATAGGTCTGCGTCGCCGCCTCGATCTTTACATTCTCCTTTGCCTCGATAGCCTGATGCAGGCCGTCACTATATCGCCGGCCATCCAGGATACGACCGGTCTGCTCATCGACGATCTTTACCTGACCATCCAATACTACATATTCTACGTCTTTGTCGAACAGCGTATAGGCCTTCAGCAGTTGCTGCACCGTATGGATACGGTCCGCCTTCACGGCATATTCGTTCAATAGCGCCTCTTTGCGCACCAATTTGTCGTCACTGACCTCGTCTTTTTCGATCTCCGCTAATTTGACGCCGATATCAGGCAGCACAAAGAACTCCTGATCTTCTCCATCCCGCGTGATCATCGTGATACCCTTATCCGTAAGATCGACCGAATTGTTCTTTTCATCGATGGTAAAGAACAACTCCGCATCAACTTTGGGCATTTCCTTCTGCTGATCGGCTAAATAATAATTCTCGGATTTCTGCAGCCTGACCTTTATCCCCGGCTCACTGAGGAATTTGATCAGGGCACTGGATTTAGGAAGGCCACGCCAGGAACGCATCAGCGCCAGACCGCCGTCCTTGGGATCGTCATTGCCATCGGCTAATTTCTTCTTCGCCTCTATCAGGAACTGATTGGCTACCCTGCGTTGCGCATCGAATAACTTCTCCACCCGGCCTTTTAAAATATGATACTGCTGGTCATCCCCCTTCGGGACCGGTCCGGAGATGATTAGCGGCGTCCGCGCATCGTCGATCAGGACACTGTCCACTTCATCCACCATGGCATAGTGATGCTTGCGCTGCACCATCTCATCCGGTGAATGCACCATGTTATCACGGAGGTAGTCAAAACCAAATTCATTATTGGTGCCATACGTGATGTCTGCCAGATAGGCTTTGCGGCGGGACTCGCTGTTTGGCTCATGCTTGTCGATACAATCGACCGTCAACCCAAGCCATTCGAAAATAGGCCCATTCCACTCACTGTCACGACGCGCCAGATAATCGTTCACCGTTACGATATGCACCCCTTCCCCGGACAGGGCATTCAGGTAGGCAGGCAAGGTGGACACCAGCGTCTTACCCTCACCCGTCGCCATTTCCGCGATCTTACCCTGGTGCAATACGGAACCGCCGATCAACTGCACATCATAATGCACCATATTCCAGGTGATCGGGCTCCCGGCAGCCATCCATGAATTATTGTACACGGACTGCTGTCCGTCTATCCGGATATGTTCCTTTTTTATACTGAGATTGCGGTCCAGCTCGGTAGCCGTCGACACTATCTCCGCATTCTCCTTGAAACGACGGGCCGTTTCCTTGACGACCGCAAAAGCCTCCGGTAACAGGGTCTTCAACACCTCTTCGATCTCCTCGTCCCGGTCCTTCTTTAACTTGTCTATCTCCTGGTAAAGGACATCCTTCCCCCCAATATCGTTGAATGGCAACTCGTCGGCACTCTTGTTCAATTCAGCGATCTTCGTATCGATCTCCGTAAGATGTTCCACGATACGGGCCTTGAATATTGACGTTTTTGCACGCAACTCGTCGTTCGTCAGGGATTTATAGGAGACAAAATACTTATTGATCTCCTCCACGACCGGCAGGATACTCTTAATATCCTTTTCACTCTTGTTGCCGCCGAAGATCTTGGATAGAATACCTATCATAATTGCTTAAGTATTAATAGTTTTTATAGTTTCTTACCGGCCGCCGCCCGTTTCCAGGCAGACCGCTAGACCCGCCGCCGCCCATTGCTGGGCAGACCGTTAGACCAGCCATCCATCCCTCCCGGGCAGACCACCGGAGAAGGTAAGTTGTCAAATTTAATGCTACCCTCGCGGGAAGGTCAAATTGGCAGGGAAGCAAATGTACGAAAAAACCGACCATTCCCCTCCTGCAGCCGCCCTGCACCCCTCCCCGGGTAACCAGGCAGGGTAAAAAATTATTTTTTTTGCAATGGTAAAAATGTTAGTATCTTAGTGCTAAATACTTTAGTCTATGTCTATCGCAGGTCAAAATCTCAAATACCTCCGGAAACTCAGAGGCTGGACCCAGGAAGAATTTGCCGCCAAACTGGGCATCAAACGCTCCTTACTTGGCGCCTACGAAGAAGAAAGGGCCGAACCCCGGCTCGAAGTACTGGAGACGATCTCGGACATGTTCAAACTCACCCTCGACGAACTGCTCAGAAAAGAGCTCGGCGACGCCAAGGGACCGGGCGGCAAAGGCGTCAGCTATATCTCCAAAAGACGGGCCCAAAAACTCATCTCCGCCACCAATGATATCCAGCTGGTGCCCGTAAAAGCCGCGGCAGGCTATCTCGCAGGCTACGCCGACCCGGAATTTCTCGATGAACTGAACACCTTCACCCTCCCGATGCTCGCCCCCGGCAACTACCGCGCCTTCGAGATCGTGGGCGACTCCATGCTGCCCACACCCAGCGGCTCGGTCATCGTCGGCGAAAAGATCGACGACCTCGAAGAAGTCAAAAGCAACCAGACCTATATCGTCGTGTCCCGCAGCGAAGGCATCGTCTACAAAAGAGTGATGAAAAATAACAAATCCCGCAACAAGCTGACCCTGATAAGCGACAATACGGCCTACCAGCCCTATAACGTAAATTCGGACGACGTCATAGAAGTGTGGAAGGCCCAGATGATTATCAGCAAAGCCAATACCCAACACCGTTGGGACGTCAACCAATTGGCCAACCTGGTAAACAACCTCCAGGACCAGGTCAGCACGATAAAAAAGAAGATGAATTAATAAAGGATTCCACTTATCTAATCTACGTAGGGCCGCGCCGCGGCCCTATTGTATTTGCAAGATCCCCGGCAGGATAGCGAAAACGTTATCCTCTGGGGCAGGATCAATAGACACCGTCCCCGTCCACCGCCCAAACGCCGGCAACACCGCATACTCTCCCCCGAAATAAAAACAAGGGAACTGCAGACTCTGCCTCCCCATACCCCTGATCCGAATACCAGGATGGATATGCCCCGAAAAATAATATCCGCCTTCGCTCGTCCCGGCCCTGCCAGGCAGGACCCTGCGAGGCGCGGCTACACCCACATCCGCAATATCATGCACAAAAGAAAAAGGTCCCACAGCCAACATATCCTTACTCAACCCTATCCCCGCCTTCTTATACCAGCTGTCATGCAGGATATCATGATTCCCCTGTACCAGATGTATATCCAGATCTGGCAGATCCTCCCGCCATCTTTCAAACAACGACAACTCCTTATTCTCCCTGCTATGAAACAGATCTCCCACCACCAACAACCGGCGCGGCCGGAAATACTGGATCTGACAAAGTAACCGAAATAGATCCTCCCGGTATAACCGCTGAGGCACCGCAATGCCCTCCTTACGAAAATGCCCCGTCTTACCAAAATGAAGATCACTGACGATAAGCGACTCCTCCTCCTCCCAATAAATACACCTGTCAGGCGAAAGCCACAGCTGCTGCCCCCTTATTCGATATGGAAATGCTGGCTTCATAAGCGATAAAATTACCACGTTTCCTTGGTCATTCCTGAAAATTGTATTTACTTTAACCACACTAAAACCAACCCCATGGCCGGCACCACCAACATCCCCGCACAGGAAACCTTTCTGGAAGAACCCAAAAAACTTCCGGACATGCTCAACGTCCTGACCATCCTCACCTTCGTTGGCAGCGGCATCGGCATACTTAGCAGCATCTGGTCATGCATAAGAGCACAGGACAGCTATGACAAAATGGTCGAAGCCCAAAGCAAATTGGACAGCATGCCCGATTTCGCCAAAAAGTTCATGGGCCCGGAAGTGGTAGAGATGACCAGGAGAGCCCTGGAGAACCGAATTCCCATCGTCATCCTGTCCCTCCTCAGCATGGGCCTGTGCATCTATGGCGCCATCCAGATGAGGCAATTCAAAAAAACCGGCTTCACTGTCTACCTCATCGGCGAACTGCTTCCCGTCGTAGCCGGCGCGATCTTCATTGGTGTCGGCACGTTCGGCGGCCTCGCACTCATAGGCTACCTCATCTACGCCGTATTTATCATCCTTTATGCCACCCAACTTAAATACCTGAAATAACCAACTCGGGCATTCCCAAAAAACGCCAGATATGATCAGCGTTTGACCAAAACTTTTCACGAATTTTGGACAAATGATTTTTATATATGTAATCGCTGGCATCGTCGGTCTGATAATAGCACTAATTCTTTTTCTGTGGGCCTACCATAACCTAAAATATCCCTTCCTGAGGAAGAAGGAGCCTGGGTTTCAATACGTATGCGTCGAAGAAGATGGCTCCGTCAGGGAGGTATCAATGGAAGAGCAGAAGTACCTGACCACCAAGTTTGCGCCAACAGATGGCGCCAGGCCCTATATTAAATTCAACTATAAGGAGCGAACACCAGATGGAAGATTAAGCGGATTTATTGACCGCCGCCACGTACCTAAAAGCATAACTATTCAAACCCTCAATTCTCCTCCCAACGCCCTAATACAACGTCCATAATTCAACTTGAGTGCGGCTAGATTGTCAGAGGCAGATCAAGACATCTGACTCTCCACCTTTTCCAACTCACTTTCCATGTAATGCCGGAAACCTGGATACCTTTCATTACCCGGTATCCAAGTCGCAAAAAACCAGGTCTGCCAACGCGTTTTCGCCTGGTCCTCGGGTACGAGCCATACTTGCTGCTCATCTCCATATTCACTGATGAGAATGGCATTGCGCAACTTTTCCTGATAAGTTTCTTCGTCCTCGCCCTCCTCCGGGGGGTAATCGAGCAACAAATCAAACGCAAACGGCTCCTCGACATTTTTCAGATAGTCGATCTCCGCTACCGGTAGCAGTACCCCACTGGTCACCGAGACACGTCCAAACCCGTTGGTGACGGCGAGAAAAGCCTTGTAGTCGTCAGGCAGTGTGACGCCAAGCCGTTCTTCTGCCTCGCTGATCGCCTCTTTGGTTGCACCGGGACATCCAAGCCAACCCTTCTCACGCATGTCCGCGGCAATTTGCTTATTATCATCCGCTTTGATCGCCGCCTCACTGATCGCCCCAAGCAGTTCCTTCCAGAGAAGATGCCCATAAACCAATGATCTGCCTTGCGTGATCCGCTTGTTAAGCACCGTTAGCAATTCCGGAACATAGTCCCACACGGTCTGATCGGAAAGCCCCAGTTCCGGCGCTACGATCTTTTGCAGCAACAGCGGCGCCACATGCCTGCTGGCGGCAAGCTCACAGAGATTTGGAGGCACAGGTCTAAAAAGAGTCTTCCCCACACACCGTTTGGCAAAGCGGATCGCAAGTTCCTGTTGCCCGTTCCGAGCCGCCAGATCAGCACCCAGCGCGAGTCCTTCTTCCGAATAAAACCCTTCCTCCATCATTTTTGTCAGCATCGCCAGCGCCTCCAGCTCGGTTTCGGCGGAAGGAAAAATATCAGCCGCTTCTATCGCAGTGCTTTTGATGAATTTCCCTATCAGGGCCATCTGCTCCTCCATGTTGCGGGGCTCTTGGCCGGGCGAGGGCGTAAGGATGCTGTGCATATCCCTGTTCTCCGCGGGGTCTTGTTTTACCAGCCGGGCCGTGAGATAAGCCTTGCGCAAAAGGTCCTGACCCGACAGCTCGGTCCAGGGTTTGTCCGGCATCTTATACGACCACCTGTCCAGGGCGATACGCCCCCGCATATTCTTCTCGATCGCGTCGATCCCCTGTAACGGGAACGGCACGAAATCCGGCCGCGTCCCCGCCGCATCCCACAACACCATAAATGCGATATCCGGTAGCCAGACATTGCGGTCGTGCGGCAGCCCGTAGGCCCATAAGGCGGTCAGCACCCGATCCGCCTCGGCAAGCCACCCGCCCGTCGCCATCCACAAAGCGGCCCTGGTCGTCGTACTATATACCTCCTCGTCTGTTCCTGCCTGTATCGTGTGCAGTGTTTCTGTATTGAGCATAGCAATCCTATTTGAGTTAGCCAAAAGTCATATATTTCTTCCGAATTTTTTAACGGGTATCTGACGATCCGCTAATAGTCAGACATCCAATACCTACCGGAGAAAGGCTACGGTACCGGAGCTGCTAGCGTAATTGCGCCTGCATCCTTCTCACCCTGTCCTCCAGCTTCTCACTGGACAGATCTTCGCGCATGCTATCCACCTTTAGCGGAAAACAAAACGGCGTCAATCGCTGCGGCCACCGCAATACCATCTTCCCCCGGCTCACCCGCTCCAGCATATTCCGCAGCCGCCTTTCCTCCATCTGCTGGTCCATGACTTCATTATAGGCCTGCCGGATCAACAGGTTCCGCGGGTCATATTCAGCAAAGACATTGAAAAGCAAACCCGCCGACGACTGCAAATGCCGCGCCTTTGCATACTCACCAGGATAACCCTGAAAGATCAACCCGCCAATGACCGCGATATCCCGGAACTTCCGCCGTGCCATCTCCGCACTGTTGACACTCCGCTGGATATCCGCCGTCAACCCCACGGGACTAAACAGTTCATACACATTCGTATCATCCAACGGTATCGGCTGATCACTCAACAGCTCGAACCCATAGTCATTCATCGCAAACGTAAAACTGATCGGTGTGATCCGGCTGATCCGATACGCCAACAGCGCCGCCATCGCCTCATGCACCAGCCGCCCTTCAAAAGGATATACAAAAAGATGGAACCCATCCTTGGTCTCGATCTGCTCGATCAACAGCTCATTCTCCCGCGGCATATACGAAAGCTCCGCCTGTAATTCAAACAAGGGTCGCAATACCCTTAGCTCGATGTCCGGATCACTCTCACCCCCAAGCATCTTCGAAGCCTCATCCAGCTTCCGCCGCAACATCATCCCCAAATTGGCCGACAAAGGCATGCGCCCCCCATTCCAACTCGGGACCCGCGCCTTCTTCGCAGTCGACTTTCGCACCAGTACCGTCATATCCTTGATCATCACCAGCTCCAGATTCCGCCCCGCCAGCGTGAATACTTCTCCCGGCTCCATCCGGGAAATAAAATATTCCTCTATCACGCCCACATACCCGCCACTGGTAAAACGCACTTTCAGCATAGGCTCACTAACGATCGTGCCAATATGCAGCCGGTGCCGCATGGCAACCCTGCGACTGTTTATCTTATACAATCCTCCTTCCACTATTTCCACTTTACGGTATTCGTCATATTGCTGCAGGGCCGAGCCGCCTTCGGTAATAAAATGCAGCAGCTCCCGCCATTCTCCCTCTGTCATCTCCCTGTAACAATACGTCCGCTTTAATTCCGCGAACAACAGCTCCGGATAGAAACCATCCGAGATGGCCAGCGTGCTCAAATACTGGATCAGCACGTCGAAACACAACAACATCGGCTCCCGGCTTTCGATCAGCCCTTCCTGCATCGCGGACTTCAACGCCGCCGCCTCCAACAGTTCCAGCGAATGTGTCGGCAGGAACCAGATCTTACTCACCTGCCCCGGTTGATGCCCGCTGCGCCCAGCCCTTTGTAGAAAACGGGCGACCCCCTTGGGGCTGCCTACTTGTATCACCGTCTCCACCGGCCGGAAGTCTACACCAAGGTCCAGACTCGCAGTACAGACCACCGCTTTTAACTTCCCATCATGCAAGGCGTCTTCCACCCAGTTGCGCAGTTCCATGTCGATCGATCCGTGGTGAAGGGCTATAGCCCCGGCAAGGTCCGGACAAACCGTCAGCAACGTCTGATACCAGGTCTCGCTCATACCCCTCGTATTGATAAAGATCAGCGTCGTCCTGCTGCTCTCCAGTATAGGAATGACCTTGTGGACCAGCTTTAAACCCAGATGCCCGGCCCAGGGATATTTTTCTATTTCATCCGGAAATATCGATTCGACTTGGATGGGTTTGTCGATCACCGCCCGAACGATAAACCCACGCTCACCATGATCCTCGCCCAACGATGACAGCAATACTTCTTTTGCCTGGGTCAGGTTGCCGATCGTCGCACTAATCCCGATGATCGAACAACTGTCACCCCTCAGCGCAGTTATACGCGAGAGCGCCAGCTCCACCTGGACCCCACGCTTGCTGCCCAATAGCTCATGCCATTCGTCGACGGCAATCAGCTTCAATGACCGGAAGACTTCCGGATACCCCTTTTGCGCCAGCAGCAGATGCAGACTCTCCGGGGTAATGATCAACACCTCCGGCATCTTCCGCTTTTGCCGCTGCCGTTCCGCAGGCTCCGTATCCCCATTCCGCGTACCCACCTGCCAACGCATCCCCAAACCACGGATCACCTCCTCCATCGCCCGCCCGATATCCTTGGCCAGCGCCCGCAATGGCGAGACCCACAGCAATTGCAGCCCACTTCCGCCACGCGTCTGATAATCCTGCGGATGCCGGTTGATGAAATCGACCAACCCACCCAAAAAGACGGAAAAGGTCTTTCCGCATCCCGTCGGTGCATTCACCAGACCCGAACCGTTTTCAAGTATATGCTGCCAGGTTTCTTCCTGGAAGACAAAAGGTAGCCGGCCTTCCGCTTCCATCCACTCCCTAATCACCCGGTACCCTATGGTGTCTTTTAATTGCATCTTAATAACATTGCCTTTAACCTTATTAATTTTACTTTGTCTATTTTAGCAAAACACCATCAGCCATGCGTAACCTTATTCTACCGGTATTGCTCATCCTCGGTCTCAGTTCCTGCAGCACTTTCCAATACCTCACAGTCGACTCTTCCCAATTGCAAAAGGACGATCAGAAACAATTGACCACGGAAAACGACACCATGCGCCTCACGTATGGCTTCAGCGGCGGCGGCGGCCCGGTGACCATCACCGTTTTCAACAAGACCAACCAACCCATGTTCATCAATTGGGCAAAATCCGCCATCATCCGCGACGGCCAATCCTTTTCCCTCTACGGCGCCAACTCCGCCTTCGTCGGCTCCGCCACTCCTACCGGCACCGGCACCGCCGATCTCACCGGTACAGTGAGCGTGCCGCCAGGCATGGAATTTATCCCGCCGCAGACAAAGATCACCAGGTCCACCGTATACCTTAACCAAACCGGCGGTTCCACCCAGACGATCATGCCCGACACCGCCAAAAAACAAAGATACACGCTGCCTGACGGCGCGATCGAAAGCTATTTCCTGGTCTCGTATAACGAAGCGCAGTCCCCGGTCCGATGGAAGAGCTACCTAACTTTCGCGATCGGCTCCGGCAGCGGCACGGAATTTACTGTCTCTCATACTTTTTATATAGGGACCGTAATGGAAACCCATTATGCACCCGCAATGTTCAAGCTCTACCAGGAACCCGGCGATCAGTTCTACGTCTTCTGGCAAAAAAACTAGCACTACAAAGTCTTCAAATATTCGATCACGGCCTTTCGCTCCTGCTCAGTAAGCTTGTCACCAAAACGATGCCCATAATTTCCATAGCCCGGCAGATCCGTGTTGTAAACAGACCTGGGTTTCCCCCCCGGAGCAGCCGGGCCGGCAGGCCCCTGTTCGCGCTCGTATTTCCAGCCCACGTTCACATAATCATATTGCGGGTTGTCAAAGTCCCGCGACCAGTAGGTAGGCCGGGCCTTGCTGTTCAACACCCCTTCCAGCGTTGGCACCGAACCGTTATGCAGATAGGGTGCCGTGATCCAGATCCCGTCCAACGGCGGCGCGATATATCCGTCAAAAGGCTCCAGCCTCGCAGGGTGATCACCCTGCGCAAACCAGCTCTTGTTGAACCATGCTATGAACTGCGGGCTCTGGAAATTACTGGTGGCAAGGAGCGAATCCGTGCCGATCGCGGACGCCGGGATCAGCAGGTTGGGATAGTCGCCGCCAGGCCCATAGTGTCCATGGCATTTCGAACAATATTGCACGAAGAGAACGCCGCCCTTCCGCGCCAGCGCAGCATTGACAGGCCCGGGATATTTCGGCGGCTGGATAGAATAAATATACGCCAGCACATCATTGAAATGACCGTCGACCTCCCGCGCCTCCGAACTGTCGCTGACCGTCAACAGGTTCGAAGCCATGAGGAATCTTCCAAAATCACCCCGCCCGAAGCCATTATAAAACATCGCATGCTTCTTCTTCAGCAGCCACCAGGGCGGCGTATCCGTGGGAACGACCTGCCCCGACACATCCGTCACCGGCCGGTCGCTCCATCGCAAGGTCTGCGGATCACGATGCGCCACCAGCAGATCCGCCAGCCGGTCCGCGGAATTGACACCCCTGACTTCCGTATACAGTTCGCTGCCAATAGCCTTCATAGACCGCAGAAAGGGCTCCGCCGCCTCGAATTTCCGTTGATCGCCCTTCGCCAACATTTTCTCGGCGAGGACGGCACCTCTTGCATTCAGCTTCTTCCGGTCGGTAAAATCTATCATCGAATTCCCAAGTCCGACATAAAGCCGGCCATCGAATACCTGGGCATGACATTGCAGACAGTTCGGAGCCACGACCACTTCCCCGTTCGCAGCCTTCACTGCCGTATATTCATGACTCACCTGCGCATTCAGACTGTCCCGGTGCAGCAGGTTAGCCTCCGTCTTGCCAAAGCCCAGTAAAAAATAGTCGTAGGGAATGCCACTCTTGATATAATCACCCGTCACCAGATAACGATAACCTTCGGCTGCATCGCCGCTCCGCTGCGGACTTGCAGGAATGGGTACCGGGTCTTCCTCAACCGAAAGCCACAATGTTTTCGTAAACGCCAATCCAACCACCCCCAACATCGCCAATACCAGGATCTTTTTCATCGTATAAAGTTACTTATTCTGCCCGTCACTATGCACTGTACAGCGGCGTTGGCCCGTCACCAGGCGCCACCCGCCCGGATGCCTCACTTCCCGTACACTTCAAGCATCTTCTTCAGGGCCTCTAACGTGTCGATCTCCGCAGGCCCCTTATCCTTTCTCCACCGGTTGATCCGCGGAAAACGCAGCGCCACCCCCGACTTATGCCTGGCCGACGCGGCGATCCCCTCAAAGGCGATCTCAAAAACCAGTTCAGGCTTCACCGTTCTGACCGGTCCGAACTTCTCCAGCGAATTCTTCTTCACAAAAGCATCGACCTCTGCCAGCTCCTTGTCCGTAAGTCCCGAATAGGCCTTGGTAAAAGTCACCAGCTGTTCTCCCGACCGCACGGCGAATGTATAATCGGTATACAGGTTGCTCCGGCGCCCATGCCCTTTCTGCGCATATACCAGCACGGCGTCGATCACCAGCGGGTCTATCTTCCATTTCCACCAGTCACCACGCTTCCGGCCCACCTGGTACATCGAGTCCTTTCGCTTGAGCATAAGTCCCTCGCTTCCCCGCTCCCTCGCGCCGGTCCGCGCCTCCGCCAATTCCATCCAATCGTCAAAGGCGATCACGGGCGACAGCTGCAACAACGGATGCGCCGCCGCGGTGACCACAGCCTCCAGCTGCCTCCTTCGCTCTGCCAGCGGTCTGCCCCGCCAGTCCTCGCCTTCAAATTCCAGCAGGTCATAGGCGATAAATCCCACCGGCACCTCGCTGAGATTTTTTTTCGTGACATTCTTCCGTCCTATCCGCGTCTGCAATGCCGCAAACGGCAACACCGCAAATGGCAAACCGCCGCCCATCCCAATGATCTCTCCATCCAGCACCGACCCCACCGGCAACAGATCCTTAAAAGCCTGATACTCCGGAAATTTTTCCGTCATCAGTTCCTCACCCCGGCTCCACACGAACATCGACTCTCCCCGCCGGATCAGCTGCCCCCTGATCCCATCCCATTTCCACTCCGCCTGCCAATCCGCCGTCACACCCAGCGCCGGTAACTCCTCCTCCAGCGCATAAGCCAGATAGAAAGGGTAGGGGCGCGACAGATCACTGCCGCCACCTTCTCCACTCAACAACGCCGAATAAGCCGTGGACGCCGGATCCCAGTCTCCGCTGATGCGATGCGCGACCACGGACGCATCCACTCCCGCGGACCTCGCGAGCGCATTGACGACCGTCTGCTGCGAAATGCCGATCCTGAACCCGCCCGTGATCAGTTTATTAAAAACAAATCGTTCATCCCTGTTCATCGACGCCCAACACTGTTGCACAAACGCCTTCTTCACCCCTTCATCCTCCCTCCCAAGTCGCGCCAGCGCAAGCAGATAATATGCAAGACTTTCGCCCGCACCCTCAAAAACCCCAGCTTCCGGCAGCAACAACGCAATGGTCTCCGCCAGATCTCCAACCGTATGATAACTTTCCTCGAACAACCACCCCGGCAAACCCGTTACCTCCCTGCACCATTCCCACAACTGCGTCGTATTTACCGTTCGCTTGGGCCTGCGGCCACTGAACAGCGCGATCATCCACACCTTGTCCGCATCCTCGGCCTCCGTAAAATATTCCTCAAGCGCCTCCAGCCGGTCGTTGGTCTTCGTGCTGGTACCCAGCCGTACCGCCAATTCGGCAAACCGCCGCATCCCGCCTATCACTAACTCATTCTTTTCCATCATCCACGGCCTCCTCGCCCGCATCAACATCCGTCCTCGCCACCCCGCCATCACCGGCATCCGACAATTCCCCGCCTTCCTCGTCCTCGCCATATTCCGTTTTAACCTCCGCAGCTTCGATCCCACGCTCATTCAGATATCTCGACAACGTTGCCTGGAACCCGTGCGTCACAAACACCTTTTCGGCGCCCGTAGCTTCGATGGCCCCAAGCAAACCCTTCCAGTCGGCATGATCGCTCATCGCAAAACCCGCATCGGCATTTCGCCGCCGGACATTGCCCCGCACCTGCATCCAGCCACTGCAGACGCCTACGGCATAAGGATTGAAACGCCGCATCCAGGGCGAACCCTCCGCGCTCGATGGCGCGATGACCACCTTCCCTTTGAACCATTCGCGCGGCAGATCGGGTGTCACCCGCTGCACAGCAGGCAATTCGACGCCCGCATTTACCAACGCCTGGTGTACATTCCAGATAGCCCCATGTACAAAGATCTCCGGAGCGACAGGGGCCAGCCCAAGTAAAAGCCGCTGCGCCTTGCCAAGACTATAGGCGATCAACACCGAGGTCTTATCCCGCGCCTGGTTCTCGGCTACCCAGTCTCCCACTGCCCGGAAGATTGCCGGCTGCGGCTTCCAATTGTAGATGGGCAGGCCAAAAGTCGACTCGGTAATAAAAACATGACACCGGATCGCCTCAAACGCACCGCTGATCCCGTCGTTTTCGGTCTTATAATCCCCACTCACTACCCAGACTTCCCCCTGGTACTCGACCCTCACCTGCGACGACCCGATCACATGCCCCGCAGGATGGAGACTGACCTTAACGCCATTCATAACTATCGTTTCACCCCATTCCACACCCATCACCGACCCTGGGGGAGGCGCCAGCCGCAGTTCCAGCAACGGCACGGTAAGCCGGTGACAGAGATATCCGCCACTGCCCGGCCGCGCATGGTCACTATGGGCATGCGTGATCACGGCCTTGTCGACCGGCTGCCAGGGGTCGATATAGAACAACCCCCGGGCACAATACAATCCTTTGTCGGTAAATTCGATCAGTGGCATAACGGTACCACTTCAAATAACAGGCCGCATCACCTCCTAGTTCACGGCAACAACGTTCCCATCCATCTTTTTGACAAAATATAGCTTTTTGTTCTCGAAGTAATCCAGCGTCATCGTCTGCCGGTTGAGAAAGACAGGGGTGATCTCGAAGTCGTTAAAAACCTTGAATCTCTTCTCGCCGATACTGCCGCTAAGGTCCTTGCCGTGCAAGAGCAGGAGTTTAGAGAACCGGTAAACACTCTCATAGCCGCGAAAGACCATATCGCTGGGCCTGGAATAGAACCGGGTCTTGAAATTCTGCTGAATGATCTTGACAAGCGTGTCTGCAGGGTTGATAAAAAAAGGCGTGGAATAGGCGATCTCCTCCCCGGCAAATTCGGGCCGGCTCAGGTCCAGATTGTCCCAGGTCGGCATTCCGATCACCGTGGTCCGGTAGGTCTTCAGCGAAGCCAGCAACGCGCAAAGCCTCGTCCCGAAGGCCTCGTCCAGACTCCCGGCAATACACACCGTCTGTTGCGTGCTGTCCATATTTGCTGCGAGCGCCGCCGCATCAAAACCATCGTCCAGCGTGACATACTTTATCTTCAGCGGAACGGACGCCGTCTTCTTTTCGATATCCGTAAAATAACCCTTCAACCTGTCCTCCTGCACCCCGTTCTTTCTAAAGAAGACAAGCGACTTCATGGGATAATTCCTTTGCAGATACCGGTAGATGCCCTCACAATGCGTACGCAGGGTGGAATTGAGGATCACTAAAGAGGCATTGTTGGTAATACCGCCGTCATTGGGATAGTTGACGTTTATGAACGGGATATTCTTCTTCGCGGCGGCCGAGGCCAGCAGCTGCAGCTCCGATGTGCTGGTTACCTGGCCGATGATCAGCCCCACCCGTTGCAACGCGGAGTCTCCAAGTTCCTGCTGCAGGCTTTCTTTCGCATTACGCGTGTCATACACCTGCACGTCCAGCTTCACCTGCTCCTTTGCCAGCGTGTCGATGGCCATCTGCGCGCCCTCATAGAACTCTAAACCAGGGTTGAAAAATTTAGGAAAATTCTTATCGTAGCGGTAGTTGCCGGCGGCATCAAAAGCACTGTCCAAATAGAGGGGAAGGAAGAGGGCTACGCCGCTTCGCAGCGTGTCCGCCTGGGCTACCAACGTGTCTGGTCTTCTCGCCGCCGAGTCCACCTGCGCCCTGACACTCGTCACAGCCATCAGGAGACAGGACAGCCACAAAAAAGAATATCGGAAGTTTTTTTTCATCTTATTCCCACTCGATCGTCGCCGGCGGCTTACTGCTGATATCATATACCACCCGGTTGATGCCCTTGACATTGTTGATGATGTCATTGGAGACGTCTGCCAGAAAGGTATACGGTAGATGCGCCCAGTCCGCCGTCATCCCATCCACGGAAGTCACAGCCCGTAACGCTATAGTAAACTCATAGGTCCGTTCATCGCCCATCACCCCGACGCTCTTCACCGGCAACAGGATCGCTCCCGCCTGCCATACGGCCGAATAAAGTTGATGGTCTTTCAACGCCTTAGTATAGACATGATCTGCTTCCTGCAATAATCGCACCTTTTCCTCCGTGACCTCACCCAGGATGCGGATCGCTAACCCCGGACCCGGGAACGGATGCCGTTGTAACAGCTCATCCGGGATACCCAGTTCGGCACCAACCCGCCTCACCTCGTCCTTGAAAAGAAAACGGAGGGGCTCGACGAGTTCCAGGTGCATTGTCGCCGGAAGCCCACCCACATTGTGATGTGATTTAATCGTCACGGAAGGGCCGTGGACACTCACACTCTCGATAACATCGGGATAGATCGTCCCCTGTCCCAGTAATTCCACACCCGCGACCTTTTTCGCCTCTTCCTGGAAGACCTCGATAAAAAGCCTGCCTATCGTCTTTCGTTTGGCTTCCGGGTCCACTTTACCGGCAAGCTCCCTATAGAACAATGCCTTGGCATCTATTCCTGTCACATTCAGACCGATCTGGCCATAGGTCCGCAACACTTGCTCGAACTCGTCCTTGCGCAGGACGCCGTTGTCGACGAAAATGCCATGCAGCCTGTCCCCTATCGCCCTGTGGATCAGGGTCGCCGCTACCGTAGAATCAACACCGCCACTCAACGCCATGATCACCTTCCGCGATCCTATCTGCCTCTGCAACGC
>Ga0302326_10002652_pt1 | contig 43195 bp, 39 predicted proteins | sample Palsa_T0_3_FD_202264 | JGI IMG/M metagenome (GOLD analysis project Ga0302326, IMG submission 202264) | Peat permafrost microbial communities from Stordalen Mire near Abisko, Sweden - Palsa_T0_3 | ecosystem: Environmental > Terrestrial > Soil > Palsa > Peat permafrost | place: Sweden: Abisko...
GGCGATGGACTAACCGCAAAGTACGCGCTGGACCGTTTGGCCAGCGGTGAGCCGTGTCTAGAGGAGCATTCCCCGGTCCTCGGGCTTCTGGGGCGTCCCGTGGCGCTCGAGGTAGCTGGGGGCACCCACCACCACGAAGCGAAAGGCATGGGTGAGGCGCACCTGCACCATGTCACGCTCGATGGCCTCGCTCAGCCGCACGCCCGCGTCGTACCCCTCAGCCACGATGTCCACGAAACGGTCCTCGATGACGACCTCCACCTCCACCCGCGGATGGCGTTCACGAAAGGTGGGCAGCACAGGAGTGATGACGAAGGGCACCGCCATCGCTGGGACTGACAGGCGCAGCCGACCCACTGCCTCCCCGGGTTGGGCTGACACGTTGGTGAGGGCAGTCAGCGCTAGGCGCACTCCGGGGCCTGCTTCCTCGACGAGGCGTGCTCCCGAATCCGTCAGCGACACGCTGCGCGTCGTGCGCATGAGCAGCACCACACGGAGCCGCTCCTCGAGCTGCCGAACCGCCTGGCTCACCGCGGACCTAGAGACACCAAGCTCGCGCGCCGCGCTGCTGAAGCTCCGTAGACGGGCCACCGCGAGGAATACCTGGAGCTGCGCAACGTCGAGAAACTGCCATCCGCCATCGGGCAGCCAGCGAGTGACCAGCTTGCTTTCGTGCCGCTGGACGTCACCAGCGAACAGCAGGCGCCAAGAGCCATCGCGGCCGCGGTCGAGAAGTTCAAACGCATCGACGTGCTCATCAACAACGCTGGCTACAGTCTCCTCGGCAACCTCGAGTCGCTGTCCACGGACGAGATCGCCGGGCAGTTCGCAACAAACTTCTACGGCGTCCTTTACGTGATGCGTGCGGCGTTGCCTGTCATGCGTCGACAGGGCACGGGACGAATACTCAACGTGTCCTCAATGGCGGGCGTCATCGGCTATGGGACAGCGAGCGCCTATGCGGCAACGAAGTTTGCCGTCGAGGGACTCTCGCTGTCAGTCGCCCAGGAAGTGGAGCGGTTCGGCATCAAGGTGACGCTCGTCGAGCCCGGCTTCTTCCGCACTGACTTGCTCGCACCAAAGTCCGTGGTGTTTGGCCGGCTCGCGGTCGAGGGCTACGACTCACCGGCGGCGGTAAAGGCACAGTGGCAGGGCTACGATGGCAAGCAGTCGGGAGATCCGGCGAAGCTCGGCAAGGCGCTCGTTCAGCTCGCGGCGATGGAGTCGCCTCCAAAGCAGTTCTTCGCAGGGACCGATGCGGTCGATGGCATCACCGCAGATCTGAAGGCGCGACTCGCCGAGGCGCAGGCGCAGGCGCATAAGGGCCTTTCTGTCACGACGGACGGCACGTTCTGACTGTTGAGCAACAACAGCCCGCTTCGCAGGTGGGTCTGCTCTGGTTCAGCCCGCGTTCATGGTCTCCAATCCTTCAGTATTCGTCGTGTTTCCGCGGCCAGCCCTTCGATGCACCGTGGTCTCGCCCCTTGGGAGATCTATCGAGCAGTTGAAAGACGAGGTTCAGGCCGTCGGTCCCGCGGTCATAACAAGTGTACGTGTGATAGACGGCCGAGCCCTCAAGCACGAAGGCACTCAGCGCCATCAACTCTTCGTTCTTGATGACGTTGAGAGCCGCTCTTTTCGGCGTGCCGAAGTTGAAGCCCGTTCCGTTGGCGCGGTCCCTCTCATTGAACGCACTAAAGTCGCGGTTGAAGTCACTTCCACCCGACGAGACCCATGGGAACTTCCAACCCATGCGTCGCTTGTACGTGTTCAGCGTCTCGAGTGAAGCGCGCGACGCCGCGAGAAACGTCACGTCGTGGTGTTCGAGGTGGGTGACGGCCCCGTCGAAACCGTCCGCAAAAAAAGTGCAACCCGGGCACCCATCCGGGGTGTTTGGGCCAAGCATGAAGTGGTAGATGAGGAGCTGCGAGCGTCCATCGAAGAGCTGTGACAGCGTCTTTGTGCCGTCGTTGGTCTCAAAGGCGTACTGCTCCTCGATGGCCACCCATGGGAGCGCCCGCCGCTGCCGGGCGAGTTCGTCGCTCTGTCGGGTCAGCTGTTTCTCTCGCTCCAATAGCTCGATGCGAGCTCTGAGCCATTCCTCGCGCGTTCCCGTCGGGTGCTTCGTCATAGGAACTGCCTCCTCTCCGAGTGGGGCATGAGGGCGACACGCGGTTCCGCGTCGGCGGCAATCAAGGGCCACCGCGAATACCGCTCCCCGGCAGTCTACCAGTGAGATGGGATTGCTCGGTTCGAGCGATCAGATCGGCGAGAGTCGCTCGCGCTACTCGGGCCTCCGCCTCCCGCCCTCCGCGAGACGCAACCCCGACGAGGCGGAGGAGGACCCAGGCTTCGACCCAAACGTAGCGGTCAGGGTGTCGAATGCAGCGCCGGTGTGCATCAACCGCCTGCTCCCAAGCGAGGTCCAGCTGTCCGCGACTGGCCGACAGATGCGCTAGGCCACATCCCCCGAGGCCTTCCCAGCAAGGGTCACCGAGCTCGCATCCGAGCGCGAATGCCTCCTCCAGGAGCGGCGCAAGACGGTCATCCTCTTCCCCAAGCTCGATTCCGACCTCGGCACGCATCGCGAGCGGGAATGGCAAAAAGGACAGCCAGCGCTCTGTGCGACACCCCTCAATGGCTTCGTCGAACAGCTCGCGGGCCCGTGGGAGATCTCCCGCGAGAAGGGAAGACCGTCCCATCAATGCGCGCGACCATGCAGCCTGCCGTCTGTCGTTCGATCGTTCTGCAGCTTCGATTGACGCCTGAAACACCCTCATCGATTCCTGCTGGTCGCCTCGGTCAGAAAGGTGCATCCCCAGAACGGCGAGAACGCCACATCGAAGGTGGTCATTCGTACCCGCGAGCTCCGAAGCAGTCTTGAGCCGGGCGGCCGCGGTCGCGGCGCGGCCGGCCTGGACGTCGACGAAGGCGAGCTCGCGGAGCGCGGCGACCGTGGTCGCGATATCTCCCACGCGCTGCGCAACCAGGGCCGCCTCGTGAAGGAAGACCGCGCCCTCCTCGTCGCGGCCGCGCAGCTCGTGGATGAGGGCCGAGCCAAGTCGGAGCAGGCCAGTAGCGCGCTGACGGTCGTCCCCCGAGAGTGCGATGGCACGTCGCAGCGTCTGGATGCCAGCGTCGATGGCGCCCACATCAATGGCTGCTTGTCCGGATTCGAGCAACGCAGCGGCTGCTGCGGGGGATGCCTGCACGCGCTCGAGAATGGGACCGTCATCGACGGCGGCCCAGATGGCTCGCGAGACTTGCACCCCGAGTGTCTCCCGGAAGAGGCGCTCGCATCGAGCCGCTTGTTCGTTAGCCCCGGCTCGGTCGCCATGACGAGCAAGACACCGGACGAGGAGCTCCTGGAGCGCCTCATCGAGCGGGTTGCTAACAACGGCGCGGCTGGCGAGCCGGACCGCGATGCCGGATTCGCCGGCAGCCAGGTGTTGCATTGCCGCGTCGCGCAGATGGGCCTCAACGCGGGACTGCACGCGGCGTCGCTCGATCTGAAGCCACTCGTCAAACTCTGGGCACGCTGGGAACGTTCACCAGCGGCCTCGGCCACTCGAATCGCGTCCGTGGTTCCTGCGAGCGCGTGGACATCAACAACTGCGCCGGTCTCGAGCAGTGCAAGCGGATCACCGCGAAGCAAGTCGTCCCTGTGCATGCTCCGGCGCACTTCAGACAGCGTCCAACGGAGGGCCCCCAGCGGGTCGACCGCGTCCTGGAAGAGCAGATCCACCAGCTCGCGCCGCCCAAGCGGCCGATCGCCAAGCAATATCCGGGCAATGACAGCCCAGCTCTTGCGGCCCCTCGGCCCCGACGACGCCTTCCCCTCGAGGACGAGGCAAGGAGAACCGAGGAGTCTGATCTCTAGGGAAGGCGGCATCGGCGGGCTAGCGCCCACACTCCACGACGGCATCACACGGCACGTCACACGGTGGCGCAAGAGGCTTTGTCCTAGAGCACGAACCCTCCAACCGAGGAAAGCCATGCCACTGATTCAAGTGAAGTTGATTCAAGGTGTATTCGGGCCGGCAGAGAAGCAGCAAATCATCAAGAAGCTTACCGACGCGATGGTCAGCATCGAAGGCGAAACCATGCGCGCCGTCACTTGGGTAACTATCGAAGAGGTCGCGAGCGGAGAGTGGGGCATGCCGGCAACCCGTTGCGTACCGAGGACGTGCGGGCGATGCGCGGTCCCGCCGGTGGTGCCCGGAGCGCCGGCTAAACGCTCCCAACGGAAGGTCCCGGAGAAACGGCGGTTACGCTCGCTCCAGCGGGAGACCCCCATCGCGGCGGAATGCCCGCACTGGGGGCCTTCTCCTAGTCGCAGCCCCACCAGCATCCCACGCGGGATCGCCAAACGCCGCCCGATGCTTTTGACTCTCCTGCGGCTTGATGCAACCTTCGCGCACCTACTCATTCGCCGACGGCAGGAGCCGTAATGTCTACTGTCCTCGGAGGTTGCGACTGCGGCAATCTCTCGGTCGAGATGGAGCTCTCGGAGCCTTCCGACTCATACCGCCCACGCGCCTGCGACTGCCGCTTCTGTCGCAAGCACGCCGCCGCCTACGTGTCGGATCCCAAAGGATCGTTGCGCATAAAGGTTCGGGAGCCGGAGCTGCTTGGACGATATCGACAAGGCAGCGGCACCGCGGAATTCCTGCTGTGCGCGCGATGCGGCGTTCTGATCGGTGTGACCTACCAGGAAGGCGAGCTTTGTTATGCGACGGTCAACGTCCAGGCGATTGGAGACGGTACGACCTTCGTCAGCCCGACCGTCGTTTCACCGAAGGCTTTGGCCATCGATGAGCGAGTCCAGCGCTGGAAACAACTCTGGTTCTCGAACGTTCGGCTCGAAACACCCCGCGACGGAGTTCAGTGACGGTCGCAGCCGAGGGCCGGGTCGGACGGTTCAGGATGTGCCTCCTTCGCGCGTGAGCTCGAACGAGCAGTTCTCGACGAAGTTCGTGATCTCTCCCCACGCACGGCGGCTCTCGGCGAGCCAGGGCAGAGTGAGCGGCCAGTCGTGCTGCATCCCCTTGCCCATCAGGAGCCTGGCGTCGGTCCCACTGGCCCGCGCACGATCGACCAGCCGCCGCGCGTCCTCGGCGAGCAGCTCATCCTCGCCTGCCAAGACCAGCAGAGGAGGCAGACCGGACAGGTCCGCGAACGACGGCGAGATGAGCGCCTCGCTCGGATCCGCTCGGCCAACGTAGTAGCGCGCCCAGCAGCTGAGGTGTTCCCGGCTCAGCCACAGGTCCCGGTGGTGGCCGGCGCCGGCCGAGTCGCTCAGATTCGTCCACGGCGAGAGCAGGACGGCCCCGTTGGGCGAGGGCTCGCCGAGCTGGCGCAGACGAACCATTAGGCTGAGCGCGAGCCCTCCCCCAGCTGAGTCGCCAGCGACGAACAATGGCGCACGGCTGCCAAGGGTCCGGACTTTGCGCCACGCTGCCAATGCGTCTTCGAGGGCAGCGGGAAATGGATGCTCTGGTGCCAGGCGGTAGTCGGGAACGAACACCTCCGCACCGCATCGGTAGCTCAGACGCATGGCGCGGCTGCGATACGATGCGGGCGAGCCCATCACGAACGCGCCTCCATGCAGGTAGAGGATGGTCCGACTGGCGGTCGCTACTGCACGCACGCTCTCGATGGTCAGCCGACCGACGGTGTGGTCGGCGAAGATGGCCGCCGGATGCCGCCGCAGGATCGACGCCCGGGAAGTGGTGCCGAACGCTTCGAACCGCCGCCGCATCTTCTCCGGCGGTGTCTTTGCTCGAAACAGTGTGCTGGTGACCGCCCCGTAGGCCCGGAGGGACAGCCACCGCCTAAGCGCCTCGGCAGCCGTCGGTTCGCCCGTTCCACGCAACGCGCGGTGCATATGGGCAAACTACGGTCGTTCGCGCCGCCGAAGCTTTTGGGGAGGCTGAGGCTTAGCTGACGACTTCCTGAGCGAGAAACCCCTCGAACTCCGCGACCAACCGGTGCCACGCCGGCTCGCCGGGGAGCACCACGTGGTTGCGGCTGTCGAGCGGAACGAACCGCGCACCAGCGATCCCACTGGCAAGCTCGACGCCGTCCTTCATGGGAACCACTGCATCGTCACGGCTGTGGAGGATCAGCGTCGGTGCGGTCACCCGGGGCAGCTCGCTGCGTATGTCGATGTCCCCGAGCGAGGAGAGGAGGTCCGCGGCGTTGTCCGGGGTGGTCGTCAGACGCTGCAGCTCATTGAACTCGTCAGCGAGCTCCCGGGTGGCCTCGGGAAAAAACCTGGTGGTGAAAATCTGCCGAAACGCGGCGTTGCGACCACCCCAACCCTTGCGCATCAACACCATGAGCGCCTCGAACTGCCGGGCAAGCTCGGCATGCCCCTTGACGCGCCAGCCCCGTACGCACCCTCCAATCAGGACCAGTGCTGACACGCGGTCGGGGTGACGCGCCGCGTACGCGGCGGCGACGGCCGCCCCCTGTGACATCCCGATCACCGGCGCGCGCTCGACACCAGCGGCGTCGAAAATTGTGGCGAGGTCCGAAACAAAGCTCTCGAATGCGAGCGCTGGCGGGTTCCAGTCCGACAGGCCGTTGCCGCGCGCGTCGTAGCGCACAAAGCGGCGCCGGCGGCTGAAGAGCTCGAGCCAGCTCCGCCAGACATTCCCCTGCCAGTCCAGCTCCAGGTGGCTGAGCCAGTTGGCGGCTTTAACGATGGGCGGCCCGCTACCGAGCTTGGCGAACGCCAGTCTGGCGCCGTCCGCTGCCTTGCAGAAGTAGGTCTGCTGGGTAGCGCTCGTGGTGGCCCCGAAAGAATCGCGCCCTTCGGTGTAGGAAACATCCGTGACCAGGCGATATCCCTGCCCGCGGACTGTCTGCAGCTCGACACCGGACGCTCCATCGAGCACGCGCCGGACCAGCGAAACATTGTGCTGAAGGTTGTTGGGTTCGACGAAGGTGTCCGGCCACAGACGGTCCATCAAAGCTTGCTGGTGCTGGAGCGTTCCTGCTCCCTCGACGAGAAGTAGGAGCGTGTCGAATGCCTTGCCGGACAATGGCACGAGAGAGCCACTGCGCATGAGTCGCCGTTCGTGCGCTTCGAGTCGAAACGGACCGAAGGTATAGACGCTGGCTGCCACAATCGACCTACCTGCCCGATGAGAGTGAGGTTAGCACGGCAACTAACCATGGCCCCTAAGAGACACGGCTCAGCGTCTCCTTTTCCGGAGCGCTGCGGGGGAATTAGATGTCGGGGCAATCGCCCACGTTCGGGCTGATACACCGGCGATGCTGCTCAGCCGCTTCGATTTCTCGTGGAGACGATATACTTGGGCCGAAACAAGCAGATCGGCTCAATCGCCTCGGGCAAGCACGCGGACCTCGTGGTGATCAGAGGCGATCCGTCGAAGCAGATTGGAGACGTCGAAAACGTGGAAATCGTCTTCAAGGACGGCGTCGGGTACGACACACAGAAGCTTCTCGAGTCGGTTAGGGGGCGGTACGGCCAGTACTGATCGGCTCGAACCCGCCTTCTCTTCCTCGCTGAGCCCGTGGGCGGACGGCGCGTGAGATTCGCGTGCGCCCTCTCGATCGAGAAAGGCGGCGCGTCGCTCGACCCGCGAGCTGTCCATTCGTACCTAGGCTGAGGACGTTTGTCGGCTATCGGCCCGAACGCGCCGCGAGGTGCGCCGGGTAGCGGTCGCCGACGACCTGCGTCTTCCCGAGGGCTTCCTCGATCTTGCTGACATCCGCTGGACTCAACGTCACATCCGCAGCGGCGAGATTTTCTTTCAGGCGCGCCGGCTTCGTCGTTCCCGGGATGGGAACGAGCCACGGTTTCTGCGCCAGAATCCACGCGAGCGCGATCTGTGCCGGGGTGGCCTTCTTCTCCGTAGAAACCTCGCCGAGCCGGTCCACGAGGCCCTGATTCGCCTCGCGCGCTTCCTTGGTGAAGCGCGGAACGATGTTCCGGAAGTCGTCTTTGACGAACTCCGTGCTCGCATCGATTTTCCCCGTAAGGAACCCCTTGCCGAGCGGGCTAAACGGCACGAAGCCAATTCCGAGCTCCTGGCACAGCGGGAAAATCTCCTTCTCAGGCTCGCGCCACCACAACGAGTACTCGCTCTGAAGCGCGGCCACTGGCTGTACCGCGTGCGCGCGCCGGATGGACTGGGCACCTGCCTCGGACATCCCGAAGTGGCGAACCTTTCCCTCGCGGATGAGGTCCTTCACTGTGCCGGCGACATCCTCCATCGGTACGTTCGGGTCAACCCGGTGCTGGTAGAAGAGGTCGATGTGGTCCGTCTTCAGCCGCTTGAGCGATTCTTCGGCGACACGGCGGATGCGCTCAGGCCGGCTGTCGAGTCCGGTCTTCGAATCACCGTTCAGGAAGCCGAACTTCGTCGCGATGACGATCTGGTCCCGGATGGGCGCGAGCGCCTCGCCGACGAGCTCCTCATTCTTGAACGGGCCATACGCTTCGGCGGTGTCGAAGAATGTCACGCCCAACTCATAGGCCTGTCGGATGATGCCGATGGCCGGGTCCTTCTCGAGCGGCTTTCCGAGTCCAAAACTGATGCCCATGCAGCCAAAGCCGATTTCGGATACTTCAAGACCACTCTTACCCAGGACGCGCTTCTTCATGCGTCTGCTCCTCTTAACGGATGGGCTCCACGTCGATAACGTATTTCCCAAAAGACCGACCATCCGGGCCGAGCGTTATGTGCTCTGCCCGACCTCGATAATGTAGCCATCAGGATCGCGGATGTAGCAGCGAATCTCACCGTACTTGGGAATCGGCGGCGTGATGAACTCGGCCCCTCGACTCTTCCAGAGTGCGTAGCATGCATGAATGTCCGCAACGCGGATATTCATAAAGCTGTTGACCTTATCCGGGTCGGCGAGAACGCTGAGGGTCACCGTCGGCTTGTCCGGGGTGGGCCCTCCCCCGACGTTGACGATGAGCCACGTATTCGCGATCTGAATGTGCCCAGACGCACCCTTGCTGTCGCCGAGGCTCAGAATGCGGCCGCCAAAGACCTTTTCGTAGTAGCGAGCGGATCGCTCGACGTCAGCGACAGTGAGAAAATGCGTGACGGTGAAACCCTCCCGCGGTGGCATCTCATAGCTCTGCTGTTCGACTTGCACGCTCATTGAGGGCTCCCTTCCCGACAAACAGTGCTCACTCGCTTATTCCGATTCTTTCGTATTCATGAGAGCTATCGATGCCAAATCCGGAAGGAGGTCGTTCCTTGAGCGTACTGCTCAGCGCCGCGGCTCGCCGCACTTCCGGCTTCGGACCAATGCCAGAATGGCGCACGAAAGGCTTCGCTCGCTACCGTGCCACTTGCCTTCTCAGCTCCCGGTTCGGCCCTAGGCTAGGCTCCGAGCATGCGTCTGGCAGCGGGCACCCGGGTCGGACCCTATGAGATAGTTGCCCTCCTCGGGGCAGGGGGGATGGCCGAGGTCTACCGGGCCACGGACACGCGGCTCGGGCGCGATGTGGCGATCAAGGTCGTGTCCGAGGGACTTGCCGGCGACGAAGCGCTTCTCGAGCGCTTTGAGCGCGAGGCAAAGCTGGCGGCCTCGCTGACGCATCCCAACGTTGTCGCTCTTCACGATGTTGGGTTGCACGACGGGAAGCCCTACTTCGTCACCGAGTTGCTTCAGGGCGAGACGCTCAGGGAGCGGCTGGTCCAAGGGCCACTTCCGCTGGCCACGGCTCTCGAGTGGGCGGCAGCCATCGCTCAGGGGCTGGCCGCGGCTCACGCGCGCGGCATTGCCCACCGGGACTTGAAGCCCGAAAACGTCTTCGTCACGCAGGATGGGCAGGTCAAGCTCATCGATTTCGGCATCGCCAAGCTCGTCGAGGAGGCCCGCGAGGCAGGCCCCCACGCCATGCTGGACGAGACCCTGTCTCCCTCCGGAGCCCACACCGGAACGGGGATGGTGCTCGGGACTCCCGGTTACATGTCCCCCGAGCAGGTGCGGGGCGACCCGGTGGACGCCCGGACGGACTTCTTCAGCTTTGGAGCGCTCCTTTACGAGATGCTTGCCGGACGCCGGGCCTTTCCTGCGAAGTCTCTGGTGGAGAGTGGCTACGCCATCCTCCACTCCGAGCCCGAGCCACTGCCGACGACCATCCCGCCGCCCCTCGCACAGCTCGTACGGCGCTGCCTCGAGAAGGACCCCGCGCGTCGCTTCCAGTCTGCACGAGACCTGGCGTTCCACCTCGAGCTGCTGCGGACACCTACCAGTTCCGGGCCACCCACCGAATCGAAGGCGCCCCTCCCGGTGCAACCATCGGCCTCGCGACGTCGGGCGTGGGTGCTTACCGGACGGACCATCATGGCCCTCGGGGTCGTCGGTCTCGTCCTGGCCGTCGTCCTCCTCGCCCTGCGGAGCCGGAACCCGTCAGCAGGGCCACAGCCCCGGCTCACCCAGGTCACGTTCGCCGAGGGCGTCGAGTCGTCACCCGCCTGGTCGGGCGACGGAACAAGCCTCACGTACTCGGCGGACGTCGGGAATCTGCGCCAGATTTTCGTCAAAGACCTGAAGACCAGCGAGGAGAAGCGCCTGACGAAGAGCGCCTTCGACGACATCCAGCCCACCTGGTCTCCGGACAGCCGGACAATCCTCTTCGCGCGGTCGCGTACAGCCGCGCAGCGTCTTGAGCCCTCAGATGTGTTCGGTTACTACGACGACGGCGACATCTGGGCGATCGACGTGGCGTCCGGCAAGGAGACGCGGCTTGTCGAGAACGCCTTCAATCCGGCTTACGCTCCCGACGGCAAGCGCATCGCGGTGGACGCGTCCTGGGCGGGTCCGAGGCAGATCTGGCTGTTGGATGCCCAAGGGCACAACCCGCAGCAGGTCACGTCGGACGTCTCCGAAGCCGTCGTTCACATGCGGCCGCGCTGGTCTCCGGACGGCAAGCGGATCGTCTTCCAGAACATCGAACGCACCAAATTCGACGTCCGGATCGTGGACGTGGCCTCCAAGACCCTCAACTGGATCACCAACGACCTGTACCAGGACATCGATCCGGTCTGGTCCCCTTCGGGCCGCTTCGTGTACTTCTCGTCCAACCGCAGCAGCGGAGGCCTGAACCTGTGGAGAAGCGAGATTGGCCAGGACGGTTTGCCGGCGGGGCTGCCGCAGCAGCTCACGACTGGCGCAGGGCAGGATGTCCAGGCCGCCCTTTCGCCCGATGGCAAGAAGCTCGCGTTCGCAATCCTGAAGCAGAACGCCGACATCTGGAAGCTGCCCGTCTCGCAAGAGACTGGGCGGTCAGCCGGCGAGCCGCTGGAGGTCGTCGCGACGACGCGGGAGGACAGTCGCGGCGCCTGGTCGCCGGACGGAAAGTGGATCGCCTTCAACTCCGACCGCTCGGGCGACATGAACATCTGGCTACACTCGCTCGCGGACGGCTCGACGCGCCAGCTCACGAAGGGTCCTGGCGGAGACTTCCAGCCGACCTGGTCGCCCGACGGGCGCTGGATCGTCTTCTTCTCATCGCGCTCGGGAAATGCCGACATCTGGAAGGTCGAGGTCGCGTCGGGCAAGCTCGTCCAGCTCACGAAGGTTCCCTCGATCGACATCAATCCGTTCTTCTCGCCCGACGGCCGGCAGATCGCCTACCAGTCGGACCAGGGAGGACGCTTGGAGGTCTGGCTCATGAGTGCCGACGGCGGCGAGGCGCGTGAGCTCACCCGCGTCGGCGCAGGCGGGCATTTCCTGCGCTTTTCCCGGGACGGCCGGGACGTCGTCTTCCGCTGCCCGACGTGCGGCGGGAAAGGTCAGACGATGCGCGTTCCCGTCAGCGGCGGCGATCCGGAACGAGTCGGCGAGCAGGCGGGGGGCTCGCACATCTCCTTCTCACCCGACTTCTCGAGGATCATGGACGTCACGGGCCACAAGGCCCTCTGGGTCTCGCCGCTGACAGGCGGCGCTCCCGAGAAGGTCTTCGAGTTCGGCGACCCAGGCGTCCGGATTGACTATCCCGTCTGGTCGCCGGACGGCCGCTTCGTGCTGTTCGACCGCTTCCGCCCCCAGGGCGGGGACATCTGGGTGATGGAGGATTTCGAGCGATGAGCGTGGGCAAGTCCTTCATCAGGCCCTGCGCCAGCTCGCTGCCGTCTGGAACGAAGGACCGCCCGGCCCGCGCGTCGGCCCCGCGGCCTCCGGCATGTCCGCCGTCACGGCTGCTTTGCCGCGGCCGGCGTCTTTCGCGCGTCCTTCACGGGGCCTAGGTACCGGTCGAACCAGTCGAGTGTTTCCTTCACGAGCTGGTCCCGTGGGACGAAGTGGCCAGCCTCGTAGATGACGTGGCGCTTCTGTCCCGCCGGCGTGCCGAGCAATTCAAACATCGGCCGCTGAGACGTCTCGACGTTGAAGTAAGGGTCCATCCGGCCATTCACCATCAGCACAGGAATGGTGATGCGGCTGACGAAATTGAGGGGGTCGGCCTCGGGAAGGGGCTGCTCCATCTCGAATCCTGCCACATGGAGCACGGCGACCTTGAGACGAGGTTCCACCGCAGGAATCAGCCCACCCATCTCGCCGCCCCAGCTGTAGCCGAAATAGCCGAGCTTCTCCCTGTCGATGTCGGGCCGGCTGTCCAGGTAGTCGATGCTGCGCATCAGGTCCTGGGTCCACTGAATGACGGCGTCGCGGTACGCCACCGACGCCATGTCCACGTTGGTGTTGAGCTCCGCCCTGCGCTCCAACGTCCCGCGGTAGACGGGAAACATCAGGGCGCGACCGCTCCGGACGATGAAGTCCCAGTAGGGGAAGTCCTCGTCGATGGAGGCCTGAAACTGCGAGCCGGAGCCGGGGAAGTAAACGATGGTCTGGTAGGGAGGGCTGCCCACCTTTGGCAGGAAGAGGTAGGCCAGCACGCGTTCCTTGCCGTAGGCGGCGTCGAACGTCACCTTTTCGCGCACCCAGTCGTTGCCGGTGTCCGTCGCTTCGAGGACGGCGTTCAGCGGACGGGCGTCGTAGGCGTACAGCCGCCGGTAGATTTTGAATTCCGCGTCTCCGACCGGCTTTTCCTTGGTGTAGTCGCGGAAGGGCTTGTCGACTGGCTCCTTCGCCTTGTCGAGGTTGGGGTCCTTGCCAAGGTACGTCGCCAGCCGCAGCCCGTTGGTCTGGGAGCGGTCCCAGGGGGACTGGGTGCCCTTGTCGGTGAAGGCGTAGACCGGGTCATTCCACCCTCCGCCGAGGATGAAACGGCCCGAGGCTCCGCCGGTCGCTTCGTTGAAGCACCATTCGCGTACGTTGCCTGCCATGTCGAACGTCCCGAAGGGCCCGATGCCCTGGTACTGGCCGACCGGCGCGAGGCCCTTGTCGAAGAAGTTGCTCGCCGGAACAATCCATCGCGCATTGAAGACACCGGCGGCAAAGCGCCAGTGGAAGAAGGTCGGCAACTCCCGCCCTTCGAAGGCCGCGAACGCCGCGGCCTCGTACCAGCTGACCCCGGCCACCGGGAACTCGTCCTGTCCCTTGGGAAACCCACTCAGCTCCCAGGTGCTGGGCCCCGGCCGTCCAGTCCGGTCGACGAAGAGGGCCATGGCTTCTTCAAACGTCAGCCGCCGCCCATCCCTCACGAAGGGCTCATGCCAGAACTCCGGCTTCTCGTAGCCTCCGGCGGCCACGAAGGCCTTGTAACGGCGATTGGTGACTTCGTAGCGGTCGAGAAGAAAGTCCTGGAGGGGCGATTCATGATCGTCCGGACCGGGCCCGAACAGCCCTCCCGAGACGTGCACCACGTCGTCGGAGAGAGCCCCCACCTTGTCCAGCGGAATGACTTGCGAGAACGCCCCCACCCGGCCCGCCTCGTATGGCCGGTAGCCCTCCAACGTGAAGCGGACGCGAAGGTCGACCCGCGGGTACCACGTCGTCAGCGGCGTCACCCCCAACTCATGCCAAGGGGCCTTGTCGTCTGCATAGTCGCGGACGGAAACATGCGCCCCGGGCGGTGCTGTCCGGAGTGTCCCCAGGCTGGCGAAGGTGCGCCAGGCCGCCAGCAGCGCAGGGTTGTCCGGTACTGCCCGGTTGGCCTCCATGGCCAAGAGCTGCGCGTCCAGAAGCTTGTCCCTGTCCACCAACTGGTGAAGCTCGGGGAGGACTTTCGCCGTCAGCCACGTCTCGTTCCTGCGGAGGCCAAACCAGCCGCCAAACCAAATGCCCAGGACGACCACCAGCGCCACGGCCAGGAGACCCACCCCGCCAGCGGAGAGGACCGCGCGGCGCTGCACCGTGGCCACCGGCGCCTCGACGAATTGCGCCACCTCACCGGCGGAGGCAAAACGCCGGCCGGGTTCTTTTTCCAGGCAGCGGAGGATGGCGGCATTCCAGCGCTCGGCCAAATCCGGCACAGCCGTCTTGGGGGGCGGCGGCCTTTCATTCACGCGCTTGAAGGCCGTCTCCAAAGGCGTGGCGCCGGTGAAGGCCGTCTTCCCAGTCAGCATCTCGTACAGCACCAGCCCCAATGCATAAATGTCCGTCGCCGCGCTCACCGGTCCGCCCGTCACTTGCTCGGGCGCCATGGACTCCGGGGTGCCGAGCAGACCGGCGCCGGTGACGTTTTCAGCGAAGTCGGCGTCGGCGTGGAGCGCACGGGCAATCCCGAAGTCGGTCAGCGCCACGCGCAAGCCGGGCGCGCCTCCGCCGGCGGCCGGGGTTGGCACCAGCATGACGTTGCTGGCCTTGAAGTCCCGGTGGACGACGCCCGCGGCGTGGGCCGCATCCAGTCCGGCGGCCATCTGCCTCAACAGCGGCAGCACCTGCGCCGGCGACATTCGGCCTTCGCGCTTCAACCGCTGGAGCAGCGTCTCGCCGTCCAGGAATTCCATGGTGAGGAAGTGCAGCGTCTCGCCGGCGGCCGTCTGCGCCGAGTACAGGTCATAAATGCGGCAGACGTTGGGGTGGCTGGCCTTTCTGGCCAGGAGCACCTCGCGGCGAAAGCGCTCCAGGGCCGCGCTGTTGTCCGCGAAATGCGGAAGGATGGTCTTCAGCGCAACGTGGGCATGCAGCACCTCGTCCTGTGCCTCGTACACCTCGCCCATGCCGCCCGCGGCGATGAAGCGGAGAATGGTGAAGCGGCCCGCGAGCGTCTCGCCTTGTTGCAGGCGCGGTGCGCCTCGAGCGCCGGGCGTGGAAGGGTGCGGGACACCAGGGGTGAATTCCGCGGTCTCCGCGGCCTTCCCCGTCACCCGCCCGGCGGGGCTGGCCGCGGTGACGGGAAACTCCTCCGGCTTCTCAGGAGCTGGTTTAGGCGGGTCCTGGCTCACGTGGCCCCCCGGGTTAACCGGCGGAGCATCCTTATAGTCGGCCGTATGGTGCAACCGTCGACTTTCACCTCTGGGCCAGAAGTCGTGAGCGCACGCCGGCCTGCTTTGAGAGTGAGCCGCTCGCGTCAAGCCCCATCCCGCACGGACCATCTCTGGAAGTGCTGGGACGCCCCCTGGGGGCGGCCTCGACGATGGGCGAAGCGTAGTCCAAGACCCCGTCGTGCCATTCACCGGGGTCAGCCTCCCGAGCTCCGGGCCGAGGGTTCGAATTGTCCTCCTCGCCGCGTCTCGGCGCGTGTGAAGGCCGGGCCTCCGTAGCGGCAGCGGGGTAAGGTCCACGCGTGCCTCTCGCCGTGGCGACCCGAGTTGGACCGTACGAGGTGGTGGCTCTCCTCGGGAAGGGGGGCATGGCCGAGGTCTACCGGGCAAGAGACACTCGGCTGGGACGCGACGTCGCCATCAAAGTCATGTCCGAAGCACTCGGCGGGGATGCCTCTCTACTTGAGCGTTTCGAGCGCGAAGCGAAGCTCGCCGCCTCGCTCAATCACCCCAACGTGATTGCCCTCTACGACGTGGGATTCCAGGACGGGAAGCCGTACTTCGTCACCGAAGTCTTGGAAGGCGAGACGCTGCGGGAGAGGCTGGCCAAGGGCCCGGTTCCCCTGAGCAAGGCGCTGGAGTGGGCGGCCCAGATGGCGCAAGGCCTGGCGGCTGCGCACGCCCGCGGCATCGTGCACCGCGACCTCAAACCGGAGAATGTCTTCCTCACCCGGGATGGGCAGGTGAAGCTGCTCGATTTCGGCATCGCGAAACTCGTCGAAGCGAACCGCGATGCAGCGCCCCACGGGCTCCTGGACCGGACGGCAGCGTCCTCGGGCAGCACGGGCACCGGCATGGTTCTCGGGACGCCGGGCTACATGTCGCCCGAGCAGGTGCGAGGCGACACCGTCGATGCTCGGACCGACTTCTTCAGCCTCGGGGCCGTCCTCTATGAATTGCTCGCTGGCCACCGGGCTTTTCCCGCAGGCTCGGTGGTGGAGAGCGGATACGCCATCCTGCGCAACGAACCTGAGCCACTGCCGGCGACCATCCCGAGCTCGGTGACTCAGGTCGTCGCTCGATGCCTCGAAAAGGACCCCGGGCGTCGCTTCCATTCCGCGCAGGACCTGGCCTTCCACTTGGAATTGCTCCGGTCACCCAGTCTCGCTACCGAGGCGATGCAGCGTTCGCCGACGCCGCGTCGACGACAATGGTGGTGGTTTGCGATTCCCGTCGCCATGGCCCTCCTGATTGCCTTGGGTCTCCGCTTTGGCTCGCTCATCCTGGTGCGGCGTCCCAGCACCAGTGAGGACCAGAGCACGGCCGCGGGAGCGCGACCGGTGCCGTCCATCGCGGTTCTCCCCTTCGTCAACCTCAGCTCCGACAAGGAGCAAGAGTATTTCTCCGACGGCATTTCGGAGGAGCTCCTCGACGCGCTGGCACGGGTGAAGGGGCTGAAAGTCGCCGGACGTACCTCTTCCTTTCACTTCAAAGGAAAGAACGAGGACTTGCGAACCATCGCCGAGACGCTAGGCGTGGCCAACATCCTCGAGGGGTCGGTGCGCAAACAGGGAAACCGGGTGCGCATCACCGCCCAGCTCATCCAGGCGTCCGATGGCTTTCACCTCTGGTCGAAGACGTTTGAGGGCGACCTGACGGACGTCTTCGAGCTCCAAGAAAGAATCGCCCGCGCCATCACCGAGGAGTTGAAGGTGGTGCTGCAAGGAGACCAGCGAAACCGGCTGGTTCCTGTCGCCACCACCAACCCGGAGGCCTACGCCCTCTATTTACAGGCCACTGCCATCTTCAACCGCCGCGATGGAACCCACTTCCACGACGGCATCCGACAGCTCGAGGAGGCCATCCGCCTCGACCCAGGCTACGCCCGCGCCTGGTCGCGGATGGGCACGCTCCAGGTTCTGTTGCCCACCTACGATGCGGGCGAGTTCAATCTCGCACTCGCTGCTGCCGAGAAGGCCGCGCGGCAAGCCATCGCGCTCGACCCATCTCTGGCCGAGCCCCACGCAGTCCTCGGCCTGGCGTTCCAGGCCCGGCGACGGTTGCTGGACGCGAGAGCGGCCTTCCAGCGTGCGCTGGAGCTCGACTCCGACGACGTCACCGCCAACTTCTGGTTCGCCACCAGCCTGGTGGATGAGGGTTACCTGCGCCAGGGCATCCAGCGGCTGGACAAAATCCTGGCCGCCGACCCCATCATGCCCAACGCGTTGTTTTGGCGCGGGCGGAGTGCAATCGATGATGGCGACCTCGAGCTTGCGGAACGGCTGCTCGGGCGGGCCAAGGACTTGGGTCTCACTCACGTCAGCATTGGGTTGTCCTCGCTGGCCGAAGCTCGCGGCCAGAAGGACGAGGCTGCCCGGCAGATGACCCAGGCCCTCGAACTGCTCGGCGGTACCCTTCCGCCTGGGTTCAGCCAACTTGTCCCGCGGGGCGTCTTCGGAGACGCCGCGTCGCGAGAGAAAGCGCTGGCCCTCATCGACCGCTACCTCGCTACCCGTCCGGCAGTCGTCGCGGGGGCAGTCCCGTTCGCGCTGTTCCGCCTTGGTGAGACGGCCAGGGCGCTGACGCTGTACGCGGCCGGCCCGACGAGTAACGACGCCCTGATGATGGATATGCTTTGGAGCCCCTCCGGGCAGTCGGCCAGGAATTCGCCGGCGTTCGCCGAGTTCGCGCGGCGAATCGGGTTTGCGGACCTCTGGGACCACTACGGTGCGCCCGAGCTGTGCCGACGCGTCGGGCCCCAAGACTATGCCTGCCGGTAGGCTGCACCGGCCTCCTCGCCTTAGCCGGAGGCCTTCGTGGCGCTCGTGGTCTTCCTGAAAGGAATCAACGTTGGCGGGCACAAGCTCGTCCGTCCGTCCCTGCTCGCGCAACGTCTGAAACGCTACGATGTCGTCAACTTCGGTGCGGCAGGAACCTTTCTGGTTCGTGGGCCGGTCAGTCAGAGCCGACTACGGGCGGAAATCGAGCGCCGACTGTCGGTCGAGACTGAGGTCATCATCTGCGAGAGCCGGGCGCTTTTCCGCGCGGTGTCACTTTCGCGGTTCGGGGTGCCAAATCGAGCCGATGTGGTTCGCTTCGTGAGTGTGATGTCCCACCAGCCTCGTCGGCCGCCCCCCACTCCTTTCGCTCTCCCGCGGCGCGGAAGGTGGTTCGTGAGAGTCCTCGCCAGGGAAGGCAGGTTTCTCTTCGGGGTCTACCGTCGTGAAATGCCGACCATCCGCTACCTCGCCGCGATGGACAAGCTCCTCGGCGCGCCGATTGCTACCCGAAATTGGAACACGGTCGTTGCCATTCGAGAGGTCCTTGAAGCCGGAAGTTGAAGACGGTTCCGGGACTTGGTGAGCCCACGACAGCCGGTCGAGACTCGTCGCATTCACGCCGACAAGCTGCCCGGGCGCATGGTCACCGCGAATTCGCGCTTGAAGCCTCGGGTCTGGGAGTCGCGCCGCGCTCCTTCACACGAAGGACCAGCACCGTTCCGGCCAGCACCAAGGCCATGCCCGCCAGCCCTTCCCCGGTCCACTGGTAGCCCTCGAAAACGGTGGAGGCCAGCATGGCCACGAGTGGGATGACGGCCGCGGTGTAGCCCGCGCGTCCGGCGCCGACGCGCCGAAGTAGCGTCAGGTACGAGACGAAGGCCACCACGGACCCGAGAAGACTCAGGTACAGGAGCGAGAGCACATAAGGCGCGTGCGGGTCGTAGGCCAGCGGGACGCCCCGCACGCCACACCAGCCGATGAGGAAGAGCGCGGCATAGCCCATGGCCCAGGCGGTGCCGGGCACGACGGGCACACCCCGGGCGAAGAGGCGTTGGGACTGGAGGTTCCCGGCCGACGCCACCAGGGTGGCGAGGCAGGCCAGCGCGATGCCTGTGCGCTGGCTGGGCGCGCCTCGCAGGCTCGCCAGCTGCGGCCAAAAGAGGAGCCCGACGCCGGCCACACCAATCGTGGCCCCCAGGAGGACCGCCGGCGGCACAGGGGTGCCGAAGAGAAGGCGCGCGCCGAGAAGATTCCAGAAGACGATGAAGGCGAAGAGCACCGCCACCAAGCCGGAGGTGAGGTGCAGCTCGCTCCGGTAGACGAGCACGTAGTTGAGGCCGAAGAGCAGCGCCCCGAAGAGCGCCAGGCCGGCGTGCTCCCCTGCTGCGAAGCGCAGCGAAATCCCGCGCAACAGGCACCAGCTCAGCAAGAGGAGCGAGGCGAGCGCAAAGCGCCAGGCCACGGAAGCCTCGGGCGGCACCACGCCGAGCTGGAACTTGATGACCAGCCAAGTCGTTCCCCAAATGATGCTGGGGAGGAGGAAGAGAAACACGGTGGAGGCAGCGGCCGCATCGCGGGTCGCCGGAGTCACGAGAGCGCGGTCCATAGGGGGTTGCTGGGAGCATAAGCGGCTGCCAAGCCCGAGGGGACCTTGGCCCAAGGGCATGCAGGTGCTGTGGCGTTCCTCTTTAGGCCTGTGGTGTGGTGTGAGACCTTGGACGAACGTCGCTTCCGAACGGCCGCCGTACATTACGCAGCACGGCCGCCGTATCCGGACGCCCTGATTGAGGGCGTGGCGGGCTTCTGTGCTTTCACCCGCGCGCACCGGCTGCTCGACCTCGGGACCGGTCCAGGGGTTCTGGCCATTGCCTTCGCCCCCTACGTCGGCTCCGTGCTGGCAGCGGACCCCGAGCCAGAGATGCTCCTTCTCGCGCGCGAGGCGGCGCGGGCCGCGGGCGTTGCGGTGGAGGTCCGCGAAGGAAGCTCCGAGACACTCGACGCAGGCTGGGGCCGCTTCCGGGCGGCAACCCTCGGCCGCTCATTCCACTGGATGGACCGCGCCCAGACGCTCGAGCGCCTGGACGGGATTGTTGAGCCAGAGGGAGCGGTCATCCTCTTCAACGACGAACTCGCGGACGCGCCGGAAAACGCGGCCATGCGCGCCTGGTGGGCGGTGATTCACCGCTACTCGGAGGATGACCCCGTTCGGGCCAAGCGCCGGTCGCCAGAGTGGCAGGACCACGAGACGCTCCTCCGAGCTTCAGCCTTCTCGCGGATCGATCGGATTGTTTACCCGCATCAATACTCCGTCACCGTGGAGAGGCTGATTCACCGGGCCCTGTCAATGTCCTCCACCTCGGCATCGCGGCTCGGTCCTCGCACGCAGGAGATGATCGACGAAATCCAGGCTGCCCTTTCGCCGTTCGCCGCGACAGGCGAGATGATCGAGGCGATGGAGTGGACTGCCATCGTCGCCCGCCGGCCGGTCCCGGAGCGTCGGGGCTGATGATGCTTCAGACCGCGAGCCATCAGCACAAGACTGGAGGTCGAGCGTGACGGCCGACCAGCAGCGCAAGGCCCTGGGCATCGCCGGCGCGAGCCTCGTCGCGACGGCCCTCTTCTTTCACCGAGTGTTGCTCAACGGAGAGGTCTTCCTCGCCCGAGACATGCTGCTCGTCTACCTCCCACTGCGGTTCTACTGGGCGCAGCGAATTCTCAGCGGGTCCTTCCCAGACTGGTACCCCTACGACGGACTCGGCCAGCCCTTTACCGGGATGGTGATCTCCGCCGTCTTTCATCCGCTCAACGCTCTCTATCTGCTGCTTCCGCCGAAGGCCGCGCTGAATGTGAACGTGCTTCTGTGCTTTCCGGCAGCCTTCTGTGGCGTCTACCGGCTCGGCAGGCGATTCGGTGTCGGCCTACCGGCAGCAGTCCTCGGTGGGACGGCTTTCGCCTTTTCGGGCCCCCTCGTCTCGTACACGAACAATCTCGGTTACTTGATGGCGGCTGCGACGGTGCCATGGGCACTGTGGGGAGCAGACCGCTTTTTCGAGCGGCCCTCCTGGGGCAGGGCCAGCCTCGCCGGTGCACTCGGAGCGCTGGTGCTGCTCGCCGGCGACTTACAGGCTTTCGCCTTGACGCTCGGGCTCTTCGGCGTGCTCGGTTTTTGCCGCCGCGCACGGTGGACCGCGGTGGCCGCGGCGCTCGCCTCGGCGATGGCAGCAAGCACCGTGCAGCTCCTCCCCGCGTGGCAGGCCTTCGGCCAGGCACACCGAGGCCAGCAGGGTTTGGCCCAGGCGACGCTGTGGTCGACACACCCGCTGCGCCTCGTGGAGGTACTCCTTGGGCCGCTCTTCGCGCGCGACCCGGACGACGCCCTCGGCAGGCTCATCGCCCGCCGTGTGCTTGACTCCGGGCAGGCGACGCTCTGGATGGATTCGCTGTATCTCGGCTTGCCCGTCGTGGTGCTCGCCCTCGTCGGCGGGTGGGCCTACCGAAGGTCTCGCGCTGGGCGGACGCTCGCGCTTTGCACCGGGCTGCTGCTCTTGCTGGCGCTGGGCAAACGCGCCGGACTGACGACGCTCGCCTTCCATGTGCTCCCGTTTTGGCGTGCCTTCCGCTACCCGGAGAAGTGGATGGTCTTCGTCTCCCTGGGACTCGCCCTGGGAGCAGCCGCAGGCTTTCAGGCCGTGCTCACGCGTCCGGAGATTCGCCGCTGGGCCGGACGCCTCCTCGGCCTCGTCAGCATCCTGGCCTTGGCCGTCGCCGCCGAGGAAGTGGGCCTGAAGCTGGGTGGGCGGTGGATGGCGACTCCCATCGGAAGCGCGCTCGGGGCGGAGGCGGCGGCGCAATTCTCGCGTGACCTCGCAAGCGGTGCGGCTGTCAGCGGAGCGCTGGCCGCGCTCGCCGCCGCGTCCCTCCTCTGGGGCGTGCGCCCGCGACTCGTCGCCTGGTCCACGCCAGCGTGCTGCTTCCTGGGGCTCCTCGGGCTGAATGAGCCGCGGTACCAGGTTCTGCGCCCGGATGTGGCGGACCGCCCGAGCCCCTTCCTCGCTGCAATCCAGGGAACTTCCTGGCGGGTGCTTCAGCTGAGCGGTCCTCACCGAGAGCCATCGGGCGCCGGGCTCAGTCCGTTGGACCTCCACGCGCTTGGGGCCGTACTCACTCTCGAGCCCGTCACGTCCGCGCTCTTCGGGCTGGAGGGGGCCAATACCTACCTGCCTGCAAGCTCGGCACGCGTCGTCGAGCTCAGCGACGACGAGCGGGCTTGGGTGCTCGGGCGAGCGGGGCTCTTCGGCGCCCGCTACCTGAGCGTCGCTGAAGGAAATGCAGCCGCGGTGGTGGCTTCTGGCAAGCGCGTCGTAGAGACACTGCCCAGCTTCGGCTACGACCTCATCGAGAACCCCTTGGCGCTTCCACGAGCTTATGTGGCACGCCCCGTCTGCGTGGCGGGGCCCGCGGAGTCCCTCGCTGCGGTTCAGGCCGGGAGCTTCGTCCCGGGGGTGGAGGCAGTCGTCGAGTGCGGCCGCCCCTTCCCCGCCACCCCCGAGAGCCCGGGCGATGTCCTCTCGCTCGAGTCCACTCCCGAGCGGACAACCCTTCGGGTGCAGATGCGGGCCGGGGCGGTGGTGGTGTTGAACGATGCCTTCTATTCCGGGTGGCGGGCCACGCTCGACGGTGAGGAAACTCCCCTCCTGGCCGCCAATCACGCGGTCCGCGCCGTCTTCGTCCCCCCGGGCCTTCACGAAGTCGTCTTTCGCTACCGCACGCCGGGCCTGTGGCTGGGTCTCGGCGTCACCCTGGCCTTTCTCCTCGGGGGAATAGGCGCAGGACTTCTCCGCCGTCCGCAGAGGAGGGCCAAGAGCCAGTCGCCAGGGGTGGATGCTTCCGCATCAAACCTTTCCGGTCACAGGACGGACCCGCCGCCCACTGGCGCGTCGAGACTGTAGCGCTTCGGTGGGTCACGTAACTTCGTCAGTTGAAATGACGCTGCTTCGGGAAAAGCTTCCACAGCGGCTCGTAGCTCCCCCTGCAGACGACGATGCTCAGGTTCTGCTCGTAGGGCATGGCGTACGGATTGTGATGGACGCCGCCAAGGCGCGCATCGGCGCAAGCATTTCGGTCGTCGTCCACCGTCGCGTTCATGTCAATCATCAGGTCGGCATCGACGTTGGGCCCAGGTCCCCAGGTGAAGTAGGCATTGTGGCCGCTGATTGCCGGCGGAAGCCCGAGGCTCGGACCAAAGAAGTTGATGGCCGACGCCTCGCCGTAGTTGTCCACGAGGATGAACGCGCGGCGTCGTTCCTCCGGCGACAGAGTCGAATAAACGCGAGCCATGGTCTCCGCCAACTCTGGCCATCCGAACATGTCTGCCCAGTACTGAGGCAGCCTGTCGAGCCTCTGGTTCTCGGCGGCCTTGGGAACGACGTGAAGTGCCGACTCGTACGCGATGAAGGTGTCTATCGGAAGAATCGGAAGCGTCATGGGCAGCAAGAAAATCCCGGACGCAACCGCAAACCCGAAAACGACTGGACGTAGCCGTCGTCGATGCGTCGTCCACACATCCACCTGGACCGCCCCAGCACTGAAGAGAGCCGGGTAAATCGCCATCAGGTAGTAGTCCTTCCCGTGCAGGAAGAAGAACAACAGGTAGAGCAGGACGTACGTGATTCCAATCCATCGAAGCTCCCGACGTCGGAAGACGAACCACAAACCCGTCAGCCAGAAGGGTGCGAAGAACGGGTTCAGCATCTTGAGCTGCGCCACAGCAAAAGCCGATGGCCCGAGGACCACGTTCTTGCCGTGAGACCCATTTCGCAGAAGCTCCAGGAACGGAAGCCCATGCGCCACCTGCCAAACCACGCTGGGCAAGCCAATCGCGCAACCGATGGCGATACCGATGAGCACCGGCCGCGTGCGGAGCGCTCGGCGTTCCGGGGTCAAGAGCAGTGCCACCAGCAGCGAAAGACCGAAAAAGGCGATGCTGTACTTCGAGAGCGCCCCTGTGCCGAGGGCGAGTCCAAGAAAGACTCCGGTGCGTGGCCCTTGGGTGCCGGTCGCGATTCGCTGAACGCAGAGGATGGTGAACGTCCAGACAAAGGGTTGAAAGACGTCTGTGGTGAGCAGGACGCCTTGCAGCATGAGCGTCGACCCGAGCGTGACGAAGATGGCGGAAAGGGCCTGGGCGAATCGATTTCCCCCGAGGTCTCGGGCCAGCACCGCACTTGCCCAGGTCACGGCGGCCGCTCCGATGGCCGGTACCACGCGGAGCGCGAAGAGCGAGTGGCCGAAGACTTGGGTCAGCGCAGCCAGCCAGGGGACGAGCGGGGGCTGGTCGACGTACCCGAGCGCTGGGTGGCGACCACACATGATGAAGTACAGCTCGTCGCGGAAGAAGCCATAGTGGGCGTTACCCACCAGATGAAGAGCCAGCGCGGCCAGCGCCGCCCAGAAGGGCACATCTCGTTTCACGCACGTACTTTACGCTGGCGCCCCCCGGCAATTTCAGCGCCATCTCCATCCGCGGAGTGGTAAACGAAATGCCTATAGGCCCTTGAGTCTCTGAAGGTGTTGCACGGCGTTGGTGTTCTTCGGGTTGAGCTCGAGCGAGCGCGTGTAGTTCTCGATGGCGCGCTGCTTTTCGCCGCTCATCTCGTAAGCCTCGGCCAGGCTGTCATAGGCGTTGGCACTCTTCGGGTAGCGGGCCACCGTCAGCTTGAAGATGGCCACGGAGGCGCCGTCCTCGCCCTCCTCGAGGAGCTGGTAGGCCCAAGTGATGAGCTCGTCCTCCGACAGCTTGAAGTGGCTATCCTTCACCTCGAGCTGCTTCAAGACGTCTGGCGCTTTCGCGAAGCCCTGGCGAAGCAATTCGGCGCGAAAGGCCTGAATTGCCGGCGGCAAGCCAAAGCCCGAGGTGCGCATCTCCGGGAGGTAGTAACCCGCTATCCTGTCCATGAAGCGTTCCGGTCCGATGACGAGGTTGGTGAGGAGAATGATGGCCAGCTCGGACTCCGGGTAGATGAAGAGTGCAGCCTTATTGCCACCCGTCGAGGCCACCGCCCGGTACTTGGGCCGGATGACGAGTGGCCACCCGATGGCGTAACCGTTGAAGACGTCGTTGGCCCCGTGCACCGTGCCGTCGTTGAGGGTCCCCGGACTCCAGAGGACGGAGAGGCTTTCGGGTTTGAGCAGCACGCCGGACTGCAGCGCGATGAGCCAGCGGGCCATGTCCTCGGCGGTGGTGTTGATGCCGGCGGCGGTGCGGATGTACGTCGGCCAGTCCCGGAGGACGGCATGAAGAGTGTCTGCCGGGACCGTTCCGCGCTCCGTCTCCTCGCAGTAGCAGTACGTCGGCGCCAGGTGCGGGACAACATCATGCGAATCGCCGAAGCCCGAGTGTGGCATGCCCACCACCCGAAACTGATGCTCGGCGATGAAGTCTGTGAAGGGCTGCCCGGCGAGCTTGGTGATGACTCGGCCGAGCAAGTAGTAGTTGGTTTGGTTGTAGCTGTATTTGGTGCCTGTCGGAGACTCCATCGGCGTCTCGGAGAGCTTTCGCATGAGCGCCTCCTCGCCATCAGCAACCATCCGCGCGTGGCTGTCCCAGAGGTCAGGGATGCCGGAGACGTGGGTGAGGAGTTGCTTGATGGTGACTGCACGCCAGGGCGCCGGGAGTCCGTCGAGGTAGCGGGAAACGGGGCCGGAGAGGTCCAACTTTCCTGCCTCCACCAGTTGCATGACGGCCACGCCCACGAAGGCCTTCGTGATGGAGTTGACGGGAAACACCGTCTGGTCGGAGACGGGGACGGAGTCCTCCACGTTGGCGATGCCATAGGCGCCAAGGAGAACCACCTTGCCGTGCTGGACGACGGCAATTTGGAGGCCCGGAATCTTATTCGTCAGCATGAGGCGGTGAACGAACGCCTCCACGCGTGCGCTAGGCAGCGCCCCCTGGCTGGCGGACGCGGGTTGCGCGCCCGCTGTGGCCGAGAGGTACCCCGAGAGAAGAAGCGCAACGCGAAAGGAGAGCCCGACGTAGGGAGAAGCCCTGAGAAGAGACATGTGCATGGGGTACGTAGCGGTAAGGGCCGCGCTTGCACAAATTCTCGTCGGGAGACGCGACGAGGCCCCTACTGCGACAAGCGGCGCTGGCTAGCGTGAGTGGAGGAGGCGTCCACTTGCCGTGCAGGCTCGATCACCCTGAGCCCTCGGCAATCAGCCATTCGATGAAACTCGTCAGTGATGAGCTCTTGTCCACGTCGAAGGGAACCAAGGCGATGTACTTCTTCCTTGGCACGCTGATGGTGGGAAACGGAGCCAGGAGACGTCCGGCCTTGAGGTCTGCTTGGAGAACGGGCAGTGGGCCTATCCCGAGCCCGAAACCATCCACCACGGCTTGCAGGGTGACGAAGAAATGATCGAACACCCGGCGCCGCTGGTTGGCCAGTGGCAGCAGTGCGGCACGTTCCAGCCAATCGGTCCAGTCGCCGGGCCGCGTTTCGGTCGAGAGCAGGACATGGTTCGCGATGTCCTTCAACCGACGGAGCGGCCGACGGTTGAAGAGCACCGGGCTCATGATGAGGGTATCGGCCTCGTCGAGAAACGGGACGGCGCGATGCTGCGGCCACGCATCTTGCTCCGGTGAGCCGCGCCGAATGGCGACCTCGAAGCCGCCGCGCAATTCATCCTGCAACGTCATCGTGGTGGTGACCGCCACCTCGACCTCGGTTCGCTCCTTGTGAAACCTTTCCAGCCGAGGGATGAGCCAGCGCATCGCGAACGTCGTCGGCGCGCTCACCCGAAGGATGCGGCGCGCGTCGAGACGGCCGCAGGCCTCGGCCGCGGTGGTGATACGATCGAACGAGAGGCTGACCTCCGCCGCGAAAGCGCGCGCCGCTGGAGTGGGCGCCATGCGCCGCCCCACCTTCACGAAGAGGCGCTGGCCGAGCCAACTCTCGAGCGCGCCGATCTGCCGGCTCACCGCGCCGTGGGTCAGGCCGAGCTCGACTCCGGCCTTGGAGTAGCTGCCGGTTCTGGCCGCGACCTCGAAGAGACGCAAGGCATTCAGCGGAGGCAGTCGGCGCATGGGACCTGTGAGAAAAACCGACAGATCGTGTGATCAAACACAGTCTAGTCGCCAAAAACTCATACGTATAGAACCGCGGAATGCAGAGCGCGAGCGCGATGGATGTGTTGCCGGCCCGGCAGGACCCCGGGACGTCGCGGCAGCGGCGCAATCTCGCCGGAGCGTGCCTCGCGCACCTGATGCACGACGGATACACCGACCAGCTCTACGCGCTGCTGCCGGTCTGGCAGTCGGACTTTGGCCTCTCGTATGCCGGGCTCGCGATGGTGCGGGCGCTCTACAACGGCACCATGGGTGGCTTGCAAGTCCCGGGCAACAAGCTGATCGCGAACCTCGGCCCACGCGCAGCCCTGGCGCTGGCCACTTCCATCGCGGCAACGGGATTTCTGCTGATGTCCCTCCCGCTCGGATTCCCAGGCCTGTGCGCTGGACTCGTCCTGGCTGGTGTCGGATCGAGCGTTCAGCACCCCCGTGCCTCGCTGCTGGTGTCGAACACTTACGGGAAAGCGTCGCGCGCCCCGCTGGGCATCTACAACTTCGCCGGCGATCTCGGCAAAGCCACTTTTCCGGCCATGGTGGCCTTGCTGCTCTCGGTCATCGCGTGGCGGCCGGTGGTCGCGATCATGGGCTGCATCGGGCTGATGGCAGCGGTCGCGCTGCTGGGCGTCGTGCAGCGGAATCCATACGTCGCGCCAATCGAGCAGGAATCCGAAGCAGCGAGGAGCCGAGGTGGCAGGGGCTTCGGTCTGCTCCTCAGCATCGGCGCGCTCGATACGTCGACTCGAATGGGCTACCTCCTCTTCCTGCCGTTTCTGCTGCACACGCGCGGCGCGACGGGGCCGCTGGTCGGCGTCGGCCTGGCGCTGCTCTTCACTGGAGGAGCGCTCGGCAAGGCGGTGTGCGGCTGGCTTGGGCAGCACATGGGCGTCGTGTGGAGCGTCATCGTCACCGAAGCCGCCACTACGCTGCTCATGGCCGCCACCTTGATCGTCCCGCTCGCCCCGATGCTCGCGATCCTTCCGTTGCTCGGCATCGTCCTCAATGGAACCTCATCGGTCCTGTATGGGACCGTCCCGGACCTCGCTCCGAAAGGCGACATCGGCCGCGGGTTCGCACTGTTCTACACGGGCGTGCTCGGCGCCGGCGCGCTCGCGCCGATTGCTTACGGCGCGATCGCCGACCACTCCAGTCGGACCGTCGGGATCCTGTCCGCTGCGTTGACGGCCACAGCCATCATCCCGCTGGTCTTCGCGCTCCGTCCCCTCCTCGAAAACCGGCGCATCGCCCCGACGAATCGGCAGCCACGCAAAGTCTGAAGGACGGACGTTGACCGACTCTCCCGCGCACGTTTGGCGGGCTCGAGGGCAGCGGACTCGACCGTCCGATGCGGCAATGCGCCACAGTTGAGGCAGTCAGGGACGCCTCTCCTCGCTCAAGCTCGCCGTGACTCGATGGCATAGATCGCTGGCATGGAAGTGGCAGAAAGCGCGCGTCTACCTCGAGGAGCCCGAAATGTTCACTTCCGGAATAGCGTTGGTTGCCGCGGCGATGGCGATGGTCGCATTGAAGAGCGTGCCCCCGCGCGAGTGAGGCGTCCTCAGCCGCGAGCTGGGCCATTCGATGCGGGACAATCCCGAGGTTCATTGCTCACGCGTGATGGGACGATCCTCTGAGGCAGAACATCCGGAGGGGGCTGGCGTTCCTGGGAGACAGCCCTATCTCACCCAACATGAACGAACACTCAAACACCGGTGCACTTGTCGCTCGAAGCTCGCAGGGTGAGCGTGTTCATCAACTCATCCGCAAGCGCATTCGGCAGTATCCATACCTCGCCATCGCAACGGGGGCAGGCGTTGCATGGGTGCTCGCAGGAGGGTTGTCCGCTCGGAAGACCACTCGGGTCCTCGGTGCCATTGGGGGTCTCGCGCTCTTCCCCCCTATTTGGAGTCGCCTCATTGGATTGAGCGCATCATTGGTAGACCCACGACGTACGTAGCCAGGAGAACACCATGGCGGACATCAACACAGACGCGCTTCTCAGCTCCCTCGGGCTTGCGCGCAAGAGCGCGTCCGGGCCGCTTGGCTCAGCGACCATTGCCCTGGCCGTCGGTCTGGTGGTGGGAGGCGTCTTCGGCCTTCTCTTCGCGCCCAAGTCTGGGGAGGAAACCCGAGAGGACCTGCGGAAGCAGGCCGCGGAGGCCAAAGACGACCTCCTGGCCGCCGCGAAGAAATTCGGTCAGACCAACGGCGCGGGCGATTCAACCTCGGGACCCAACGCTCAAGGGTCCGAGTCCTAAACTCGCACCCCCGGGAGCTCTTGCGGCCCAAGTCCGGAGTGCGCAGTTTCCGAAGCATGCCGAAGCCCGCGAAGCGACGCTGGTATTTCCGTTGGTGGGCTTGGGCAACCCTCGGTGTGGCCATCGTTGTCCTCGGGCTGTACCTGGGCCTTCAGCCTCTCGCTCGCTACGCGACGAGACGCGCGCTCGACTCTGTCTCTGGCTACGTCGGGTCATTCCAGGACGTTCACGTTTCTCTCATCCCCCTGCGGTACAGCGTGACGCGTCTGAAGCTCGACCCAACCGACAAGAGCCGACCGCTCATCTATGCGGAAAAGACCGTGGCGGGAATCGACTGGAGATGGCTCCTTCATCGAAAGCTTCGCCTCGCTGCCTCCGTAGACAACGCAAACCTCGTTCTACGTGAAACAGGAGGCAAGGCAGCCACCCAGAATCTGCCCGACCTGGCCAGCACCTTTACGAAGATTCTGCCCGGCCAGCTCCATCGCCTGCAGCTTCGTGATTCCGAAGTGACCTACATCTTCCACAACGAGAAGAGCGTCGAAGGCCAGGAGAAGCAGGTCAGTGAAGGCCACAGCGCGGTGCCCAAGCTCTGGATTCATGAGCTGGAAGCAACGGTGGAGAACCTCGCAACCCGTCCAGAGCTAGCGGAGGGAACGACGACTTTCGCCGCCGCGGCCAAGCTCAACAACAGCGGCAACATCTCGTTGTTTGCGACTGCTGATCCGTTCGCGAAGGTTTTGACATTTGCCGGTCAATTCAGCCTGCAAGGCATGCAACTGGCTGACGCTTACAACCTCATCGATTCGAAGTCCGATTTGGCCTTCACCAAGGGAACGCTCGACCTTCTCGCGAGATTCGGATGTGACAAGGGTCAGTTGAGAGGTGCCATCCAGCCGGTGCTCAAGAATGCAGAGGTGAAGGCAACCGGAGATGACCTCATCAAGAAGGTGGAAGCCTGGGCGGCCAATCTCGGGATCAAGGTCCTGTCCGACCGAGTGCCGGGACGAAACGCGGTCTCGACCGTCATCCCGATAGAAGGAACGCTCACCCATCCGGGTGTTCAGATTTGGCCCACCATCTTTGGGATCATCCGAAATGCATTCGTCGAGGGGATAGCGGAGAGCTTCCTTCATCTGCCGCCACCGCAGTCGGGTGGTCCCCAGAATATTTTTGAGCAGGCGGCGACTGCGGTGAGCAAGAGCGCTGGACTTCCCAAGGCGCAGCCCACACCAAGGCCCCAATGATTCGGCCAATCCTCACGCTGCTCGTCATCGGTGCAACGGCCGCTTGGTGCGGATGTGCGCATACCAGCGAGACGGGAAATGGACTCGAAGCGTCCGACGGTGCGGGGCCCAAGACCAAGGATGCACCGGCGGTCCCGGCCAAGGAGATGGTAACCCCCAAGACGGCTGCTGGGCACCCTCCCCTGGCTGCGTCGCCCGAGGAGTTGATGAAGCCAAGCGCCCAACAGAAAATCTCGCAGGCGCTGGTCAAGAAGGGGCTTCTGACCCAGAGCGACTCGACTCCGGCCCAATACCTCGAGGCGCTGAAAGCATTTCAGCGGAGCCAGGGGCTTGCCGCAACGGGTTATGCCGATCACGAGACGCTCATGCGGCTGGGAGTGAATCCGAACGACATCGACAAGTCCTTAGGGACCCCGGATGTCAAAGCAGCCAAGGCCAACGGGGACCTCTCCAAGTAGCGCGAAGGACACCCACACCCTGGGCGGGTCCTTCTCACGACACTCTCGGCTCGAATTTCCAAGCCTGACAATGCGCCAAGACCTGGGCCCTCGAGCGTGTCGAACACGTTCAGGCGGCTGTCGGCGACGCTGGCCAGCCTGGACGGCCCGAGCCTAATCTCGAGTCAACTGCTGCCGATGGAGGGGCGATGATGACCAGGCGGAGTTTCATTCAAGGCGCCGTTGGGGGCGCGCTCGCGGCGTCGGCAACGCATGCGCACGGGCAAGCAGGCGGGGCTCCCTTCGGAAATGTTCCGAGCGGCAAGTACAAGATTGCCGATGGTGTGCAGGTCCCCCGGCGCGACCTCGGCCGCACCGGCGAGCGTGTCTCCATCATCGGCCTCGGTGGCTACCATCTAGGCTTTCCGACCGAGAAGGAGAGCATCCGCATCGTGCGGATGGCGCTCGATCACGGTCTCAACTTCCTCGACAACTGCTGGGACTACAACGGCGGAGAGAGTGAACGACGCGCCGGGAAAGCGCTGCGCGACGGGTATCGGCAGAAAGCATTCGTGATGACCAAGCTGGACGGGCGGACGGCGGCATCGGCGCGCCGGCAGCTCGAGCAGTCGATGAAGCGGCTCCAGGTCGACGTCGTCGATCTGGTGCAGATTCACGAAGTGATTCGACCAGACGATCCAGAGCGCTGCTTCGCGTCGGGCGGCACCATCGAGGCACTGATTGCGGCGCGCAAGGCGGGCAAGATCCGCTTCATCGGCTTCACCGGGCACAAGGACCCAGACATCCACCGCCACATGCTCGATGTCGCGCGGAAGCAAGGCTTCCGATTCGACTCCGTGCAAATGCCCGTCAACGTTCTCGACGTGCACTACCGTAGCTTTGAGCGTGAGGTGATCCCGGTCGCCCTGCAGGATGGCACCGCCGTCCTTGGCATGAAGCCGATGGCCGCTGGCCTGATTCTGGAAAGTGGCGCTGCGACCGCCGACGAGTGCTTGCGATATGCGATGAGTGTGCCCGGCATCGCCGTCACCATCACGGGTTGCGACAGCCAAGGAGTCCTTGAGCAGGCGCTGTCGATCGCTGTGAACTTCCAACCGATGTCCGCCGCGGATCGTGAGACCTTGCTCGCGCGCACGTCCGACGCCGCGCAGGGTGGTCGATGGGAAAAATTTAAGACCACTCACGAATTCGACGGGACGGTGCAGAATGTGCGCTGGCTGACCTCGGCACAAATGTGACAATGCGTTCTGCGCCCCTCGCTCTGTTCTCGCCTGAGTCGCCCGCGGTGGCTCAGCGTGGCTTCCGCCGGTCTTGCGCCGCCAGTTCTCACGGCGAGCGAGATCGGGGGCCCTATGCCCCTGACTCGCAGAGAGTTTCTCCTCAGAAGGGCCATCGGGAAATGGCCGCTTTCCTCCAGTCTCCTGGAGACTTGGCGCGACGTTTCACGCACTCCATGTTGCGCCATCGCATGCCACCCTTGCGTCAAGTGCATCGCGCGCAAGAACGGTTCTGACGTGAAGCGATTCCGGGGTCTTGGACGCTAGGCACTCCGATTTCTCTCCTCATGTTTAGGTAGACCATTAGTGCGGCTTGGCTGCACTCGGCCGGGTCTTGAAGCGACTCCTGGGCAGTCGAGTCAAACGAACAACTCGCAATACCCAAGGGTCATCATGAATCGCATCGCAGCAGCCGCCGCCGTCGCCTCGTTGCTGACAGCCCCCGCGGAGCAACGTCGAGGCTTCCTTCCAGGATTCCTACCTGGGTGACTAGGAAACCGTCTTTGCAAGAAGTCCGAACCCGGGAGTGCGGTCAAGCTTCCGGTGCCTGCTCAGTGCGGACTGAGACTCCTGGGCAATAGGTGAAAACCGTCGTTCCGCGCGCCCAAACGGCGCTTCACGGTCGGCGGTTGATCGGGGGGGCTGCTCACGAGTTCACAACTGCGATTCCAGGTGCCGGTCGCCTTGGTCCCGAGGCCAAGCGCTCAGGGCGTCTGGGGGCGCGGATTGCCGTCGTGAGTGCCCTGCGGCCGCATCGGAACATCCTCCCACCAGCGGCTCCACGGGATGTCCTTACGGCGCCCGGGATGGAGCGGATAGTGGATACGGTTCTCAGCCTTTTCTGTCTCGCCACCCACGAGGAGCAGCGCCTCGCGGTCTCCGTCGTTGATGAATGTGTGGCAGATCCCGGTACCAGCCGGGAACGCCGCAATGTCTCCGGCTTGCATGCCGTAGAGTTCGCCGTCGATCCACGCATCGACTTCTCCGTCAATCACGTACACGAACTCCTCCTCCGCCGACTCGGCATGAGGAAACGATGTGCGCGTTCCGGGCAGCACGCGAACGAGGTGGATGCCGATTCTCAACAGTCCGGCTGCACGGCCGATCGCGCGCGAGGGCGCCATCTCCTCAGCGCTGTCGGGGTAGCGGTGCCGCTTTTCGGCGACGTCGGCGGACGAGATGATGAAGGGAGGTCGAGAGGGCATCCGGCGATGCTAAATCGAAGGTTCAAGGGAGTGCCAAGCATCAATTTTCGGAATGGCTTCTTGCCTTGGAGTCTGTTTGGAGATTGAAGCGACCGCCTCCACGGGAATCCAAGGAGTCGCTCGATGAGCCCAGCGAGCCGTCGCCCAACGCCGCCCCCTGACGTCGTTCGCGCATTCATCTCGCGCATCAACGCTCACGACAACGATGGACTCGTTGCCCTGATGTCACCAACCTACGCTTTCATCGATTCGTTGGGCGAACCGTTTCCCGATGCAACAGCACGCGAGGGGTGGAAGCACTACTTCTCAATGGTTCCGGACTACTGGATTCGTTGCGATGAATTGATTCCCGAAGGAGCGGTCGTCGTCGTCTTGGGTCGCGCCGGTGGCACCTTGGCGCTCCCTGGCGGCCGGACGCTTCCCGAGAACCGGTGGGAGACGCCTGCGGCCTGGCGGGCTGTCGTCCGCGACGGGAAAGTCACCGAATGGCGCGTCTACTGCGACAACGAGCCGATTCGAGAAAAGATGCGGGCTCACAAGATGCTTCCCTGAGCAACAGGGCCGGACGCGGCCTTCGGGGACGAGACGGCCTCTACCGAGGAACGAGATGCCCTGGAACGAATCACCTTGGTAAAGCGGGGGAATGCCAAAGCTCAAGCCAGCCAAGAAGCGCGTCGCATCGCTCGACGAGGCCGACCCTCGCTTCGACCCGGTGGTGAAGGCCCTCGCGCACACCCCAGGCTTTTCGTTGATGCAGAGCAAGTCGGGAGCGATGCGCGGTCTGGTGCTGGAGGGGAAGTCCTTCGGGATGTCTTCCAACGGGCGCTTCATCCTGAAGCTCACCGAGGAGCGCGCAGCGGAGCTCATCTCGGAGGGTGTCGGCAAAGCCTTCAGCCCAAGCGCCGGGCGGGTGATGAAGGGCTGGATTGAGATTACCCACCCCGCGGCCGACTGGGTCGCGCTGGCCAAGGAGGCGCACCGCATCGCAGCGGCAGGGCCGGTCAAGAAGTCACGACGCTGAGTCCCAGGCGTGCCATCCTCGTCGACCGTTGGCGGGACGGGGGCGCCGAGACTTTTTTCTGCGGTATAGAGCGACCGTCCAACAGGAGAGCACCCATTTCCAGCAACTACCCAGGTGTCATCCCCATGCTCGCTTACGAGAACGGGGTCGCGGCGCTGGACTGGCTCGTCCAGGCCTTCGGCTTCACGGAACGGCACCGGGACATTGGCCCGGATGGTCGCCTCTCGCACGGAGAGGTGGACACCGGGGACGGTGTCATCATGCTTTCAACGCCGACGCCGGACTACGAGGGCCCCAGGCACCACCGTGAACACTGTGAGCGCGCCCGCAAGTGGTCCAGCGTGCCGTGGATTGTCGACGGCGTTCTGGTCTACGTCGATGACGTCACGAAGCACCACGCGCGCGCCCAAAGGGCCGGAGCGACCATCATCACCGCGCCGGAGGATGGAGGGCACGGCCACAGGTACCGCGCCGAGGACCTGGAGGGGCACCGCTGGATGTTTCTGCAGCGGGACAAGGGTTGAGGGACCGGGAGCGGGCCCTCGGCTGACCAGCGCAGGCACCCTCCCCCTGGGGCAGGAGCGGCGAGTCGTCCTTGAAGCGCGTCCAAAGCGTGCCCAGAGTGACGCTCAGTCAACCCAAAGGAGGGGTGTCATGACGGTCGACCTTCGGTACCTCGCGTTCACGGCCATGCTGACGGCCGCGCTCTGGATTCCCTACGTCGTCGCTCAGGTGTCGACGAATGGCTTTCTTCGTCCCCCCAACTACGTGGACCCCACTCAGCGGCCCCTTCCCTTGTGGGGAAAGCGCGCCGACCGCACGTTTCTCAACGCCGTCGAGAGCTTCGCCCCCTTCGCCGCGCTCGTGCTTGTCGCCAACGTCTCCGGCAAGGCCAACGCGATGACGGCTTTCTGGGCGGCGTGCTTCTTCTGGATTCGACTGGCGCACGCCGTGGTGTTCCTCCTGGGCATTCCCTACGTCAGGACATTGCTCTTCAACCTGGGCTTCATCGCGGTGGTCGGCCTCTTCTGGGAGCTGGTGAAATAGTCGTCCGCGAGAGCGCCCCGCCGCCGGCGTGGCGCCGGAGGCAAATGTCGCTATTCTTGGACCGGAGATGAGATTCACCAATCGCGCGCTGGCGCAGGCGCTGTTGCGCTGGACGCTGGGCCTCAACCTCATTGGCCATGGCCTCAACCGCCTTGGCCATCCGTGGCAGTTCGCCGAAGGGATGGCCAATGACTTCGCCCACACCTTCCTGCCGCGGGTGCTGGTTCTGGCCTTCGGTCTCTTCATTCCTTTTTTCGAGCCCTGTGTTGGCGTGCTGCTGGTCACGGGGTTCTGGCTCCGCGGGGCCCTGGTTGCCGGCGCCCTGTCCATCATCGCGCTGAGTTTCGGCACCGCACTCATCGGACGCTGGGACGTCCTCACCCAGCAGGTGGTGTACGCCGTCGTCTATTTCCTGCTCCTTTCCGGCCTCGAGCACGATACGTTGCGGCCCTCCTCGACTGTGGTCCCGCCTCCTCGAGCATGAGAAGTCGCCCCATGGGAGCACGCGTCGCCTGTGTCCTCGCACTTGGCCTGCTCCAGGCCTGCTCGAAGGGCACCTCTTCCACGCCGGAGCTGGCGCCGTTTCTGCCCGCCGACTTCAGCGGCGTCTGGTCCGGCGACGCAGGGCCCAACCTCGCGGCCCTCAAGTTCGGAGCCAGAATCGAGATTCGGGAGGATGGGGGAACCATCTCCGGAGAATTCTTCAACGAGGACCCGGAGAAGCCCGGTGTCTACCTGCCCACCGGACAGATTCGGGGCACGCGCGACGGGGGGCTGCTCCTCCTCACCGCCGGGAGCGTCACCGACCTGGGCGACGCCGGCAGGCTCGAGCCACAGGTGCTGCTCTTGAATTACGAGGGCGGAAAGCTGGTGGGCTTCCGGAAGCTGCAGCTACCCGGCCGGCCAGTGGTGAATGAGTACCTGATTCTCCGAAAGTGACGGAGCCGGGCTCGGCGCGAGAGCGTCAGCCCGGAATCGGCACGCCGTCGAAGAAGCGGACTTCCGCCGTCTCGAGCTCGTACTCGGCACCCACCACCGCGACCCGTCCCGAGACGACGAATTCCTCGAGAAGCCGGCTTCCGTGGCGAAGATGGTCCGCGGAGGCACGCACGTTGGCGCGGACTGCTTCGCGAAGGACGGCTTCCGGGTCTCCCGGTCGAACCAGCGCCTGGATGTGCGGGGCAATGCGGTCCGTAATCGCCCGGATGTTGTTCGACTCGGGCCCGAGGCCCGTCTCGATGGCCTTCACCGTCGCGGCGATGGCGCCACATCGGGTGTGGCCCATGACCACCACCAGACGCGAGCCAAACTGAGCGACCGCGAACTCGATGGAGCCCACCACCGAGGGCGCGACGATGTTGCCCGCGATGCGGACGACGAAGAGGTCGCCGAAGCCCTCGTCGAAGAGAATCTCCACCGGCGTCCTCGAATCCGAGCAACCGAGGATGATGGCGAAGGGACGTTGAGGCGCCGTGGCCAGGTGCGGGCTCCAGCGGCGAGCCGCGGAGTCGGTCGCATCCCGAAAGCGGCGGTTTCCTTCGACGAGCCGCTGGAGCGCGAGCTGCGGCGTGGAGGTAGTGGAGTCCCGCGTGTCCGGCATCCACCCCGGCTCCTAGCACAAAGAAGGGCCGCACCTTCGCCCGAGAAGCCCCAGCCGGCAACGCCGCGGCGCGACGCCAGCCTTCGGGTAGGTTCCAACACCCATGTTCGACGCCGGAACGCTGCTCACCTACACCGTCGCTGCGCTTCTGCTGGTGGCCGCTCCCGGGCCAGGACAGATGCTGGTGCTCGCCCGAAGCATCGGCGGCGGCCGCGCCGTGGGCGTGGCCACCGCGCTCGGTCTCGGGGTGGGAAGTCTGGTCCACACCCTGGCTGCGGCCTTCGGCCTCTCCCAACTCCTCGTGCGCTCCACCTCCCTGTATGCGCTGGTGCAGTACCTGGGAGCCGCCTACCTCGTCTTCCTCGGCGCGAAGGCCCTCCTGTCACGCGGCGAGCTCCCCGCCTCGCGGGCCAATGGCGCCGCCGCAGGGTTTCTGCCGGCCGTGGCGCGGGGAGCCGTCACCGGCATCCTCAACCCCAAGGTGGCGCTCTTCTTCCTCGCCTTCTTGCCGCAATTCGTCCATCCCGAGCGCGGCCACGTCATGCTGCAGTTTGTCGTCCTCGGGCTGCTCTTCACCGGACTCGGCATCCTCGGGGACAGCACCGTGGCCATCGCCGCCGGACGCATGTCCCACGTCCTGAGGCGTCACCCAGCCTGGGCGGTGTGGCGCGAACGCGCGGTGGGCACCGTCCTCGTCGGGCTGGGGTTCAAGCTGGCCCTGGCCAGGCGCAGCTGAGGGACTCCGCGGACGTCAGAGATGGCGGCGCGGCACGGTTCGCGCGCCGCCTGCCGTCCCGGTGTTGACCGTCGCCGAGGGCTCCACCAACAGCAGGTGGACTTCCTCGTCGGCCACCGGCCGGTGCTCGACGCCCTTCGGGACGACGTAGAGCTCTCGCGGGCCGAGCTCGACCGCGCCTTCCCGGAACTCGATGCGCAGACGGCCGGAAAGGACGAGAAAGAGCTCGTCGGTTTCAGGGTGGGAGTGCCAGACGAATTCGCCGTGGAGCTTGGCGATGCGGACGTCATAGTCGTTGAGCTCGGCCACCGTGCGCGGCACCCAGTGCTCGGCGAAGGTGGCCAGCGCGCTGTCGAGGTTCACCTTGCTGGGCATGCTGGGAAGTCTGCCCAAGCGGCGCAGTCCCTGTCGACACTCCCCCCTGGGGAGAGTGCATCGGAGCCGGCCGTCGGGGTGCGCCTTGACAGCGGCCCAGCGGGCCGACGAAAAGCAAAAACCTCGATGAAGCTCGCCAGCTTACGTGACGGTGGCCGGGATGGTGCCCTGGTGGTGGTGCACCCGGACGGTCATGCCTTTGCGCCGGCGCGCGAGGTGGCAAGGACGCTCCAGGCCGCGCTCGATACCTGGCCGACGAGCGCACCGAAGCTGCGCGCGCTGGCCCAGGCCCTGGAGAACGGCTCCCTGGCCGGCGAGCCGCTCGACATCCACCGACTGGCTGCGCCCTTGCCCAGGGCCTACGAGTGGGTGGACGGGTCGGCCTACCTCAACCACGTCCGGCTGGTGCGCAAGGCGCGCGGCGCGGAGGTGCCGCCCACGCTCGAGACGGACCCGCTCGTCTACCAGGGCGGCTCGGGCGTCCTCCTCGGCCCCACCGACGACTTGGTGCTAAGGGACGCAGCCTGGGGCATGGACTTCGAGTCCGAGGTCTGTGTGGTGCTTGGCGACGTGCCGCTCGGCACCCCGGCAACGTCGGCCGAGGCGCACATCCGGCTGCTCATGCTCTGCAACGACGTCTCCTTGCGAAACCTCATCCCCAACGAGCTGGCCAAGGGCTTTGGCTTCTTCCAGGGGAAGCCGGCCACGGCCTTCAGCCCCTTTGCCATCACCCCGGACGAGCTCGGCGGCGCCTGGCGCGACGGGCGCGTGCACCTGCGCCTCGAGACCTGGCTCAACGGCTCGCGGGTGGGCGACACGGACGCGGGGCCGGAGATGCATTTCAGCTTCTTCCAGCTCCTCGAGCACATCGCCAAGACGCGCGCCTTCACCGCCGGTACCATCCTCGGCTCGGGGACGGTGAGCAACGCTGACCGGGCCCGGGGCATCTCGTGTCTGGCCGAGCAACGGATGGTGGAGACCATCGAGGGAGGCGCTCCCAAGACGCCGTTTCTCAAGGCCGGGGACGTCGTCGAAATCGACATGCTGGATGCAAATGGCCACAGCCTCTTCGGCCGCATCACCCAGAAGGTGGTCAACGGATGAAGCTCTACGGCTACTGGCGGAGCTCCTGCAGCTGGAGGGTGCGGATTGGGCTTTTCTGGAAGAACCAGCCCTTCACCTACCAGGCGGTCCACCTCCTCAAGGACGGCGGGCAACAGAAGTTGGAGCCGTTCACCAGCCTGAACCCCATGCAGAGCGTCCCGGTCCTCGAGCTGGAGGACGAAGGCCACACGCACCTGCTCTCCCAGTCGATGGCCATCCTCGAATACCTCGAGGAGCGCTGGCCGGAGCCGCCCTTGCTCCCGAAGGGTCGCATCGCCCGGGCCCGCGTGCGCCAGGCCGCGGAAATCATCAACTCTGGCATCCAGCCCTACCAGAACACCTCGGTCCAGAAGCGCGTGAAGCACGAGCTCCGCGGCGACGAGAAGGCCTGGGCTCGCCACTTCATCGCCCATGGCCTCCAGGCGCTCGAGCCGCTCCTGAAGACGACGGCCGGCCGGTACAGCGTCGGCGACCAGGTGTCGCTGGCCGACTGCTTGCTCGTGCCGCAGCTCTACCACGCCCGACGTTATGAGCTAGACACCGCTGCCTTTCCCACCTTGACCCGCGTCGAGACCGCCTGTGCGGCGTTGCCCGCCTTCCAGGCGGCGCATGCCGACCGGCAACCCGACGCCGAAACCTAGAAACGACGAGAGAAGAAACATGCCCAAGCTCGAATCCTTAGGAATCCTCGGCATCGAAGCCGCCCACTGGTACGTGCGGGACCTGGAGCGGAGCCGCCGCTTCTACCGCGAGGGGATGGATTTCGCGGAGATTGGCGGAAGCGACCCGGAGCTGACCGCCAAGGGACGCCAGGAGAGCGCCGTCTTCGCCGCCGGCGACGTGACGCTCATCGTCAGCCAACCCCACGGCGAGGGTGGGCGGGCGTGGCGCTGGCTGAAGAAGCATCCCGACGGGGTGGGAACGCTGTGGTTCCGCGTCAAGGACGTGGAGCGCACCTTCAAGCTCCTCGAGCGGCGGGGGGCCACCATCATCGACGACATCCAGCGCACCACCGACGCGCACGGCGGGAAGCTGGCCAGCTTCTCCATCACCACCCCCTTCGGCGACAGCACCTTTCGCTTCGTCCAGCGTGACGGCTACCGGGCGCTCTACCCGGGAATGGTCTTCCACGCCGAACCCCTGGGCGGGAAGAACCGCTACGGGCTGACGCATGTCGACCACGTGACCTCCAACTTCCAGACGCTGCTCCCAGCGATTCTATGGATGGAGAACGTTCTCGGCCTGGAGCAGTTCTGGAAGATTGAGTTTCACACCGGGGACTCGCAGGAGCGCTTCGAGCAGGGCTCGGGGCTGCGCAGCACGGTGATGTGGGACCCCGAATCCTCGGTGAAGTTCGCCAACAACGAGCCCAGCCGACCCAACTTCAAGGCCTCGCAAATCAACCTCTTCCACGAGGACAACCAGGGCGATGGCATCCAGCATCTGGCCCTGGCCGTCCGGGACATCCTCCCGGCGGTGGAGGGCCTGCGCGCCACGAAGAAGGTCGACTTCATGGACACGCCGGACAGCTACTACGACAACCTCGCCAAGCGCATCGAGGTCCTCAACATCCAACGCATCGACGAGAACCCGGAGGACCTGCGCCGGCTGCGCATCCTCATCGACGGCGCGGAGGAGCACAGCTACCTGCTCCAGATTTTCATGAAGGACGCCGCCAGCCTGTACCGGGACCAGGGAGCTGGCCCCTTCTTCTACGAGCTCATCCAGCGCAAGGGAGACCGCGGCTTCGGCGCTGGTAACTTCCGCTCGCTCTTCGAGAGCATCGAGCGCGAGCAGCGGTCGCAAGGGAGGATTTGAGGCCCATGCTCGAACGGCGCGTCGCTGGGACGGTTCCTCCCAAACACCACATCCAGCTGCGCGGCCCGGGCGGCGAGCTGCGCTACGAGGAGTGCTTCACCCAGGAGGGCTTCGAGGGGCCCTACACCATCGGCTACCACCTGCACCCGCCGCACACCCAGGCCCTGGCCGAGGTGAAGGCCGGCTGGACGCTGCCGGTGGCCGTACCGGAACGGCGGCTGGCGAAGCGGCACTACAAGACGCAGGAGATGCAGCGCCTCGGCGGCCCGGCAGTGAATGCCCGCACGCCCCTGCTCTTCAACGCCGACGTCACGCTGGGGATGGTGTTTCCCACCCAGGCGGACCCGGTTTACGTCTCCAATGCCGACGGCGACGAGCTCTTCTTCGTCCAGGAGGGCGCCGGGCTTCTGCGCACGGCCTTGGGAGACTTGGCCTTCCAGAAGGACGACTACGTCTTCGTCCCACGCGGGATGGCCCACCGCTTCCTTCCTGAGGAGGGCGTGCCCCAGCGCTGGCTGTGGATGGAGCTCTCGGGGGGGATGCACCTTCCGCGGCAGTGGCGAAACGAGAACGGGCAGCTCCGGATGGATGCCCCCTACTGCCATCGGGACTTTCGCCACCCGGAATTCAAGGGCCCCGTCGAGGAGCACCTCCGGGACCTCCTGGTGAAGCGCAACGGCGCCTTCCACGGCTTCCGCTCGGCGCACTCGCCACTCGACCTGGTGGGCTGGGACGGCACCGTGTACCCCTTCGCCTTTCCCATCCTCAACTTCCAGCCACGGGCGGGCCTCGTGCACCTGCCGCCGACGTGGCACGGCACCTTCGCCGCGCGCGGGGCCCTCATCTGCAGCTTCGTCCCGCGCCTTCTGGACTTTCATCCGCAGGCCATCCCTTGTCCGTACCCGCACAACTCCATCGACTGCGACGAGTTCCTCTTCTACGTGCGGGGAAACTTCACCAGCCGCCGGGGCGTCGGGCCGGGCAGCATCAGCCACCACCCGGCCGGCGTCGGGCATGGCCCGCACCCGGGCGCGTACGAGGGAAGCATCGGCGTCACCAGGACGGACGAGCTGGCGGTGATGCTGGACACCACCCTCCCCTTGAAGCCGACGAGCGCGGCGCTGGGTGTCGAGGACCCGGGCTACCAGGCAAGCTTCATCCCCGAGAAGCAATAGCGAATCCGGACAGGCCCACTCCCCGGCCTCCTCGGATGCTTGACTGAACGTGTGTTCAGGTCCAGGCTTCGGGCACCGTGGCCAAACCCCTCCCCTGGTCGAACCCGCCCAATCCCTACCTCCCCACGGCGCTCGAGTACGTGGGGGAGATTCCCAAGGCGCGGGTGCGCATTCACGAGGATGCGTCCAGAAGCATCCTCGCCCACAACGACAGTCCGGATGTCGGCTTCCGCTTCAGCGTCAACCCCTACCGGGGATGCATGCACGGCTGCGCCTACTGCTACGCCCGGCCGGGCCATGAGTACTTAGGCTTCGGCGCGGGCACAGACTTCGAGACCCAGGTGGTGGTGAAGCGCGAGGCGCCCGAGCTGCTCCGTCAGGCCTTTCTCAAGCCCTCCTGGAAGGGGGAGCTGGTGGCCTTCAGCGGCGTCACCGACTGTTACCAGCCGCTGGAGGCATCCCTGCGCATCACCCGCGCCTGCCTCGAGGTGTGCGTCGAGTTCCGAAACCCGGTGGGCATCATCACCAAGTCTCCCATCATCGAGCGGGACATCGACGTGCTGCAGGAGCTGCACCGCGTGGCCTCGGTGGGTGTGGGCGTCAGCATCCCCTTCTGGGACGAGACGGTGGCCCGTGCCCTGGAG
>Ga0302326_10002653_pt1 | contig 43190 bp, 42 predicted proteins | sample Palsa_T0_3_FD_202264 | JGI IMG/M metagenome (GOLD analysis project Ga0302326, IMG submission 202264) | Peat permafrost microbial communities from Stordalen Mire near Abisko, Sweden - Palsa_T0_3 | ecosystem: Environmental > Terrestrial > Soil > Palsa > Peat permafrost | place: Sweden: Abisko...
CCTCCGCGCTCGGCACCTGGATGCAGATCGTCGCCCAGAGCCTGCTGGTGCTGCGGATCAGCGGAAATTCGGCGGTGGCGCTGGGGACGGTATCGCTCGCGCAGGCGTCCGCATTCTTCCTGTTCGCTCCCCTGGGCGGCACGTTCGCGGACCGGCACGACAAACGGCGAATCCTGTTTCGCACCCAGACCTTGCTGATGCTGTCGGCCTTTACGCTCGCCGCACTGACGGTTTCCGGCACAGTCCGGTTGTGGATGGTGATGGTGCTGGCCTTCACCTCGGGCGTGCTTTTGAGCTTCGATCAGCCGGCGCGCGCGTCGTTGTTGCCGCTGCTGGCGCCTCCCGAAGACCTGACGAACGCGATTTCTCTCCAGACGCTGTTGTTTAACGCGGCTTCCATCGCCGGTCCACCGTTGGGAGGCGCGGTGGCGGCGGTGGCTGGCTTGGCCGGCGATTTCGCTTTGAACGGGTGTAGCTATCTCGCGGTGATCGTTTCTCTTCTCTTATTGCCTAAGGAATTGACGGCGTCACCCGCCGGATCGTCCGGACCTTCGCGAACCTGGTCGGCGGTGCGCGAAATGCTGGCGGTAATCCAGAAGCAGCCGGCGGTTTCGGGTGCGGTGCTGGTCTATGCGGTGCTCCTTTTTGTCGCCCCTTCGCAGGCGCTTTTGGTTCCGATATTCGTCACCAGCATCCTGCGCGGCGGCGCGGCTGAATTGGGCTTTCTGTTTGCCGCGTCGGGCATCGGCACCGTGGTGGGATCCCTGCTGGTGGCCTCGGTCGCGGATTTCCAGCGGAAAGGGCGGCTTTTGGTATCGGCCAATGCGGCGTGGGTCCTGGCTCTGGCGGCCTTCGCGCTCAGCCGCGGCTTTGCGTCATCCTTCGCCATGTTATTCCTGATGGCCGCGGCGCAGAGCGTCTTCACCACGCTCGTGATCGCCATGATGCAAGGCAGCGTCGAAACCAAAATGCGCGGCCGGATCATGAGTCTGAACACGCTGCTCATGATGGGCGTGCGGCCTTTAGGCGATTTTCCGGTCAGTATCGCGACTTCGTTCTTCGGGCTCGCCAACGCGGCGCTGCTCTCGGCTTCGGTGGTGGCATTGGCAGGCGTACTGGTGTTTAGTTTGCGGCCGGCGGTGTGGCGAAGTTAGCCGAAGTTAGCCAGAGATCACGGATGGCGTTCTATCGGTGTCAGAGGAGCCGGATTTGACACGGGCGTCTAAGGCCTTGAATCCGGCAGGACGGTCGATTTGACTTACCGGGTGAAAATATCCGATGCTATTGCAATTGGAGGGCCGACGAAGCAATGAAGACTACTGTTATCAGAAATGTAATCAGGCGCCAAGGTTACGCCGCTACGGGCGCGATTATCGCGGCGGTGCTCGCATGCTGTTTTGCGTCCACCGGCACAGCGCAAATCGTGCCTATGCCGATACTCTCAGACCAACTGTTAGCCAAGGCCGCGCCGGACGAATGCTTCGCAGGCATCGGAAAGCCTTATCCGCCCCTCCAGGCCGGCGGGACATGTCCGGCGGGCTCAATTCCGAAAAGGAACCAGGCCTATGTTTGGGGTCTCACGCAAGTAGGAACGCAACTGTGGTTCGGCACCGCTGCCAATGTAATTTGCGTTACTACGGGCGGAAACCCTCAGCCGTACCAGACACCCGACTATGTCTGCGAATACGGCGCGAGTCAGTACGGCAAGGAACACAACTTACCTCCCAGTTCGGGCGATTGGAGACCGCCCAAGGCATTCCTTTACGACCTGTCTTCGAGCACCTTGACGGACATGACGCCGACCAATGAGAAATTCACGCACACTTTGGGCATCCGTTCGGCCCAAGCGATCGGGAATAGGGTATTTCTTGCAGGCCCGGCAATTGGGGGACCCGGCGTAAACTTCTTTGTTTTCAGTTCGTCCTCCAAGGAGTTCCTGGGGGCCTGCCACGCGTCTGCGTTCGACAACATTCGGCACTGGGCGGTGATCAATAACGTACTCTACGCCGGAGTGGGCAACACGGGAGGGGGAGGCGGCGTAATTCGCTGGACCGGAACTGACGCGCAGCCATTTGACGAAACCAGCCCAACGTGCGGCTTTGAGGTGGTGGGGAATTTTAAGGGAGCCGCGGAGTATATTACGGCGTATGGTGCAAATTCGAACCGCATCGTTGTGTCGGCTTGGCCCAGTACCGGGGGCGGCGCTGGCCTTTACATCAGCACGGCCATGAATCCCGCTGTCGGATTAACCTCAGCCGATGTTGGAAGCTGGGCCCACATCTGGTGGCCCGAGATGTACGAGCCGGATCCCGTCACGGCTAAGAGCTATGGGGGCGGTGCAATCGTATATTGGAACGGCGCCTTGTATTTCGGAACGATGCACCAGGTCGGCGGCGGGGTCGGGCCCTTCCTGCAGGCTTATGGTTACTCTCACCCATATACTGAAGTCTTTCAGGGTACCTCTCGCGCCCTCACACTTTGGCAAATTCTGAACGCGGAGACGAAAACGCCGACCATAACGCTGCTCTATGGCGAGACGGCCTTGGAGACGTGGGACACCAGTACGAATACATTCCAATTGGCGCCCACCGGATGGACCCCGCTGTATGGCCCATCCGGCTTCGGCAATCTCTACAACAACTACGCCTGGACGGCAGGCGTGTTTCAAAACCGTCTTTTCTATGGGACCGAGGACTGGAGTTTTGACCAGACGATAAACGGCGATCCCCCACCGGCGCCAGGCCTTGTCCAACCAGCGGATGCGTTTGGCGCCGACCTTTGGCGCTTCGACATGCCTAATGCTCCGGCTATAGCCGAGAACATCGACGGCCTCGGAAATTCTCTCAATTACGGCGTCCGTTCCATGAACGTTTCTCCCGATGGCCAAGATCTTGTTCTTGGCACCGCCAATCCGATGAACATAGCGCCGCAAGGTGGCTGGGAGTTGCGGCTTCTGCAGTTGATGCAATAGGGGAAGGCATTTAGCCGTAGAGCAAGACATTCGGCGAGATTCATGACCTGTCGCTGCTGGCCAAGGCCGGACGCCAGCAGCACATTCGAAGGATCGCCCGGAAACGACTCACGTGGCGCTACTGTGGCTTGAGATCCGATCGCGCCATCTGCCGGCTTCGGCCCTTACTGGCCGGTCCAGGCGAACATACCCCAGCGCCTGAAACAACCCGGCGGGTAGCTGCAAAACCATTTCCGAAATCAGCCGAAATCGGTGGTGGCATTGGCCGGCGTGCTGGCGTTTAGTTTTCGTCCGGCAATCTGGCAGAGTCAGGGACGTCGCCGTGTTAACCACCGTGGTTTACCTTGTGACGTCGCGCGAGGGTATTACCGCCGTGTTGCAATATAAATATAGGGTCATGCCACGCCAACGAGTCATGATTCCGTATCCTCCCGACGTAATTGCGGAAATCGATAAAATCGTCAGCCACGGGAACCGCACTGCCTTCTTAGTGGAGCTAGCCAAGCGCGAAATTAAACTTAATCGTCAGCGAAAAGCGTTGCGTGCTGCAACAGGAGCCTGGAAAGCGGAAGAACCACCCTGAGTTGGCTGGGGGCGCCCCTGGTTGGGTCCCCAAACTCCGCCAGGAGTCTGTCAAGCGGTTCAACGAAATCCAGCGACACCGGAAATCCGAATAAATGGTCTCCGCCTGTCTGCTGGACAGCACAGTTATCATTGACGCTATCAATAATCGAAACCGTCGAAGCCAACTACTGGAAGGGCTTCTAGTGGAAGGGGTTTTGCTCGCGTGCTGTTCGATCAATGTGACGGAAGTCTACATGGGACCATCTGACGGAGTTAGCAAGAGATCACAGAGCGTTATTAGCCGCCGATAAACACAGACACTGATCTGCGTTTATCCGTGTTCATCTGTGGCTGAGTTTCTTTTTACTGGGCGTCTTTTAAAACTGCGCCAGGCTCAGGATATTTCCATCCGGGTCTTTGAACCAGGCCACTTTCGCGGCGCCGCCCGGCGCGGTCCAGATGCCTTTCTCGTCCTGACCTGGAAAACCGTAGCGCTCAAACTTGACGTCCGCTTTTTCGAGTTCCTCCACCTTGGCCGCGATGTCGGGTACGTTCCAACCGAGCGTGGTGTACTTTGCTTCGGGAACCTCTTTGACCTTCTGCACGCGCAGCATGGTTCCATTCGCGTCGAAGACTAAAGCGTAGGTTTCGTCGCTGACCAACTTGAGCCCGAGCTGGTCGCGATAAAACGTCTTGGCGCGTTCAGGGTTCGCCGTCGCGCTGAACGCCGCGATTTTGGAGGAAGCCAGGAGCGACATGGGAATCAGTATCGCAGAGTCCGATGTTACAATACGAGTTCTCTAAATGGACCAACTGAAAGCGCTCATCCGCGAAGTCCCCGATTTTCCCAAGCCCGGCATCAACTTCTACGACATCACCACGCTGCTCAAAGACCCGGCCGGATTGAAAGGCGTGATCCACTCGCTGGCACAGTTCTATCGCTCCAAACCCATCGACGTGGTTCTCGGCGTCGAAGCTCGCGGGTTCATCATCGCCCCGGCGGTCGCCTACGCGCTGGGATACGGGTTCATCCCGGTCCGCAAGGAAAAGAAGCTGCCGGCCGAGCGGGAACGGATCGAGTACGCGCTCGAATACGGAACGGACGTGCTCGAAATCCATAAGGACTCCATTTCGCCCGGGCAAAACGTCCTCATCATCGACGACGTGCTGGCGACGGGTGGCACGGCCGCGGCGGTGGCCAGTCTGGTGGAAACGCTGCACGGAAGAGTGGCGGGCCTGGGGTTCATCCTGGAGCTGGATTTCCTGAAGGGGCGCGAAAAGCTCCGCGGCCGCGACGTGCACTCGCTGATTCATTACTGATGCCTGCGGCGCCAACGCCCGACCGTGTCCGGCTTCGTTCACTGGCCAAGATCAACCTGGACTTGAGGGTTCTCCACAAGCGTCCAGACGGATTTCACGAGCTTCGGACGATCTTTCAAACCATCTCGCTGGCCGATACCATTGAGGTGGAATACCGGCGCGGCCGGACCAAGACTGAGCTAAAGTCTAACATCGATATCCCAGGCAATCTCATTGTAAAGGCAGCCGATATCTCGATGCGTGCCATGCATGCAAAAGGTGAGTTGCGAATTCGATTGACCAAGCGAATTCCCATGGGCGGCGGACTCGGCGGTGGGTCGAGCAACGCGGCTGCGGTACTCCTTGCCCTTCCGGTCCTGCTGGGCAAGCGCCTGCCACTCGAGAAATTGCTCGAATTGGCCACTGAACTGGGAAGCGACGTACCTTTCTTTCTGATCGGCGGAACCGCTGTCGGCCTCGGGCGAGGAACCGAACTTTATTCTTTACCTGACCTGCCACCCAGCCCAGGCCTGCTCATTACTTCCGATATTCATTCCTCCACAGTATCCGCCTACGCCGCTCTCAATCGTCAACCTCTGCACGAGGGTTCCGCCGCTATCATTAACAATTTCCAAGCTGCGGTACAAAGTGCCTGTTCCCCAGCCCCCAACCCCCAATCCCCGTTTGTTAATGACTTCGAAATGGTTGTGTTTCGCCAACATCCTCAACTAAAATCGATTAAGGGAAAGCTGCTGAAATTGGGAGCATGGCGGGCCATGATGACCGGGAGCGGTTCGGCGCTTTTCGGGTTGTTTCCCAGCCGCCAGCTGAGGGATCGTGCAGCCAGCTCGTTCCGGAGAGAGTTTCCGGGCAGTCAGGTTTATCCATTTAGCATGGTGAGTGGCAGCCGTTACCGCGCCCTTTGGCGGCGGCAGCTGGCAATCTCCCCGGAAAACAAGACATGGCCGCCCCAAGACCGGTACGCAGGATGAGATTCGAGCAACTGAAGATCTTCACTGGCAACGCCAACCCATCGTTGGCGGCCAAGATCTGCGCCGCGCTGGGGTGCCCGCTGGGTGCGGCCGAAGTAGAGCCGTTCTCGGACGGAGAAATTCGCCTGCAGATACTGGAAAACGTTCGCGGCGCCGATGTTTTCGCGGTGCAGCCCACCTGCACTCCGGTGGACCGGCACCTGATGGAACTGCTGCTGATGATCGACGCGCTGAAGCGCGCTTCTGCGGAGCGGATCACGGCAGTGCTACCCTATTATGGGTATGCGCGGCAGGATCGGAAAGACAAGCCGCGAATGCCTATCTCCGCCCGGTTGATCGCCAATCTGATTCAGAGGGCCGGCGCGGATCGTGTGCTTACTTTGGACTTGCACGCGGCTCAGATTCAAGGGTTCTTCGATGTTCCCGTGGATCATCTTTTCGCCGCGCCGGTGATGCTCGAATATTTCGAGTCCATCGGACGCAGGGACATGACCGTGGTTTCCCCGGACGCCGGGGGCGTGGAGCGCGCGCGTGCTTTCGCCAAGCATTTGAACGCGCCGCTGGCGATTATCGATAAGCGCCGGACCGAAGTGAACGTCGCGGAAGTGATGCACATCATCGGCGACGTGGAAGAGAAGCATTGTTTGATTGTGGACGACCTGATCGATACGGCCGGGACGCTGCAGAAAGCCGCCGAAGCGCTGCTGAAGCATGGCGCGCTGACGGTGACCGCCTGCGCTACGCACGCCGTATTGTCGGGGCCGGCCGTGGAACGGATCGAAGCATCGTGCTTGCAGGAAGTAGTGGTCACCAATTCGATTCCCTTGCGCGAGGACGCCATGCGCTGCAGCCGCATCAAGACCCTTTCGGTGGCGCCTTTGTTAGCCCGGGCCATCCAATCCATTCACGAGGATGGTTCGGTAAGCACCCTATTTATTTAGACCTGCCGGAGTAAAAAATGAGAAAAGACATTACAGTCGCCGCCGAACCGCGTTCTTCGCGCGGCAAAAACGAAGCGCGCCGCCTGCGTGTGAAGGGCCTGGCGCCGGCCATATTGTATGGTTCCGGCAGCCCCGCGGTGGCTGTCTCGATCAGTCCGAAAGAAATCAACAGGATTCTGCACAGCAATACCGGACACAACACCATCTTCAATCTGTCCGTGCTGGGCGGCGAAGATACGCCGGCCATGATCGTGGACTGGCAGAGCGATCCGGTGAAAGAGAATCTGCTGCACGTGGATCTGAAGCGGATAGATCTTAGCAAGCGCATCGCGGTGAAGGTGCGCGTGCATACTACGGGCGAGCCGAAGGGCGTGAAGCTGCAGGGCGGGTTGCTGGAAGTGATCACGCGCGAAATCGAGATCGAGTGTCTGCCGGATGAAATACCGGAATCTTATACGGTGGACGTGACCGAATTGATGATCGGCCAGAACCTGCGTGCGAGCGAGATTCCCTTGGGCGGGTCGGTGAAGCTGGTAAGCGGTCCCGAGCAGGTTGTCGCGCACGTGGTGGCGCTGAAGGCCGAGGTAGTGGAGGCGCCGGCGGAGGGCGTCGTGGCTGCCACGCCGGCCGAACCGGAAGTGATCAAGAAGGGCAAGAAGGAAGAGGAGGCGGAAGCCGAGCCGGAAAAGAAGAAGAAATAGCTGGGCCCGGTGCCCGGGCTGGGATTGGGGGCTGGGGGTTAGTTTGGGGATTGGGGATTAGGGATCTGGCACATGCTTTGTGAAGAGTACCTGGCCCCTAGTCCCTAGCCCCCAACCCCATGTCCGACTTTTACAAGCTGGTCGTTGGTCTCGGAAACCCCGGCAAAGAGTACGAGTTGACAGCTCACAACCTTGGCTTTTTAGTCATCGACCGGGTAGCGGAACGCAATCGAATCGCTGTCGGACGCCGAGATTGTAGTGCGCTGGTGGGCCAAGGAATGGTCGCCGGTAACAGAGTGCTGCTCGCCAAGCCGCAGACGTTCATGAATCTGAGCGGCGAGTCGGTGCGGGGGTTGTTGGTAAAGAATGGGATTCCGCCCCAGGATCTGGTTCTGGTTTATGACGAACTGGACCTGCCCTGGCAGTCGGTGCGGATCAGGCCGAATGGTTCGGCCGCCGGCCATCGCGGCGTGGGTTCGGTAATTCAGTGTGTTGGTACCAAGGATTTCCCCCGGGTTCGCCTGGGAGTTCATGGGGGCCGTCGCGATAAGGACGGCGCTCAAATTGTGCTCGCGAAGCTGAAGCGGGCGCACAAAGAAGAGTTGGATGAACTGCTGGACTATGCGTCGCAGGCAGTGGAGTCCATCATCGCTGAAGGCGTCGAAAAGTCCATGGCGAAATTTAATCGTCGCGCCCCAGGCTTAAACGAGGAAGAATGAGGATCTACGAAGAGCTGTTTATTCTCCGGCCGGATACGCCGGAAGAAGAGATCGATCGTCTGATCGAACAACTGACCACCTTAATCGCCTCCCAGGGAGGCAACGTCGACAAGTCCGACAAATGGGGCATCCGCAAGCTGGCCTATCGGGTGCAGAAGCGCACCGAAGGCTTTTATGTGTTGCTGCAGTTCACTACCAAACCCGAAACGGTGCTGGAAGTGGAGCGGCGCTTGCGCGTGTCGGATCTGGTGATGAAATTCCAGAATGTCCGTATCGACGAAAAGCTGAAGAAGATCGAAAAGCGCAAGAAGGAGCGCGAAAAGCGCGCCGCGCGCAAACCGGCGCCACCGTCGGCGCCCAGCGTGCCGCTGGAGCACGCCATGGCGGGCGTCGCCGAACCCAGCGGCCCAAGACCCGGCGCTCCGATGCCCGGCGCACCAGTTGCGGCTCCGGTAGCCGAAAAGGTAGGAGAGTAACATGGCCGAACAACGCGGGGGACGTCCCATTAGCGGGTCCATGCGGCCCACCGGCGGCGATAAAGCGCTGGCCACCAAGAAGCAATATTTCCGGCGCAAGAAAGTATGCCGGTTCTGCGTGGAAAAGATCGACGACATCAACTATAAAGACGTGAGAATGCTCTCGTCCTTCATTTCCGAGCGCGGGAAGATCGTTCCTCGCCGCATATCCGGTGTTTGCACGCCGCATCAGAAGCGTTTGGCCGAAGCCATCAAGCAGGCGCGCAACATCGCGCTGATTCCGTTCGCCACGGTGATCTAAGGAGACCGTCAGCATGGATGTGATTCTAAGAGAAGATATTGACAAATTGGGTACGCGCGGCCAGTTGGTGAAGGTGGCGCCCGGGTATGCGCGCAATTTTTTGCTGCCCAACAAGATGGCCGTCGCCGCTACCGAATCGAACAAAAAGATCGTCGAGCAGGAACGTCAGTCTTACTTACGCCGCGAAGCCAAGGTGGAAGGCGAAGCCAAGGATCTGGGCAAAATGCTGGGCGCCGTTGCGATTACCATTTCCCAGAAGGCCGGTGAAAACGATCAGCTCTTTGGTTCGGTGACCTCCAAAGACATCGCCGAAGGTCTCGAAAAGCAGGGCTATAGCATCGAGCGCCGCAAGATCGCGCTGGAGGAGCCGATCAAAACCCTGGGCGAGTTCAAGGTTCCCATCCGGCTGCATCGCGAAGTGACGGCCGAAATCACCGTCCACGTGGTCAAAGAGGAAGAGTAGTTTCCTGCGGCAGTTTGACGTGAGACTCGACCTGATTCTGGAGCCGGGGCGCTACCAAGGCGTTCCAGCCTATCAACTGCTGGAGGCCGCCGGACTGGGATACATCCCGGTGGATCAGCGGTTGGTGCACGCCATTCTCGACTTCCCTGAAAACTCGCTCCCCGATGTCGTGCGTTTTGCCGCCCAGGATCACTCGGACGATCTGATGGATCTGGATCCGTTGTTGATCGACCTGTTTCACGCGCTTCATACCCCCGCGGCGTTGCCGTTCTTTATGCGTCTAATCCGCGACAATACCGGCGACGTTCCTGACGATCTGGTGGAGAGCATCGTCGAGTTGGGAGAGGCGGCGGCTGAGCCTGTCCTCGAATTACTTGGCGAGCTGGATGGAAAAGACGCAGGCGACGTTCCGTTTGTTCTGGCGGCGCTCGGGGTCCGCGACCATCGAGTGCTCGAGGCTTTGACGCGGCGGCTGGAGAACGATCCGCAGGACGGTGCGCTGTGCCTGGAAATGTACGGCGATCCGGCGGCCATTCCCGCGCTCGAAGGCGCGCTGGCGCAAATACCGGTGGACGATCCGCGTTCGCGCGCTCCCATCCAGGCGGTCATTGAAAGCCTCTCGGCTCCGACGGAAGCTTCGCCCGAATCGAAACAATTCGATATCTGGGCGCTTTATCCAGCGCAGGCTGCCACGGACTTCAGCGCTCTTGAAGACGAGGACCGGCTGGCGATGCTTCAAACAGGTTCGGCCAGCCTCCGAGCCGAAGTCGCGCTCAGCTACCAAGGCGCCGATTTGTCCGACGCGGCGCGCGCGCGTTTGATCCAGCTTGCCAGGACCGATCCGGACGCTACAGTGCGCGGGGCCTGCTGGGAGGCCCTCGGTGAGATCGGCGATGAGCCCGAACTGCGCGAGGCTATGCTCAAAGTTCTGGCCAATCCGAAAGCGCCCATCGAAGAGCGGTCCGGCGCGGCCATCGGTCTGGCGGAACAATCCGACGATGACGCGGTTTATGAGGCGATTCTCGATCTCTATCGGGATCCGCTCGGCCGCGCCAAGGCGCTCAAAGCCATGGCCCGTTCTTTCGACAAACGTTTTTCCGCCTATCCGCCCAAGCACCTGGACGACCCGGATCGCGAGATCAGAACGCAGGCCATCTGGGGTGTCGGGTATCTAGGTCTAACTTCGGAAGCGCCGCGCTTAGAGGCGTTTTTCGACGACCAGGAATTTCGCACCGATGCGCTGTTCGCTTATGCACTTTCGATTCCCGGCGAAACCTCAACGGGCCGCATTCGCGCGCTGATGAACAAAGTGGAAGAGGCCGCCGGCGGCTTCCGCGACGACGAAGAGGACCTGGTCCGCATCGCGCTCGATCAGCGGCTGATGCTGCACGGAAAGAGTCCGGTATTTTTTCCGGATGAAGACGAACTCGACGAAGAATCGGACTCCGTGATCGCGCTGCCGAAGCCCGGCCGCAACGATCTGTGCTCCTGCGGCAGCGGCAAAAAGTACAAGAAGTGCCACGGCCTGGTTAACTAGCGTGGGGCAGACGCCCACGTCTGCGCCGGATCCCCGGCCCGGCTGGTAGATTTCGGGAGCCGACGAGGGCGTCGGCTGCGGGTCCGGGGTCCCGCGCCACATTGTAATCAGGCAAAATAAGACTATGCGTTGCCTGCTCCTTTTGGTGACAGCTCTGACCCTTTCCGCCGCCGGGGAAATGCCCCTGACCGTGGAAAAACTCACGGAGTTCATCCGCTCCGCCGTTCAAATGAAATCGCCGGACAAACAGGTGGCCGAAACCCTGCGCCATTTCAAAATGACGGAGAAACTGGACGACCGCACCATCGAGGAGCTGCAAAGCTTGGGAGCCGGCCCGAAAACCGTTGCGGCGTTAAAAGATTTAGGCGACGCATCGGCCAGTCTGCCGGAAGCCGCCCCGCCTGCGCCCAAGCCCGTCGTCGTTCCGCTTGACCCGCCGGATTCCATCGAGCAGTCCAGGATCATCGATGAGGCGCGGGAATACGTGATGAATTACACCAAAAGCCTGCCGAACTTCATCTGCGTCCAGGTTACGCGGCGCGACGTGGATCGTGCCGGCGCCGGTTCCAGCTGGTATCACCTGGACACCATCACGGCGAAGCTCAGTTATAACGGCCAGCACGAAGACTATGAAGTGATCCTGAAAAACGATCAGCCGGTGACCAACGTCAAGATGGAGCAACTCGGCGGGACCGTCTCGGCCGGCGAGTTTGGCAGCATGATGAGCGAGATCTTCGAGCCGCGGAGCCAGGCGCGTTTCTCCTGGGATCATTGGGCTACGCTGCGCGGCCGGCGTGCCTATGTATTTGCTTACGACATCGAGCAGGAAAACTCGCAGTATCACATCAAGGAAGTGGACACCGGCAAGGAGATCGTCCCAGCTTACCGCGGGTTGATCTATGTCGACCGCGACACCAAGATGGTGACTAAGATCACCCTGAATCCTTACAACATTCCTTCCGATTTCCCGATCCACGACGCCAGCGAGTCCTTGGATTACGACTTGCAGGCCATTGGCGACGCCAAATATATGCTGCCGTTGAAGGCCGTTGCCACTTTGAAGCTGACGCGCTTCACGACGAAGAACGATATCGAGTTCCGGCTGTACCGCAAGTTCGAAACCGGGTCCACCATCAAGTTCGACACGCCCGATGCGCTGCCCGACGATCAGACTAAGGAAAAGCCATAAGCGCTAAAAGCTTTCGAGACTTGCGCACACTGGCCGTGTTACTTTCATCCCATGAATCCTTATGCAGCCCACGCTGGCGACCGCGCTCCGTTGGATGTAATCGCTGAGACGCCGCGGCGTCTGGCGAAATTGCTCGAAACCATCGGCCCCGCGCGTGTGGAAACCCCGCCCGCGCCCGGCAAGTGGAGCGCGCGCGACATCGTTTCCCATTTGGCGGACGCTGAAATTGTGTTCGGCTTTCGCTTGAAGCAGACCTTGGCTCAAGATCACCACGTCATCCAGCCGTTCGATCAGGATCTGTGGGCGAAAAGCTATCCCTGCTGCGACGCGCAGCTGGCGCTGGCGGCATTGTCTGCGGTGCGCGCCTGGAACCTGGCGCTGATTAATTCTGTGCAGCCGGCCGATCTGTCGAAGCCGGTAACGCACCCGGAGCGCGGAACCATGACGTTTCAGACCATTGTCGAAACCATGGCGGGACACGACCGGAATCACATCAAACAGGTGGAAGCGATCGCCGGACAGGCCATCGGCGCGAGCTAAGAAAAAGGATCAATCGCCGCAATACGTGGCCGCGACCGCGCACTGGACGATGGCTTCGGCGCGGCGCCAGTCTTCTTCGGCGGTGCCGGTGGGCCGTCCAGCGCTCTCCCACAGAAGTTCCGCGATGGCTTGCACGTCTTCGTTGTGATCCTGCCGCCGATCGGTTGGGGTTCGCTGTGCAGCCGGCAACATGGATCGGACAAACGCGTCGCGCGCTTCGTTGTACGCTAAGTGCGCCTTCTCCAGGTCCAGCAGAGCGGTTTCAAACGCTTTTCGATCGCCGGTGGGGTGTTCCGTCAGGGCCTGCACGTGCTGCGCCTTGCGGGAAAAGTCCTCAAAAGCGGACCGATACTCAAACTCGACTGACTCCACGGTCACCATGCCTCGTTAGACGAAACAACCAATGAAAAGGTTCGAATTTGTCTGAGGCTAATGTTTCTTAACACCCTAAGGGGCATCTCAGTTGTCGAGTTCCACCAGCGCCTTGCCCCGGATCTTGTAGTCGGTTTCCTTCAAGTTGGGGTTGAGTTCCACTTTATCAAAACGAACCTCGATGCCTTGCTGCTGCGCGTCCGGCTTGATGAGCATGGTCTTGGGGAAGAAGGCGTTCCCGTTCTGGACGTAGTCGGAGTAGGTGATGAGCGCGGAGCCGATGCCGGCTTCGGTGGCGATGCGCACCCGCTGCGGGCGCAGATCGGGGTCTAAGTCGATCGAAATTTTCTCGGTCCCGGACTCGGCGAGTATCGTATAATCCTCGCCCGCCACAGGGTCGGGACGATTGGCGGACAGTTTGTAGCCGGGGTTTTGCAGGCGCGCAATCAGGGCCGGCAGTTGATCGTCGCGAATCATTCCGAAGTCGGTGGGCAGTTGCAGCGCTTCGTCGCCCTTCAGGTTCTTGCTGGCCTTGAACTCGCTTCCTTCAAACATCACTTCATGCAGGATACGGCCGGATTTAGCCTGAAACAGCGCGCGATCCGTGCGGTTGCGCATCAGCAGCGTCCAGCGCACGCTGGTGCCGTCGTGCGCCCACAGAGTGGTGCTGCCGACAGCTTGCGCGGAGCCGAGCGTTTTGAGCCCGTCCTCGCCTCCCAGCGCCCGAATCATTCTCTGGAACAATTGTTTTCCATAGGCTTCGCGCGCCGCACGGTCCAGCTCGAGAGTCGCGCTGGCCGTGGTGCTTTTGGCAGGTTCAACAGCCACCGTGCTCTGGTGTCCGGAGAAACCTTCCTTCGCAAAATCGACCACCCAGTTGCCCGGCGTCAGCCCCGCCACTTCCAGCTTGCCGCCAGAGGTAGGTCCGATCGAGGTGCCGTTCAAGCTCACCTGGCATTCGGCCGGCGCGCAGGTGAGCTCCAGCATGCCTTTGGCTAGCGGCTTGGGGGCCACTACGGGCGCCGCCACCGGTTTTGCCTTGCTCTTGATGACGTCCAGAATTTCGTCGGTGGCGCCCGCCGATTCGAGCTTGGAAAGCGCGTCGGACGAGAGCGGGAATGCAATGCCCCGGCTCTCGATAGCTTCCTTGCGGCGCCGCAGCGGGATGGCGTCCTGTTTCAACAGAATGAGCATTTGATCCAGCGTGAACGGGTCGCCCGTCAGGAAAGGGTCCGCGGGTTTCTTGGCGTGCGCCGGTTTGGGATCGTTCGGCGCGGCAATCCCGGGAACGGCCATCAGAGCCGCGGCAAGCACGGCCCAAAGGTTCAAGCGAATCAGACGTCTCATGGGGGCTCCTAATAAGAAGGCGAACCTATTTCAAAGCTGCTTCCGCTGCTTGCGCCTCACGAATCTTTTTCTTCCAGGAGCGCGCATCCTCATCGCTTGGGTCTTGGGCCAAAACCTGGTTTACCAGCGCCAGCGCCTGCGCGTAGCGGCCGGACTCCCACAGCGTGCGGACCGCGCCGTTTAACACCTGCTTGGCCGGAATTTCAGGATTCACAGCTTCCTCATGAGCGGGCTCCGCGCGTTTCGGAGCGCGGGCTTCCCCGGCGGCCGGCGCCGGAGGAGGGGACGGTTTCGCCACCGGTTCGACCGCCACCGGCACAGCGGTTACAACATGGATCCTGTTCTCGGAGCCGCGCAGCTTTTGCCGCGATACCATGGAACCCACGATGCCGGCGGCCAGGATAAGACTTACGGCCGCGATGAGCGCGCGCTTGGCGAACTTGCCCTTCTTCGGCGGCATTTTTACCGGTGGAGGAGCGGTCGGTCTTAGAAAAGATCGGGGCGGCTGAAACTCGGGCGACCCTCCTGGCGCCTTCACCACCGGCGGCTTGGGAAGATCCGTACCGGAAACCGGCGAACGCGGCGATCCAGCCGCGTAGGAGCGCGCCGTCCAGGGCCGCGCTTCGGGTTCGGCGTCTTGCGGCCTCTCGCGGACTGGCGGCGTTGCATCCGGCGTCTGCTGTACCGGCGCATATTCGACCGCTACTTGCAAGGCGAGCGGTTCCACAGCGGCCGCAGGCGCGGCCAGGGGAATCGGCACCGGCTCTGTGGTCAGCGGCGGAAGCTGATTGACCAGCGGCGCGATGGCCAGCTGCTCCACCGAGGGTGGGTTGGAGGCCGCCGCCGCCGAGGAAGCCGAACGCCGCAACTTCCGCGCCACCAGGTACAAGCCCGACGCAAAGTCTTCAGCGGTTTGCATGCGCTGTTCAGGATCCTTCTTGAGCGCGTGCGCTATCAGGCGGTCCAACTCGTCGGGAACCTGCGCGTCCAGCTTGCGCAGCGGCTCCGGTTCACTATGCACGATCTCGCGCGGGATCAAACCGGGATCGGCCGAAAACGGATACTTTCCGCACGCGAACTCGTACAGGATCAGGCCCAGCGCGAAGATATCGGAGCGGGCGTCAAAGGGTTGTCCCAGTACTTGCTCCGGCGCCAGATAGCCGGCCACCAGCCCCTCTGGACGGCTGCCGGCGGCCAGCAGCGCTTGAAGCCATTTGGCAATGCCAAAGTCCAGAATGCCGACGTCGCGCCCGGTATCTACAAAGATGTTGCCCGGTTTGAGATCCCCGTGCGCGATTCCGCGCGAGTGGGCGAACGCAAGACCTTCAGCCACTTGAGCGATCACGCCCAGCCGCTGATCGAGCGGCAGCTCCGGGTTGTCTTTTGCGAACTGGCGCAAGTCCGTGCCCGCGCGCCACTCGCTGGCCACGAAGATCCCCTCCTCCACTTCACCGAGATCGCTGATCTTGGCGATGTGGTGGTGCGTGAGTTCCGCGCAGGCTGCCAGGTGCCGGCAGAACTGTTCTTTCGCCTCCGCGCTGAGCCCCGGAACCGGTTGTAGAATTTTCGCGGCAAACTCGCGATTGCGAAATGCATCGCGAACGCGGTACGTCTTCCCCGCCGCGCTGCCGCCCAGTTCTTCGATTACCTGATACTTGCCGATGGACTTCATCTGAAGAATCGCCCTCCAGCCACTCGCGGGAGCGGCGCCTTTCCGAACTATGGCGCGCCGGTTCCGCCCAGGCACACCTGGACTTGCGCTAGTACTTCGGCTTGCGCTTACTCACTTACTAGTAAAGATCGGACGGCGAACAGAGCGTCTACAGGCTACCTTAGAGTGGTCAGTAGTTTTTAGGAGGCGTTCTGCGGTGTTGGCTCTAGTCTTAGCCTAATAGGCCGCTGGAAAGGTCGTTGGGGACGGCTTCTCTGAGCCTCCCGGCGCGCGGTCGTGACCGGATTGTACTGAAAACCCTAACTGCCGGTGCCGCTCAAGCTGATCGACTGCGGTCTGTCGCCCGCATTATCGGTAATGGCGACGGAACCGACCTGCGCGTCGGATGCGGTGCCGGCGCCCACCTTCGGTCACTTACCGGTCAGTGACCGCCCAGTGACTCCGCCGGGACTGGATTTCCCCAAAAGCTTTGATAAACTTATCTGCGTGCTGAACTGCGTATACGGATCCAAGTGCTGATCACCAATCCTTTAAACTCGTCCGCGCTTGCCTTTCCGATTCTTGAGTGCTTCCACATCGTGGGGTTAGCTTTCTCCATAGGAACTATCGCCATTGTGGATTTTTCGATGCTGGGCATTGGCCTGCGCAGCCATAGTCCCGCTCAGCTTGCCAAGGACACCTGGCTCTGGACACTCGGTGGTCTGGTGGTGATGCTCTTTTCCGGACTGCTGCTGTTCTCGTCCGATCCCGACATGTACTACCTCAACTGGGCGTTCCTGATTAAGATGGTCTTCTTCGTTTCGGCGGTCATTTTCCATTACACCATCCATCGCAAGGCAGTCTCTTCGGACGTCCCACCGCCCAACACAAAACTGGTGGCCTGGGCGTCGCTGCTGTTATGGGCCGGAGTTATTTTCGGCGGGATTTTCATCGGCTTCATTTATCCCGGCCTCAATATAGGCTAGCGATCACATGCTTCTTTCATTCGCACAATGGATTCAATTCACCGCGTTCTTCACCGCCCTGCGCGGATCGGCGAACGTCTATCCCATCATCATGTCCTTGCACATGGTGGGCATCGCGATGTTCGGAGGAATGATCTTGATGACCGACCTGCGGCTGCTGGGTTGGGCCATGCGCAAGCAATCGATAGCGGATGTAGTAAACCAGTTCCGGGTGCCGAAGCGCTGGGGTTTGCTGCTGACCGCCACCTGCGGCATCCTGATGGCGGGCTCCAAGGCCGAAGAGTATTATTACAACGCGTTCTTTCGGACCAAGCTGATCCTGTTCGCCATCGTCATTATCACCGAGTTGGTGTTTTACCGCAGCGTCTATGCCAATCCCGCGGCGCTGGATCAATCGCCCAGCGTGCCTGGGAACGCGAAGCTGGCCGCCGCGCTCTCCTTGCTGCTGTGGACGTCCATCGCGTGCTGCGGGCGCGGCATCGGCTATATCGAGCCGCCGCTCGATAGGATCCACGCCCGGATCCAGGTAATCCATGACGCCGCGCTAACCGGCCCGCGCGCTGCCTACCCTCTGAAAGGACGGGACCACCACGATGTTGCTTCTGCAAATTGACTCCGTAGCGGACGCGTTGAACAGCTCCGAGTGGGTTTTTCCGATCACGGAGTGCTTTCACATTGCCGCATTCGCCTGGTCCATCGGCCTGATCGCCGCAGTGGATTACCGGCTCCTGGGTTTCGGAATCCAGCACTCCAAGCCGTCCCAGGTTTTGCGTGACACGGCGCCTTGGACCTTGCTCGGTCTCGCCGTGGTGCTGCTGTCCGGCCCCGTGCTGTTCCTTTCCGATGTGCGCATGTACCTGCATAATCCGTCGTTCGTATTTAAGATGTATGCGCTGGCGGCCGCCATTCTCTTCAATTACACCATTCATCGCAAGGTGGCCCAATCGGACAGTTCGTCCACCGTCGTCCGAGCCGTGGTCGCGGTTGTTTCTCTGGCATTGTGGATCAGCGTCGTTTTCGGTGGGTTGTTTATCGCGTTCGCGTAAGCTTGTTTTGAAAAGAGCCCGGGAGGCAAATGTGATTCTCGAACTGTTTCGATGGCTTCAGAGCTTGAGTTTCATGACGTTTATTCGAGAGTCCGGTTTGGAATATCCCATCGTCATGAGCACGCACCTTGCCTGCATCGCGATGTTCGGCGGCCTGATCGTAATCACAGACCTGCGGCTGCTCGGATGGGCTTTCCAAGACAAGCCCATCGCGGACATCGTCAACGGGCTGCGCTGGTGGAAGCGCGTGGGCTTCGTCATCATGTTCGCTATGGGCTTCACGCTCTTCGGTTCCAAGGCTTCCGAATACTATCCGAATCCCTACTTCTGGGTTAAGATGTTCTGCCTGCTGCTGGTTTTGATCCACGCCATCGTCTTTCGGCCCAGCGTCTACAATCATCCCGAACAATTGGATGCGTCGCCGGTTATTCCCACGCGCGCCAAGCTGGCCGGGGCGCTTTCACTCATCCTATGGACCGCCGTTCTCTGCAACGGACGTCTCATCGGGTACTACGAGCCACCCCAGCAAAGAGGGCGTGTGGTTTCGGTCGGTTCCGCCAGTAAGTAACGCCATCTCATTGAAATGACAAGTGTTCATCGGTCACTGACTACGCCCCCAGGTCACTGACCCCAAGGTGACCTGGTATCTGGCCCGCTCGCGGCTTTCACGTGCTAGCCTCTGTTACAGCTTCTCGAGAACCGCATTTCCACATGGGATTCAAGTCGGCCATTCTTCCCTGGGGCCTGTTGCTACTGGCGACCGCCCCGATTCTTGGGCACCACTCAGTATCGGCGGAGTTCGACGTCAATCGGCAAGTCACTTACGCCGGTGTGGTTACCAGAGTTGAATGGAGCAACCCCCACATTTACTTCTATGTCGACGTGAAAGACGCTACCCAGAAAGTCACGAATTGGGCGTTCGAAGGCGCTGGCCCGAATACCTTGGCCAGGCTCGGGTGGATGAGGGATTCGCTCAAGGTAGGCGACCGTGTCACGGTGCTGGCCTTCCCCGCCCGGGATGGCGTGGCGGTGGCTTCCGCTCGGGAAGTAAAGTTAGCCAACGGCCGGAAGGTACTGGCCGGGATGCCGCCGGACCAGGGCCCCCGGCAATGACCACTCCGATCGCGCGGGCCGTGACGATCTTGCTCGGCGCCGGCGTAATGGCTTGGCCGGCCGTAACCGGTGGCATTTCCGGAGTTGTATCCGATACCACCGGCGCGGTGATTGCCGGTGCGATGGTGACTTCCACCTACGCGGCCCAGGGTTTACAGACCAAGACCACCACCGACGACAAAGGGTTTTATAACTTCCCCCGCCTGCCCGTTGGGAGCTACGATATCCAGGTTGAGCTGCAAGGCTTCGCACCGCAAAAGAAGTCCGGCATAGCCGTGGATGCCGACAGCGCCGTTCGGATGGATTTTAGCCTTCAAATTTCCGAGAAAGTGGAACAGGTCACGGTTTCAGAAAGCACGATTTTAGTCCGCGTGGAGACCTCCAGTACGCAAGTGGGTGAGGTGGTAACCGGCAAAGAGATGACCGCTGTGGCGCTGAACGGCCGCAGTTATACGGATCTTCTGGCGCTGCAGCCGGGCATCGTTCCGATGTCCACCCAAACGCCCACTTCTATCGTCATGGCCGGCGCGTCGGTGGCCATCGCGCCTTCTGGAGGGTTGAACCCGGGCAATCAATCCATCAGCGGCCAGCGCGAAGACGCCAACGGATTCCTGGTGAACGGCGGAGATGTCAAAGAGTTGATGAACGGCGGCACCGCCATCATACCGGATCTCGACTCGATCGCCGAGTTCCGCGTGCTGACCAATAATTTCGACGCCGAGTATGGCAACTACAGCGGCGGAATCGTCAATGTCGTTACCAAGTCCGGTTCCAACTCGATCCACGGCAGCGCGTTCGAGTTTCTGAGAAACACAGACCTGGACGCACGCAATTTCTTTTCGCCCCAGCGCGGCTTTTACAGGCAAAACCAGTTCGGCGGCACCGTGGGCGGACCTATCAGGAAGAACAGGGTGTTCTTCTTCGCCGACTATCAGGGCACGCGGAACGCGCAGGGCCTCGACACCGGGTTGATTTCGGTTCCAACGCTGGCTGAACGCAACGGCAATTTCAGCGATGCTGCCAGCACGCTCACGGGAACGGTCAGTGGGCCTTACATAGCTAGTCTCCTCGCGGCCGAGCTTGGTCACAATGTTAAATCCGGCGAGTCTTATTACACGCCCGGCTGTGGTTCCACTGCGTGCGTTTTTCCGGGCGCGATTATTCCGCAATCCGTTTGGTCGGCCCCCGCTTCGCATCTGCTGCAGTACATCCCGCTTCCCAATGACGGACCGTCCACGTTCACCACCGGCGCTGATGGCGAAGTACTGAGGGATGACAAAGGCAGTCTGCGCATCGACGCCGACGCCGGACGCTGGGGTTCCATCTCGATATACGATTTCTTTGACGACTACCACTTGAACAACCCTTATCCCACCGGTCAGGGCGGCGCCACGGTTCCCGGTTTCGCCGGGTTGAATCTCGGGCGGTCGCAGCTGATCAGCGGCGGCGATACCAAGACCTTCGGCCCCACCATGGTCAACGAGTTCCGCGTCAGCTTCATGCGCGATGCCAATAACGTGGGGAAGCCTGCCGGCGGCGTCGGTCCGAGTCTCGCATCGCAGGGTTTTGTCACTGGCGTGGGGACTCCAGGCATCGTTCCACTGGACCCGTCCATTGAGGGCGTTGAGAACGTGATTTTCAATCAGTTTATAATGGGCGTCCCTATCACGAATCTGGCGGACTACAACAATACTTTCGCCTTGAACGACATCTTTTCAAAGGTCCTCGGCACGCATACCATCAAGGCCGGATTCATTGGCAGCTACGAACAGGTCAACGTCCATGCCAATCCGGAATACAACGGAGGATTCGATTTCGCCGGACAGGAAACCGGCAACGACTTCGCGGATTTTCTCGTTGGCGTTGCAAGTCTTTATAATCAGGCCGACTCGCAGGCCTATTATATTCGTCACAAATACGCCGGCGGCTTCGTGCAAGATAGCTGGCGCGCTACTTCCAGCCTGACGTTCAACTTTGGCGTTCGCTGGGACTTGATGGAGTACTGGTCTGAGAAATACAACCAGATTCCAACCTTTATTCCAGGAGAGCAATCGCAGGTCTTTACCCAGGCTTTCCCGAGTTTAGTGTACGTCGGCGACAAGGGTGTTCCGAACACCTTGGTGCCATCCAGCAACCGTTTCTCGCCTCGCCTGGGCCTGGCTTACTCGCCTGGCGCGAGAGACGGTCTGCTATCCAAGATCACCGGTGGTCCCGGTAATAGCAGTATTCGCGCAGGCTATGGCATCTATTATTCGGTGATCGAAGGCAACACCATGGCGATTGACGAGCCTCAGCCGCCTTACGGTTTGAGCTACACCAGCCCTGGTCCGCCGCTGTTTGCGAAGCCATTCATCACGGCGGCCAACGGATCGTTCAACGGTAATCCATTCCCGCTGAACTTTCCGTCGCTCAATACATCCATCACAAATCCGGACGCCACTCAGAACTTTTCGCTATTCGTACCTCTCTCCGGTATGACGGCTCCTGTTCCATGGAACACCTATCCCTATACCGAGAACTACTTTCTTTCGCTCCAACGGCAGTTCGGCCAGAGCATGATGTTGAGCGCGAGCTACGTAGGCTCCCAGGCGCATCATCTGCTGCTGGTTTATTCCAATAACCCTGGAAACCCGGCCTTGTGTCTCAAGTTGAGCCAACCGAGCGCGGTGGCACCGAACACGGCGACGTGCGGGCCCTTCGGCGAGGATACTCAATACATCACGGCGGCCGGACAGACCATCGACGGAACGCGCGTTGGTTTGGGACCGGATTTCGGTAACGACGACTATGACGCCAGCATTGGAAACTCGAGCTTCAATGCACTCGAGGTGACGCTTCGATACACCACGCCGAGTTTGAGCTTCTTGCTCGGGTATACCTGGAGCAAGTCGATTGACCAGGCGTCCAGTATTTCCGATCCCGGGAATCCTTACAACTTTTCGGCTACGCGCGCTCTTTCGGCCTTCGATATACCGCAAAATTTTGTCGCCAGTTACCAATACAATCTTCCGTTCGAACGTTTTTTCGGCCACATGAAAGGCGTGACCACGGGGTGGCAAATTTCCGGAATCACGCGCATCAACAGTGGTTTTCCCGTCACGCTGCACTCTGACGGCGACAACTCATTGATAGGAAGCAATCCCAACGGCGTGAACAACTACAGCCTGGATTTGCCCGACTACAACGGCCTTCCGCTCGGCCTCAACGGCAATCCCCGCAATGGAAAGCCCTATTTCAATATCGACGCGTTTACCCTGAATGCCCTCGGTACTCCGGGCAACGCCTCGCGCCGGTCATTTATTGGACCGGGCGAGATCAATTTCGACCTGGCTCTGTTGAAGACACTTAAATTCACCGAATCGCGGAGTTTGCAATTCCGGATCGAAGCCTTCAACGCGTTCAACCACGCGAACTTCTTCGGACCGGCGGCGGTAAACGGAGACATCAGCAGCGCGTTGTTCGGCCAGGTTGTGAGTGCCGCTCCACCCCGGGAGGTGCAAGCGGCGGTGAAGTTTTTTTTCTGAAAAGGCTGGACGGAAGGACAATGATAAACTTCATTGCTGAGCGGTCGAAAAATGCCTAAGAAAACACGCAACCGTGTTATCGCACCAGCGATTCTGTTGATGGCCGCGGACGTGATGACCACGGCTTGCTCCAACTGCCAAGAGAAGTGGCGTAAGAAACCGAATTTGGCTGATCGATGCAAGTAAGACATGTCTGCAACCGAGCCGCTGCCTTGGTAGCCATCGCCCTGATCCTTTCCGCGTTCGTGTTTCCGCCCGCAGCCAGCGCTCACAACGTATCCAAGCGGGACGCCTCGTTCGTCCAATCGAATAAGGGCGCCGCGGTCGCAGCCTTTGTTTACCTGGGCGCAAAACACATGGTAACCGGGTACGATCACATCGCGTTCCTGGTGGGCGTGATCTTTTTCTTATACCGGTTGAAAGATATCGTTCAGTACGTCAGCCTCTTCACGCTGGGGCACAGCATCACTCTATTGGCTGGTGTTCTCGGTGGGTTTCACGCGAACCCGTACTTTATCGACGCGATCATCGGGTTTTCCGTGGTGTATAAGGCGTTCGACAATATGGACGGCTTTCGGCGATTCCTGGGATTCGAGCCGAACACCAAAGTTGCTGTGTTTATCTTTGGCTTGTTCCACGGATTCGGCTTGGCCACCAAGCTCCAGGAGCTGGATCTGTCGAAGAACGGGTTGATCGCAAACATCGTCTCCTTCAATGTGGGGGTGGAAATCGGGCAGGTGCTGGCGCTCACTGCCGTACTGATCGCTCTCAGTGTTTGGCGCACCCAGAGTGGCTTCCTGCGGCAGGCGTTTACGGCGAACGCAGTGCTGATGACGGTTGGATTCGTTCTGGTTGGATACCAAGTGGCCGGGTATTTCGTGGCAGCGTAAGTGGAGCATATGGTTGAACGACAAGATTTGCAGCAGGTACTGGCGCCGTCCAAGAAGGCGATCGCGAAAGCGACGGGTATCGCGCTGGCTGTCGCATTGGTGATTCTCTTCACCGCCGTATTACCTGCCGAGTATGGAATCGATCCATTGAAGACCGGCGCGCTCCTGCATTTGACCGACCTGGCGAAGGCCAGCGAACCCAAACCGGCGACTGGCGCTCGTCCCACAGCCGCGCCGGCCGGCATTTACACTGCTGAGCCGAATTCCTACAAAGTGGATAGCGAGGATCTCTCGTTATTGCCCGGCGAGGGAGTGGAGATTAAGTATCACATGCAAAAGGGCGCGGGAATGATTTACTCGTGGAAGGCTACCGGGAACATTGCCTTTGAGTTCCACGGTGAGCCGGACCAAAAGCCGAATAAGGCTTATTTCGAGAGCTATGAGCTGGACGACCAGGTGGGCGCCGACCACGCCTACGGATCGTTCATCGCGCCTGCCACCGGTATTCACGGTTGGTTTTGGGAGAACAAAGGCAAGAAGCAGGTGGACATCCACCTGACGACGGCCGGCTTCTATGACAGCGCCAAAATGTACGCCGGGGAGAAGCCGGATGAGCTTGAGATCCAGGACCCCAAGTAATCCTTGAAAACCGACACGGGCGCAAGGTCCCGATTAACCGTGCGCTACCATTACATGCTTGGTGATTTTGTAGTTCTTCACAGCTTCGTGGGACAGATCTTTCCCAAAGCCCGACTCTTTGAAGCCGCCATGCGGCGTTTCCGAGGCGAGCGCCAGATGGTCGTTGATCCACACGGCGCCGAACTCGAGGTCCTTGCTGATTCTCATGGCTCGTCCGATGTCTTTGGTCCAGACTGAAGCCGCCAGCCCGTAAGGCACGTCGTTGGCAAGACGCACGGCGTCCGCTTCATCTTGAATGACGCTCACAGTAATAACGGGGCCGAAGACTTCCGATTGAATAATCTCGGAATCTTGAGCGACGTTCGTAACCACGGTGGGTTGGTAGTAATATCCTCGTCCGTTCGTCTCGGCCGGCGATCCTCCGCCAGTGAGCACCGCAGCGCTCTGGGCCCGCGCCCTTTCAACGAATCCCTGTACCCGTTCGAGTTGAACTTTCGAGATCAGCGGACCCATGCGGACGCTGTCGTCGAAGGGATCTCCTACTTTGACGGCGCGCATGGCTTCCACCACGGCTTCGGTTACCGCCTTCTGTTGGCCTGCCGTGACGTAAAGCCGGGTGGCCGCCGTGCAATCCTGCCCGGTGTTGAAGGATGCAGCGAGCGCGGCTTTTCCGGCCACCGCGGCCGGGTCGGCGTCGTCGAACACGATGAACGGCGCTTTGCCTCCCAGCTCAAAATGCACGCGCTTCAGGCTGGCGGAAGCGGTAGCCATCACCTTTTTTCCGGCGGCGGTGGATCCTGTCAAGCTGATCAGCCGGACGTCGGGGTGCTCCACGATACTTTGTCCGGTATCGTTGTCTCCCGCGATAACGTTAACAACGCCAGGAGGGAAGCCGGCTTCAGCGGTCAGTTCAGCCAGCATCAAGGTGGTCAACGGTGTTGCCGGCGCCGGTTTCAGCACCAGTGTGCAGCCGGCAGCCAAAGCCGGACCAATCTTCCAGATGGCCATCACCAGAGGATAATTCCACGGTGCGATCTGACCGACCACGCCCACCGGTTCGCTGCGGAAAAAGGAAGTGCAGTTCGGCAGATATTCGCCGGCTTCGTCGCCGAAGGTGTCGCGGGTGCAGGCTGCAAAGAAGCGCAGGTGGTCGATCACGGCCGGAATATCCACGCCCAGGCTGAGATACCTGAACGGCTTGCCGGTGTTCTGGGATTCCACGCGGGCGAACTCCTCCGCCTTTTGCTCCACCAGTTCGCCCAATCGCCAGATCATTCGCTGGCGATCGCCGCGCATCAGTCCGGTCCAGCGCCCGTCGTAGAAAGCTTTCTTGGCCGCTTGCACCGCGCGGTCCACATCCTGGCGACTGGAGTTGGGCGCCTCGGCAATTTTTTCGCCGGTGGCCGGATTCTCGATCGCCGTCATCCTGCCGCTGGCGCTATCCACCCACTTACCGTCGATCCAATTTTTCCAGCTTTTCATAAGGCTTGAGCTAGGCCGTCTCGCCCGCGTCATGCGCCGGATTTGCGGTTTGGCCGTTTTTAGAGGCTAGCGCGCTTTGCCGCGGCTCTTGGATTTCACCTCTACCGCGGCCGCCTGGGGCGCGCTGTTAGCGGGATAGTTGTTCCGCAGCCACTTCTCCACCGATTCTCTTTGCGTCAACGGCGCTACTCGTTGCCAGCTGGTGCGGCCCGTCCGAACCGCGTATTCGGCCATCAGATAGTTGTTGGAATTGTACACATGGACGACATCCCCGGAGTGGGAACGCTTGCAGTGAAAGGAATCAGTGATATCGGAGTGATGGTGGTGTTGCATCAATCAAATTTTACCATTTTTCGCCGCCATTTGTTATCACTCTTGTTTTAAGGGCCGGCGCGAGACCTTGCGTGTCGCGCGGGCGCTCCGGGCCGGCCATCCCTCTCAGGCGTCTTTGCGTTTCAGCGGGAAGCCGGCCACAGATGCGGCGCCGATGGCAAGAACCGGGAGACCGGCAGATAAGGGCCCACGCACCCTTCGTTGTTGTAGGGGTGCTGACGAGCACGGCTGTATAACGTGCCGAGGCCCACGCCGTGGACGGGTCGAACTACCATGAAGGTGATCCGCACGTCGGGCTTTCGATAACCCCACCGTGCTCAAACGTCGATTCACTCTCGCTGCGTACGCAAAGATGGAAAGTCAAGCCGAAGGATTTGCATTTCCCAAACCAGTGGCCACTAAGGCGGGGAGGATACAGCCGTGCACGATCCTAACGACCCCGAGAAGGTGCGGCGACGCCCGGCCGTCGAGATGTGGACCTTCGGCGTGAACGTCGTAATCTGTTTGTTGGTCCTGATTGGGATGCTGACCTGGCGAGTGCTATCGCTACCGGAGGACGATAACGGGGGTGGCATGGTTGGCGCAACGGTTGTCACGGGTATCGAGTTGGTCCGGAATTTGGTGATCCTCGAGATTGTCCGGCGCGTCTTTTTATGGAAGGTGCGACGCGGCTGATCCTGATCGGCAATGGTGGGGCTCGAAGTTCGCCAGCCTGAGCGCATAAAGCGCGACGGATGGTTATTGTAGGTAGCGTAACGCTATTTGGGTGAGCTATCGCACGATGTACTATTAGAACGCCTACGGCCGGTGCATGACGCCAGATCCGTTTCAGGCTAGTGGCGGGCCGTCTGGTCAACAAGGAACCGATGCGCGTACTCGCGGCGATCCAGTGAATAGATATGATCCCAGCGGCGATGATGATTGCCCATCGGGGCGGGCCAGGCAAGCCACCGTCCACCGTTGTAACGTGCAATTATGCACGGACGTTGGAACCATCGTGGAGGCGCCGACCCCATCAGCACCACAGATTTTGATATGGAAGACGCAGTAACGATCTGGGGCGTCTTCAACTGCACGTCAGGTTCAATGCAACGTTGACATCCACTGGAGAAAAGGACATAAACTGGAGAAAAGCTCTCGACAACGCTGCCGGCATCCTCATACTGCTCCTGGGAATCGTGTGGGGAATGATCTCGCTTCGAAAAGCGTTGCCAGCGTTTTTTACTCTGGGCGAAACAAGGCTACTGGGGGATCTTACCGCGCTAATTTTTGGTTTTTTCGTGGTTTTGCCAACGGCCATTATGGCATTCTGGAGACCGACGATATCTGCGGTGTTGTTAGCAACAGGCTTTTCTCTTGCCGAGATTGCCGTGCTCGTCGATTACGGACTCCGCGATACGTGGATCCTCGGTGAGCAGATGTCGCCAAATCTCTTGCTGGCGCTCGGCTACGGCTACCTAGCGTTTTCAAGATCTCGTTAGCCTTGCGTTGAAGGCTAAAATCGATTATCCGTGACCGCTTTAAGTCGTCGCGATTGCTCTGGCTTTAAATCGCTACTAATTCCAATGCCTATGGCCGGTTCATGACGCCGGACGTGGCAAGCCGGAATGCACACGACGCATCCGGGATCTAGAGGGACTTGGAAATTCTGCACTCCGGGAATCGGCTTGTGGCTTTCTCAAGGGCCAGCTGGGCGCCTCCTGCCAGCCAAACTGACCGCCGGAGCTTCGACTGTCCTCGCATTTGAGCAGGTATCACATCCCGCGGTTCCCCGCCCGCCCAGGTAATCTTGAAGTGCGTGCGTATCGCCATCGTTTCCGACATCCACGGCAACCGCACCGCACTCGAAGCGGTGCTCGCGGATCTGCGCCTCACCTCTCCCGACCTCATCCTCCACGGCGGCGATCTGCCCTACGGCGGCGCAAATCCGGCGGCCATCGTGGACCACATTCGCGATCTCGGCTGGCCGGGTGTGCTGGGCAACACGGACGAAATGCTTTTCGATCCTGAATCGCTCGCCTCAGTTGCAGCTCAATCGCCCCACCTGCAGGCTCTTTGGACCGCGATTCAGGAGACGGCCGCGGCCACTTGTGAAACGCTGGGAGAAGAGCGGCTCGCCTGGCTACGCACGCTGCCGCGCACTCAGCTGGAAGGTCCCATGGCTCTTGTGCACGCCAGTCCTGACAGCACTTGGCGAGCACCCGCGCCTGAAGCGAGCGATGCCGAATTGCAGTCGGTCTACTCGCCGCTCGGCCGGCCCGTGGCCGTCTATGGGCACATTCATCGCTCTTATATTCGGACCCTGCCCAACATCACCATCGTCAATACCGGCAGCGTCAGTCTCTCTTACGATGGCGATCGCCGCGCCGCATATCTTTTGCTCGACGGCTCCGCGCCTTCCATCCGTCGCGTCGAGTATGACGTTGATAAGGAGCTACAGGCGCTCTCGGTTTGCGGTCTTCCGCACGCCGCTTGGATGGCGAAGACTCTCGCCAGCGCCAGCCCCCAAATGCCGTAGCACTGGTTTTTGAACTCGGGCGCGCCTCGCTGCCGTATCATGAGATCAAAAGGCCACCCAAAACAACGACAGACCGTAACGGGCTGGGAGGCGTCATGCAAAACCGAATCGTCTGGATTCTGCTCATTCTCGCGGGATCGCCGCTATGCGCCCGCGCGCAATGGTTGCACCACCCATTACCCGGAACTCCCCGCACTCCCGATGGCAAACCGGACCTTGCCGCTCCGGCGCCTCGCGCACCCGATGGAAAGCCCGATCTCAGCGGGATCTGGCGGGCGGAAAGCTCGCCGATACCGGAATTGATTGGACTGTTATCCGGCGGCATCACTGTTATCCGACGGCATCCATGGATTGGGAGAATCCGTTCCCTCGAAGTACTTTATCAATATCCTCGCCGACTTCAAGCCTGACGAAGCGCCGTTGCAACCCGCGGCCGCGGAAGCTTACCGAAAGAATTTCCAATCCAAAGGGCGGGACTTCCAAACCACGCGCTGTTTGCCGGCCGGCGTTCCTACCGGCGATCTGGTGCCCGTTCCGTTCCAAGATCATCCAAACGCCGGCTGAGATTGTCGTGCGGTATGAAGAGGCACCAGCTTCCGTCAAATCTTCACCGACGGGCGAAAACAACCGGACGATCCTCAGCCGGCGTGGCTGGGCTACTCGGTTGGCAAGTGGGAGAACGACTGGCTGCTGGTTGACACCATCGGATTCAACGACCGGACCTGGCTGGACGCCTTCGGCCATGTGCATAGCGACGCGCTACACGTCACCGAACGCTTTCACCGCCGCGACTTCGGCCACATGGAAGTGGAAGTCCGCCTCGACGACCCCAAGACATTCACCAAGCCCATCGCCTTTCGATTTATTGAGCGCCTGGTTCCCGACACGGAGCTGCTTGAGAGTTATTTTGTGCGGAAGGCGAGCAGGACGCATCGCACATGACTGCCGCCTTCAGCCACGTTCATCTCTTCAGCCACGTTCTTCGATGTGCTTCAGCCGCGCGTCCAGCACTTCTTCCACTCGCCGCAGCTCGGCGCGCCACAGATCGCGCATGTCGTCAAAACGCTTGTCGACGGCATCGAAGCGCGCGGCGACGGCATCGAAGCGCGCGTCAACGGAGTCGAACCTTGATTCAACCCTGCCGATTTTAGCGCTGAGAAGGGCGATAACGAGCCCCATCAACGTGGCGTTAAACAGCATCGGAATGCCGATCGCGATATAAAGTTGTTCGTTAGCCACCACGAGTAGTGCCCCGCCTACCACTATTCTCTCACACGGATCATCCGCTACGTTCTCCTGGCCTGCCTGTTATCGCTAGGATCCCATCTTCAGCGCGTTCTTCAGGAACACATAGCGGTCCGCCCACTCGTCGATCTGTTTGGTGGTCGGCTTCCCCGCCCCGTGCCCGGCGCGCGTTTCTATCCGAATGAGTATGGGCGCCGTACCCTCCTGCGCCTGCTGCAGCGTCGCCGCGTACTTTAAGCTATGTCCCGGCATCACGCGATCGTCGTGATCGGATGTGGTGATCAGCGTCGGCGGATACTGCGCGCCGCGCCGAATGTTGTGCAGCGGCGAATACGCGCGCAGCACTTTGAAATCCTCCGGATTCGCCGACGTTCCGTACTCGCCCACCCACTGCGTCCCGAACCCGAAATTCTGGAACCGCAGCATGTCCATCACGCCCACCGCGGGCATCGCCGCGCCGAACAGATCCGGCCGCTGATTCAGCACCGCGCCGATCAGCAGCCCTCCGTTGCTCGCGCCATAAATCGCCAGCTTGGGCGTAGACGTATATTTATTCGCGATCAGCCACTCCGCCGCCGCGATGAAATCGTCGAACACGTTCTGCTTCTTCGCGCGCATCCCGGCTTGATGCCACGCCTCGCCATATTCCGATCCGCCGCGAATATCCGCCGATGCGTACACTCCGCCCATCTGCATCCACTCCACGATGCGCGGCCGGAACCCCGGCGTGTCCGCCACATCGAAACCGCCGTAGGCGTAGAGTAGCGTCGGGTTCTGCCCGTCCAGCTTCAGCCCTTTCTTGGAACTCAGAAACATCGGAACGCGTGTGCCGTCTTTGCTCGCATAGAAGACCTGCTTGGTTTCGTACTGTGATAAGTCCACCGCTACCTTACTCTGCCGGATCACCGCGCTCTTCCCCGTCTCCAGATCCAGCCGGTAAATGCTGGGCGCAATGGTGAAGCCGTCGAAGCCGTAGAACATTTCCTTGTCCTGGAGCCGTGCGCCGGACCACGCGGCAGTCCCGATCCCCGGCATCACGATGTCCTCGCTCGTCTTCCCATCCAGACTCACCAACTTCGCCGCCGAATGCGCATCCTTCATGTACGAGAGCAGCAGCTTGCCATCGGCCATCTGCGCACCGTCCAGCGTCTCCCCGCGCTCCGGAACAATTTCCTTCCAATTGGCGCGCTCCGGATGTTCTATGTCCATTGCGATTACTCTTCCGCGCGGCGCGCCGTCCGTGGTCTCGAGATACAGCGTGGAACCAACCACCGCGATGGGCGTGTATCCAAAATCGGCCGACGGAATCAGCATTGCCGTTTTCGAATTCGCGGCCCGCAGATCCTGATAGGCCAGCAGATTCTTGCCCGGAACTCCCGTGTATATGTAGAGCAGCAGATACCGGCTGCCCTCCATCACCAATGGATCGATGGTCCAGTTCGGATGATCCGGCCGCTCGTAAATCAGCTTGTCGGCGGCCTGCGGATCGCCCAGCTTGTGGAAGTAAACCTTCTCGTTCAGCGCCGCCACGGTCAGCATTTGTTCTGGAGGCGGCTGCTGAAAGCGCGAATAATAAAATCCGCCATCGTCCTCCGCCCACGAAACGTTGCTGCCTTTGGTCCACTGAATCAGGTCGGACAGATCCTTGCCCGTGGCTACATCGCGCACGCGCCACTCGGTCCAATCCGACCCCGCCTGCGCCACGCCATACGCAAACAGCTTCCCGTTCCAGCTCGCCGAATCCCCGGTCAGCGCCGCCGTCCCATCTTTTCGATAAGTGTTCGGATCCAGCAGCACGCGCGGAGTGCCGGTCAGTGAATCCGTCACCTCCATCACAGACTGGTTCTGCAACCCCGAATTGTGGAAATAGAAATAATGATTCCCGGCTTTTTCGAAGCCGCCGAATTTCTCGTAATTCCACAGGTCGGTGAGCTGCTTCTTGATGGCCTCTCGCCCGGGCAGCTTCGCCAGATACCCGAACGTCAGCTCGTTCTCCTCGGTCACCCATTTCTCGGTAGCCGTCGCGTCGGCGTTCTCCAACCCGCGATACGGATCGGCGACTTTGACGCCGTGATAATCGTCCACCTGATCGCCCTTGGGAGCAACCGGGTAATTGAGCTTGGTAACGCTGCCGGCGTCCAGAAATAGCGCGACGCCCGCAAGGAGCAGAAGGATTGTTTTCACGAAAAGCCTTTCGGCTCCATTGTCGCAAAGTCGGCGCGACACAGCCGGCCTCTTGGGCACGTAACGCGCCAGCTCCGAGTCAAATGATCCTAAGCCCTCCCTGGCTCCAGCCGATACGTAGCACATTGGTCAGCAAAGGTCCTCGCCATGGACACCCTGACCCCCGCTCAGCGGAGTGAGCGGATGAGCCTAGTTCGTTCGGAAAACACGAAGCCAGAGATGGTGATCCGGCGGCTCGTCCACAGGATGGGGTTCAGGTATCGGCTGCATGCGCGCGATCTTCCCGGTAGTCCTGATCTGGTGTTCCCCAGTCGCGGTAAAATCATTTTTGTAGGCCGATGTTGTTGGCACTGGCGCGGAACTTGACGGCGTCATCGAGCGGCACGGGTGCTACCATGACGTGCAAGGTGGCTGGCCGTAATGATTGACGCGTTAGTCGTTGGGCGGCTCTATTCAAACGAGGAGATATTTAGCTCTCTCATGGTGTCAAACGCTGGCGGCATTCGCGTGGCGCTCCAAGACAAAGCAGTGCTAAGAGCCGTGATCATGACCTCCGTACACGGGGTCCTTAGCACAGCCGAAAATCCTTATCAAGACAGGCTGGAGAGCGGTGTCTTGACCTACACGGCTGCGGGAAAACTTGGGCAGCAGACGCTGGCGGGGGCAAATAGTCGGTTGACCGAGCAGAAGGAATTCAACTTTCCTATACACGGATTCGTTTTGATTGCGAGCCGCAGGGACAAGTCCGTCGGGCCGCAGCGTTGGAAGTATCTGGGGCTGCTCGAATACGTTCGCCACTATCCGGATACCCAGCTCGACGCAGATGGTAAGGTCCGCAGGGTCTGGCTTTTTGAATTCAGTATCCACGCTGACCAGGAAGTCTTACCACTTTCAATCGAGGCGGCAGTTTCGAGCAAACTGCTCATCGAATCGAGACTCAGGGCTGCCGCTAATTCTGACGACGATGAAATCGTAGACGAATCATTCCATCAACGAACTGAAAACATTGAACGGATTGAACAGGTCCGTAGCAAGTTGCTGGCGCTGGAGCCGAAGAACTTCGAGGTGTTTATCAAGGATCTGCTGCTACATTGCGGTTTCTCGGACGTCTGCGTAACAAGATTCAGCGCAGACGGAGGCGTTGACGTAAACGCCAGAGGCGGCTCCCGTATTTGGATCTTTGAGAACGCTTTAGTCCAGGTACAAGCAAAGCGCTGGCTGCACTCCGTCGGACGTAAGGAGGTGGCCGAGTTGCGTGGCAGCTTGCAGCCGTTCGCGAGAGGCGCTGTCGTCACGACTAGCCATTTTTCAAAGGCAGCTATCAATGAGGCATGTGAAGCCGGCAAAAATCCAATCGCCCTTATCGACGGTTTTCGGCTGTCCAAGGTTGTCCTTGACGAAGATTTTCACTTAGCTGTATAGCGTTTTCATTTATTGCCTCAGAGCTGAATGCGGACGGACGAGCGAGGCCTCGCTTTGATCTAGGGTGCTTTGATCTAGGGTGGCCATCGGCCAAGATCGGCTTGTACAATAGGTCCACCCGTTTCGGAGGAGAGGTTCTGCTGCGGGCCTTCTACCCGGCAAAAAGGAGCAAGTCATGAATAGCGATAGATGGTTTCGTGCCCGCGCGAAGGAGATGTATCAGCAAGAAGGCGAGATTGAAGTGGACAACGATGCGCTCATATCCAGAGGGGATGATGAGGGAGCGTACGTGGAGGCGTGGGTTTGGGTCCCGTCCAGAGAAGAAGATGATGGCTCATAGCCCGTGAACAATGGGCCGTGATCAGAGGAACTCAGCTTAGGACGAATTTGCACGGAAGTATCCATGGTTGCTGACGTGGGTTTCAAGGGCCGGATACGGCATCCCAGTCGGACAACGCGCAATGGCAACGCTCTCACGCCGTCTTCTCCCCATCCGCATACAACGCCCACGCGCTCGCCAAATCCTGCACCACGTGTCCCAGCGACTTGTACACCGTAATCTCCTCCGCCGACCGCCGCCCCTCCGCATCGCCCGCCAGCACCTGCCCGATCTCCGCCGCGATATGGTCGTCCCCGATCAAGCCCGCCGCCTTCGCCCGCAGAAATTCCGCGCCTTGGCTCAGCACCCCCTCCCGGCTGTCGACAATGAATCGCGAGCGCACCACCAGATCGTTATCCACCTCGGCCGGCCCCGCGAACCCGGACCCGACGACATTCACGTGCGTACCCGGCCGCACCCACTCGCCCTTCAGGATCGGCTCAGCCGCCGACGTGACGGTACAAATAATGTCGGCATCACTCACTGCCTCTTCCACACTCCCGGCGTCAGTCATCGGCACACCAAGCTCCGCCTGCATCCCCTTAGCGAAGGCCTGCGCGCGTTCCCGCGACCGCCCCCACACCACCATCGATTCCAGCTTGCGCACCTTGCCGATGGCCCGCGCGTGGGTGGCGGCCTGCTCGCCATAGCCCAGGATCGCCATGCGCCGCGCATCTTTGCGAGCCAACGCATCGGTAGCCACCGCGCTGGCCGCAGCCGTTCGAATGGCCGTGACCTCGCCCGCGTGGACCACGCAAACCGGCGCGCCCGTCTCGGGATCGAACAGAATCACCAGCCCCTGGTGCGATTGAATTCCCTTCTCGAAGTTGTCGAGAAAGACGCTGATCAGCTTCGCGCCGAACGCGGCGTGCGCGCCCATTGCGCCCGGCATGATGCCGAACCGGCGGCCTTTGGAGAGAGCGATCATCGACCGCAGAAGCTGCTTCGTTTCGCCCTTCGAGAACGCCGTCATCGCCTCCCGCACTATCGGAATGCATCTCTCATAGGTAAGCCGCCGCGCCACTTCTTCCCGGTCTATGAATCGCATAGTGATTCCGTCCAGTGTACCGCCAATCGCTAACGGTTGATCATTAGCCGTTAGCGCCCGATCGCGCGCCAAACCCCTGGTACTTCAATCTGATTGCGCTGGCTGTGCCATTCGCGTCATAATGCGCGTGAGCGCTCCGTTCGCACCATGATCGGCAAAAAGCTTCTTCACTACCAGCTAATCGATAAGATTGGCGCCGGCGGAATGGGCGAGATCTACAAGGCGCAGGATAGCCGCCTGAATCGTCTGGTGGCGGTAAAAATTCTGTCGCCCGGCATGTCCACCGACCCAGAACGCAAGCGCCGTTTTTTTCAGGAGGCGCAGGCCGCTTCGGCCCTCAACCATCCCAATATCATTACCCTGTATGACATTGTCTCCGAGGGAGATATGCAATGCATCGTAATGGAATACATCAGCGGAAAAACTCTTCGGGACCTCACTCCCGCCGGAGGGCTGTCGCCGGCTCTGGCGTTGCAATACGCCGCTCAAATCGCGAGCGCGCTCACGGTGGCCCACGCGGCAGGCATCATTCATCGCGACCTCAAGCCATCCAACATCATGGTCACTACATCGGGCTTGATCAAGGTCCTCGACTTTGGTCTCGCCAAGTGGGTGGATTCCGGCATGTCCGGTCAAACCGCTGACCAGAGCACGATGGAACCAGCCCTTACGCGTGAAGGCTCCATCATCGGAACTGTAAGCTACATGTCTCCCGAACAGGCCGAAGGCAAACGCGTGGATGCGCGCTCCGACATCTTCTCCTTCGGTTCGGTGCTGTACGAGATGCTGACGGGCAAGCGCGCATTCGAAGGACGCTCCGGCATCTCCACGCTCTCCGCCATCTTGCGCGACGATGTGAAGCCAATCAACGAATCGGCGCCGGATGTCCCGCCGTTGCTCGAACAGATTGTTCTGCGCTGCCTTCCCAAAGACCCCGCCGCGCGCTGGCAGTCCATGAAGGAGATTGAAGGAACGCTGCTTACCCTGCAGCGGCAGTTGGATCCTGAGGGCCACTTTGCTTCGCCCATTCCCAGCGGTCAGCCGCCGCTTGTTTCCGCTCCGTCGGAAGCATCCTTCACAGCGGCGGTCTCGCCGCTAACGCCGGCGGCCGTGGCGTCCGCTGCCGGCGCATCGGAGGCACGTATTGGATCGGTTCCCCCGCCTAAGGTTACCGCTCCCGTGAACGGCCCGGCGAAGTCCAATGGACCATCGAAGTCCGGGCCGCCCAAAACCCCCACCAGCGCCGCCAGGCAACCACCGGCCGCCGGGTTGCGGCCCGCCACTCGATCGTCGCGGGACTCGCAGAAATTGTTAGTGCTCATGCTCGGTTTGGTGGGGGTCATTCTGGTCGCGGCCGCTGGAGCCACCGGCTGGTATTGGTGGAGAAGCCACCAGGCGTCGGCCGCGCGAATCGCAGCCGCGATTGTCTCTCCGGTGGCCGCCACGCCTCCAGCGCCTGTCCAAGTTGCGCCGCCTACCGCGGAAAATCCCGCGGTAGCACCCCCTCCCGCGGAAACCGCCGCCCCTGCTACTCCTGCCCCAAGCGATAACGTCCTCAAGCCTGCCAAGCCAGTGAGACCCGCGAAGCCTAAAACGGACGCCACCGTCAAAACGGTTGCTCCAGCGCCCGCGCCAGTGATAACCACGCCACCTCTACAAGCGCCCGTCGCCACTCCGGCTCCCGCTCCGACTGCGCCACCGCCCAAGCCTGCCCCCAAGCCGGTTGTAGCGACGCCTGTGACAGTGAGCGATGCTCTTCCGTTCGCCATTAACCTTGCCGAAGACGTTCCCGCCGATGCCCCCGAAGGGCAGCCGATTCGCTTCACGGTGACCGAAGGTCTCGATATCGGCGACAACACCATAATCGCTAAGGGCGCCACCGTCACGGGCCTGGTGGCGGGCGAAACCGGAAAGAAATTCCTCGGCATAGGTGGGCACAAACTGAGGTTCCGTCTCACACAGGCTGAAGCCGTGGATGGTAGAAAGCTCACCGTGCGCGCGATAGCCGGCAAGAGTGAAGACGGACCCGCGCTCCGCTCTTTCGACACCGCCAAAGGATCCAGGCCCAAAGGCTACGCTGCGCTACACGGCGCCATGTACATCGGCTACATTGATGGCGACCAAATAGTCTCCGTCCGCAAGTAATCTGATACGCCCCGCAAAAATGACTACTCCACTCGCTAAAGACGCTCTCGATGTTCTCTTCCATGAGGCCCGCACTCACAACGCGTGGCTGGATAAACCGGTCCCTGACGATGTGCTGCGCCTTCTTTACGAGACCATGAAATACGGGCCCACCAGCGCCAACTCAAACCCAGCGCGCATCGTCTTCCTGCGCACGCCCGAAGCCAAGCAGAGGCTGCTGCCCGCCCTGAGTCCGGCCAATGTGGATAAGACCATGCAGGCGCCAGTGACCGCCATCGTCGGTTACGATCTCAAGTTCTACGAACACACTCCCAAGCTGTTTCCGCATAACCCGGCCATGCGCGAACTATTCTCCAACTCGCCGCAGCTGGCCGAAGTCACTGCGTTTCGCAACGGCAGTCTGCAAGGCGGCTACCTGATCCTGGCCGCACGCGCGCTGGGGTTGGATTGCGGCCCCATGTCGGGCTTCGACAACGCCAAGGTGGACGCGGAGTTTTTTTCCGCATCGGCGGGGAATCCGCCGGCGTTCATCCAGGTGAAGTCGAACTTTCTGTGCAATCTCGGCTATGGCGATCCCTCCAAGCTCTTCCCGCGCAATCCGCGCCTGGCGTTCAACGAAGCCTGCCGCCTGCTCTGAGCCGATCCCGTGACCGCCCAAACCGCCTGCCCCCTATCCTTCTCCTGGGGCCTGCAATCCGTGCTATCATGTAGGCATGAAACTAGAGGCACGTATTGCTCAGCTACAGATCGTCCAATACACCGTTCGCGGCATCCCGCCGGAGGTGGACCGCGCGCTGCGGAAAAAAGCAGCGCAACTCAAGCTCAGCCTCAATCAACTGGTGGTCGACGAATTGACGCGCGCCACCATCGGCCGTCCCCGCAAGGCGGATTTTTCCGAGTTGGTGGGCCGCTGGACCCCCGATCCCGCATTCGACGAAATAATTGCCGCCCAGCGTCAAATCGATTGGGGTAAATGGAAGTGACAAATGGAAGTGACGAATGGAAGTGACAACTCCAATTGAGAGTGCATCGCAATGAGGGTCGCCCTCGACACCAACCGGCTCACCGACCTGTTTCAGGGCGATGCGGAGTTGGCTGACCGGCTGGGCGAGTGCGATGAAGTTTGGATCCCGCTGATCGTCCTGGCCGAGATCAAAGCGGGATTTTACGGCGGCGCTCAGCAACAGCGCAACGAACATCTTCTGCAGCGCATGCTGGCCAAACCCACGGTAGGAATTTTGCTTCCGGCGCGCGAAACGGCCGAGCACTATGCGCGTGTTTTTGTGCAGCTCAAACGCGCCGGGACGCCCATTCCCGACAATGATCTTTGGGTTGCGGCTGTGGCCTTGGAGCACGATCTCCTGCTGATCACCCGAGATCGGCACTTCGAGCGCGTGCCGCAATTACTGCGGATGTGACGCGGAGCCGCCTGCGGCAGTGGATTGTTATCCTGGTTATGGGTGTCGTCGCCGGCCGCATTTCCTGCACCGTCTTCTGAAAACTGGCGCAGCCGTATCGGGCATTGGACCGCTACCGGCTCTCTGCTCCGTTACGAAGACCAGATCCTGCTGCTGCTCACGCTGATCATCGGAGCTCTAGTCGGGCTGGTGATAGCGGCATTCATCTACGTCACCGAAGATCTGGGCGCCCGCATGTATCCGGCGGGAGGCGCGGCCTGGCGGCGCGTTTTGATCCCTACCGGCGGCGCGCTTTTCACCGGCTATCTGCTCGCGCGCTTTTTCCCCTTCGCCCGCGGCAGCGGTATCCCGCAGACCAAAGCGGCGCTGTTCCTGCGCGATGGTTTTATTCGGCTTCGCACCGTGCTCGGAAAGTTCGGCTGCTGCTCGGCGTCGCTGGCGAGTGGAATTGCTTTAGGCCGCGAGGGGCCGTCCGTACAGGTGGGAGCGGGCATCGCGTCGGTTCTCGGACGCCGCCTGGGACTCGGGCCCACCCGCATTCGCGAGCTGATTCCAGTGGGCGCGGCCGCGGCCCTGGCGGCGGCTTTCAATACCCCCGTGGCAGCCGTGCTGTTTACCCTCGAAGAAGTGATGGGCGATCTGCACGCCCCAGTGCTCGGTTCCATCGTTCTGGGCTCCGCCACGTCGTGGGTTACGCTGCACCTGCTGCTGGGCGATGAGCCGCTGTTTCACGTGCCGTCCTACCAGCTGGTCAGCCCCATTGAGTTTATCGCCTACGCGCTGCTCGGAATTGCGGGCGGCCTGGTCTCGGTGGTGTTCGTCAAGCTGCTGCTGGCTATTCGGAAGTATTTCCTGGCGCTGCCCAAGTGGAGTGAATGGATGCAACCCGCTGCCGGAGGCCTGGCAGTAGGTCTGATGGGATGGTTTGTACCGGAGGTTCTCGGAGTCGGGTACAGTCACGTTAGCGAAGCGCTCAACGGGCAGATGACGCTGCAAGTGATGGCGCTGCTGGTGGTGTTGAAGCTGCTCGCGGCCACCAGCTGCTACGGGACCGGTAACGCGGGCGGCATCTTCGGCCCCAGCTTGTTCATCGGCGCGATGCTCGGGGGCACAGTAGGCTCCCTAGCCCACCAGCTTCTGCCGGATGTCACCGGCGGCGTCGGCGCCTATGCTTTAGTAGGCATGGGCGCGCTGTTTGCCGGAATCGTGCGGGTCCCGCTGACGTCGGTGATTATGATCTTCGAGATGACGCGCGATTATTCCATCATCGTGCCTCTCATGATTGCCAACCTGATCAGCTTCTACATCTCGTATCGCCTGCAAAAGGAGCCGATTTACGAAGCCTTGCAGCATCAGGATGGATTGCATCTGCCGTCCGGGCTGCGCAACCGGCAGGGACTCTTGACCGTAAGCGACGCCGTCACCGCTCCCGAGCGCCTGCTGAAAAGAGCCGACCAGGTTGCGGATGCGCTGCCTCATTTGGAGACCGGGCGCGACAAAGAAATAAACGCTTGGCCGGTGATGGACGGCCCGCGTCTGGCGGGGATGATCACGCTGGCCCAGTTGGAGAACGAATTAGCCGCGGGCCACGGCGGCCGCGTACTCGGCGAACTGCTGCCGGTGGATGTTCCGAACCCGCTGCTCACCACCGAGAACTTTCCTCATCTGCACATGGATCATCCCCTCGACGTGGCGCTGCGCCGCATGGCGCACAGCCATCTCAATGTGCTGCCGGTGGTGGGGCGCGCCGATATTCGCGATTTGAAAGGCGTGATTTCGCTGCCGGACATTCTGCAGGCCTACGGCGTGGCGGGAGAGAAAGGTGCAACGCCAGAAGCCAGCGCAGAGATTCACGTGTCCAGTAGACTGGTGCCGGGAGTTATCGCCGCGGGCCTTGCGGTGGCGCTGGTGATTGGATTCCTGAACTATTATTACCGCTCCGCGCGGTCCCAGCGCGCCCAGGAGTATTACAAAACCGGCAATGAGTTGCTGCAGCAGGATCGCGGCGACGAAGCGGTGCAGCAATTCCGCGACGCGCTGTCGGGGGCTCCGGACAACCCGCGGTACCGCCTGGCGCTGGGCCTCGCGCTAGCCAACGGCAATCACCTGGCCGAAGCCGAGGTTTACCTGAACGCACTGTTGAAGCGCGATCCGGAGAACGCGCTCGCCAGTCTGGGGGAGGCGCGCATCGCGGCCGCCCAAGGACGGACTGCGGACGCCGTGAAGTTTTACCACCGTGCTATCGACGGCGCGTGGCCGGCGGGTCAGGAACAAACCCGGCTCGACGTGCGATTCGAACTGGCGGCGCTACTGGAAAAAGCTGGGCAAAAGACGCAGGCGGGCGGCGAATTGCTGGCGGCCCTGGGGCCCGCGGCGCGCGATGCGCCCGTGAGGAAGAAGATCGCGCAGTTGCTGCTCAGCTATGGCGCGCCGCGCGAGGCCGCGGATGTGTTTCGGACCTTGGCCCGAGCGGACGATAGCGACGCGGCCGCCTACGCGGGCCTCGGCCAGGCAGAGTTCGCCATGGAAAATTATCAGGAGGCCCGGGATGCTTTCCAGAACGCGTTCGAGCGGAACCCGTCGGATCAGGTGAGTAAGACTCAGCTGGAATTGACCGATCGGGTCCTGGCGCTGGATCCGAATGCGCGCGGGTTGCGATCGGCGGCGCGTTACCAGCGCAGCAAAGAGCTGCTCCAGGCTGAGATCATGCGTTTCGACGGGTGCCAGCCCGGAAACAAGGTAACGGAATCAGCCAGACAAGCCGTGGCTAACACAACGCGCCGTGACAATTTGGAAGATTCGGCTGAACGGAATCTCGCGTTCGCCGAAGATTTATGGACCCAGGAGCAAAAACTCTGCAGACCGGCGGTCGGTGAAAACGCCGACGCGTTGAGGCTGGTACTTGCCAGGCTGGCCAAGCGCTAAGAGCTAATTGGCCTGCGCTTGCGTTATATGCGTGCGGCGATTCTTCTGCCAGCAATCTTCGTCGTGCTCCGTGCAGACCGGTTTGTCCTTGCCGAAACTTATGACGGCCAGTTGATTGCCCGGAAGCCCCAGGTTCGACAGATAATCTTTGGTCTGCTTGGCGCGCGCATCGCCCAGTGCCAGATTATACTCGTCCGATCCTCGCTCGTCGGCATATCCCTCCACCGTGAGTTTGAAATCCGGGTACTGCCGGATAAGGTCGGCCAGCGTCTGGGCGTCCATCTTCAGAGCAGCTTCGGCGTCCGGACGCAACGTGTGCTGGTCGTAATCGAAATAAGCGTCCTGGATGCGGTTCAGCAGATCCTGGATGCGGGCGCGGGTGGCAGCGTCCGGAAGACGGGCTGGAGTAGTGGCGGCAGCGGCCCGCGTCGGCTGCGGATTGCTTCGCGCCGGCGCCGGCTGGGACGCTGCCGCCGCTGCAACGGGCGCGGGAGCGGGCGGCGGCGGAGCTTTCGCCACAACCTTTTTCGCACAACCGGAGAAAGTCAAACACAGCGCTGTCAGTGCCGCGCACGCCAAGAATCGTGATTTCATTCAAAGCCTCCTAAGCTTTTGTAGTTACAGAATACTCAGGGATTGCCTGGCAAATGAATCCCGTTGGCACTGTATTTAGCTGGCTCATTCACCTAATACAGGATCGACGCGATTCCCGTATTGGGCGTCCGGTTCTACCTTAGAGATGATGGGCTTTCGCTATACTCCGGCCCGCTACACTGGTAACAGCATGCGGCAGCGCCCGGGCGTGGTTTTGGTTGCGGGTTTCGGAGGTCTGCTGCTCATCATGGCCGCGGCCGAAGCAGGGGCTCTGCTCTTCCTGAATAGCCTCCGCCACAACGACGCCGGGCTCGAAGCGCGCTTTCTGGCTCGCAATCGCACGCTGGAGCGGATTCGATCCGACATTTATCTGTCGGGCACTTTCGTCCGGGATTCATTGCTCGCTCCCGAGCAGTCCGGCGCGCAGGCGCAACTGGCTGCGCTCCAGGGATTGCGGGGCGATTCCCAGAGCGCGCTGTCCAGCTACGCCGCCGCCCTGGAACCCGAAGAATCGGCGCCCTTCGAGGATTTGCAGTCGCAAATTGAAGCCTACTGGAAGGTGCTGGATCGCACTCTGGCCTGGAATGGCGAAGAGCGCGGCAGATACCGCGATGCATTCTTCTACCAGGAACTGGTTCCGCGCCGGACGTCGATGCTGCAGATCGCCGATCGTATCGAGGCGCTGAACGATGAGGCGCTCAGGCGCGGCGAGGTGAAGCTGGGCGACCTGTTCGGACGCCTTCAATTCGGGCTGCTCGCCATGATCGCCGTCACGCTGCTGGGCGGAGCCACGCTCGCCGCGCTCACTATATTTCACATTCTGAGGCTGGAGGGCGAAGTGCAGCGGCGGCTCAACGAAAGCGTCCAGTCGCAGGCCGGTTTGCAGGAGCTCTCCGCGCGCCTGGTGCGCGCCCAGGAGGACGAGCGGCGCGCCTTGTCGCGCGAGTTGCACGATGAAGTGGCGCAAGCGTTCTCGGCCGTGCTGCTGGAAGCCGAAAACCTGCTCGATCTGGATCCGGCGCCGGAAGTGCGCCCCCATCTGGATTCCATCCGCGGCGTGGCCGCTAAGGGCATGAATGAGATCCGCGATATGGCGCTGCTGTTGCGTCCCTCCATGCTAGTGTAGTGTCTTCGAAATAGCTAGACAGGTCATTTCTTCCGCGTTCGAGATTTGGGGTTGGTGCAGCCGGGCTTGATCTGCTCCAGGGTTCGGCGACAGCGAGTGAGCTTTTCCTG